>Ga0207703_10001129_pt1 | contig 25174 bp, 16 predicted proteins | sample KBSSwiS12_FD_184304 | JGI IMG/M metagenome (GOLD analysis project Ga0207703, IMG submission 184304) | Switchgrass rhizosphere microbial communities from Kellogg Biological Station, Michigan, USA - KBS Switchgrass S1-2 (SPAdes) (version 2) | ecosystem: Host-associated > Plants > Roots >...
GCCCGCAACTCCGGGGAATACTGCTGAATCGTCCTCTTCATCTTTCTCACGACGCTTGCTCCTCTTGGATAATACCAAGCGGCGTGTCCGATTTAATCAGGCCACCTCACTTCTTCTCGAAGCAGATCGACGACCGGGCCGCTCCGGTCCTGCATCAGATCGCTGAGCAGGGAGTAACAGACCTCACGGCCGAGCAGCGGGTCATTTTCAGTCACTTCTTGATGTCACTCCGCGCACGCCATCCAAGTGCAGTCCAACAAGCGCGCGACCAAGGAGCAGCCGAACTACGCCGGCACCTCGAACTTAACCCCGAGGAGTATGAGCGCATTCGGACAGACGGCGATCCTCCCACACTTTTCGAGGCGGCCCAGCAATTCATGCCGGTGCGGAGTGCCAATTTCGGATTGGGTGTCTTGCAGGCAGTCATTGTCCATCCGCAGGTAGGGGAACGTATTTTCGTGGCGCGTTGGTCTGTAGTGTCTTTTAGCTTCGATGAGGGACCGTGGACGCTGCTCACATCAGATCGCCCTTGCCAACTCGTTGGGAATCTAATCGGTCCTGGTCCATTCGTGATTGCTCTGCCGCTCAGCCCAACGAAGCTGTTCATCGCTTGCGATAGTGTGGCTACGGAGCGGCGAGCTCAACAGCTCTTCCCCGGAGCCGTGTTACTTGATCGTGTCAATAGAACCGCGATCGCCAGCGCTGCCAAGTATGTCTACGGCGTCGACGATCGATATGTGCCACTTGTAGACGAATTCCTGCGTCAGCGCGCACCATGACTCGAGGACTGTTAGTCCAGTGACCGCTTCCGTAGCCGCATCAACAGCCTACTGCGCATCAGGCTCGATCTGTTTCGAGATGTTGAAAGGTGTGCCAGCCGCCTTCGTCGCATTGGTGGTGGGACTGATTGCCGCCGGCATTGCGTATCGGCAATACCGAGTGGCCAAGGAGAAACTGCAATTCGATCTGCGGGCGGCGAGGCTCGCCGTGTATCGCCGGGTGAAAATATTCCTGAGGCACATTCTGTATGCGCCAACCATCACGCGCGATCTCTACACTGACTTCAATGAAGCGTGCGCCGAGGCAGATTTTTTGTTTAGTGACGACGTGCGCCGATGGCTGAACGAGCTACAGAACGTCGCGGCCCACTGCATGTCGCTTCAAGAGCCCTTGGAGAACATCGCGTCGGACACGGACATGAACTCGATCAACAAACTGCAGGGCGAGCTGGACGAGCTCACCGAAAGGTTGCGAACCGCGAACGACCTCTTGCGCGATAAATTTGCGAACCATCTGAGCTAGGTGGAGACCTGCGCGCCGGGCTGTTGCGGTGATGCCCATCCGTCGGTTGACGGGGCTGGCCGAACCGCCCCCAGAGAAGGAAATCCGCCGAGCCGACAGACGCCCCCCGCAGGGATGGATAGGCAGGGGGAGGTTCGGTGGGTTGAAAAGGACTTCCCTCGCGCCTGACTTGCGCGCCGCTGATGTAAACTGGGGCGTCTCGATCGGGAGGCTGACGCCGTCGGTGTGAGAAGAAGTTGACTACAGGGATTGAGGTCAATCCGGGCGCCCGGTGGCCGGGTCGCCGCGAACTGCGGGGGACTGCCCGGGTCACGCCCCTGCGGGTGTTCAGCAATCCGGGCTCTTTCCAGTCTCTCGACATCGCAGTGCACAATCTGCGGTATCCCTTCTCAGGTCTTGCTACGCCTCAGCGGTCGAACTCCAACGCAGAGGCCACCAGATTGAGACGGATCAATGCCATCGCCCAAGATTCCAGCCGTCGTCTCCGGGGCGCTAATGGTCTGTAAGGTGCGCTATCTGAATAGTGCTGGGATCATGCCTCGAGAGATCCCGGGTATCGCCGCGCTGTCACAGGCTTTTCCGCCCGAGTGGCTCCTGTATGTGTCACTCAACTGCTATCCGCGCAATCAGGCGCCGATGGAGATCGACGCCTTTGTCGTGCTAGACGATCGGGTGCTGATCCTCGAAATCAAGGATTGGAATGGCAAGCTCACGGGTCAGGGCGATCAGTGGCTGGTCAACGGGGGCAAGCGCGGGCGATCGAGTGTCATCGCCATCTCGGAAAAGGCGAAAAAATTAAAAACCGTGATTCGGTCTCAGATTCCCCAGCTGTCAAAGGTCTGGGTCGATGGGCGAGTGGTCCTGACCGCCTCGGCAACCAAACAGCACCTTCGAACTGACGAGCAGCCGTTCGTGTGGAGTCTGAAAGAGGCCTCCTCGATCGCGAACGATACGGAGCGGGCGCGGCTGCTGGGTCCGAGCAAACTCGGTTTGCTAAAGGTGTACCAGTTCGAACCTGAGTTCGATCGGTTTACGGGCAATCTGAAACTGTTCCAACCCTCCGAAGCGGATTGGGGCGGGCATCGGATTGTTACGCCGGATCTGTTCGTGCACCCGCAGGCGGTCTGGCGCGAGCACGGAGCGGAGCGAAAGGGCGAGCCCCGCTTGAAATCGCTCGTTCGGATCTGGTCGTTCGATCAGCTGCCGCCCGGCTTGAACAGCCCCGATCGACGACAGTTCATCGCGCAACGCGAGATCACCGCGATCGCGCACTTGACGGCCCAGGGCAGCGTTCTGCTAACGCGCGAGCAAATCCTGCGGCACTTGATTGATGGGGGAGAGGAGGTTCTCACGCAGCACTTCGAGGTGCGTTCGTTGAATGCGGGTTGGACGACGCTCGACCGATACCTTGAGCGAGTGATGGACGATCTCGAATGGGACGAGCGGGTGCTGACTGCGACGACACTGTTGTCGATTGTCGCCGGGCTGCACGAGCACGGCATTGCGCATCGGGACCTGGGCCCGCGAAGTGTTTGGGTGGGCGATCCCACTCGCATGGCGATCTCGGGCCTGATGTCGTGTTACATCCCCAGCGAAGAGACCATGGCTGACTGGCTTCCCGTACTGCGCGGATATGCACTGGATGTACCGGAGGACCGTCCCGATAGACCCATTGGAACCGGGATGCAACGAGATGTGTACTTGGTCGGCCGTCTGATCTGCGAAATTCTGACCGGTCGCACAGATCTCGGTGCGGGGCCGTCTGCAAATCACTTGGAGGGTCCCGGGGTTGCATTTCGCGAAGTGTTGGAGCGCGCGACTCAGCCCGTACCAACAGCGCGCTTTCCCAACGCCATCGTCCTTGCCGAAGCCTTCGGTGAAGTCACCGAGCGGGCGGTTTCCACGCCCATTGATCAGGCGCCCCTGGATTACTTCGAGACTACCGAGATCCCGTATGTGAGGTGGCCGCAGACCCGGGCGCTCTCAATGACGGGGGCTCGCAGCGTTTATGTGAGTCAGCTTCCGATGGCAGAGGAACTCACCGTTAAGGTGTGGAATGGCCTGATGCGAGGCCTGAGTACCGAGACCGATCTCGGGATGATTCGGCTCTTCGAAGGCGTCGCCCGACTCATTGCCAATCCCATCGAGGGATTGCCACAGTTCATTGCCACAGGCCTGTCGCCCGTCGGCCCGTTCATGGTGTACCGACATGTGGCTGGCATTCGGCTCGCGGATCTCGAGTCTGACTCCACCGAGCTTCGGGTGCGGATCGCGGACCAACTGCTCGAGTGCATCGCGGAGTTCCACGCGATAGGGTGCAGTCACGGTGATATCGCGCCCAAGAACATCCTATATGACCCCACGACCGAGCGAGTCTGCGTGCTCGATACCTTCGACATCACACCAGTCGGCCGAGCGCAGGTCAAAACCCCCGCTTACTCCCCCGCGAACTGGGAGGTACTGGGCGAACAACCCCTGGATCGATACGCGGTTGTTAAGATCGCACGTGACCTGCTCAGCGCCTCAACAGACGCGCGAGTGATGGCCGCCGTTGAAACTCTTTCCCTCGAGTTGGAGCGGCCGAGCATCGAGTCGCTGGATCCGCCTCGCGAGCACGTCCGGCAACTGCTCGCTGCGCTACGCGCTCCGCCCGTGCCCTCGTTTATGCTGGCGGATCCCCGGGGTGAGCGGCCGTTTCGATCGGACGACGGACGCTATTTTCTGACCGTTCAAAAGTTCGGGATTGCGGCCGTGCGGTACGTCTTGACCTCGCTGGACGCACAGCTCGTTTTGAGCGTAGACAAAGGCGTCCTGCTCGACTGGCAGTTCTCCGCATTGCCCTTCCATGTACTCGCCGCGGTTTCCGCATCAGGCACCGAGGTGTGCGCCCACATCATCGTGAAGCGGGGGCTCGAATCAGGGTTCAGCGAACTGCTGACGTTTCTTCGATCGCAGATGCCCGGCGTCGAGGAGGGCGCGCCGGTTGATTTGCCCGAGGCGGTGCGACGATTGAACGTTCCGGTGTTTTGGAACCGTCTGACCGAATTGGAGGAGGATGCACGCCCTTCGATCGAAATCACCGAGGATCTTGGCGCGCGCGCAGGCTGCTTCCTGTACGCGTATCAGACACGGAACCAACCATTCGACTTCGATCCGGATGCCACGGTTGAGTTTTATCTGCAGAATGGGCGCCGGGGCGGGCAGATCGACGTCAATCGCAGCGATGCCAACACTCTGGCCATCCGCGAAGGCACCCGGCGACTCTCCGTGGGCGATGTGGTCACCCTCGCGGATCGTCGTGAGCATACGTCCTTTGATCGCCGGCGCAAGGCAATCCAGCGGATTCTGAGCCGTCAGTCCGCGATCTCCGGTCTCTTAGACTATTTCTCTCCGGGAGAGGGTGGTCAATTAATTGACTTTGGGATCGAGGCGCCCGATTCGGACCTCGAGGTGTACGGACTCAACTCCGGGCAACGAGACGCGTTTCGTTACTTGTCACGGTACGGCCCGCTCGGACTGCTCCAAGGTCCGCCCGGTACGGGGAAGACGCGCTTCATCGCCTCATTTGTGCATTGGTTGGTCACGCGAGCGGGGGCGCGGCGCGTACTAATCGCAAGTCAGTCGCACGAGGCAGTCAACAACGCCATCGAAGCGCTGGTCTCCCTGTTCAAGAGTCAGGGTGGCCGTCCTTCGCTCCTTCGCATCGGTTCCAAAGGGATCACCGCGAAGATTCGTCCTTACCATACTCAAACCTTGCGCGAACGCTATTTGCAGCGTTTCGAAGGTGCGCTGAAGAGTCGAGTCTCGATGCTCACGAGCTCGCTCGGCATCAAACGCGCTCTAGCGGGCGATGTAGTGGATATCGATCGAACACTTGGGTTAGGGGCTAGACGGCTCAATTACTGGGCGGAGCTGATTGAAAATGCAAAACACCCCGAGGAGAAGGCACGCTACGCAGCACACTTCAAACGCGTTGCGCAGGCCTTCGAGGAAGCCGGCCACTCATTCGGCGCGCATGCGCTGGATGCGATGAAGGCCGAGGAGGAGTTGGAATCGGTCTATGCCGCACTGCCTGAGAAGCATCCCGGCGCATCGCCCTCTGACGTGCGTTCAGCGCGCTATACAGTCGAATTCGCGCGCGATTGGCGCGACTCACTGGGCTCTCTGCAGCGTAATTTTGAGGAGTTCTTAGCCAAGACCCGCACGATCCTCACGGCAACCTGTGTGGGAGTGGGGCAGACTAAGATCCGCATCGATGCGGCCAACTTTGACTGGGTGATCGTGGATGAGGCTGCGCGCTGTACACCCGGAGAACTGGCGGTGCCTGTGCAACTGGGCCGGCGAGTATTGTTGGTGGGCGATCACTTACAGCTGAAACCCATGATTGACCAGGAGTTGGTGGACCGACTCCAAGACGAATTACCGGGCGTGTCCCGGACTGAGCTGTTGAAGAGTGACTTCGAACGCGCTTTCGCCTCCCCCTATGGGGCGCGGCACGGGCGCGCGTTGAATGAGCAGTATCGAATGAATCCAGCGATCTGCGAGCTGGTTTCGCAGGTATTTTACGAACCACACCGGGTGCGGTTACACACTTCGCCCGATCGTCCGGCCGCCTCAGTGTTCGATACTCACCCGGGACCGGCATATCGACTCCCGATTACCTGGATCGATACCTCCAAGGCCGAAGACTCCTACGAGCGGCAGCGCGAGAACGATACGACGTTCTGGAACTCCGCCGAAGTCCGTGCCGTGCTGAAGGTTCTCGAGAGCCTGGCCGCGCGTCCGGAGCTCGTGGCAGCCTTGGCCGAGGACGAAGAGGAATCGCCGATCGGCGTCATCACGATGTATTCGGGACAAAAGGAGATGCTCGAAAGAGCGCTCGCACAGCGGGCATGGGAGCCGCGCTTCAGACGATTGGTCCGCATTGATACAGTGGATGCCTATCAAGGCAAGGAGAATGCGCTGGTGATCGTCTCACTGGTGCGCGCGAACAGACACCGTACGGCGGGTCATGTGAGTGCATCCCATCGCTGTAATGTCGCCGTCTCTCGAGCACGTGATCGCCTCGTGATCATTGGAGCACAGCGAATGTGGAGTGTGCTCGATCGGGGCAGCGCCATGAGAGAGGTTCTCGAGTACATGGGTGCACACCCACAGGTTGCGCAGACGCTCATGCTTGAGGACGTGTCGTGACTGATTTCGATCTGTCCCAGGACACCTGCGTCCGCACGTTTGGATTCAACGTACCCTGCCGCCGCTTTGCTCTCGCGGCGAAAGTCACGCGAGATCGGCGGATGCCGCTGGTGGATGAATTCGTGCTGCGCGCGCTCAAACTCACCGGTGAGCTCACGATCGCGCGTCTCGCGGGGTTCTTCGGCTTTTCCGCTCCGGAGGTGCAAACTGTCATCGCCGATCTCGCGAGCCGCAGCCTCGTCACACTGCAGGGTGAGAACGTGCGCCTGCATCCATCCGCCCACGAGATGTTCCGTACCTCGCAGGGCGGCCCAACGGTGCTCGAAGTGGAAAGTTGGGTCGAGATCCTGTGGTTTGACCTGATTAGCGGCAACATGATCGCGAAGAGGATTCGGCACGGAAAAAACCTAGTGGAGCTCCAGACGAGCGGCTCGAGGGTGAGCGTGCCCGCCGAATTTGCTCGAACGGCTTTCGAGGAGAATTTTCGCGACTACTTGAAGGTCTTTCGAAAGATCAACAACCCTGACATTTACAATCTCTACGCCGTCACCGACGTACAACCGAGTCAATACGGCTTTATCGCTTTGGCGGGTCGGGAGGACCTGGTGCTACGCCCCGAGCCGAAGCTGCTGCCCTCGCTTCTCGAGACGGAGGGCGATCCTGTGCAGCGTCTAAGGAAACTGAACGAGGCGATGCGCCAGGCATACGAGGGTCTCACCCACCCAGAGCCCTCGGCTGCTGCTCGGGGCGAGTATGCGAAGCTGACACAGTCTACGAGTCTACAGGCCTCGATGCAGAGCAACGGCTACGTGGATCTCGAACGATGGCTGCAGGAAGAGCGTGCCGTCCGAAGCGCTGGGGTCGAGACGTTGGTTGGGGTCGCGTACTTGGAGCGGAACCGACAGAGTTTCCGGAGACTCTTCGAGACGAAGCTCAGTTCTCAGGCGGAAGGTTCTGGGCCAGTCTCCGAGCTGGTGTGGATATGCTCGGGCGGTTCTTCGTGGGGAGCTTCCGATGACCTTCGCGCGATGCTGGCAGATGTACGGGCGGCCGCACGAGCCACGCGTGAACGGCACGGTCCGATTCGCACGACATTGGTCGTACCCGCCACTGAGCGGGGAAGTCGCCCCCGACGTTTCAACCGACTGTTTGATCAGGGCTTGCTCGCGCCGGCGGGTTATCTCACGCCCGCGTTGGAAGTCATTCTGCTTCGCGGGATTGCCGCGATCGTGTTGGTGTGGGTCCCGTTGTCAGAGTCGTGTGCTATATGGATAGGCAGAGCGACAACCCGCGCAGAGGATTTGAGCACCCTTGAGATGCGTCTGGATTGGAAACAGCTGCAGTCGCAGGCGGAGCGTCTCTGGTCGAATATGGGGTCAAGACCCGCCGTGGACAGGCCGGAGGTCATTTGATTGCAGGTAGCTGCGAGATTTCGCGGACGACATTGTTCGCGCATCAAGGTTAACGTCGCATGGAAATCAGGTTTCTCGCAAACATCATCGACCAGCTCGACTTCGCTCTCGACCATATGGCGCTGGCCGACGTTAACTACAAGCGGCTGGCCCTCATGCTCACGACAATGCCATGGAGCTGGCGCTCCACCGACACGCCGTGAACGGCAAGCAGCCCGACTGGCTGCGGGACAAGCAATCCCTGGAATACCTGAAGGTCGGCTGCCGCCCTCGATCGGGAGATCGAGAGACAGATTAATGCGCATTGGGAAAGCCGGCAGAGCTAGCAGAGGATCGGTTCACGCCGCTGCGGACGGCCGCGTTCATCATGCGGGTCCGTTAAACCCCAAACGGGGGAGGCAGCGCGTTGGAATTTGCAATTCACGACGGCGTCCGTAAGGCGGCCTTCAAGGGCGGTAGCGGAACCTGCCCGCTTTGCGGCGCGGCTATGAACGCCAAGTGCGGGCCGCGCGTCACGCATCATTGGGCTCATGCCGGCCGCCGCAACTGCTCACCCCCTGGTGGGAGAACGAGACATCCTGGCATCGGGAATGGAAGCACAGGTTTCCGGAGTCCTTCCGGGAGATCGCGCATGTGGCGTCCGACGGTGAAATCCACCGCGCCGACATCAAGACGGAAAAAGGCGCCGTTATCGAGGTTCAGCATTCCGCGATGAGCGACGCCGAACGGTTGTCGCGCGAGGCGTTTTACCGAAACCTCGTATGGATCATAGATGGACGCCCCTTCAGGAAGAGCTTTGAAATCTTCCATGGGCTTCCCGATCCTCACTCGGAACTGGGAAAGGACGTTGTCTGGTACAAGGCGCGGCGGCATCTCGCCGGCACGGTTAGCGGCATGTTCTTCAGGCTGTCGGTGAATCGCGTCCATTGTCCTGATCTATCCAAATCAAACATCGTCAAAGGCATGGTTGAAGTTCACGGCTGGCGCGACATCGAGGAGCAGATTAGGGAATGCTATCGCGGCCATCACCAGGATCTGGTAGGCGTCCGCTGGGGTCACGGGTCGGAAATTTCTGGGCGACTTCCTCAGCCGTCGCTCCGGCATGGAAAGCGGTCACGATCATATCCAGCGTCACACGGGTGCCGCACGCGCGGATGGCTCCGCGCGGGGTGGTGAACAGGGAGGCAGCGGACAGCCCTCATGGACGCCCCATCTTGGTGATCACCAGGTTCATAGTCTCGACGGAGATGGCGCAGAAGGGGGCTGAAACAGGGCCAGTTTCAGGGCAGATGTAGTGACTGCCGGCTCCGGAATATGATGCGCGCCCTTTTGGCTCCTCACTGGATCTCATGGGCGCTGGCGACGGCTCTATAGACAGCCCTAGAGACAGCGATGGGGAACCGAGGGTAGTGGAGGGGAATCGGTTGGTGAGTGGGATCAGTAACTTGCTGATTTCATTGGCTCGATGTGCGGGTTTTGATCCCGCCATTCGTAGGTTCGAATCCTGCCACCCCAGCCAATAAGATCAATGAGTTAGGCTGAAAATCACCCTCGCTGCGTTGTGCCGCCTTCCACACTCTGGTGGCAGCTCCTCTCAATCGTTGGCATGTATGCTCACTGCTAACTAGGAAGCACTAGGAAGCCATTTGCCTCCTAGTTATCGTTCCAAAAATACTTTCTCATGCGGTCCCGCTCACTTCGCCCTATCGCGGTCACCAATCCTCTTTGAGCCAGCGCGGTCATTCGGGCTCGGATTGCGCGCGTGGTCAGCCCAACCACCTCGGCAATCTGTTTCGATGACAATCCTGCGGTCTTACCCCCAGAAGTTGACAAAGCGGCCCATATCTTTTGGGTCACCTCATCGAGATCAGGCTCTTGTTCGGGTGTGAACGAAATGGTGGCTCGAAATCGAAACGCAAACTCCTCGGCAACGGCTCGAGCGTAGCTCGCTCGATGCTCTCGAAGCGTTCGCGTCGGAATACACCGAAGCGGGTATGGCGGCGGTTGTTGATCGCCTCCACGCACGCAGTCAGAGCCTGGTTGATTTGAGCCAGTGAGATAAAGCGGGTGTGTCGATAGCGGAAGCGCGCGTAACGCATCAGGATCCTGACCAGTCCTTCGACGACTGCCGGTGGAGAACTGACTGGCCAACTGCGCGTAACCGGGGTTCAGATCCGGATTGTACAGATGGCACTTCAGCACGCCCTGCTCAGTTCTCCGGATCGGTACAGCGAGTCGCTCAATGCGGCCAAGCGTACGCAGGACTCGCACAAACGAGTGCTGGTGTGTTTGTTTGGCAGCAGTGGGCTATCGGGGCAGCCAGCACAGGATGAGCTGTTGGATATTCGACGACGGCCTGTGCCGACCCATGTAATTTTCAACAGTCTACGACGGTAATCGCCAGATCGAAACTCGCACCCGAGACCATGGTGCCGACAGCGGCGCATTGAGTCGCAAATCCAGATAACTCCCTCGAAGCACAGGTCGAGATTGTGTAGCATCCGCGCGCTATCAAATCTTGTGGTCAGGGATGACATCGACACCGGTGTTAGTACACCGCAATCGAGATCAATTCCGAAGGAGTCTGCATGCCCTGTTCCAATCCCGCCCTTGCGTCTGGTGATAGCATGCGTCCGTGTTACAAAGGATTGTTCGCCGCCGCGGTTGCCGTGCTGGCCAGTTTGGGTCTTGCCAGTTGCGGTGGAGGCGGCGGTGATGGAACGACGCCGAGCCCGACGTCGACGACGTCGCAAATGTATTCCATCGGTGGCACGATCACCGGAGTAACGGGATCCGGCCTCGTATTGCAGAATAACGGCGGTGACGATCAGACGGTCACAGCGGGGGCCAGGAGCTTTACGTTCTCAACTGGGATCGTGAGCGGCGGGGCTTATTCGGTAACCATCAAGTCTGCGCCGACCAATGAGACCTGCTCGGTGACCAGCGGCAGCGGTACTGTTAGCACGAGCAACGTCACCAGCGCTGCGATCACATGCCAGACCGGCGGCACATCTGCGGCGACTTATACTATCGGCGGAACAATCAGCGGCCTGACTGCTTCCGGACTCGTTCTACAGGATGCGGGCAGTGATGATCTGACGGTTGCGGCGGGGGCCACGGCCTTTACTTTTCCAAACCCGCTCTCGAGCGGGAAGCCCTATTCTGTAACTGTGCAGTCTGCGCCGGCCAACACGACCTGTTCGGTGACGAACGCCAGCGGCACGGTTGGCACAGCCAACATCACCAATGTCGCGATTACGTGTAAGGCCAGCAGCACACTTCCCGCCACCTACACCATCGGCGGAACACTTACGAATCTCGCCGCGGCCGGCCTGGTACTGCAGGACAACAACGGAGACAATCTGACTGTCAACTCTTCGGGTCTGCTCTTCACTTTCGCAACACCGCTCACGGCAGGCAGCAAGTATGCCGTAACCGTGCTTACGCAGCCACAGACTCAAACCTGCATGGTCTCGAACGGGACGGGCACGGTGGCTTCGAGTAACATAACGAGCATCAATGTTTCCTGTGTAAACGTCGGGCAGTTCGTCTACGTCGTCAACGCGACCGACACGACGGGCGGGACCAACGGCAACGTGTCGCAGTTCGCCATCGATCCATCCACGGGCTCCCTGGCCGCCGTAGACGGCGGACGGGTTGCAGCAGGGACTGAGCCCATCGCTATCGCCATCAATAGAGTGAGTGTGGCTGGTTCGCCCTTGGTGTATGTAGCCAACGCGACCTCCGCGGATATCACCACATTCTTTTTCTCACCGGTAAGCGGCAATGGGTTTACAGCTGGCGCCCTGGAATTCAGTGACAGCACCGGCATTCCCGGCGGAACACCGGCGTCGATTGTATTCGGCTCTTCCGCGGTGTTGTTTGTGGGTGGGTCAGGCGCAGCGTCCCAAGGAGCCGTTTACGGGAGCCCCTTGAATCAGGTCGGTGACCTGCCGCCAAATCCTCCCACGGTGACCGTTGCCTCTGACGGACCGGTCGCAGGCATGGTCGTCGCTCCTTCCAGCGCGCTTTTGTTCGCGACTACGTCTGTCGCAAACAGGTTGGATGTCTATTCAATCGGCTCAGGCGTGGCTCTCACCGCCGTCGGCGGTAGCCCGTATGCGACGGGAAACGATCCTCAGGGTGTGGCTGTGTGGCCCAAAGGCGGGTCGACCGGCGGGTTTGTTTATACGGCCAACCGGGGTGATAGCACCATTTCGGCGTTCTCTTATAACGGCGCGGGGAGCTTATCGCCGGCGACGAGCTATTCGACTGGTCAGGCGCCAGTGGGGATTACAATCGATCCGACCGGCACGTATCTGTACACCGCGAATTCCGGGGACGGTACCGTGTCGGCGTTCTTGATCAATCAGTCCACCGGCGCACTGACTGCGCTCGGTTCAGCAGTGGCGAGCGGCAATCTCAATCCAACACTGCATTCGAACCCGGGGCCGGTTGCCCTCGAGCTGGAACCCTCCGGAAAGTACCTTTACTGTGTAAACCGTACGGACGGGTCCGTGTCGCAGTTTACGGTAACCGCGGGCGCCTTGAAGTTGAGTAACACGTACGCCTCGGGGGCGGGAGCCGGCGCATTGGCCGTGTATTGATCGCCGGGGGTGAAGGTCGTTTGTACGCCGTTCATCGGAGCGGTCGATACTACGGGGCGTGGCGTCTGAACCGCTAGCCTTTCGCCCACTTTGCTGCTGCGTCCCTCGCGAAGTCGCGATACGAGCGCGCCGCCCGGCCGAGCAACGAGGTTCCAGAATGCGGGGTCCAGCCGTTCGCCGCGTGGCTCGTGTGCGGGCTATGAATGCTCTGCCATGTGCAGCTTCGCCACTCCCGCGCGGATCTGCAGGCGTGTACCGAATGCATCGCAAAGCTGGCGCATTCTCTGGAGAATGAGTTTGCCGTGAGCGCCCGTGGCCAGCTCGGGCATGCCGTAGGTTTCCGGTGAATCGTGGCGAGTGTGGGTGGGAATGAGATTGACTGCAGCGACTCGCCCGTTGCGGAATTCGAGCTGTGCGATGAGAGATTCCCAGAAGGCGACGTCATTGTCCCAGCCACGGCTGGTCCTCGCAAACAGTTCGAGTGGATCGCGGCGAGTGAGCCCGCAGTTCTCGTACAGCTCCTCCGGCAACTGTCGTAAGTCGCGCGCGCGAAAAATAAAGGCGCCCAGTCCATACAGAATCGGCGCGTCCCGGTAGATTTCGATGCCTCTGACGATATGCGGGCCGTGACTGAAAAAGGCCTGTGCGCCCGCATCGACACAACCATGCGCCAATTCCGAGAGAAAGCGGGGAGGGATCGAGCGGTCTCCGCCATCTTCGTGCGTATGGCAACTGACTAGGACCACTTCCGCCTCAGCCCTCGCTTGTTTGATCGTGGCGCAAACGTCACCGAGGTCGCGCGGATCGACATGCGTTGCGGCGGTATCGATGGTCGAGGTGCCGGCGACTGATCCGACGACATGAAAACGAACAGGGTTGACTCCTGGGCGTCCGGGTACGGTCTGGTTTCCCAGGCTGGCGAGGGCACCCGGCCAATAGGTTGATGTACAGGAGATGAGGGCGATTCGCCCCCCCTTGCTGTTGTAGTAGGCTGGCTTGCGAGCCTGAGCGAGGTCCTCGCCAGTGCCGCAATGTTGAATTCCGGCGGCACCGAGCTTGCGCGTCGTGGCACGCAGGCCATCAGGGCCCCAGTCCATGGCATGATTGTTGGCCGTACCAACCATATCGATGCCCAACCACGCCAGGTCGGCGGGGACGGTATCGTCGCCCCTCACATTGAGGCCGCCACAAACGGGCACCCCGCCTGGGTCAATCAGGGCTGCCCAGCTCCCGGGATCGGCCAGCGTCCCTTCGAAGTTGGCTACAGTGACATCCGCGTCCCTGAGGAATGGCAGTACATGCTGAAGCTTCGGGTCGTCGCGTACTAATCCCTGTGTGAACACACAATCGCCGACGAGCGCGACCTGTAGCGAGGTGCCACTTGTGGACGGCGTCTGACTGGCCGCTCTGCGTGCGAACGCGATTTCAGCGCGGCGACTGGCAGCAATGGCCAGCGCGGCAGCGAGTAGGGAACGTCTTTTCATGAGAGTCTTCAGGAGGTTGCGGGATGAGCAGTGCCGTTTGAGCGATGCGCCCCTTGGTAAGAGGCTGATTCCAGGCGGTTTCCCCCCTGCGCAGCGCCTTACCGATGCTTTCGGAGCGGGCCGCGCAAAAATAGTTTGGCTACCGGGGGGGGAAACCCTCGGTTCCGGGGCTCTGTACAGTGTGTTCTGCTGTGCCCTCGATGCGCGGGCTCGTCTGCGGGAATGTCAAACCAATCATTACTGAAAGCCTGGCGTACCCGGTGGAACCGCAATCTGATGCGGTTTCTGCGTGGCCGTGCGCACCCGGCCAACATTGAAGACATCGCACAGGAGACCTATTTGCGCCTTCTGCGCGCGCCGGATCTCAACGACGTGCGTAATCCTCAGGCCTACCTGTTGCGAACCGCCAGCCACATTGCATCTGAGTGGAGTCAGGAGTCCGGTGCCGACGCACCGTCGGTGAGCACCGAAGACGAAACACTGGTCGATCTGTGCACCCCCGAGTTCGAAGTCGACGCCGCCTGGGCGCAGGACCGTCTGATGGCTCTGTTGACTACGCTGCCCCCGGCAATGAGGGCGGCGCTCGTGCTGCGGCTGCGTGACGATTTGCCTTACAAGGAAATCGCCCGACAACTGCAGATCACGGAGCGGCAGGCACGACGCTATCTGGAGAATGGCTACGACCTCCTGCGCGCAGCGTTGGAAGGCTGATGGAGATCAGTTTATGAGCGATTCAACCCAGGACGAAGCAGATCGCGCGCCCATCGCTGCGCAGGCGGCCCACTACTGGGTGGCTCTGCACGCAGAGCAGGTAAGCACCGAGGTTCGCAAAGCCTTTGCAGCCTGGGCTGCTCGCTCGCCCCATCACGTGGCGGCTTACCTCCGCATGGCCAGGGCTGTGCGCGCCGTTCGCCAGTCCGAGGTGCAGTGGCCACAGACCAGCGCCGAAGACCTCATTCGCGATGCACTCGCTAAACGCGCTGATGTTGTTCAGTTCCGTCCTGGGCTTCAGGTCAGGGGCCGTGACGCCTCGGCTATCGTGGCGAATCGGTCGCACCGCACCCGGTTTTTTTCGGCGCTGGCCGCGGCCGTGGCGTTGGTGATATGCGCTGCGTTGATGTCCTGGGAGGTCTGGCGCTCCAATCATTATGAAACCGGCGTCGGCGAGCAACGTTCGGTGGCGTTGGAGGACGGCTCCATCGTGACTCTCAATACTTCCAGTGAAATCGAAGTCAACTTCACAGGGAGACAGCGCAAAGTGCGACTCGTCGAGGGCGAAGCGCTTTTCCAGGTTGCGCATGACGCCCGCCGACCGTTCGATGTTTCGGACGGAATGACGACTGTGCGCGCTGTCGGTACAGAATTCAACGTGGATCGGCGTCAGACTCAGACAACGGTTACGGTCGTAGAGGGTCGTGTCGCGGTAATCCGCCCAACGAGTGCATCCGATCAAACTACTGACAGCGGCCCGGCCCGCGCGCCTGCCGGATCTACACTGCTTGCTGCGACAGAACAGCTCGTCATTGCCAACGGTCAGATCGGCGTGCCGGCACGGGTCGCAAACGTCTCACCTGTGCTCGCCTGGACGCATCGGCAGCTCGTATTCAACAGGCGGCCGATAGGCGAAGTGGCCGCAGAATTCAACCGCTACAATCGTCGAAGGATTGAGATTGCGAGCCCGTCTTTGGCGGACGAGCCTGTGACAGGCGTATTTCAGGCAAATGATCCGCAATCCTTTCTGACATTTCTGACCCACATGCCGGGCGTGAGCATTGATACGGGCCGGTCGACTGTCATCGTGAACCAGCGTTGAGGCTCCTGCCTCGTCAGGCAAAAAAATATTTCCAGTCGCTTGGGGGGAGAGCGCCCTTTGCCGGGCTCTATCAACGGGGTCACGAGATCGATTCTTCAATCGACACTATTCCCCGGGAGTGAGTCCGTGCGCCGAAGATTGCCGCTGTTGATTGCGACCTGCGTTGTCCTGACGCGCTTCACGGTTGCCGCGCCAGTTCAAGGCGCTGACGTGCCCGTGTACGCGTTGAAAATCCCAGATGAGCCGCTTAACGATGCATTGCAGGAGTTTGCCCGTCAGTCGGGGTTGCAGATCGTGTTTCTATCACGCGCTACCGACGGCTACCAGGCGCCGTCGCTGGTCGGCCGATTTACCGCGACAGCGGCCCTCAAACAACTTCTAACCGGCTCGAACCTGAAATTCCGGCAGTTGAACCCGACCACGATTGAGATCTATCCGCCGGATCTCAGCGCGGTTCCGACCGTCGGCGCGGAAAGCACTCCGCCGATGACTCGGTCAACCCACTCGGATGCCGGGTCGGCGGCGGAGGATGCAAGCTCCGAGCGCATTCGCCTGACGCATGGCGAAAATCGACCGGGTGAGACAGGCGGCCACCGGTCCAACGCGTTCGCCGACAGTCAGCCTTCATCACCGGCAGTTCCGGAGCTCAACGAAGTCGTGGTGACCGCAGGTCGCCGCCAGGAGAAGCTGCAGGACGTACCCATGGCCGTGTCTGCAATCGGGACAGATCAGATTGAGCGGCTGCGCCTGTCCGGCATAGCCGACTTGGCGCGCACTGTACCGAGCCTGACCTTTTCCGAGTTGAGCGCGGGTGAGGTGCGCTTGTCCATGCGCGGTATTACCAGTCAGTCCGGCCTCGCCTCGGTGGTGGGCTACTATCTCGATGACGTTCCGTTCGAGAACCGGTCGGGCATCTGGGCCGGCGTTTCCAACATCGACTACTTCGATCTGGACCGCATCGAAGTGCTGCGTGGACCCCAGGGAAGTCTGTTCGGCGCGGGCGCCATGGGGGGAGCGATCCGCCTCATTACCGCGCAGCCCGATCCCTCGCGGACAGAGTTGAAGCTGGAGGGGGGCGCTTCGACTACACAGGGGGGCGAGCCCGGCTATTCGGCCAAGGCGGCCTTCAATCAACCCCTCACTGACGAGCTGGCCGTGCGAATCGTGGTGACGCAAAACCACAGCGGCGGCTTTATCGACGGTGTCCGCACCAACGACTACGCGCAGCTGTCTACCAGCGATCCTGTCTTCGCACGGAACGAGAATGATGCGTCAGTGACCACGGCTCGCGCGGCGGTTCGCTGGACACCAACGGACAGCCTGACTGTCACTCCGAGCATCCTCTATCGCCACTCGACCGCCGATGGTTTCGACTACTACCAGGTGCAGCCTGGCCCGCAGTACGCGCACCATCATGTGTTCACGGACGTAAACCACAACTCATTGACCGTCGGCACGCTCGATATCGAGCAGAAGATCGGGACCGCAACACTGACATCTGTGACGTCTTACCAAAAAAAGATATGGGATGGATCGGACGACTACTCACAGGCGGGTGCCGGGTTGTATCAGGCCTTTACCGGCTCCGATGTGGCGTTGGCACTGCCGCTGCTGAACACGTATTCGCTCGATTACCGTGCGTTTACACAGGAGCTGCGGCTGACCTCCGCGAACGAGGGAAAGCTGCGTTGGATCGTGGGTGGCCGTTACATGCACTACGAGGATGAGCCGGGCGGACAGTACATAGCGAACCAGGCTCTGGGAGAGATCATCTCTCCCATTCTGGGAATCGACCCGCCTGCGTCGGTCCTGATTGATGCAACGTCGGAATCGGACTCGGGCGGTGAGTTGGCGGGCTTCGGTGAGTTGACCTACGAGATCGCTCCGCATCTGGATGTGACTGCGGGGCTGCGTGCCTACCGGTTGCAGATAACCAACAACGCCAGCGTCCTGAACGGCATTCTCGGCGGTGGTGGATTGTCACCCGAGATTTCCTCCACCACTCATGGCACCAATCCGAAGTTTGATGCCAGTTACCACGTGACCGGGAAAATCCTGACCTACCTGAGTGCTGCCAAGGGCTACCGGGCGGGAGGCCCGAATGCGGCCCTGCTGGGCCAGGCGGGAGCAACCTGCCAATACTCCCAGGCGTATCGTTCCATATACCAGCCGGACTCAGTCTGGAATTACGAACTGGGCAGCAAGGCAACCTTGCTCAACGGGATGCTGACACTGGATGCCGCCGTATACCGCACGGACTGGGATGGAATTCAGGGCAGTATCAGCTCCAACTGCGGCGGGTTCATCGCGAACTTCGGCAAGGCACGGGTTCGGGGCGCCGAAATCGAGGCAACCGTGCGTCCCATCAAGGGACTGCAATTCGGTCTTTCAGGGTCCTATAACGATGCCAGGTTTGTCGACATCGACCGCACGCTGTCGAGCGCCGTCTCCATCGCCGAGGGTGATCGCATCGCGGCTGTGCCGAAAACCCAGGCTAGTGTGAATGGCGAGTGGAATGTGCCCGTGACTACTCTCATCAATGGGTATGTCCGGCTCGACGGCCAGTATGTAGGTTCGGCGCCCATGAGCTACACGAACCGGACAGCTGACTACACGCGACCTTCCTACACGACGGTAAACGCCGCGATCGGCGGCTACTTCCGTGACTTTGAGGCCCAACTTTACGCCAACAACCTGGCGAACCGGCTGCAGGTGGTGGATATCTTTCAGCCCTCTCAGGGGGGGCCTGACTGGGTTGTTGCGCCACCGCGCACGGTAGGCCTGACCTTGCGTTACCACTTTCATTGAAGGTGATGGGTGTGAAGTTGTTTCTGACAATGATGTGCTGTGGTGCTTTCGGGCAATGGGGTGGCGCGAAGGCTGCGGCGCAGGTATCCGAAGTAGATCCCTCGGGGCTGACGGCGCCGCGGCAGTTTGTGACTCACCACACTGGCACTTTCGGCGGGACGCTGGTGCACTACACGGCTACGGCCGCGGATGTGCCACTGGAGGACGAAAACGGGAAGCTGATTGGCTACGTCTTCTCCTTCACATACACAGCCGAAAGTGCGAAAAACGCGAATGCGCGGCCGGTGATGTTTATTTTCAACGGCGGCCCTGGATCCGCTTCGCTATGGACACACGTGGGGGGATTCGGACCCAAACGGGTGTCCGTGCCCGCCCCGAGTGACAACTCTACGGTGTCCGCGCGCCTTCTCGATAATGCCAGCAGCTTGCTGGACGTTGCGGATTTGGTATTTATCGATCCGATTGGCACGGGGTTCAGCCGTCCTGCCGGCGACGGCAAGCTCGAGCAGTATTTCGACGTGCGCAAAGACGCCGAGGCGACAGCTGAGTTTATCCGGAGATGGCTGGCACAGACGAATCGTTGGGGATCGCCAAAGTACATGTTGGGCGAGAGTTACGGCACCACTCGGGCGGCTCTGACTGCCAAGTACCTCATGGGAGGCGTGGATACGGGCCATCTACCGTTGATTGCGATGAATGGTATCGCATTGTTGGGGACGGCATTGACTCTAGGGTTGCCGCCAACGGATGCTGACTTTGTTGGATTCCTTCCATCCCAGGCGGCGACGGCCTGGTTCCATGATCGGATCGATAAAGGCGGACGCTCACTCGCCAGCCTGGTTGCCGAGGTCACCCAGTTCGCGCAGCAGGAGTATGCAGCGGCCTTGTATGCCGGGTCGCTACTGCCTGATGGGCGGCGCCAAGAAATCGCCGCCCGGTTGCATTCGTATACCGGTCTGAGTGAGAACTTTATATTGCGCAACGACCTGCGCGTTGCCATGCGTCCATTCGCGGCGGAATTGCTGGCTGACTCGGGCCAAAGCGTCTCCATTGTTGATGGCCGTTATACGGGCGGTACGCCACGAGCGCCCTTCGACCCCGTAAGTGACGACCCAAGCCTCACCCGGACGTCACCGTTCTTGTTAGACGGATTTATGACCTATATACGGACGTACTTGGGCGTAACCCTCAACACCCGGTACGAGACGACGAGCTTCGTCGCAAACGGTCAATGGAGGTGGCTTGCGGACAATTACAACCTGGCGGTGGAGCTCGGCAGGGCGATGCGCCAGAACCCGGCACTGCATCTGTTCGTGGGGCAGGGCTACTACGATCTGACGACTCCAACAGGCACTGCGATGTACGCACTGACCCATGGCGGTGTCCCTATGAATCGAGTGTCGGTCAAACAATACGAGTCGGGGCACGTGATCTACATCACCGACCATGACCAGCGCCAGTTGAGCGCTGATTTGCGCTCGTTTGTAAAGTCAACCCAGAATTGAGGCATGTCATTGGGAGATCGAAGGTCTTTTCTCGCTCTGATGGCGAGCGCCGGCACCGCGGTGACAACCCAAGGCACCGCCGTGGCGATCCGGAACAGTGCACACGGGCGAACCGACCGGATCATTATCAACTCGTGTGGTGGCTTCGATGTAACTGACGACCTGCGCCAGGTGGGTGCTGAGGATCCGCCACCGGGATTCGGTATCGTTCCGCGCAAGATCGAGGACGCACTGGCTTCCGGCATGACGGCCGCGAATCAGACAGTTGGGTATGTACTGGGTAGCGAAGAGCCATATGAGGCGACGGTTCGAGAGCTCGCTCTGTGGGAATCGATCTTTCGTCATGAGCCTCGTTTGCTGAAGGTGTATGCCGCGGCGGACATCGATCGCGCCGAGAGGGAGCGATCCCTTGGGATCATCCTCGGTTTTCAGAACGCGGCACAGTTGGGAATGCAGCTCGATCGCGTCGATACTTTTGCGGCCCTGGGTGTCAGGATCATCCAGCTGACCTACAGCAACCAAAATCTGCTGGGTGGAGGGGCTCTGACACCTGGAAATCCCGGCCTCACCCGATTCGGACAGGAAGTGGTGGCGAAGTTGAATGAGCGACGCATCATTGTCGATCTTTCGCATGGCGGTGCGCAGCTGTGTCTGGACAGCGCTCGTGCATCCGTACGCCCGGTAGCGATCAGCCATACCGGATGCCGGGCCATCGCGGATCATCCGCGCAATACGGCCGATGAGACGCTGCGCCTCGTCGCTTCCAGAGGAGGCTACGTCGGCATTTATTTCATGCCGTTTCTGACCACGGAACGTACCGCGACGGCCGAAGACTTGCTCGCGCACCTGGAGCATGCAATCGATGTGTGTGGTGAAGACCATGTAGGTATAGGCACCGACGGTGGAACCTCGGCCATCAACATTCAGGAAGCCAAGGCTGCCAATGCGAAACAACATGCAAAGCGCGTGGCTGCGGGGATCGCGGCCCCGGGTGAAAGCGCGGACACGCTGAATTTCATTCCGGAGCTGAGTGGGCCCGGCCAGTTTCAGACACTGGCCGTTCTGCTGCAGCGACGTGGACATTCCTCCGGGCGTATCGAGAAGATCCTCGGTCGCAACTTTCTGCGCTTTGCCAAAGAGATCTGGGGAGCCTGATGGTGCGAAGAGTTGAGATTGGCCACTGCGCCCAAGCGGCGTTGGCGCTATGCCTCGTAGGCTCGTTCGCCAATGTGCAGGTGCAGGCTGGCGCGCCTGGTCCTGACGCTGGCGCCGGCCTCCGCGCCGAAGACCGGGTCCAGGTTGACGCGCCGGTTGCGACTGAGGATTCGGTTAGCAGGCACAGCAGCGTTTCGATAAGGGGCGCAATGGTTGGCTATACCGCCACCGCTGGCACTGTTGTGATTCGTGACGATCAGAACGAGCCGATTGCGAGTGTGTTTTACACTGCGTATGTCGCGGACTCGGGTGTTGGTCATGACTCCCGGCCGGTGACCTTCGCGTTCAACGGCGGGCCCGGCGCTTCGAGTATCTACCTGCACATGGGATCGATTGGCCCAATGCGGCTGGCGTTGCCCGATGCAAAACCATCGGGCTGTGGTCCATTTCACCTAGTGCCCAACAACGACAGTGTTCTCGACAGAACCGATCTGGTGTTTATTGATGCGATTGGCACTGGCCTCTCCCATGCAGTGGGGAAGAGCAAGGATCGCGATTTCTGGGGTGTCGACCAGGATGTGGATGCGTTCGCACGTGCGATCATGCGCTGGATCAAGCTGACTCAGCGCTGGAATGCACCTAAGTTCCTGATGGGAGAGTCCTACGGCGGCTACCGCGCCTCGGGCCTCGCATCGGTCCTCCAGGAGCGCGGCATCCCGGTGAGTGGTGTGGTCCTGGTGTCCTCCGCCACGGAACTGGGCATGCGCAACCCGAGCTACGACGCTTTCTTTGTCAGCTTCCTACCGAGTCTGGCCGCAATCAGCTGGTACCATCATCGTCTGAAAAGCCCGCCGCCGGATCTCCCGGCGTTTTTGAATGAAGTGCGTGCCTATGCACTGGGCCCCTATGCGTCAGCGTTGACGAAGGGAAACTCAATTGCGCCGGCTGAGCGCGATGCAGTTGCGCGTCAAATCAGCGAGTACACAGGGCTGACAACCGATTACGTCATCCATAGCAATCTGCGTGTGGATTTCCGACGCTATCGCAAGGAGTTGCTTCGCGGGCAAGGGAAAACCCTGGGGGCGCTCGATGCGCGTTACCTGGGATCCGACGCCGACGATGCGGGCGATACTCCCGACTTTGACGCCACCTCCGCAGCTGTCGATGGGGCGTTTTCCGTAGTCTTCAACGAATACCTGTTCAAAACACTGGGCTACAAAAGCGATCGTACCTACCGCGTGGAGAATGGCCAGGAGATTCAGCCGGGTTGGGACTGGAGTCGCAAAGCCGGCCCCGATTATTATCCTTGGGCTATCCGTCCCATGACCGCAGACCTGGCGGGCGCGATGCGTCGCAATCCGAGTCTGCGAGTGCTCGCGCTGCTCGGTTACTACGATCTCGCGGCGCCATTCCTCGAGGGGGAAATCGAGCTTGCGCGACTGCCGGCGCAGACCGTGAAGTTGGAGTATTACGAGTCAGGTCACATGGTGTACCTGGATGGGCCCTCGCTGCGAAAAATGAAAATCGACCTGGATCATTTTTACGAGCAGGCCGCCGTCAGGCGTGTCACAGACACCTCAACATTCAAGGATGAAGTACGATGAACCGCAGTTTGATGGTGGAGATGATGTACGTGCTGCTGGCCATGCCAGCCCTGGCGCGCGCGGACGAGCTTTCCGGGAGTGTGGCGCGCTATGAGGCATGGCGCGGCGGCCGAGCCTTCATGCAGGCGACCGCGATTCACGCGGAGGGAAAGCTTGCCACGAGTGGATTGACAGGCGTGGTCGAAACATGGGCGTCGGGTGGAAGCAGGTTCCGCCAGGACGTCGATCTTGGCGTATTTAACCAGCACACTGTAGTCGCCGACAACACTGGTTGGTCGACAAACATGAGTGGCCAGGTTGAAAAGTTGTCACCTGCCGACCTCGGCGAGGCCCTCCACGACGGACTGCTATTGCTGGCTGAGGTGTTTCCGGGGCGGAACGGCGCCGAGTTGAGTGCGCAGCCGGCGGAGAAGCGCGGGGATACGCCATGCGATGTTGTACGCGTCGGCTTTGGCTCGGCCCGTACTTACGACTATTTGATTGCTCACGCGGATGGCGAGCTCATTGCTATCCGATCTCGCGTCAAGGGGAAGTTACGCGTCACCGCTTATGCTGACTGGCGGACCATCAATGGTGTGCGGTTCCCTTTTCGCGAGACCGTAACAGGTGAAGTGCCCAGCGACGCGTCGTCTACTGACTACCGGACAATTGAGGTAAATCCCTCATTGTCCGCTGACATCTTCGCAATGCCGAGAGCCGCAAAGCATATCAGTTTCGCAGACGCCGGGGCCTCGAGCGGCTGGCTGGCGTTTGAGTTGTTCGACCGTACTCGGCTTTTCATTCCTGCCAGGATCAACGGCCACCCCACGACGGTTCTGCTCGACAGCGGCGCGACCTCGACGGTGCTCGACAGCCAATTTGCGACATCGAACGGATTGAAGGTTGAAGGCGAGATGACCGCTGAAGGCACCGGGGGCACATCGACCGCCGGTGTTGTCCGAGGGGTGAATCTCGAGCTGGGGACGCTCAGTCTTCACGATGTAACCGCCGTCGCAATCGACGCGGCACCGATCGAGCGGCAACTGGGTCATACCGCGAAAATCTTCCTGGGCGCGGAAATCTTTCAGGATACGGCTGTTGATATCGACTTTCCTCATCGGCGGATCGCGTTCCGTGATCCGGCCACGTTGAAAGTTCCGAGCGGCTCGCGTGTCATTCCAAGTGTCATGGAGGACGGTCAGCAGATACTGACGGCCTCGTTGGAAGGCCGGCCTGCAAGGCTGCTGCTGGATCTCGGGAATGCCGGCGCGTTGGCGCTCTTCCCGCGCTTTTGGGAACAGCAGGACTTTTTAGGGCAACGGCGCACGTCGACCGCTCTTGGCGGTGGCTTTGGCGGCATGCACACTGAGAAGGTCGCGATGTTGCGCAATTTGAGCATCGGAGGCGTGGATCTGCCGCGTGTTCCGGTCAAGCTCGTGGGGAATGAGTCCGCGGATGCGCGTTCCTCGCGACTGGACGGCAACATCGGTATGCCGGTCTTCAGCCGCTTTCATCTGATAGTGGACCGTCCCCACGAAAGACTGCTGCTCGTCCCGCCGCTCAATGTTGATACGCGGTTCGACACCGACCGGACGGGCCTGACTGTCCAACCGACAGCGGCCGGGTTCAAAATCATCTACGTTGCACCCGGCGCACCTGGCGACAAAGCAGGGCTGAAGGTGGGCGACGAGGTGGTGTCTGTTGACGGTGCCGGCAAGAGTGCGCAGTGGCGTTTCGGGCCTGCCGGCCGGAAATTGCTGCTGCGGCTTTCTGATGGGCGTCGGCGAGAGTTGACACTCGAGGATTATTTCTAACGTCCGGCGAATTCGGTTCCCGTCCCGGCGATTAGCGGACTTTCAGGATTGCAGATGCCTCGCTCGCTATTGTTCGCAGGAGTTGAGTTGGACGCCCCGATAACGAGCTTGAATTCCGGCGCGCCTGGTTCCGTCGCCTTATGGTTTTCAGGTCATCCGTAACGTGTACGATCTTGGCAGACCGTGGTCACAGTCTGTGTCAGGGCAGCATATGGTGAGCGCCATGCGGCTACTGCGATGGTCCTCAACTGCCAGTTCTCCGGCCAAGGTCGCAGCGGGCGAGGGTCAAAACCTCCCGAAAACGGACGCTCAACGCCGCTGTTACGACGTTGACAGCAGAGGCAGGCACGTCAGCGTAGCGCAATCACCAACGATTCATGTGAGGGTGTGAAGTCGACAGTGAGGGACGTAGGTTCGAGCCCCGAAGCAGACACTAGTATCTGCGCCTTGCCGGGCTTTCCCGTCGACCGCAGAATCGCGAGCGCGCGTCCGCGGAAG
>Ga0207703_10001131_pt1 | contig 25163 bp, 15 predicted proteins | sample KBSSwiS12_FD_184304 | JGI IMG/M metagenome (GOLD analysis project Ga0207703, IMG submission 184304) | Switchgrass rhizosphere microbial communities from Kellogg Biological Station, Michigan, USA - KBS Switchgrass S1-2 (SPAdes) (version 2) | ecosystem: Host-associated > Plants > Roots >...
GTCGTAGATGATGCCGAGCTGGTACCAGGCGAAGGGGTCCTGGTTGTCCTTGTTCACCGCGACCTTCAGGATCTGCTTGGCCTCGGTGAAATTCTTCGGGTCCTCGGTGGCGACCAATGCATGGCCGAGCATCGCGGCGATCATCGGGGCCTCGCCCGATCGCTGAACCGATTCGCGCAGTGCCGGAATGGCCTCGGCCGGCTTGCCGTCCTCGAGCAGGATCTGTCCCTTGAGCTCGAGGAAATAAGGGTCGTGGGGGTCGGTCGCGAGCAACGCGTTCGCCTCGGCCTCGGCTTTGTCCGGATAGCCGCCGAGATGATAGGCGTAGGCCCGGGCATAATGGGCGGGGATGCTTTGGTCGCGCTCGGGATATTTGGTGACGGCGAGCTTCGGATCGACATAGCCCATCAGCTTCGCCTTGACGCGCTGGAACCGAGCCTCGAGCTCGGGGTCGCTCGGCTTGTTGTACGCGGCATCGGTCCTCAGCGTCTGACCCAGCGCCTGGATCCGCTCGGAGTTGAGCGGGTGGTCGCGATCGAAGCTGTCCTTCGAGTAGATGGCGAGCCGATACTCCTGGTTCTGCAGCTTCCCGAAGAAATCGAGGATGCCCCGGCCGCTGATCCCGGCCTTCGACAGGAATCGCGCAGCCGACGCGTCCGCCGTCGCTTCCTGGGCTCGGGTGAAGGCCATGAACTGGCCTTCCGCGGCGCGCTGGCCGGCCATCATGATGCCCATGCCCGCATCGCCCGCGCCGATGGCCATTGCGGCCGCGCCCAGCACCAGCGAGAGAATGCTGATCCCGACCGCCTCCTTGGCGCCGCTCTCGCTGCGGATCGCGTCGCCAGCGACGACGTGGCCAAGTTCGTGCGCGACGACGCCCTGCAGCTGATTCACGTTGTCGGTTGCCTGGAGCAGCCCGGACTGGACGTAGACCGTCTGTCCGGTGGCGACGAAAGCGTTGATCTCGGGATCGTTGAGCAGGACCACGTTGACGCTATTCGGGTCAAGCCCGGCGGCGACGATCAGCGGCCGGGACATGTCCTTGAACAGCCGCTCGGTCTCGGTGTCGCGAAGCACGGACGGCCCAGCGTCTTCTTGCGCTAGCGCCGGCTGGACCGTCGCCATGCTGAGCACGAAGACCAGCATCACCAGGCGCACGAGGCGGGCGAGCGGCGAGTTCATGGACGGCGGCTTAGCATTTCTGGCGCTGAACCGGCGATGAAAAGCTTCGTCAGCCGAAGGTTCGCTGCCACCAGCCAGAACGCCGCGGCTCACCACTGTCGTCGTCAGCGACGTCATTGTTGGCGGGCGGAGGCGGGGCCGGCTCGGCCGCGGCAGGCGGCTCGATCTCGGCAGCCGCCTTCTTCCCGCGACCTCGACGGGCCTTTGGCGCGGGCGCAGTGTCCTCGGCGGTCTCGGCAGGAGGCGCTTCGGGCGGCGCAGGCTCAGTGACCGCTACCTCGGCCTCGGTCGCGGCAGACTTTCGCGACCGGCGCTTCTTCGGCTGCGGCTCCTCGACCGGCTGCGTTTCGGCGATGGGCGGTTCGTCCTCGATCGGCCGCTCGACCATCGGCGAGCTGTCGGGCGCCAATTCAGCTGACCCGCCGCCGCGACCACGGCGCCGACGGCGACGCTTTCCGCCTTCGCGCGGCTCTTCGGAGCGCGGCTCTTCGTCACGCGGCTCGTCGGCAGATACTTCCGGCTCGGCTACATCCTCCTCGGCTGCTTCGAAGGCGACGGCCTCGCCGGCGTCGGCGGCCTCCATCGGTTCCCCACCTTCGCGCCGATTGCGTCCGCGACCGCCGCGACGACGACGCCGACGGCGACGACCGCCCTGGCGCTCGCCTTCGGAATCGGCCTCGCGGGCTTCGGATTCCTCGTCTTCAGTTTCCTCGACGACTTCCTCGTCGAATTCTTCGTCCTCCGTTTCAACGGCTGGCGCTTCCGGTCGTGGCACCGCAACCGGGCGCGGGCCCGAGCTGTCGACGGTCATCCGCGCCCCTTCGAAGCTCTCGTCGATCACCACTTCGATCATGACGCCGTAGCGCTGTTCGATATCGGCAAGCTCGGCGCGCTTCTTGTTGAGCACGTAGACGGCTGCTTCCTTGCCCGCGCGCAGCGTGATCCGCTCGCCGCGCCCGCGCGCCGCCTCATCCTCGAGGATGCGGAGGGCCGAGAGACCGGCTGAGGCGGCTGTGCGCATGAGGCCGGTGCCGTCGCAATGCGGACAGGGCTTGGTCGATGCCTCGAGCACGCCGGTGCGAAGCCGCTGCCGGCTCATCTCCATCAGCCCGAAGCTCGAGATGCGGCCGACCTGGATGCGCGCGCGGTCGTTCTTCAGCGCCTCCTTCATCGCCTTCTCGACCTTCCGGACATGGCTGTTCTGCTCCATGTCGATGAAGTCGATGACGATGAGCCCGGCCATGTCGCGCAGGCGAAGCTGGCGGGCGATTTCCTGGGCAGCCTCAAGGTTGGTGTTGTAGGCGGTCTGCTCGATATTATGCTCGCGCGTCGACCTGCCCGAGTTGATGTCGATCGAGACCAGGGCCTCGGTCGGGTTGATCACAAGGTATCCGCCCGATTTCAGCTGGACGACCGGCTGATACATGGCTGAAAGCTGGTCCTCGGCGCCGTAGCGCTGGAACAAGGGCGTAGTCTCGCTGTGAAGCTTCACCCGCCGCACGTGGCTCGGCATCAAGAGCTTCATGAAGCCCTTGGCGGCCTTGTAACCCTCCTCGCCCTCGACGATCACTTCATCGATCTCGCGATGGTAAAGGTCGCGGATCGCCCGCTTGATGAGGTCGCTGTCGCGGTAGATCAGGGCCGGCGCGGTGCTTGAAAGCGTGCGCTCGCGGATCTCGTCCCACAGGCGAGCGAGATAGTCGAAGTCGCGCTTGATCTCGACCTTGGTGCGCGACAGGCCCGCGGTACGGACGATCAGCCCCATGGTCGACGGCAGGTTGAGGTCGGACATGATCGACTTCAGCCGCTTGCGGTCGGCGCCGTTGGAAATCTTGCGCGAAATGCCGCCGCCGTGGCTGGTGTTCGGCATCAGCACGCAATAGCGGCCGGCGAGCGAAAGATAGGTGGTAAGCGCGGCGCCCTTGTTGCCACGCTCCTCCTTGACGACCTGGACCAAAAGCACCTGGCGGCGCTGGATGACGTCCTGGATCTTGTAGCGACGCCGCAGATTCTGGCGCTTGCGGCGCAGCTCGTCGGCGGCGGATTCATCGACCGGTGAGCGGGACGATCCGGTGCCGGCCTCGTCCGGGCTTTCGCCGGCGTCGCCATTGTCGGCGCTCTCGCCATTGCCGTCATCGTACCCGGCCGCTTCCTCGTCCTCAGCCTCAATCGCTTCGCCATCGTCTCCATCGAACTCAACAGCGCGGAGCCGCTCTTCCTCGGCGGCATGCTCGGCTTCCTCGCGCAGCAACGCTTCGCGATCGGCCTTGGGGATCTGGTAGTAATCGGGATGGATTTCGCTGAAGGCCAGGAAGCCGTGGCGGTTGCCGCCGTAATCGACGAACGCCGCCTGGAGCGACGGTTCTACCCTGGTGACCTTGGCGAGATAGATATTGCCTTTGAGCTGCTTGTGCTCAGCGGATTCGAAGTCAAACTCCTCGATCCGGTTTCCTTTGACGACCGCGACCCGGGTCTCTTCCGGGTGGCGCGCATCGATTAGCATGCGCATGGACATTGAAATTTCTCCGGGCGCGCGTGGGCAGCGAAACGGCGCTGCAGCGCGCGATAATGAATGCCTCGCTCGTCGCGAGGGCTGGATGAGTGGAAAGCGCCTCTGCTCGATGATCCATCCCGCGACACTTCGCGAGGAACGCGCCAGCCGCTTCATGTCGGAGCGGGCGATGGGCGTTCTGTGGTGTCATTCGAGCGTCAACCTCGTGGAGCCGCAGTCCATCGCACTGGCCGCGGCGGCTTCTCCGGCGACGAGCCGAAGATCACAACTGCGGTTAGCATCCTCGATACGGCACCGCAACCGGTGGCTGCGCGCCGACTTGCGTTTCCTTACGGCCTTGGAAAGCATGTTCACACTTGTTGGCTTAAGCTGATACAAGTCGTGGGGGTTCAAACACTTGGCGGGCAGATGACACGGGTTGCGAAGGCGGGTGCAATTGGCGGCGTTGTGATCGCCGTCAGCGCTTTGGCCGCCGCCATCGTCGCCACGGGCAGCCGCAGCACCGATGCCGCGGCCCAATCAAGCCTCACGGTGAACCTCCCACCGCCAGCGAGCGATCGCATCTACGGCTCGCCCGCAGCGCGTGGGCGGCCTATCGTGGTCATCGACGCCGGCCATGGCGGCCGCGACCCCGGCGCGACCAGCGTCTCTGGCGAGGTGCGTGAGAAACAGCTGACGCTGGTGCTGTCCCAGGCGCTGCGCGACGAGCTGGTCAAGCGCGGGCGGGTGCGCGTGGCGATGACCCGCGACGACGACCGCTATCTCACCCTGGAGGACCGAGCCGCCGTGCCGCGACGGCTCTCCGCAGCGATGTTCGTCTCGATCCACATCGATAGTGCTGCCAATCCGCTGGCGCGCGGAGCGAGCGTCTATTCGCTCTCGGACGTCGCTTCGGACGCCGAGGCAGCCGGCCTGGCGGCCCGAGAGAATGCCGGCGAGGATGCGAGCGCGCGTGGCGGTACCGTCGAGATGATGCTCGCCGACCTCGCGATGCGCTCGCAGATGAGCGCCTCGGCGGATCTCGCGTCGCGGCTAGTGAGGAAGGCTGCGGGAAGGGTTGAGCTGAGGCCGAATCCGCACCGCTTCGCCGCCTTTCATGTCCTCCGGCGGGCGGATACGCCGGCAGTGCTGTTCGAGGCCGGCTATCTCAGCAATACCGACGATGAGCTGCTGCTTCGCAATCCTGCAGAACGGGCCAAGATGGTGCTTGCGCTGGCGCAGGCGATCGAGGCGGACGTCGCGGCGCATGCGCGGCATTAAGCGGCTTTTCGCTTTCAGACCGACAGGCTAGACGCGTCGCGCACATGAAGTTCGAGCGCCTGAACGTCCCCGATTGGCCGCTGCCCGACCTCGTCGCCTTCAACGAGAAGGTGCACGCGGTGGTCGATCCGTGGTGGCAGCGCGTCTGGGTACGCCGCGCGACCTGGGCGGCAGCGGGACTTTTCGCGCTCTTCGCCGCGGTGTGGATCTATTTCGCGAGTGGTCTTCCTTCCTCGCAGACCCTGCTTGCATACCAGGCGCCGCTCCCGACCAACGTGCGCGGTTATGATGGCGCCCCGGTCCAGACATTCGCCCGCGAGCGCCGCGTCGAGCTTGCCTATGACGAATTCCCACCGCTCGTTGTCCACGCCTTCATCTCGGCCGAGGACAAGAGCTTCTTCACCCACTCGGGCATCGACGTTCCAGGCGCGGTGAAAGCCGTCTTCAATTACGCCATTCACGTAGGCCGGCCGGGCCGGGTACCGGGCGGTTCGACCATCACCCAGCAGGTCGCCAAATATCTGCTCAAGGATTCGAGCTACAATGTCGGCCGCAAGATCCGCGAGGGAATTCTGGCTTTCCGGCTCGAATCCACGCTGTCCAAGCAGCAGATTCTGGAGATCTACCTCAATTCGATCTTCCTCGGACGCAATGCCTATGGCGTCCAAGCCGCCTCTCGTGCCTATTTCGACAAGGACCTCAACGAGCTGACGCTTCCCGAAGCGGCGTACCTGGCGATCCTGCCCAAGGCGCCGTCCAACTATGATCCGGTCCGCGCGACCCAAAAGGCGCTCGATCGGCGCAATTACGTCCTGCGCGAAATGTACCGCAACGGGTACATTACCCAGGATCAATGGCAGGCGGCCGCCGCGAGCCCACTCAGCACGATCCGCTACGGGAGCAATGAGAAATTCCGCCAGCAAGGTGGCTATTTCATGGAAGAAGTGCGCCGCGAGCTGATCAAGAAGTTCGGCGAAGACGCGAAGGACGGTCCGAACAGCCTTTACGGCGGAGGGCTTTGGGTCCGAAGCTCGATGGATCCGGTGAGCCAGGATGCCGCGGCCCAGGCGCTGCGTGATGGCCTGACCCGCTTCGATGGAGGACGCGGCTGGACCGACCTCAACATGAAGATCGACATGGGCAAGAACTGGGCCGCCCAGCTCGACCTGGCCGCGGTCGGCACCGGCTATCCGGATTGGCGCAAGGCCGTGGTGCTCAGCAAGGGCGATACCGAGGCGACGATCGGCTTTGCTAACGGCACGACGGGGGTCCTGAATTCGAGCGATGCGGCAATGCCGAAGCGGGGCGTCGGCGGCCGCGCCTTCGACTTCCTCGAGCCAGGCAAGGTGATCATCGTCAAGCAGATCGGCGGCGCCAATTACGCGTTGCGGTCGATTCCCGAAGTGTCGGGCGGAATGCTCGTCGAAGAAGTGCATACCGGCCGCATCATGGCGATGCAGGGCGGGTTCGACGTGGTCGGCTCGAGCTACAACCGGGCGATCCAGGCGCTGCGTCAGCCTGGCTCCGCGTTCAAGCCGATCGTCTATGTGACTGCCCTGCAGAATGGCTTCACCCCAGCGACGATCGAGATGGATGCGCCTTTCTGCGTTTGGCAGGGCGCGGGGCTGGGCCAGAAGTGCTTCGTCAACTTCGACCGCCGTTCAGCGGGCCCGCACACGCTGCGCTGGGGCGTCGAGCAGTCGCGTAACCTGATGACGGTGCGCGCGGCGTCGACGGTCGGGATGCCGAAGATCACGGCTACGGCCCGTACCCTCGGGGTCGGCGATTACGGCAATTACCTGTCGTTCGCGCTTGGCGCGGGCGACACGACTGTTTTGAAGCTGACAAATGCCTATGCGGTCCTCGCCAACCAGGGGCGCTCGGTGAAGGCGACGACGATCGATTATGTCCAGGACCGCGCCGGCAAGGTGATCTACCGGACCGACAATCGCTGCGCCGTGATGGGCAATTGCAATGCGCCCGACTGGGACGGCGGCGCGATGCCCCGTCCGCCCAACCGCACCCGGCAGCTGATCGATGCCATGGCAGCCTTCCAAATGGTCCATATCATGGAAGGCGTCATCCAGCGCGGCACGGCGACCGTGCTGCGGGACCTCAATCGGCCTCTGTTCGGCAAGACCGGAACGACCAACGGGCCGACCAACGTGTGGTTCGTGGGCGGCACGCCAGACATCGTTGCGGGCGTGTACCTCGGCTATGACCAGCCGCGCTCGCTGGGTGGCTATGCACAGGGCGGCCGGATCTCCGCGCCGATCTGGAAGCAATGGGCGCAGACCGCGCTCAAGGACCAGCCCAAGGTTCCGTTCGTTGCGCCCCCCGGCATCCGCTGGGTCCGGATCGACCGCGCCAGCGGCAAGCCGGTGTTCGGCGTCTTCCCGACCGGTGACGAAGCCACGCCCTCGGTGATCTGGGAAGCGTTCCAGCCGCAGACCGAGGAACAACGGACGCAGCGGACGTCGATCGGCGATCCCTACAATTCGGCGACCCAAGCCCAGGCGCTCGCGGCCTGGCAACAGCAGCAATTGCAGATTCTGGAACAGCAGCGCCAGAAGGAGGCCGGGCAAGCGCCGGCGCAGACGACGCAGCCGCCAGCCGGTGCCGGCCCACCGGTGGTTCCGCGCGCGGCCGGCTTGCCAACCCAGAACGCGCTCTAATAGTGCCCGGCAGGCACGCCTTTTCGAAGAGAGCTTGACCATGCGCGCCGAAGCGCAGGCCCATATCGACCAGATCAATGCTGCGACCGCGCTGCTGCGCCGGTTCCTGGACTGGGACCGCGCCCAGAAGCGGCTGCAGGAATTGAACGCGAAGGTCGAGGATCCCGCGCTTTGGAACGACCCCAAGGCGGCGCAGGAGGTGATGCGCGAGAGGCGGCGCCTCGAGGAGGCGATCGGCGCGACGCGCACGCTCGAGCGCGAGCTGGCCGAGACGTCCGAGCTGATGGAGCTGGCCGAGGCGGAAGGCGACGACGCGCTGGTCGACGACGCGATCCGGAGCCTGGCAGAATTGGCTGAGCGGGCCGACCGCGACAAGGTCGCGGCATTGCTCGCGGGCGAGGCTGACCCGAACAACGCCTATGTCGAGATCAATGCCGGCGCCGGCGGTACCGAGAGCCAGGACTGGGCCGAGATGCTGTCGCGGATGTACACGCGCTGGGCCGAGCGCAAGGGCATGAAGGTCGAGCTGATTGACCACCACTCGGGCGAGCAGGCGGGGATCAAGTCGGCGACGATCCTGGTCCGCGGCGAGAATGCCTATGGCAATTTGAAGACCGAAAGCGGCGTCCACCGGCTGGTGCGGATCAGCCCCTATGACGCCAACGCCCGCCGGCACACCAGCTTCTCGAGCGTCTGGGTCTATCCCGAGGTCGACGACGACATCGACATCCAGATCAACGATGCCGAGCTGCGCATCGACACGTATCGCGCGTCGGGCGCGGGCGGCCAACATGTCAACACGACCGACAGCGCGGTCCGCATCACGCACATTCCGACGGGGATCGTAGTCGCCTGCCAGAACGAACGCTCGCAGCACAAGAACCGAGCGTCGGCGATGAAGCAGTTGAAGGCGCGCCTCTACGAGGCAGAGCTACAGAAGCGCGAGGCGGAAACCGATGCTGCCAATGCGGCGAAGACCGACATCGGCTGGGGGCACCAGATCCGATCCTACGTCCTGCAACCCTACCAGCTGGTCAAGGACTTGCGCACGGGAGTGACCTCGACGTCGCCCAGCGACGTCCTCGATGGCGATCTCGACCGCTTCATGGCGGCGGCACTGTCGCAGCGCGTGACCGGCGAAACGGTCGAGGTCGAGGATGTGGAATAAGGCGGCCGCCGCCGCCTGCCTGGTGCTCGCGGCCTGCCGCGCGCAGCCCAGCGAGCCGCAGTTCCCCGCAGCGCAGCGCGATGTCGCGCCGACCGTCAGCGATACTTTTTCTACCGAAGACGCGCGCGACCGGCTGGGCGAGGCCGAGCAGGTCATGGACCTGGCGGGCGTGAAGCCGGGCATGTCCGTCGCGGACGTGGGCGCCGGCGAGGGCTATTACACGGTGCGCCTAGCGCGCGTCGTCGGGGCGAGGGGCCGGGTCCTCGCCGAGGATATCGTGCCCGAGGTTCGCGACCAGCTCAGCGAACGGGTTCAGCGCGAGCGGCTCGACAATGTCGCCGTCAAGCTCGGCACGGCGGACAATCCGATGCTTCCGGCGGCGTCATTTGACAGGCTGTTCCTGGTCCACATGTATCACGAGGTGCAGTCGCCTTACGCCTTCCTGTGGCACCTGCGCGAAGGCGTGAAACCGGACGGGCTGGTCATCGTCGTCGAATCCAACCGCCCCGTCCGGCGCCATGGCATGCCGCCGGCGGCGCTGAAGTGCGAGTTCGCCGCGCTCGGAATGGTGCCGGTCAGGGCGGCGATGCTCGCAAGCCGGGAGGATTATCTGATGGCCTTCCGCACTTCCGGGCCGCGTCCCGCGCCGGACAAGATCAAGCCCTGCCGAGCCTAGAGGTACCCTAACCGCCTGAGGCTGGTGCAGTCGCTGCCGGCGAACACGAGATGATCGAGCACCGTGCAGTCGAGCGCTTCTGCCGCCGCGGCGAGCCGCCGCGTGGCGATGCGGTCGCTGTCGCTAGGCTGCGCGTCGCCGCTCGGATGATTATGGGCAAGGACGATCCCGGCGCTGCCAAGCTGGGCGGCGTCGGCAATGATCGTCCGGAGAGGGAAGGCGGTCCCGGTCGCATCGCCTTCGTGGCGCGAAACGTGGAGGCAACGGGCTTCATCGTCGACATGCGCCACCCACAGGTTCTCCCGGGAAGGGTCCGAATCGGCAATGCAGCCGGCGAAGAAAGACTTCGCCGCGGCAAGGCCGTCGAGCCTGAGCGGGAGTTCGGCACGCTGATAGCGCATGCGCCTAACACTATGGGAAGGAAGCGATTCCGCCCACTTGAACCGTCTCCGCAACGGCGGTCCATTTTGGAGAGATCACCGGCCCTTGGAGCCGTTCGTGGTTGGGATTAGGGTCAGCCCATGCGTCAGTATCTCGACCTCATGCAGACGATCCTCGACCAGGGAGTCGAGCAGCAGGATCGCACCGGGACGGGCACCTTGTCTTGGTTCGGCGCGCAGATGCGCTTCGACCTCGCGGACGGCTTTCCGCTTCTGACGACGAAAAAGCTCCACCTGAGGTCGATCATCGTCGAGCTCCTGTGGTTCCTCCGCGGCGACACCAACGTCCAGTGGCTGAATGAGCGCAAGGTGAGCATCTGGGACGAATGGGCCGATGAGCGCGGCGACCTCGGCCCGGTCTATGGCAAGCAGTGGCGCGACTGGGAAACCGCCGACGGCCGCCACATCGACCAGATCGCCAACCTGGTTGAGCTCATCCGCAAGGACCCCTATTCCCGCCGCCAGATCGTGACCGCGTGGAATCCGGGCGAGATCGCGAGGATGGCGCTGGCGCCCTGCCATTGCCTGTTCCAGACGCAAGTCGCCGCCGGCCGCCTCAACCTGCAGCTTTACCAGCGGAGCGCGGACGTATTCCTTGGCGTTCCCTTCAACATCGCGTCCTACGCTCTGCTGACCCACATGCTGGCGCGCGAATGCGGGCTGGAGCCCGGTGTGTTCGTGTGGACGGGGGGCGATTGCCATCTCTACTCGAACCACCTCGAGCAGACGCGACTGCAGCTCTCGCGCGAGCCGCGCAGCCTCCCCAGGCTGGTCATCAAGGACCGGGGGCAGGGGCTGCTCGACTATGAAGCGGAGGACTTCGTGTTCGAGAATTACGACCCTCATCCGCACATCTCGGCGCCAGTGGCCGTCTGACCGGCCTTCAAAAATGCGGTCTCACGGAGCCGTTCCGGCGGCGCGGCGTTAGTTCGTCCACTGAAGAGGAGAGGACGATGTTCCAGAAAGTCACGACGGTGGTGCTGATCGGCACTGCGATGGTTCTTGCCGCTTGCAACACGGTTCGCGGCGCTGCGCGAGACGTCAATTCGGTCGCGAACTGCACCGAGAACACGATGAACGGCGGGAAGTGCTGACCTAATACGGTGGACAAACTGCCGTGGTGATGATTCATTGTCGTTCCGGAGCCCAAATGGAGGAGCGACAATGGTTCGGAAATTGGTTGCAGTAGGTATCGTCGCGGCGTCGCTGGCGATCGTAGCGTGCAACACCGTGCGCGGCGCTGCGGCCGACGTGAACTCGGCCGCGACGTGTACTGAAAATGCGATGCACGGCGGCAAGTGCTGACGCGCTGACGCGGGTCAAAAAAAGAACCCCGCCGGATCGCTCCGGCGGGGTTTTTGTTTGACCGTTCTGGCCAGCCTTAATTCTGGAGATAATCCCCGGCGTCGGCATCGAGCCCATGGCCGCTGGGGACGACCTCGCCAAGCGGATCGTCGCCGGTACCGGCGTCGTCGCGCGGCGAGCGGGCGAGCTCGGCCGCACGAAGCTCCTCGGCCGAGTCCGGCGCGATGAGCGCTTCCTGCATGCGGCGCTGAGCGGCGCGCAGCGCCGTATCGCGTGAGGAGGCCGCCACGCGCAGGCGGTTCATGCCGGCGCCGGTGCCCGCCGGGATCAGCCGGCCGACGATCACGTTCTCCTTGAGGCCCGTCAGCGTATCGACCTTGCCCTGGACCGCCGCCTCGGTGAGGACGCGAGTGGTTTCCTGGAACGAGGCCGCCGAGATGAAGCTGCGGGTCTGCAGCGACGCCTTGGTGATGCCGAGCAGGACTGGCTTGCCCTGGGCAGGCTTCTGCTTCTTTTCGAGCCGGGCGTTGTTCTCGTCCATCTCGTCGCGATCGACCTGCTCGCCGGCGAGCAGCGTCGTGTCGCCGCCGTCGGTGATCTCAACCTTCTGCAGCATTTGGCGAACGATCACCTCGATATGCTTGTCGTTGATCTTCACGCCCTGAAGCCGATAGACCTCCTGGATCTCGCTCACGAGATATTCGGCCAGCGCTTCCACGCCGAGCACTTCCAGGATGTCGTGCGGATCGGGTGAGCCGCCGACAAGGTTGTCGCCGCGCTTCACGAAGTCGCCTTCCTGGACCTCGATCATCTTCGACTTGGGCACGAGATACTCGACCGGCTCGGACCCGTCGTCGGGGACGATCGCGATCTTACGCTTGGCCTTGTAGTCGCGCATGAAGGTGACCTTGCCGGACACCTTGGCGATAATCGCGTTCTCCTTCGGCTTGCGCGCCTCGAACAGCTCGGCCACGCGCGGCAGACCGCCGGTGATGTCACGCGTACGCGCGGCTTCACGCGGCATGCGCGCCAGCACTTCGCCGGCTTCGACCTGCTGGCCATCCTCGACCGCGACGATCGCCCCGGCGGCAAGCCGGTAGACGCCCGCTTCCTGAGCCTTGGCGCCGGTCAGCGTCAGGCGCGGGTGAAGCGTGTCCTTCTTCGACTTGGCGTTGTCATCGGTGACGACGCGCTGCGCGATGCCGGTCGACTCGTCGACCTGCTCGGTCATCGTCCGATTCTCGATCAGGTCCTGGTACTTAACCGTACCGCCCTTCTCGGTGATGACGGGGCTGAACGACGGATCCCACTCCGCGATGCGATCGCCGCGGCTGACGATATGCCCGCTCTCGCACAGCAGGTGCGCGCCATACGGCACGCGGTGCGTGGAGAGCTCGCGGCCGTCCATGTCGACGATCGCGATCTCGCCCGAGCGCGACAGCGACAGGTGCCGTCCACGCGGGTCGACGATCGTCGGCATGTCACGGAACTCGATCGTACCGTCGACCGGCGATTCGAGGTTCGACTGCTCGTTGAGCTGCGCCGCGCCGCCGATGTGGAAGGTCCGCATCGTCAGCTGCGTGCCTGGCTCACCGATCGATTGGGCGGCGATCACGCCGACCGCCTCGCCGATGTTGACCGGCGTTCCGCGAGCGAGGTCACGCCCGTAGCACTTCGCGCAGACGCCCTGCTTGGACGCGCAGACCAGCGGCGAGCGGATCTTGACGCCCTGCAGGCCGATCTCCTCGATCTTGGCGACCATCGCCTCGTCGAGCAGCGCACCTTCCTCGATGACCGTGTCACCCGACTTGGGGTCGACGATGTCCTCGGCGGTGGTGCGGCCCAGCACGCGGTCGGCAAGCGACGCGATGACCGCGCCGCCCTGGACGATAGCACGCATCTCGAGCGCCCGCTCGGTCCCACAGTCTTCCTCGATGATCACCGCATCCTGCGACACGTCGACGAGACGGCGGGTCAGGTAGCCTGAGTTCGCCGTCTTGAGCGCGGTGTCGGCAAGGCCCTTGCGGGCGCCGTGGGTCGAGTTGAAGTACTCAAGGACTGTCAGGCCCTCCTTGAAGTTCGAGATGATCGGCGTCTCGATGATCTCGCCCGACGGCTTGGCCATCAGGCCGCGCATGCCGGCCAGCTGCTTGATCTGCGCCTGGCTGCCACGCGCACCGGAGTGCGCCATCATGTAGATCGAGTTGAGGTCCGCCTGGCGGCCGTCCTCCCGCTCCGGAGTCGCCTGGATCTCCTTCATCATCGCGGAGGCGACCTGGTCGCCGCAACGCGACCAGGCGTCGATCACCTTGTTGTACTTTTCCTGCTGGGTGATCAGGCCGTCCTGATACTGCTGCTCGTAGTCCTTCACGAGCGCGCGAGTCTCCTCGACCAGCTTCTCCTTCGCGGCCGGGATGACCATGTCATCCTTGCCGAACGAGATGCCCGCCGCGAAGGCGTGACGGAAGCCGAGCTGCATGATCGCGTCCGCGAACAGCACGGTCTCCTTCTGGCCGGTGTGGCGATAGACGATGTCGATGACGTCGCCGATCTCCTTCTTGGTCAGCACCTTGTTGACCGTCTCGAAGGGAACCTTGTGGCTCTTCGGGAGAGTTTCGCCGAGCAACATTCGACCGGCGGTCGTCTCGAAGCGCTTCATGTAGGTGTTACCGGCCTCGTCGGTCTGGGGCACCCGGCTGACGATCTTCGAGTGAAGCGTCACAGCCCCGGCTGCCAGCGCCTGGTGGACCTCGGCCATGTCGGACAGGAGCATGCCCTGGCCCGGCTCATTCTCCTTCTCGAGGCTGAGGTAGTAGAGGCCCAGAACCATGTCCTGCGACGGCACGATGATCGGCTTGCCGTTGGCGGGCGACAGGATGTTGTTGGTCGACATCATCAGCACGCGCGCTTCGAGCTGGGCCTCGAGGCTCAGCGGGACGTGCACGGCCATCTGGTCGCCGTCGAAGTCGGCGTTGAAGGCGGCGCAGACCAGCGGGTGAAGCTGGATGGCCTTGCCTTCGATCAGCACCGGCTCGAACGCCTGGATGCCGAGGCGGTGAAGCGTCGGGGCGCGGTTCAGCAGCACCGGATGCTCGCGGATCACCTCGTCGAGGATGTCCCAAACTTCCTTGCGCTCCTTTTCGACCCACTTCTTCGCCTGCTTCAGGGTCATGCTGAGGCCCTTTGCGTCGAGGCGGGAGTAGATGAACGGCTTGAACAGCTCGAGCGCCATCTTCTTCGGCAGGCCGCACTGGTGGAGCTTGAGCTCCGGACCGGTGACGATGACCGACCGGCCCGAATAGTCGACGCGCTTGCCGAGCAGGTTCTGCCGGAACCGGCCCTGCTTGCCCTTCAGCATGTCGCTGAGCGACTTCAGTGGACGCTTGTTGGCGCCGGTGATGGTCCGGCCGCGGCGGCCGTTGTCGAACAGTGCGTCGACCGCTTCCTGGAGCATGCGCTTTTCGTTGCGGACGATGATGTCCGGCGCGCGCAGTTCCATCAGCCGCTTCAGGCGGTTGTTGCGGTTGATGACCCGGCGATAGAGGTCGTTGAGGTCCGACGTCGCAAACCGGCCGCCGTCCAGCGGAACCAGCGGGCGAAGTTCGGGCGGAATGACCGGAACGACTTCCATGATCATCCACTCGGGCCGGTTGCCGGACTCGAGGAAGCTCTCGACGACCTTGAGGCGCTTGATGATCTTCTTGGGCTTCAGCTCGGACTTGGTCTCGGCGAGCTCCTGGAGCAGCTGCTCCTTCTCGCCCTCAAGATCAAGGTCCATGAGCATGGTCCTGACCGCCTCGGCGCCGATTCCGGCGGAGAAGGCGTCCTCACCATATTCGTCCTGCGCGGAGAGAAGCTCATCCTCCGTCAACAGCTGGTACTTCTCGAGCGCGGTCAGACCCGGCTCGATCACGACGTAGCTCTCGAAATAAAGGATCCGCTCGAGCTGCTTCAGCTGCATGTCGAGCAGCAGGCCGATGCGGCTCGGAAGGCTCTTCAGGAACCAGATGTGCGCAACGGGTGCGGCCAGCTCGATGTGGCCCATGCGCTCGCGCCGGACCTTCGAGACCGTCACCTCGACGCCGCACTTCTCGCAGACAATGCCCTTGTACTTCATCCGCTTGTACTTGCCGCACAAGCATTCGTAGTCCTTGATCGGGCCGAAGATGCGCGCGCAGAACAGGCCGTCACGCTCGGGCTTGAACGTGCGGTAGTTGATCGTCTCCGGCTTCTTGATCTCACCGAAGGACCAGCTGCGGATCTTGTCGGGCGAGGCAATGCCAATCCGGATCTCGTCGAAGGTCTCCGGCTTGGCGATCGGGTTCGCGAAGTTCGTCAGTTCGTTCATCTGTTAAGCTCCTGACCCCTCCCGCGCGGGAGGGGTTGGGTTGTTCCTTGATTACTCGGCGGCGAGAGCGGTTGGCTGTTCCGCGTCAGGGTCTTCGACGCTGTCCAGCTCCACGTTGAGGCCGAGCGAGCGCATCTCCTTGACGAGCACGTTGAAGCTCTCCGGAATACCGGCCTCGAACGTATCGTCGCCCTTGACGATCGCCTCATAGACCTTGGTCCGGCCGATCACGTCGTCCGACTTGACCGTCAGCATCTCCTGGAGAGTGTAGGCGGCGCCGTAAGCCTGCAGCGCCCAAACCTCCATTTCGCCGAAGCGCTGGCCGCCGAACTGCGCCTTGCCGCCCAGCGGCTGCTGGGTGACGAGGCTGTAGGGGCCGATCGACCGCGCGTGGATCTTGTCGTCCACAAGGTGGTGCAGCTTCAGCATGTAGATGTAGCCCACGGTCACCTGGCGGTCGAACGGCTCGCCCGTGCGGCCGTCGTAGAGCGTGACCTGGCCCGACGTATTGAGCCCGGCCTTCTCCAGCATCGCGCTAACGTCGGGTTCGCGGGCGCCATCGAACACTGGAGTGCCCATCGGGACGCCGGCAGTCAGGTTGGACGCGAGCTCCATCAGCGCATCGTCGTCGCGCCCGTCGATGTCCTTGGCATAGCCGTCGCCGTAGATGTCCTTGAGCTTTGCGCGGATCGCCTTGATGTCCTTGCCGGCGACATCCCTGCCGCGCTCGTGCATCCCCTCGAGCATCTCTTCGATCTGCCGTCCGAGGCCGCGCGAAGCCCAGCCGAGGTGCGTCTCGAAGATCTGCCCGACGTTCATGCGGCTCGGCACGCCCAGCGGGTTGAGCACGATGTCCGCGTGGGTCCCGTCTTCGAGGAACGGCATGTCCTCGATCGGCAGGATGCGGCTGATCACGCCCTTGTTGCCGTGACGGCCGGCCATCTTGTCGCCGGGCTGCAGCTTGCGCTTCACCGCGACGAAGACCTTGACCATCTTGAGCACGCCCGGCGGCAGCTCGTCGCCGCGCTCGAGCTTCTCGACCCGGTCCTCGAAGCGGCGATTGATGACGTTCGCCGCCTCGTCATACTGGGCCTTGAGGGCCTCGATGTCGGCCTGGCGCTTGTCGTCCTTGACGGCGATCTTCCACCAGTCGTGCCGGTCGGCGGCCTCTAGCGTCGCTTCGTCGAGGACTGAGCCCTTCTTGATGCCCTTGGGAGCCGCGGTGGCGGTCTGCTTCAGCAGCATCTCCTTGAGGCGCGAGAAGGTGGCGCGGTTGAGGATCGCGCGCTCGTCGTCGGCGTCCTTCTTCAGCCGCTCCTTCTCCTCGGTCTGGATCGCCCGCGTACGGTCATCGATGTCGATGCCGTGCCGGTTGAAGACGCGGACCTCGACGACCGTGCCGCTGACCCCCGGCGGGAGCCGCAGCGACGTGTCGCGGACGTCTGAAGCCTTCTCGCCGAAGATGGCGCGGAGGAGCTTTTCCTCCGGCGTCATCGGGCTTTCGCCCTTCGGCGTGATCTTGCCGACCAGGATGTCGCCCGGCTCGACCTCGGCGCCGATGTAAACGATGCCCGCCTCGTCGAGGTTGCGAAGCGCTTCCTCGCCGACGTTCGGGATGTCGCGGGTGATGTCTTCCGGCCCTAGCTTGGTGTCGCGGGCCATGACCTCGAACTCTTCGATGTGGATCGAGGTGAAGACGTCGTCCTTCACGATCCGCTCGGAGATGAGGATCGAGTCCTCGTAGTTGTAGCCGTTCCACGGCATGAACGCGACGAGGACGTTCCGGCCGAGCGCGAGCTCGCCGTACTCGGTCGACGGGCCGTCCGCGATGATTTCGCCCGCCTCGACCGGGTCACCGACCTTCACCAGCGGGCGCTGGTTGATGCAGGTGTTCTGGTTCGAGCGCTGGAATTTCATCAGCGTGTAGATGTCGACGCCGGACTCGCCCGGCTTCAGCTCGCCGGTGGCGCGCACGACGATGCGGGCCGCGTCGACCTGGTCGACGATGCCCGACCGGCGGGCGGCAATCGCGGCGCCCGAATCGCGCGCGACGGTCTCTTCCATGCCGGTGCCGACCAGCGGCGCTTCCGCCTTGATCAGTGGCACCGCCTGGCGCTGCATGTTCGAGCCCATCAGCGCCCGGTTGGCGTCGTCATTCTCGAGGAAGGGAATGAGCGAGGCGGCGACCGAGACGAGCTGCTTGGGCGACACGTCCATCAGCGTGATCTGCTCGCGCGGAGCGATCAGGAACTCGCCGTTGCGGCGAGCCGAGATGATCTCTTCGGCGAAGGTGCCGTCCTTGTTGATCTCGGCATTGGCCTGAGCGATCGTGTGCTTGGCCTCTTCCATCGCCGACAGATAGACGACCTCGGTCGTGACCTTGCCGTCGACGACCTTGCGGTACGGGGTCTCGATGAAGCCGTATTTGTTGACCCGGCTGAAGCTGGCGAGCGAGTTGATGAGGCCGATGTTCGGGCCTTCCGGAGTCTCGATCGGGCAGATCCGGCCGTAGTGGGTCGGGTGGACGTCGCGGACCTCGAAGCCGGCGCGCTCGCGGGTCAGGCCGCCCGGGCCAAGCGCCGACACGCGGCGCTTGTGGGTGACTTCCGAGAGCGGGTTGGTCTGGTCCATGAACTGCGACAGCTGGGAGCTGCCGAAGAATTCGCGCACCGCGGCGACCGCGGGCTTCGCGTTGATCAGGTCGTTCGGCATGACCGTCGACACGTCGACGCTGCTCATGCGCTCCTTGACCGCGCGCTCCATGCGCAGAAGGCCGACGCGATACTGGTTCTCGAGCAGCTCACCCACCGAGCGGACGCGGCGGTTAGCCAGGTTGTCGATGTCGTCGATCTCGCCCTTGCCGTCCTTGAGATTCACCAGCTCCTGGACGACCGCGAGGATGTCTTCCTTGCGGAGCGTCGTCACCGTGTCCTCGACGTCGAGGCCGAGGCGCATGTTGAGCTTCACGCGGCCGACGGCCGAAAGGTCGTAGCGCTCCGGATCGAAGAACAGGCCGTAGAAGAGCGCGTCCGCGGTCTCGCGCGTCGGCGGCTCTCCGGGGCGCATGACCCGATAGATGTCGGAGAGCGCGCTGTCGCCGTCCTCGCTCTTGTCGGCCTTCAGCGTGTTGCGGATCCAGGGGCCCGTGTTGACGAAGTCGATATCGAGCAACTCGAGCTTCTTGACGCCCGCGGCATCCAGCTTGGCGAGATTCTCCTCGCTGACCTCATCGCCGGCCTCGATGTAGATCTCGCCGGTCTTCTCGTTGATGAGGTCGTAGGCCGAGTAACGTCCGAAGATCTCCTCGGTCGGGATCAGGACGCTCTTCAGCCCATCCTTGGCCGCCTGGTTGGCGCGGCGCGGCGTGATCTTTTCGTTCGCCTTGAACACAACCTCGCCGGTGTCGGCATCGACGACGTCGTGGTTCGGCTTCTGCCCGCGCCATGCTTCCGACGAATAGGGGATCTGCCAGCCGTTCTTGCCGCGCGTGTAGATCACCCGATTGTAGAAGGTGTTGAGGATCTCCTCGCTCGACATGCCGAGCGCATGGAGCAGGGCGGTCACCGGAAGCTTGCGCTTGCGGTCGATGCGGACGTTGACGATGTCCTTGGCGTCGAACTCGAAGTCGAGCCAGCTGCCGCGATAGGGGATGACCCGGGCGGCGAAGAGGAACTTGCCGCTGGCGTGGGTCTTGCCGCGGTCGTGATCGAACAGCACGCCGGGCGACCGGTGCATCTGGCTGACGATCACGCGCTCGGTGCCGTTGATGATGAAGGTGCCGTTCATCGTCATGAGCGGCATGTCGCCCATGTAAACGTCCTGCTCCTTGATATCGATCACCGACTTGGCCTCGGTCTCCGGATCGATCTCGAAGGTGGTCAGGCGCAGCGTGACGCGCATCGGCGCGGCATAGGTCAGCCCGCGCTGACGGCACTCGTCGGTGTCGTACTTGGGTTCTTCGAGCTCATAATGGTCGAAGTCGAGGTGCGCGGTGCCGGCGAAGTCGACGATCGGGAAGACCGAACGAAGCGTCTTCTCGAGACCCGAGATGTACCCGATCGCGGGGTTGGAGCGGAGGAACTGCTCATAGCTCTCGCGCTGAACCTCGATGAGGTTCGGCATCTCGGAGATTTCGTGGATGTTCCCGAAAATCTTGCGGATGCGCCGCGAATTGGTCTTGAGCCCCTGAGTGGTCTTCCGGGGTGCGTCGATCGCTTTGGTGGCCATGTGCTTCCCTGCGCTAGGCGGCAAGCGCACGGAAGCGCCCCCGCTGAACCTGCCGGTTTCCCGGCTATGTGTGGAGCGCTGCCCGCTACCCTCTCCAATGCGTGCGGTCCGTGCGCCGTTTCGGACCCTGTCCCGGAGAGGACGGGAAAAGCCCCGGGCGCACGACAGCGTGCGGCCAGAGCCGATATGTTTGGATGAGCCCCATATAAGCCATTTCCAACAGGCTGCAAGCCTCTGAGGCGCAAAAGAAAGCGGGGCGCCGTCGCCGACGCCCCGCTCGCCCCCGATTGGAGAGGCCTAGAAGTTGACGGCGGCCGACACGAAGACCTGCCGCGGATCGCCGTAGAAAGCCGACCCGACGAGAGTCTTGCCAAGGGTGGCTGTGGGTATGCCGCTGCTGTTGACGATGGGCGCGTTGGTCACCGGATCGGTTGCGACATAGGTGTAGCCGGCAATAATGTAGTGTTTGTCGAGAATGTTCTTGGCGTGGACGCCAAACTCAAGCCGGTTGCCGGACGGCCGCCAGATCATGTTGGCGTCCCACAGGGCGTAGCCTGGCTGATCGAGATAGGGGATCGACGATTCGATCTGCGGCGTGAAGCTGCGGTAGGACACGGTCGTGTTCGCATCGAGGTTTCCGCCCCAGGCCGGCGTGCTGTAATCGAGCGTGCCGCTCAGCGTCCATTTCGGCGTGTTTTGGATGCTGCGGGTACTGGCCACGTTGGTGGGGACGTTCGCCACCGCCACAATGAACTCTTTGTACTTGCCGTCTATATAGCCGAGCGAACCGGCGAAGGTCAGTCGGTCTCCGGCTGTAGCAAGGTCTCGGGCGAGTCGAGCATTGGTCTCGACCTCAAGACCGCGCAGTCGCGCTTTGGGGCATTGGTTGTCGTGCCGCAGAAATTTGTTCCTCCTTGACATGCGACCGACCCGAGGATCTGCACATCATGATATTCAGCGTCGAAGATTGCCGTCGAAAGCTGCAGGCGATGATCGAGCAAGGATGCCTTCCAACCCAGCTCGTAGCTGTCGACCTTTTCCGGCTTGAACGAAATATAGTCGTAGATCTGCTGGTAAGTCGGCGGATTGGTGCCGGTGTGCGGGGCATTGATAGCCTTGCCGCGCGGGTCGAAGCCGCCGCCCTTGAAGCCCTGAGAATAGCTCAAATAGATGTTGTGGTCTGGCGTCGGCTTGAAGTTGATTGAGGCGCGGGGCGTGAACTTGGTGTCCGTCCGGGTCCCGTCGAAGTTCGTCGTCGTCGCCCCGAAAACCGTTCCGATACCGAAGCCATTCGATCCACCAAGCCCCGGCTGCCCACCGTTGAGCCGCGTCTGCGCAAGGATAAATACCGTGCGCTGGTCATTGGTCCACCGGCCGCCAAGTGAGACTGCCCACTGCGGCGAGAAGTTGTACGTGAAGTCGCCGAAAGCAGCCCAGGTTTTGGTATGGACGTTGCCCAGCGTCGATGAAGTGAGGCCCGGCAGAGCGCTCGGCAACGTCGTGTAGAGACGCACATCGAACTCGTCGAAGGCCCGCGCATTCAGATAGTAAAAGCCCGCGACGCCCTGAATCTTCGGGCCGTCGACCACGAGCTGCAACTCCTGGCTAAACTGCTTGTTGCGATAGATTGCCGGCACGTCGACGTCAGGGAAAGGAAGCGCGTCGAAGTCGATCGGCGTGTAGCCCGTGTCCTTGCGATATGCGGTGATAGACCGAAACTTCAGCCAATCGTTGAGATCCGCTTCGGCGTGGAGCGCGACGCCGCCCGCACGGACGCGCTGGGTCGGGTCGGACAGGCCGCCCTGTGTATCGTAGACGTTGCTGAGGACTGGGAAGCTGCCCGCACAGCCGAAGGTCGCTTGTGTGGTCGTGCACTGATTGGGGAACAGCCGATGTCCGCCCTTCGGGTTGCTGTCGTCGACGATATAGTCGCCGGTCAGCCTGAAGAAGATGCGGTCTGACGGGATCAGCTCGATGCTGGCCCGCCCGGCGAGGATGTTCTTGTTGTAGTTAGACAGGCCGGTGGTCAGGTTCTTGCCGTATCCGCCATTGCTGAGCCGCGCGCCGGCAATGCCGAACAGCAGGCCCTTGGTAATCGGGGTCGAGGCGGAGACGATGAAATCGGCCTGCTGATGGGTGCCGATGTTGGTCCGCATGCTGATGTGCGGCCCGTCGTCGCGGATTCTCTTTGTTACGAACTTGATCGCGCCGCCGATCGTGTTGCGGCCATAGAGCGTGCCCTGCGGGCCGCGCAGCACCTCGATCCGCTCGACGTCGTAAATGTCGAGCACTGCCGCCTGCGGCCGGTTGAAATAAACGTCGTCGAGATAGACGCCCACGCCTTGCTCGAAGCCGGCGACGGGGTCCTGCTGGCCGATACCGCGAATGAAAGGCGTCAGCGTGCTGTTCGTGCCGCGGCTGACCTTGAGCGTGACGTTCGGAGTGGTCTTCGCGACCTCGGTAATGGTCAGGGCGCCCTGGCGGTTGAGCTGCTCGCCCGAATAAGCGCTGACAGCCACCGGCACGTTCAGCAGAAGCTCGGTGCGACGCCGCGCCGTAACGACGATCGACTGATCGCTGCCAGTTGCTGCTTGCGCCTGGGTCTGCGCATCGTTCGAAACGGGAACGTCCGACGCCGTCGTCGTGCCCGGCGTCGGCGCGTTGGGCTGGGCATTGGCCGAGGTTGCGAAAAAGGCCGCGGCGGCGGCAGTGCCGAGCAACGCGGCGCGTGCAGTCATAACGCGCATGTCTGTAGTCTCCCCCTCGCGGCCCTCCATTGCGTCCGCGGTCTGATTGATGTCATAATGAAAGTTGAACCGCGTTTCAACTTGCGAATATAACGCATGGCGGTAGGGGAGCCGGATGGGGGTCAAGGTGGAGCATAAGGCGCCGGCCAGCGCTTCCGGCAGCAAGGTGCCGCGCACTGCGCGAGGCGAACGGACGCTGCGCAAGATCCTGGATGCGGCGCGGGAGGAATTCGGCGAACGCGGCTTTTCCGACACATCGATTGTCGGCATCACGCAACGTGCCGGCGTCGCGCTCGGCACCTTCTACACTTACTTCGATTCGAAGGAGGAGCTGTTCCAGGCGCTTGTCCGCGACATGTCCGGCCAGGTCGCTCAAACCGTCGCGCCGGCATTCGAAGGATCGCCGAACGCGCTCGACGCGGCTCGCGAAGGCCTCGAACTATTCCTTCGTTTCGCGCGAGAGCACCGCGACATCTACCGTATCATCGATGAGGCCGAGTTCGTCGATCCCGCAGCCTATCGCGAGCATTACGAAACCACCGCCGACCGCATCACGGCCCGCTTCATCGCCGCGCGGGCGAAAGGCGAGCTCGCGGACGATCTTTCGGACGAGGACCTCGAGATCCTGGCCTGGGCGTCGATGGGCGCGAACGTCTTCCTCGGGCTGCGTTATTCCGTGTGGGCTAGCGCCGATCCGAAGCGCGTCGCAGCGGTTGCCAACCGACTTCTCCGAAAGGGCCTGTCAGGATGAACGATGTGAGTTCGGCAGTGACCGCGAAACGATATGAAGATCGGTTCTTCACCGTCCGCGACGGCCTGCGCCTCCACTATCGTGATTATGCAGGGGCCGCGGACAAGCCGCCGCTGCTGTGCCTTCCCGGGCTTACCCGGAACAGCCGCGACTTCGCCGACCTTGCCGAGCGCTACTCGCCGCGGTTTCGCGTGATTGCCCTCGATTTCCGCGGCCGCGCCGACAGCGACTACGACCCGGTTCCGGCGCGTTACAGCCCGCTGACCTACGCCGGTGACGTGATCGAATTGCTGGACCAGCTGGGCGTTGAGCAGGCGATATTCGTCGGGACGTCGCTCGGAGGGCTGGTGACGATGGTCATCGCCGCGACCGCTCCGCAGCGCATTGCGGCAGCAATCATCAACGATGTTGGGCCGGATGTGGACCCGTCGGGCATCGATCGCATTCTTACCTATGTCGGCAAGGACGTCCGCTTCGCCAGCTGGGACGAGGCGGCCGCCACAATTGCCGGCAATTACGGCGGAAATTTCGAGCGCTTCACCCATGCCGACTGGGTTGCGATGGCCAAGCGCAATTGCCGCGAGGAGAATGGAGCGATCCGCTTTGACTACGACATGGCGATCGCCGAGCCGTTCAAGACCGCAGGCCCCGTGCCCGAGGTCGACCTATGGCCCTTGTTTGCGGCGCTCGGGCAGAAGCCGCTGCTCGTCGTGCGCGGCGAGAAGAGCGATCTCCTGACGGCCGAGACCGCTGCCAAGATGCAGAGCGTCGCGCCCGGAATGAAGCTCGTATCCATCCCCGGTGTCGGCCACGCGCCAGAGCTCAGCGAACCTGAAGCCGTGGCAGCGATCGACGAGTTCCTGCTCTCCCGCTGACCCGTCCCAGATCGGGACTAAGTTCATAATGGAGGAATCGCCGCCTTTACCGGCGTTAAATTTCCGTTTAGACACGACCACGGTAACAAAAGTGGTTAATTAACATGGGTCGCCCTTTCCGCACGGAGGTGGCGAATAAGGGGCAAAAGAATATGCGTAAGCTATTGATGACAGCGGCCGCCGCGACCGCGATGGCCGCGGCGGCGCCCGCCTTCGCGGCTGGACTGACCAACGAGGAAAGCACCTACGCGTGCACGCTCGTCTACACGTCCTCGATCGCCTGTCAGGGCTATTACGGCGGCAACATCGACGGGAGCAATGTCGCCAACCAGCAGGCCGCCTTGAACGAACTCTACACCTCGCCGACAGCCGGAGTTACGATCGGCGGTCCTGCGCCGACGGTCAATTGGGGTTCGGTTACCCTCTACGACGCAGGCGACCTGGGAACGCTGGCAGGGACCACGAACAATCTTTATTTCGGCACGACCCTGTATGGCCTGGTCACGATGGGGTTCCACTTCGGCAACAACAGCGACCCAGCCAATCCGCCTCCGAACGTCTCGGCATTCTATATCTTCGACTTCGGGGCGGGCGGAGCTGACCACATTACCTTCACTCCGAATGCGAACGGCTTCTCCGACGGCGTCCTTTATGCCAGCGGTACCAGGGCAGTGCCGGAGCCTGCCACCTGGGCGATGATGCTGCTCGGCTTTGCCGGCATCGGTGCATCGATGCGGCGCCGCCGGCGGCTGCCGCTCGCGCAGATCGCCTGATCGACTTTCCGACAGACGTTGCTCAAACAACTGTCGAGCGGCCCGGGACCCCAGCGGATCCGGGCCGTTTCATCTTGCCATCGCCTCAAATGAAAAGGGCGACCCGTCGCCGGGCCGCCCTTTGTCATTCATGAAGGCCTGAAGCTTACTTGAGCTCGACGGTGCCGCCGGCTTCCTCGATCTGCTTCTTGATCTTCTCGGCTTCGTCCTTGTTGACGCCTTCC
>Ga0207703_10001134_pt1 | contig 25150 bp, 18 predicted proteins | sample KBSSwiS12_FD_184304 | JGI IMG/M metagenome (GOLD analysis project Ga0207703, IMG submission 184304) | Switchgrass rhizosphere microbial communities from Kellogg Biological Station, Michigan, USA - KBS Switchgrass S1-2 (SPAdes) (version 2) | ecosystem: Host-associated > Plants > Roots >...
CTCGGAGAATCCATGCGCGCCCGGATTGGCCACGCCTGCCTTGCCGGCGGCCACACTGACGGCGACTGCCGTACCGGTGAGGACAATGAGCGGCATGACCAGGATGGCAATCGAGCTCATCTTGATTTCAAAGGACTCGATCTTCTTGCCAAGATACTCCGGCGTGCGGCCGATCATCAGGCCGGCGATAAACACACCGACGATGGCGAAGATGAGCATGGAATACAGGCCGGTACCGACGCCGCCAAACATCACCTCGCCCAGCTGCATGTTGATCAATGGCACGAAGCCACCGAGCGGGGTAAAGGAATCATGCATCGCGTTGACAGCACCGCACGACGTGGCCGTCGTCACGGAAGCAAACAACGCCGAGGCACCGATACCGAAACGCGACTCTTTACCCTCCATGTTGCCGCCGGGCTGCAGGGTGCTGGCAGTCTGATCGACTCCCAGGCTGGCAATCAGGGGATTGCCCTGTTGCTCGCTGTGAACGGCCATTCCTACGAGCGGAACCAGGAGGATCGCCATTGCCGCGAAGACCGCCCATCCCTGACGCGTATCGCCTGCGATCCGACCGAACGTGTAGGTCAAACCCATGGGAATGAGCAGGATTGCGAACATTTCCAGGAAGTTCGAGATCGCAGTTGGATTCTCATACGGATGGGCGGAGTTCGCGTTGACGAAGCCACCGCCGTTGGTCCCCAACTCCTTGATGCTTTCCTGCGAAGCCATGGGACCCATGGGCAAAGTCTGCTTACGGGTGGTCGCCGTTTCCGTGACGGGATTGCCTGCGGCATCTTTGATGGGATTGCCATCGGCATCGATCTTCGGATTCTGGTAGGTCAGTGTCTCGATCGTGGTGACGTCCTTGTAGGCGCTGAAGTTCTGGACGACACCCTGACCGACGAGCACCAGCGCGAGAACGACCGACAGCGGCAGCAGAATGTAGAGAATCGAGCGCGTGAGATCCGCCCACACATTGCCGATCGTGCTGGAACTGTGCCGGGCAAAGCCTCGGATGAGCGCGATGGCTACGACAATTCCCGTAGCGGCTGACAGGAAGTTCTGCACGGCGAGACCCGCCATCTGTGTCAGATAGCTCATGGTCGACTCGCCGGAATACCCCTGCCAGTTGGTGTTCGTGACGAAGCTGACGGCGGTGTTGAACGAAGAATCCGCGGAGACGTTGGCGAACTGCTGCGGATTCAGGGGCAACCACGCCTGCAGGCGCTGAAGCGCATACACGAAGATGACACCCAGCGTGTTGAAGATGAGCAATGCAATTGCATACTTCTTCCACCCCATCTGGGTATCGGGATCGACGCCGCACAACCTGTAGATGAACCGCTCGAAACGAGCACCGACCCGAAGGGGCCAGATGGGCCGGCCTTCCATGACGTTCGCCATGTAGAGCCCGAACGGTTTCACGGTGACGAGCAGCAGCAGGAAGAACACCGTGATGAAGGCTATCGACACGGGCGTCATCAGAATTTCTCCGGCTTGAACAGGGCGTACAGGAGGTAGAAAAAGAGCCCTGCCGTCAGCACGCCGCTGACGATGTACAGAACGCTCACTCCACACCTCCCAGGCGCGAGAGGGCCCAGGTCAGCCAGTGGGAGGCGGCGTAGAGAACCGCGATGATCAGGATAAAAATGAAGTCCACGGGCCGTTCCTCTTGTGTTTGTTCCGCGTCCGGCCGCCGCCGGTTGATTCACGCTTGCCGGACACGCGGGAAAGCACCAGCGCGACGGCGATGTAGACGGCAGGAGCCTGTCTGACTCATGGGCGCCGTCGCGAGGCTGGCCCCCAGCGAGCAGCTTTGGGCGATCCTTTCACGCGCATGGTTGACGCCATGTAAGTGAAAGGATCGCCCAAAGATGCCGCTGCGGGTGCGACGCATGCGTCGCACGGGTAAGGCCGCAAGGCCGCACCCTGGGCCGCGGGTGAGCGCGCAATGCGCGCGCAGCCCGGGGAGCCGCAGCAGGCGAACATGAGTCAGACAGGCTCCTGGGATGGCGGTGATCAGGGCAAAGGCGATGTTCGACTTGTCCATGGCGTGCAATGTAGGGACTGCTGCGTTAGCGCGGCGTGAGAAAACGCCTCGCCTGTGCTGCAGCGCAGCCACGGGCTCAGCCATTAGAAAATCGGGACGCGGTTCGAGGAATTGAACAAAAGATGGCAAGTCGCCAAGCAGCGACTCCCAGCGCGGCTGCGACGGCTGTTATGTTTCACGGCAGCCAAACGGGGACTTTTTGCGATGGACTTTTTCCAACTCGATGACAGCAGCATCAGTGTCATTGCCATGGTGGCGGGGATGCTGGGTGGGTATTGGATCAATGGCCAGCTTCAACAGCTGAAAGCCAAGCGGGCCAAGGTGCCGGCCCGGTCGTTCAAGAAATAAAGAATTGGAACCAGTGCCAGTTCAGGCGCTGGTGCCAATCGAAGCTCACATCGAGGATTGCCGGCGCGGTCGTGCCCATCAGGGGCCCCGGCTGCCGAGCGAAGAAGACGTGCACGCTCGGCAGCCGGGGCCCCTGATGTGCGCACCCTCGCTGTCCTGACTCGCATCGATCTGGAACTCTCTCCTCTTTGATCGAAGCCGGCTGGCCGAGTCGCGATTTTCAAGAAGCCCACTCCTATCGCGTGCGCGGCGGGCCGAAGTCCTACAAATCCGGCCGCCCAACTCGAAGTCACATAGCGCCAGGGCGGCGGGAGCAGCACACATCGATCCACGTAACGAAGCGCGCGTAGCCGCCGCGGCGGCCGGAGCAGCGCACATCGATTCGCGTCGCGAAGCGCGGCATAGCGAAGGTCATGCGCGCCGTCGGCTTGCGCACGAGCCGCTCACGTCCCTTTGAGGTTGCAGCCAGCGGCTGAAAACAGCCCTCTTTCGCCCGACCAGTCCGCGCCAGCTGACGGCGCGCATGACCTTCGCTAGGACGTGCCTCCGAGGCGGCACAAACTGCCGGCGCGTCGCAGTGAAACCACAGCGGCAACCGCACACCACTGACGCAAACCCGCCGCCGAACCACGGCGCCCAACGCGCACCACCGCCATATTCGCAGCGAACCACTGAGGTGTCCCCGAGGAACCGCGCGCGGCCATCACACCCACCGAGGTAAACCCGTGGAACCACGGCGGCCCGCACATCACAGAGGTAACCCGTGGATCCCCGGCGGTCACGACAACCCGCATACTGCGGAGGGAATGCAACTTGCGAGCCCCGCCCGATATGCGATATCTCACCTTGTGCACCGACTACGACGGAACCCTGGCCACCGAAGGGACCGTTTTTCCTGAAACGGCGGCGGCTGTAGAGCGGCTCATTGCCTCCGGACGGCAGGTTGTACTGGTCACCGGGCGTGAGCTCGACGAGCTCAAGACCGTGTGTCCGTACCTGCATCTCTTCGCCTATGTAGTCGCCGAAAACGACGCGCTACTGTACGACCCGAAAACCGATGCGGAGACGCCGCTGGCCGACAGGCCGCCGGATGCGTTTGTCGCTGCGTTGCGCGCTCGTGGGGTCGAGCGGATTTCGGTGGGGCGCGCGATTGTGGCGACCTGGGAGCCGTGGGAGACCGTTGTGCTCGAGACCATCAAGGAGCAGGGACTCGAGTTGCAGGTCATCTTCAACAAGGGCGCCGTCATGATCCTGCCGGCCGGCATGAACAAAGCGAGCGGGCTGCTCGCGGCGCTCAGGAAACTGGGGCTGTCTGCTCATAACACCGTCGGCATTGGCGATGCCGAAAATGATCATGCGCTTTTAGCGTTGTGCGAATGCAGCGTGGCGACGGCGAATGCGCTTCCGACACTGAAGGAAGCGGCTGACTTCGTCACCACCGGCGAACGGGGCGCGGGCGTGACCGAGCTGATTCAAGGCCTGCTGAAAGATGATCTCGCCTCGCGCGAAGCTGAGCTCACCCGGCGACACATTCTGTTCGGTATCGACGCTTCCGATCAGGAAGTGCGAATCCATCCATATGGAGAGAACATCCTGCTGACCGGCGAGACGGGCAGCGGTAAATCGGAAGCCGCCACTGCCTTGTTGGAAGCACTATCTGAATCCAAGTACAGCTTCTGCGTCGTGGATTCCGACGGTGGCTACGAAACGATCAATGGGGCCGTGGCACTTGGCAGCCGCGAGCGCCCGCCCAGTATTGAAGAGATTCTCAAGCTTTTCCGTAGCCCGGACCAAAGCGGTGTCATCAATCTGTCAGGATTACCCGTGCCCGAGCGCAAAGCCTTTATTGAGTCGCTGCTCCCGCATCTGCGAGACCTGCTCGCGCGCACCGGCCGCCCGCACTGGTTGGTGATCGACAGTGAAAAAGCGCCACCGGAAGGCGGCGCCGTGGCGGCGAGCCTGCTGCAGATTGCCTCGCGACCCAAACAGCTCACCGCGGCAGCCCTCGGTGAAGTGAACCTGCTGCTCGCGGCCGGTCACTCACCCGAGCAGATGATCCAGGAGTTCTGTCAGAAGACTGAAATCTCCGCACCCAGGGTGGATCCGGTGAATCTGCAAAAGGGAGAGGTGCTCGCGTGGCGGCCCAAAGCTCGCAACGCGGCACCGTTCCGGCTGAGGATCAAACCTCGGGCGCGGTGATCCGCGGGTGGCGGGCGATCATTCAACCGCGGCCGGCGGGTCTTGCGATCGGCGCGGAATCAGGTGACGGCGGGCGGTGGTGCCAACACCACCGAACTGCATCGGAATTCGGTTGTCAGGTTCACAGTGATGTGTTCCAGTTGCGCCGGGACGTGACTCAACGTATCCGAATGTGATGAACGTTCACTTTGTACGGGGGTCTGTGTGATACATCCGCAACCAGTCAGCAACGATCAGGCTTTTGTCGCACATCTGTCATGACTCATCGGCATTCTTCGCGCACATCGCCCGGTAACGGGCTGAAGCAAACGGCCCAGTGACGGGCCCGCACAGGACTGAGAAATGATGCACGCCAGCCCTCTCGCTATCATCACCATGCGCCGTGAGCTCGCGGCTCGTTACCAGACGACAACTCGTCAGTGGCTCGCCGCCCGCAACACCTACCGCCGCCTGCACGAGGCGCCCGTGAAAAACATTATCGCGTTGCGCGATGCAGCCCAGCGGCTGGATCAGCTCGATCGCGGCCGCGCATCCCTGATGCGTGATCTGAAGGCCCTGTCGGACTGATCGGCCCTTTCAGACCGACGGCCCCATCCGAGCAATTGGCAAGACTCTGGCGACGCAGACGATTTTTCATAGAGCACGCGCTCTGCACCCCGGCGACCCGGTCGCCGTCATCGCACCGGCTGGCCCTTTCGATCGCGAATCCTTCGAAATCGGCCTCGCCATCCTCGCCGAACGCTACCGCGTTCAATACGACCCCGGCATTTTCCAACGTGACCGCTACCTCGCTGGCGACGACGCCCGCCGGCTGGCAGAGCTGCGCGCAGCACTCGCGTCTCCCGAGATAAAAGCTATCTTCTGCGCCCGCGGGGGCTACGGCACGATGCGGCTGCTGCGGGACCTGGAGCGGGCACCGCCGAAGAATGCAGCACGACGCGCCGCGCCGCAGGTAGCCGCCGAGGCAAACGCTGGCAACGCTGGCGGCTCGCATCCTGGCGGGACGGCCGGCACCGACTACGACGGCGGCCCGAGAATGCGCGCGGGGGCTAACACTGGCGACGCTGGACGCCCGCGCGCCAGCACGGCGGGTGCCAACATCGGTGCGGGCCGAGTCGCGACGAGCGGCGCTGCGAGTCAGGCCATTATTGGGTTTTCTGACATAACCGCCCTCCACCAGTGGCGCCAGAGCCACGGTTTGGTGAGCATTCACGGGCCGGTGCTGACCCAACTGGGTCGGCTCGGAAGGTCGACCAGTGAGCGTTTGTTCTCGCTGCTGGAATCGGACGCGCCCGCAGCACCGCTGCGAGGGACGGCGACGTTTGTGGAAGGGATCGCCGAAGGGCCTTTGCTGGGCGGTAACCTCTCGATGTTCACTCGCCTGCTCGGCACGCCGTTCATGCCCGACCTCGAGGGCGCGATCCTGGTGTTCGAGGATGTTGGCGAGCGCCCTTACCGCCTCGACCGGATGTGGACACACCTCGAGCTGGCCGGCGTGTTCCGTCAAATCAAGGGCATCGCGCTCGGCTCGTTCACGCACTGCGAAGAGCGGGACGCGAGCTATAACAGTGTGGATGTACTGAGGGATCTTGCCGTGGCGACCGGCCTGCCGTGTGCAACAGGCTTTCCGATAGGCCACGGCGACGTGAATGAACCCGTGCCGTTGGGCGTCCGGGTTCGACTGGACGCCACAACAGCACAGCTCACCTTTCTGGAAGCAGCTGTCTCAGAAGAGTGAACCCTTGTCCCCGGTGATCATTGCCTTCCGCACGAGGGGGATTGGCGGACCACCATACGACAGGAAGGCGTCATGGAATGCCTTCCACTCCTTCACCGGCTCCGCCTTAGCGTCACCTGACGTCTTCTGTGCAACCCAATCCGCCCGCAACTTCCGGATCATCAGCTTACCGAGCGTGTAGTTGAGGTAAGCGGGATCGTACGTACCACGAGCCGCCTGCTGCCGCGCGTTGCCCGGGTCGGCGTAAGCCTCTTCGAGGAACATCTTTTCCGACTGCGCGACGGTCATACCATGAGTATGCAAACCGATTGACGACAGGAACCGGACGTCGCGAAGCAGAGCGTCCTTGAGCTGACCGATGTGGATCTCGGCAGTGCCGTTGCCGTAACCCTCTTCCCACATCATCTCTTCCGTGTAATGCGCCCAGCCCTCCGCATAGGCGTATCCCACCCATAGCGCGGCAATCTTGGATGGATTGCGGTTGGCATGGAGGAACTGCAGGAAGTGTCCTGGCCACACCTCGTGTGCGCTGGTGAACGTCAGAGTGGCGATTCCCGGGATATACGCCGCGCGCTCTTTCACGCTCCACTTCTGGTCCGGTGGCGAGATGTTGTAAACCGACGCGACGCCCTTCTCGTATGGCCCCGGCACATTGATGTACGCGAAATTTCCACGCATGTAAGGAGGCGCCTCGGCGACGAGTGCTTCCTCAGTGCCCGGAATACTGACGATGTCCTTCTCTACGATGAACGCCTTCAGGTCCTTCAGCAGTGCTCGTGCGCCGTCGACGGCTCCGCCCTTCGGCTTATTCGCACTCATCTTGTCGATACAGGCACGAACGGTTCCCTTCGGCAGATATTCTTCACACGCAGCTTTCAGCGCCGCGGTATTCCGCTGGAGGTCCGCACGACCAATGGCCTCGAGATCGGCCACGGGCACATCGACCCGCTCCGTCTGCTTCAACATGGCAGAGTACAGGTCCGCGCCCAGGGCGAAGTTGTCAGTGCCCTTCTTGCGCTCTGACACGAGCCAGTTCTTCAGATCCTCCATCGCCTTGGCGGCGGCGGTATTGGCTTCCGCGAGGTCTTTCTGGGCCTGCTCATCTTTGACGGACGCGAAAACCTTGGACACATCGTTCTTATAGAACTCGGCGAAGCCACCAAAGCCCGCGATGCCCCGCTCAATGAGCGGCTTGGGCAGGGGCGACTGCAGGTTCGCCTTGATCTGTTCCGCGATCCTGGGGATGGCTCGCGCGTAGCCGATATAGCCGGTGAGGCGCTTCTCGAGCGGGGCGTAGTTGCGGCTCAGGTACAACTCGGGATCGAGGTTGTTGATGTACCAGGCGGGGTTCTTGAAGGGCGCCCGGGCCTGGTCCAGCCAGAACAACTCGCTGTCGATGACACTCAACAGGTACTCGCGCTCGAAGCGCTGGGCCTGCTCGAGCGGCTCGGGGTTGATGGCCTCGGCCTTCTCACGCAGTCCCTTCAGGCGCTCGATTTCGGCCTTGAAACCCTCCGCGCTCCAGTCAGCCATCTGACCGTCAAACTCGTGACGGCCGGCCTGGGCGGCGAAGAACGGGTGACTCTTGAAGTAACTCTCAATGAACGAGGAAGCGAAGTCCGTCCAGGCTGCCCGTGCCGTAGCCGACGGATCCGGAGGGGGCGGAACATTGATCGGCGGCGGCGCCTGTTTTGAGCAGCCGACCACCGTCACTACGGCGGCGGCGATGAGGATAGCGGCCGCGCGGGCTCGGTTGTTCCTCAGAGTCATGAGCACCTCATTGATGGTTTTCATTCAAATACGTGTGACACGTCAGGATACAGGTACAACAACACTTCCTGTGTGCTGGAAGTGATCAGAGGGAGCAACGCGGCGGCAGTGACAGTTCCCGCCAGGACGACATCGAAGCTCACCTTGCGGCGCTCCAGTGCTTTTTGAACCGCCTCCTGCCAATGCGCCGGCGCGACCCCCGACACAAACTCACCCCGGCCCCGCCCGAAGTGAGCCACGGCAAGGTATCTCATCAGCGCGGCCGCGACACGGGCATACAGAAACTCACGGGACCACCTGACTGTTCCCGTGTTCGCACCGCGGGCAAGGTTGTAGGCCTTGGCGATGCCGCGCGCGCCAAGCACTCCCAACACGCCCCCTATCAACGCACCGGCACCAAAAGTCAGCCCGCCGGCCCCGAGATCCGCGGCCAGGCCACCCAGTGCGCCCGAGACCAACCCACCGAGAACACTGGCCTTGTCGGCATCCGCGGGGCGGTCAATGGCGAACTCTCGGCCCATGCGTTTGAGAACTTCGTCCGTGGCGCGGCCCGTCAGGCCATGCAACTCAACCAGCTTTGCGGTGGTTGAGCGGATGTTCGAATCGAGGCGCCCGGCGAGATTCGTCTGGGCTCTTTCGAGGCTCGGATCGCTGCTCTCGACGCCGGTCGCCATCGCGCCGATCCAGGCGCGCGCCTTGCCCTGGATGTCGCGCTCCTGCACTTGCTCAACATCCACCGATGCGGCGGCAATCTGCTCGGCGAGCGCTTTCATGGAGTCGTGAAACACGGCGAGATTGCGTATCCGCCAGGACTCGCGCAGGCGGCCGAAGGCGGCCTGGCGGTCGCCGGTCAACTGGCGTTGCACCTGGGCGAGCAAGGTTCCCTCCTGGACCCAACAGCGTGCGAACGCATCGAACGGCAGGACCGTCTCGACCCATTTGTACTGGTCCACGTGCTGCTGCCACTGAGTCACATCTTCCTGTGACTGAGTGGAATTGCGCGGCGGTCCTAGTTGATTCAACAACAGGATGACGGGCTTGCCAATCCAACCCAGGATGCGGATTTCGGCATCGACGTAACCGACCGGGGAAGGCGACTCGCCGGCGTTGACCACATACAGGATGACATCGCTCGTTTCGCGGGCGTTGTGCATGGCCTGCTGGCTGCACCAGAACGGGCGATCGGCGAAGCGATCCCAGACGCGCGACAGGAACCAGCCGATGGGTTTGTCGCCTTGTTGCAGGCGTTTCAACACACGGGTGCTGTCACCAAATCCCGGGGTGTCCCACAGGATCAGCGAGTCGCCCGCGGGAGATTCGATCAACACGTGGCTTTCGGCCACCTCGGTGACGTGGGCACGGTCACCCACCTCGCCGATATCCTGCCGCAGCAGCGTGCGGGCCAGAGTCGTCTTGCCAACGTTGGTGTGGGAAAGAAGGCTGACGTTGATTTTGCACGGCTGGGCTGGCCGAGCGGTCGCGCCGCGGGTGGGGCCGGCGTCCGCGCCGACACTCATGCCCGCTCGCTCGCGGTCCACAATGCCGAGCGCGCTTCATCCCGGGCGTTGATTTCGGAGGCAGCGCCGGGCTTGATCTGGATCAGATCCGCAAACACCGCCCGCAGGCCATAGCCCGCGACGAAGTCGCGCCACAACTTGCGCCGCTCCTGCAGGCGCTGCTCGAAAACAGATTCTCCCCGCAGGCGCAATGCAAAAGGCCCTTCATCAATCACAATCAACAAGGGCGCCGAGGTTGCGTTCCTGACGAGCCAGTCACGCCAGGCCCGCAAGAATGCACCGTGGTTTTCAACTTCGGGAGTCGAGGCCAGCGTCATCAGGATTACGTGCCAGGTGGCGGTGGTGGCAGCGAGACGCGCGGCCACGGTCTCTTCGTCGCCATACTTCACCGGATCGCCGGTCCTGATCTTGAGGTTGGCGCCCAGCGTGGCGCCCAACAGGGACTCGAGGCCTGCAATGGAAGTCGCCTTCGGCTCATAGGCGTAGGGGACCACATTCGCGGTCTCTCCAACAGCGCCACTCCCAACACCTATCACCAGCGCCCGCGTGTAGCCGAGAAGATTCGCCGGCAGCGGAATTCGGCGCGACAGGCTCCACAAATCAAACGTTGCGGCGCCGGCGGCCAACAAACGAGGTAACACGATATACAGCACGGCTGTGATTGCGATCAGATGGATCCACGTAGCGGCCTCGCCGCCACCGCCCGTGGCTGTCCAACGCAATTCGCTGATTTCAGAAAGCGAGCCGTAAGACAGGCCGGAGAGCAAGGCGGCCGGCTCGTACAACAGGGAAATGAGCGCGTACGCGCTTTGCGGACCGAGGAAGGTGCTTTCCCAACCCGCCTCATAACGAAGGGCGATCCCGCGGATATACAGGCCGACGATCAGGCCGATCGCCACCAGCGCCGCCCCGAAGTGCATCAGTCGCTTGGCGCGCAGGAACTGCACTGGCTGGGAAAGTGCGCCCCATTCGGCCGCGAACCGTCGCAATCCCGTAGTGAGTGGCACGTTGTAGCGCGTGGAGTGTCGCATCAACGACTCAATGCGGCCGGCAATCCAGCGCTCATAGAAATGACCGAACCAGAACCCCGCGGGCGCCCGGCCGCGCGTCCTGAGCCAGGTCACGATCAGCGCCACATAAACAAACAGGTTCCAGGCAATGAGCCCGATCAGCGGGAAGGCGAGGATGTTGATGCGCCGACTGCCGTCCAGCGCGGAGAGCGATACACCCACTGCAACCGCCGCGACCAGAACGAACCGACCGAGCCAGGTCAGACCGCCCGCCAGCGCCAGCACATGCATGACCGCCGGCGACCGTAACTTCAAACGGCCGAGCAGGCGCTGCGCACGTTTGATCAAAAATGCCTGTGACTGTGGCGACAGCGCCGCTGAAGGCTGCGTTTCGGCGAGCCTCCCGGAATCTCGGAGCACGGCCCGCGATGCGTCAGCCCGATCCGCCAGCGGAATGACCTCGCCCGCCCGATCGGTTTCCTCGATCGAGTGGATCAGCAGAACAGTTCGGAGCTCTCGGAGTTGCATGGCAGGAGGCGGTGAGTCACGAGGATCGAGCTAATCGATCCGCCGGACCTCGACCGACACGAGTCCGCCCTGACCTGCGGGCTCCGCGCGCTCGAGGACGAACTGAATGGGCCGACAGCAGACCTGGCAATCCTCGATGTACGACGGCTCGTCGGCAGTCAGATCAACGCGGGTTTCCAACCGTTCGCCGCAGTAGGGACACTGAACCGCCACAAACTCTTCGGGCAGCAGCCCCGGCAGGCCGTTGCCAGGCTCATAGACAGGCTCGAGCCCGTACAGGGCGTCGATGCTGCTGGGGTCCAGATCAGCAATCCGGCGCTTCAAGGGGTCCAGTTCCCGGGCTTTGGGTCTTTTCACGGTCCTCATTCTACGCGACCGCTCCGTTCACCGCAGGTGAGCCCAAGCGTTCTGCCGCCACGGCCGGGCGAGCAAACCGAAACGCGCGACGTGGCATCTATACGCACGCTCACTGCAGAAACGAGCACGAGACCTTCGAGTTTCCATTTGTAAGGAGAGTCGTCATGCGCCCCACTCGTCATTCCGGATTCCCGGGCGGCCTGGCTCTGCTCAGCATAGCAGCGCTCGGCTCAACAGCAGCGCTTGCCACTGCGCCGACTGAAACGCCGTCGTTGACTGTCAACTATGTGCAATCCGACTTACAGGATTCAGCCTCCGCGGAAGCGCTGTACCAGCGTATACAGCGTGCGGCGCGAATTGTCTGTCAACAACCCAACGCGCGCGAAGTTGATCGCTACCACCTGTATAAGGTCTGCTATGAAAGGGCGGTCGATACTGCGGTCGCGAATGTCGGCGCGACCGCATTGACAGCAGTACACCGCAGCCACGGCCATACACAAGCTGCAGGCTGAGGCGGCATGCCGGCATGCGGGCGCCGGCCCGCTCATCGAAGAGCGAGATGCTCCCGCGGCAATCAGCGCGCGAGCCATCCTCCGTCGACAGGGACGATAGTGCCGTGCATGTAGTCTGACGCGCGCGAGGCCAGGAAAACGGCGGCCCCACCGAGGTCCTCCGGCTTGCCCCAGCGCGCGGCGGGTATGCGGGCGAGAATTTCGCGATTGCGCGTCTCGTCGCTGCGCAGCGCGGTTGTATTGTTGGTTGCAATATAACCTGGCGCAATCGCGTTGACGTTGATGCCCTTGGCGGCCCACTCGTTGGCCAGCAGGCGGGTCATGCCGGCGATGGCGCTCTTGCTGGCCGTGTAGGAAACCACGCGAATGCCACCCTGGAACGACAACATCGACGCGATGTTGATGATCTTTCCGCCCCTTTTGAGCTCGAGCATCCTGCGGGCGACGGCCTGGCACAGAAAGAAGGCCGATTTGAGATTGACGTTCATGACGGCATCCCAATCCGCTTCCGTGAAATCCAATGCGTCATTGCGGCGGATGATGCCCGCGTTGTTGACGAGAATATCCACCGCGCCGAAATGCTCGACGGCCTGTTGAACGATCTCGGCTGAATGCGAAGCCGACCCGAGGTCCGCTTCGATGCTGTGAAAACGACGGCCCGTGGCGCGCACGAGGTTTGCAGTTTCCTCGGGAGTCGTCCGGCCGACGGCGACGATGTCGGCACCGGCATTCGCGAGCGCGAGGGCAATCCCCTGGCCGATGCCCGTGTTGGCGCCCGTTACGAGGGCGGTACGCCCGACGAGGGAAAATAGGTCTGTCATGCTCATAGTAGTGTCGGTGTTGTCTAAAGACGGTACGCTGCCTTCGGCAGGCGATACGCGAGATCTTCCGCCACGATCCGCGCTTCGTCCTCGTCGAGCCGATGTTCGGCAACCAGTCGCGCGAGGAATGCACAATCCACGCGGCGCGCCACATCGTGGCGCGCGGGGATCGACAGGAATGCACGCGTGTCGTCGTTGAATCCGACCGTGTTGTAAAAACCGGCCGTCTCCGTGGTCTGCTCGCGAAAACGCAGCATGCCTTCCGGGCTGTCGTGGAACCACCAGGCGGGGCCGAGCTTCAACACCGGGTAATGACCCGCCAGGGGCGCCAGCTCGCGGCTGTAGGTCGTCTCATCCAACGTGAACAGAATGATCGACAGGCGCGGATCGTTGCCGAAGCGATCGAGCAAGGGCTTCAACGCATTCACATACTCCGTCCGCAGCGGAATATCGGCGCCTTTGTCGCGCCCGTAATTCTCGAACAGCCAGCGGTTGTGATTGCGAAAGGCACCCGGATGGATCTGCATCACGAGGCCGTCATCGAGACTCATGCGCGCCATCTCGAGGAGTACCTGCGCGCGGAAGAGCTCGGCATCTTCAGGAGTGACCTTGCCCGCGACGACGCGAGCGAAGAGCTGCTCGCACTCGGCCTGGCTCAGGTCGGCCGTGCGGGCTGTTGGATGACCATGATCAGTCGCGGTCGCGCCTGCATCGGCGAACGCCCGCCGGCGGATGCGGTGCGCCTCCAGATAGCCGTGCCAGCCGTGAACATCCTGACCGGTCATCTCGCCGAATTGCCGCAACGCATCCGGGAACTGCTCGTGCTCGGGATCCACGACCGCATCGGGCCGGTACGTGGTGACCACCCGGCCATTCCAACCGCTCTCGCGGATCTTCTGATGCTGGGCCAGTGGATCGATGGGTGATTCGGTGGTCGCCAACACTTCGATGTTGAATCGCTCGAACAGTGCGCGGGGCCGGAAGGCCTCGGTGCGCAGCGCGGCTCCAATCGCATCAAAATAATGATCCGCCGACTTCTCATCCAGCACGATCTCGAGACCAAACACCACGCTGAAAACGTGGCTCAGCCACAGATACGACGGAGTGCCGCGGAACAGGGGGAAGTTGCGAGCGAACAGTCTCCAGGCTTCGCGCGGGTCGGCATCGGAGGGGCCCTTGCGACTCGGAACGCCGAGAGTCGAGAGCGGCACACCCTGGCTGTAGAGCATCCGATACAGATAGTGATCGGGCGCGAGCAGCAACTCGGCGGCGTTGCCGAAGGGTTCGTTGGACGCGAACCATGCGGGGTCCGTGTGACCGTGCGGGCTGATGATGGGGAGGTTCTGAACGGCGCCGTAGAGACGACGGGCAATCGCCCGGATGGCCGGATCGGCCGGAAACAGGCGATCCGGGTGCAGCACCAACTTTTTTGAACTGGTCTTTGACATATGCGACTTCGGCAAAACACGCGTCCGGGCGCGGATGATACCTTGTGGGCAGGGTGGCAGGTAACCGGTGTCACCCCGAGAAAAACTGGGCGCCCAGTGGGTCCGCCTCATTCTTCCGGTGGTTGCGAAGAATCGCGCACGATGAGGTGGAGAGTGACCCGCGTGACGGTGGACAGATCAGCCTCATTGGGCGCCTTCACGGGGATCAGCTTAGCGGCCGCGAGTCGTCCCATGTCACGAATCGGCATCCGGATCGTGGTCAGTGACGGCGAAAGACGCGTGGCCAGCGGCGAGTCGTCGAAACCCACGACCGACAACTCACGCGGTATCGAGATACCGAGCCTGTAGGCGGCCTTGTAGACACCCGCCGCCATCTCATCGTTCGACGCAAAGATCGCCGTAGGCCGCGGCTTACGCGCCAGGAGGGCCTCGGCGCAGGCAACACCGGAGTCGAACGTATACGCTCCCTCAACAATCATCTCGGGAGGAATTTTCACGCCCCGTGCTTCCAACGCCGATGTGAACCCGAGCACACGTTCGTGAGCGGACCGGTACTGCGGTGGACCGGTAATCAACCCGATGCGGCGGTGACCCAGGGCCTCGAGATAGTTGGCGGCCTCGGCCGTGGCTTCGCGGTCGTTACATAAGATCGCGCGCGATGTGTTGTCGAGGCGAACCGCGGCAACGCGCACATACTGACAATCAATCTCGCGCAACGCCTGCGCCAGCATCTGGTCTTCCGATATCGGGGGCAACAGCACTACGCCATGCAACTTCTGCCGCTCGATAAAGCGGCGTATGCCGGGCAGAAAGTCCTCGCTCAACCGGTCGCAGGGGTGGACCACGAGCTCGAATCCCGAGCCCCGTAGTGCGTCCAGCACGCCGTCCTGGATATTGACGATGTATTGAGCGTTGGGATTGTCATAAATCAACCCGATCAGAAACGAGCGCCGGAAGGCGAGCCCGCGCGCCTGCGGGTCGGGCGCGTAACCGATCTGCTGAATGACGGCATCGATCTTCGCGCGCGTGGCCTCTTTGACAAAAGGCGACTGGTTGATGACTCGCGAGACCGTTTTTTTGGACACATTCGCCAGGCGGGCAATGTCATTGATGGTGGCGCGGCGTCCGCCCATACTCTCGGTGACCTTCGCGGCCGATGTCGGATCGAGCGCTGCCGTCCGGGTGGCGGTTGTTTTTGTTTTTGACATGCGCGTCGGGTTCGCGAGCTCGCGTTAGTTGTGAAAAGGTGCCGCAGTGTACGCGGCACCGGGGGCTGGACAAAAGGTCGGGCGACCCTTTAAATGACACCGGTTTCCCTTGGAGAATACTGCACTGCGCCAACCAATGCACAAACCAGTTCACCAGATTGATCCTGCCGATGATGTGGCGGTGGCCGTGCGCCAGCTCGAGCCTGGCGAAAGTGTCAGTTTGGAGCGTCTGCCAGGGCGTCCGCAAGGGTCCCAGCAGGACAGGCCGCCAACCGTTTCGGGCGGTTTTGCTGAAAGTTGCGACTGTGTTCACGTCCGTGAGTTGATTCCGCGTGGACATAAGATCGCCATCCGCCCGATCAAAGCCGGGAACGCCGTTCTCAAGTATGGCTGGCCGATCGGCCGGGCCCGGTGTGACATCGAGCCGGGCTCGCTGGTTCATTCCGGTAATCTAACAACGCAGCTCACCGGTCTCAATCAATACGAGTACCAACCGTCCGCACCTCTCACAGTCACCGCGCCGGCGGCGGAAAGCCCCCTGGAATTCATGGGTTACCGGCGCCGCAATGGCAAGGTTGGTACGCGCAATGAAATCTGGGTTGTCACGACGGTGGGTTGTGTAACACGGACGGCGGAGCGGATTGCGCGCCTGGGAGCAGAGCGGTTCGCGGGTCGCGTGGATGGCGTACATGCACTGACTCATCCGTTTGGTTGCTCACAATTGGGCGATGACCTGGCGCACACCCGGAAGATACTCGCATCGCTCATTTCCCATCCCAACGCAGGCGGCGTGCTCGTCGTGGGGCTCGGCTGCGAATCCAACCAGCTCAGCAAACTGCTGGCCGAGGTTGGCCCCCATGACGAATCCCGTATACGTTCATTCAGCGCCCAGGCCATTGAGGACGAGCTGGAAGAGGGACTGGCGGCGCTGGAGGCCCTCGTCGAGATTGTGGAATGCGACGAGCGCGAGCCCTGCCCGCTCGCGGCGCTGTCGATCGGCCTGAAATGCGGGGGCTCCGACGGCTTCAGTGGGATTACCGCGAATCCACTGGTGGGCCGCATCGCGGACCAGCTCTCCGCCGCCGGTGGCACACCCATACTCACCGAGATCCCCGAGGTTTTCGGAGCGGAGCAACTGTTGATGCGCCGGGCCGTCGACGCCAACGTGTTCGACGGCATCGTGTCCGTGGTCAACCATTTCAAACAATACTTCCTGGATCACGGCCAACCGATCTACGAAAACCCGTCGCCAGGGAATATTGCCGGCGGGATCACCACGCTCGAGGAGAAGTCACTCGGAGCCGTGCAGAAAGGGGGCCGCGCACCCGTGAGCCAGGTGCTGCTCTACGGTGAGCGTGCCAACAAGCCGGGACTTGCGCTGCTGGAAGCGCCGGGCAATGATGCTGTTTCCTCCACCGCGCTGGTCGCCGCCGGGGCTACCCTGCTTCTGTTTACCACCGGCCGCGGAACACCCCTGGGATTCCCGGTGCCCACCCTCAAGATTGCCTCCAACACGGCGCTCGCGCAGAAGAAGCCACGCTGGATTGATTTCGACGCCGGCCAGGTGTTGGAAGGCACGAGCATGGATGAGGCCGAAGCCAAGCTGATGGATCTCATCATCGACACTGCTTCCGGCAAGCCCTCCCGCAACGAGCTCAATGACGAGCGCGAGATCGCCATCTGGAAAACAGGCGTCACGCTTTGACGCTCGCCCCAGCCCCAGGAGCATGATGGACTTCTTATCCCAGGATAACCTCGCGCGGGTGCCGCGTGAGGTGAAACGCCCCGCGTATGATCGCACCCAGGTTGATATCGGCATCGTCCACTTCGGACCAGGCGCATTTCACCGTGTGCATCAGGCGTGGTTCGTCGACAAGCTGCTTGCGAGCGATCCGCGCTGGGGCATCTGCGAAGTTTCCCTGCGCAGCACGGACGTCCGCGACGCCCTGGCCCCCCAGGATGGGCTCTATACCCTCGCCTCGCTGGATGAAACGACTTCCTATCGAATCATCGGGGCGTTGAAACAAACACTCGTGGCCCCGGAGAATCCAACGGGTGTGCTGGCGCGGCTGTCTGCCCCGAGCACGCGGGTAGTCACGATGACCGTCACGGAGAAAGGCTACTGCCTGGGACCCGACGGCAACCTCGACATGTCCCACGCGGATATCCGTCGCGACCTGAGTAATCCTCAGTCGCCCGTCAGCCTCATCGGATACCTGGTCGAGGCATTGCGTCAACGGCGCGACAGCGGTACGGGCCCGTTGACCATCATCAGTTGTGACAACCTCGTCGATAACGGCATGCGGCTCGGCCGCGCCGTCCAACAGCTCGCGCAGGTCGCCGATGCCAGCCTGGCGCGTTGGATCGAAGAGAAAGTCGCCTTCCCTCGTACCATGGTCGACAGCATCACTCCCGCCACCACGGATGATCTGCGGGAGCGCGTCGCGGAAGTGCTCGGCATGACGGATCGCTGGCCGGTGCAGCGCGAAGGTTTCGTGCAGTGGGTCATCGAGGACCGCACTGCCGGAGAAACTCCGGATTGGCGCAGCGCGGGAGTCATCGTCACCGATGATGTTGGAGCCTACGATCGCGCCAAGTTGCGTTTGTTGAATGGCGCGCATTCATCGCTCGCGTATCTCGGCTTGCTCGCCGGCCACGAAACGGTGGCGGGCGCGATGGAAGATGTGGATCTCGCGGCGTTCGTGGGCACGATGATGAAGCGCGACATTCTGCCCTCCATCAAGGCACCGCGCGGGCTCGACCTGAATGAGTACATCCAGGCGATCCTGAAACGCTTCCGCAACCCGGCCATCCGGCACGCACTGGCGCAGATTGCCTGGGACGGCTCGCAGAAGCTGCCTTTCCGGTTGTTGGGAACGATCGCGGACAACCTGGAGGCCGGCCGGCCGATTGACCGGCTGTGTGTGCCGATCGCCGCCTGGATGCATTTCATCCGCCGCAAGGCCGCGGACGGTGAGCAGGTGGTGGATCCGCTGGCGAAGCGGTTGTTTGAAATCGGGAAGAGCTGTCAGAACCGGGCGGCGGCTGATCTGCCGCTGTTTCTGGCGCTGGAGCCGGTGTTTCCGGCTGCGCTGGTGAGCAATGACATTTTCACCAGCGGGTTGGCTCGCGCGTACGACGGACTGGCGGCGGGCCGATAAAAAAAGGCGCCGAGGGCGGATGAGCCCCCCGGCGCCTGGTCCGATTCGACTGGACCGTCCTTAGAACTTGTACCGGGCGCCCAACAGGAAGTCACGTCCCTGCTGGTGGTAGTAGTTCATACGATTGCCGTTCGAGTCCACGTACTGGGACTGGAACTGGTTGGTCAGGTTCAGCCCTTCGAGGGTGACCTGCAACTGTTCCGTGATGTTCCAGCTGGATGCGAAGTCGATGTTGATCGTCTGCTTCGTGCCTTCGACGTCGTTCAGGTTTGCACCCGGAACGTTCGTCAGGTACGGGCTGCGGTAGGCAGCCGAGACACGCGCGCTCCACGTTCCATTGTCGTAGTACAACGTGGCGTTCGCGGCGTTCTTGGACAGATTCAGCAACGAGTTGGTGATGTACTGGATCGGGGCTCCCGCCGGCAGGTTGCTGTTCACGTACTTGATGTTCGACTGCACGTACGTGTAGTTCATGATCGCGCCGAAGCTGCTGAGGAAGCCCGGCAGGAACGAGAACGGCTCCTGGAAGCTGAGCTCCGCACCCTTCAGATCGCCGCCCGGGGTATTGGTGGGCGAGTTCATCGTCCAGCCGGCCAGACAGTTGGCTACCGAGTTCGGATCGTTCGGATTGAACCCGGGCAAGCCGCTCGTGCAGTTGGAGATTGCCAGGCTGTCCGGCAGGTTGCTCTTGTTCTGATTGAACGGAAGCTGCGGGCGGGTGGTTTCCACGAACGAGTCGATCTTCTTGTAGAACAGGGCCAGGCTCAGCAGTGACTCCTTGGCGAAGTAGTACTCGAAGCCCAGGTCGTAGGCCTTGCCGCGGATCGGGTCGAGCAGCGGGTTACCCGCGGTCACCGTCTTGTTGGCGCCGCTGATCGACACCGAAGCGCCGGGATTCAGGCTGGACAGGTCGGCACGCGACATGACCTTGGCGGCGCTGGCGCGGACCTGGAATTCCTTGGTGATCTCGGCGACCACATTCAACGCCGGCAGAACGTCGTTGTAGGTGTGATCGACCGGAGTCTGCTGGAAGGTCGCGGTGGCACCGCTGCCCACGGACGTCCATCCCGTGGAATGCTGATCGGTATGCACATAGCGGACGCCCAGGCTGCCGCGCAGCGGCACGGTGAACATGTCGGTCGTCCAATCCAGCTGCAAGAACCCGCTCGTGTCCTTCTCGTCGACATTGAAGTTGTTGGCGAGGTTGGTGTTGATGGTCACCGGGAAGAGCGAGCGGTTGTAGATGTCGAACAGCTGTTGCGCGGTCGCCAGGTTCGGCACTGCCCAGCTGCGGACGCTGCCGGCCGGAAGGTTGCCGAGGCCGGTCAGGCGGGCGGTCTCACCAAAGTTCGAGGTCGGCGTCTTCAAGAGCGTACCCGAGGCGTTTTCGCTGTTCAGGCGGTAACTGTCGGTCTTGAAGGCGTACTTCTTGAATTCACCGCCGCCTTTCAGCTTCATGGCATCCGTAGCCTGCCACTCGAGGTCGCTGGAGAAGTTGGTGAACGTGTTGAACACGTCGCTCGGGCGCTCACGCAGCTGCGTCAGTGTCCAGGCCCCCGGATTGGCCACATCCGCACTGCCGTAGGACAGCAACGGCAGCTTGCTGTTGTCACCGGAGAAGTCGTACGAGTAGCCGTTGACGTGATTGATATCCCAGGTCATGGTCGTCGAGACGGGGCTCGTCAGAATGGACTGGGACCAGCCGGCCAGCGCGTTGAACTTCACCGTGTCGGTGATGCCCTGCTCCAGGGTCAACACGTGCTCGCGGAACTTGGTATCAATGATGTCGTAGCGGTGCTCGGCGCGGATGGCCACGTTGTCGAACGTACCCGCAACAATGTTGTTACGGTTGTCGAGCGTCGCCGACTGCACGACGACCTGGTTCACGCCGGGGTTGCCGGTGGCGCTGAAAATCGGTGCCTCGAGCTGCTCTTCCTCACGGGTGCCGTTGAGCTGTGCATACAGGCTGTCCAGGCTGAGGAGCGTCTTGTCGCCCGGCTTGAACTGCAGTGAGTTCGTGATACCCAGGCGCTGCTGATCCGTCTGGTATTCCTCGTACCGCGGGAAGCGGGGCCGGAACGCCGAATTCAGCTGATCGAGACTGGCTGTTGAGCCGCTGGCGGCGTAGTTGGCTCCGAGGGTCTTGAAATCGTTGGCCGCGCTCTTGGTGCCATCCGAGTTGAGACCGTTCATCCAACGAACCGTGCTCGCGCCGTCGTCGACGATCGCACGCTTGGTGTAGGCAGCAGAAACCAACGCACCAAACATTCCGTCGAAGAAAGTGTCGCTGATGAGGCCGCTGTAGCGCGGCATTTTGGTTCCAGCCAGATCGTTGTAGTCAGCCTTGGCGCCGACTACAGCCGTGAAACCGTTGTAGTCAAAAGGACGGGCAGTACGCAGGTCGACCGTGGCTCCGAGTGAGCCCTCGTCGATGTCCGCGGAAGCGGTCTTGTGAACCGTGATGTTGTTGAACAGCTCGGATGCGAACACGTTGAAGTCAAACACGCGGTTCTTGTTGGTACCGCCGTTTGCGTCGGAGGTGCTGACCGTGGTCAGCGCTTCCATGCCGTTGACACGTACGCGCGTGAACTGCGGACCGAGACCGCGCACCGAGATCTGGCGACCCTCGCCGGCGTCACGTTGAATCGATATACCAGGAATGCGCTGAATGGACTCCGCGAGGTTCAACTCGGGGAATGCCGCGATATCCTCGGCAACGATGCTGTCGACGGAGCCGACCGAATCGCGCTTCACATCGAGAGCCGCGTTCAAGCTCTTGCGATAGCCCGTGACGACCACCTCGTCGAGCGACACGACGGGCGCGGAAGCCTGCGGACCCTGTGTGTCATCCGCCGCCCTCGCGACTCCCGAATGCGCCGCCAGAATAGTCGCCACCGCGGCGGCCACTGTTCCGGCGGACATCACCACAGCCTTTCCCGAGGCTGCGGTCCTTGTCGAATTCAGACCTGTCTTCATGACCCTTCTCTCCCACATGATTGGACCGAAAAAATAAAAAATGACACCGGTTGCTGTTACCGGTAGCAGCATTCAGCTGTGCAGAAGCCGGGCGAACTCCCTGTTCGCGCATGGCAGGCGGTTGTCGAGTTGAGGGATACTCCGCGCCGCGTCGATGACTCGCAGGACAAGCCCCGTCCCGTCCAAGCTGGGACATTGGATTGTGCGTCGAGTCAAGGCTGAACGGTGCGGCAGGACCTCACTTTTTGACACCGGTGACATTTAACTTAGCAAATCGGATATTACAACCACAAGCGGGCGTAATACCCGGCTACTCAGGCACTACTGGATGATGCGAAATAACCACACACAAGCGGCAGGCATCGCCTGCTTCGGCGAGATTCTGCTGAGACTTGGTGCGCCGCACAGTGAACTGCTTCTCCAAACGCGGACATTGGTCGGACATATCGGCGGTGCGGAGGCCAACGTAGGCGTTGCTTTGGCGCAATGGGGCCATTCCGCCACAGTAGTCAGCGTTCTTCCGGACAACAGCCTCGGCCATGCGGCCGCCGGGGAGCTGCGCCGACATGGCGTGAGGACAGACGCTGTTCAGTACCGCCCCGGGCGCATGGGACTGTACTTTCTGACGGTAGGAGCGGGTCAGCGGCCGTCCGAGGTGCTGTACGACCGCGAGAATTCGGCGTTTGCACTCGCGCCCCCGGAGCTGATCGACTGGAGCGGGGTGCTTTCGGAAGTGAGCTGGCTGCACCTTTCGGGGATCACCCCGGCGGTCGGTCCGCAGTGCGCGGAAGCCGCCCTGCGCGCCGCGCGCACGGCCCGATCACTCGGTGTCGCCGTCTCGTTCGACTGCAATTATCGCGCGAAACTCTGGGAGCGCTGGCACGGCGACGCGCGCCCCATTCTGCGGGAACTGGTTGAGCAGGCGGACCTGCTGTTCGCGGAACAACGCGATATCAGCCTGATCCTGGGACAAAGCTTTGATGGCGTGCCGGCGGCGGAGCAGTTCCAGATCGCTGGCAAGCTCGCGTTCGACACCTTCCCGCACTTGCAGCGTATCGCGACGACGGTCAGAGTTCAGCGCAGTGTGGACGATCACGACCTGTCGGGCGCGTTGCTGTCGCGCACGGGTTTGCATACGACGCGAACCTACTCAATCGGAAGGATCATCGATCGCATTGGCAGCGGTGATGCGTTCGCGGCAGGCATACTCCACGGGGTACGCACACAGATGGATGATCAGAACACCGTCAATTTTGGCGTCGCGGCGGCGGTTCTGAAACACTCCATTCCCGGGGACTTCAACCTGGTGAGCATTGCCGAAGTGCAGAATCTGCTGCGGGATGCGGGATTTACGGTGAGACGCTGAGGACGGAAATGCCAGTGGCTGGAATCGAAGATTATCTGAAGTTATCTCCCGTCATGCCCGTTGTGACGATCGAGGACGCATCAATTGCTCCGGACCTGGCGCGTGCATTTGTTCGCGGCGGCATTCGCGTCGTCGAAGTGACGTTGCGAACACCCGCCGCGTTGCGCGCCATTGAAGCGATTGCACGGGCGGAGCCCGACATTGTGGTTGGCGCCGGGACGGTGTTATCCATCTCCGACCTGCATTCAGCCGCCGCTGCCGGCGCGGCATTCGCCATCTCGCCAGGCGCCACACCGGCGTTGTTGGCCGCCGGGCCGATGGCCACGATTCCTTATCTTCCGGCCGTGGCCACTGCCTCGGAGCTCATGAGCGGATTGGCCGCGGGATATCGTTGTTTCAAGTTTTTCCCGGCCGGCGCGGCGGGGGGCATTCCGATGCTCAAATCGTTCGCCGGCCCGTTTCCGGATGCGCGCTTCTGCCCGACGGGTGGTATCACGCAGGAAACAGTCAGATCCTATCTGGAGCTGCCCAACGTGCTGTGCGCGGGCGGCTCGTGGCTCAGTCCCAGCGACGCACTGGCCGCGCGCGACTGGGTGCGAATCGAGGCGTTGGCAGCGAAGGCAGCCGCCTCACGGGGGACAGCGCGCGGCGGTTAGTTTCGGGTGTTGGTCAGGCGCGTGGGGAAAAGTCGGCCCGTCACAGCGCCTTGCGCCAGCTCTCGACGATGATCAGTCGTTGTTGGGAACCGCGCGGGGCAGTGGCTTGTCAGTGCGGTCGTAGACGCGCCTGAGCTTCACCGAGGGGAATTCACCACCACCCAGTTGCAACTCTTCGCTCAGTTGCCGGCCGTCCTCCGACAAGCTGTAGCGTTCGTAACTGGCCACGCCCGTCTGCGGCTTCACCTGGATGACAAAGTCCCGGCCCTTCCAGCCGGAGCTCTGATCAGCGACACCCCAGGAAGCCGATACGACACTCACCGAACCCGGCGTGAAGCTGCGAACGCCGCTGCCATAGTCGATGGAAAAGCGATCGGGCGACTGCCTGATGGTGATAGCTCCCGCGCGGGCCAGGTCCGCCTGGAGCATGTTGATGACGTTGCCGTGGGTGAAGGCGTCGTTGTTGTTGCGGTAGACCATCTGCGGCTGCTGCTGTCCGCCACCGCGCCGCGACCGTCCACCTCCGCCCTGTTGACCTCCACCGTCTGGCGGACCGTTCTCATCGCCAGTGCCGTCATCCGGTGGCGCACCCCAACCTCGGTTTTTGACTGGCTTGGGACGCAACTTGTCGAGAAGGGGCTTGGGATCATCGCTGGCCGCTCGATTCAGCACCCAGCTGCCGGACATATCCACGGACTTGGAGGGATTTTCGTCCAGGCGCGCAACACCGCAGCCGGCCAGCACCCCGGCCGCGAGGCTGGCCAGGAGAATCCCACGGGCACGCACAATCAGCATTGAATCAACCTTTCTCGTAACTTTCCCTGCGCCCGCCCTCGCAGGTCGCGCGGACAACGATATCAGAGGTTGATCCGTTGCCACGCTCCCGAGCGCCAGCGCAGGCACAAAGCGCTGCCCAGCAGCATTACATAGAAGACGAGGGCGGCCCAGCCACCCACCGATCCATAGCCCCATTGGGGCAGGAAGCCCACCCACCCCTGACCGGGCGCAAACGTGAGCGCGTGCGCCAATGGCACGAACACGAGCCACGAGACTGGAAGTACGAGGGCCGCGGGTATGACGACATCGCCGGCCCCTCGCAAACACATGCCGCTCGCCATGTTCAGACCATCGAAGAACTGGTAGATGGCGGCCAACCACAGAAGCGTTCCTCCGAGCGCGACTGCGGCCTGTGCCTCCAGGTCGTTACTGTCCGTAAAGGTTGGTAACAGTAGCGGAGCAACCGCGGCCAGCAGAATGCCGACTGCGCACATGAACACCGCGGTCATCAGGATGACACGTGAACCGACACGCATCGCCCAGGAACGATCACCGGCGCCGATGGACTGGCCCACGAGCGTTGTGCCCGATGAGGCGAGGCCGTAGCCCGGCATGTAGGCAATGGAAGTCAGCATCATCGCCATCTGGGTCGCCGCGCCATCCACGGTACCCAACCGCACCTGCATCATCTGGAAGATGGAGATG
>Ga0207703_10001135_pt1 | contig 25143 bp, 27 predicted proteins | sample KBSSwiS12_FD_184304 | JGI IMG/M metagenome (GOLD analysis project Ga0207703, IMG submission 184304) | Switchgrass rhizosphere microbial communities from Kellogg Biological Station, Michigan, USA - KBS Switchgrass S1-2 (SPAdes) (version 2) | ecosystem: Host-associated > Plants > Roots >...
CTGCTCAAACGCGTCCAGTACCGGCCCGACCTGATCGACGGCTTCCTCGGCCAGACCGGACTCGCCCTTGAGCCCCACGATCCGCAGCCCCCGCCCTGACCAGACCCTGACCTTTCAAGATCTGTAGCAAATGCGCTCCCTTCCCACACCTTGATCCCGACCACCCGCACCGCTACGGACAGCTACCTGTCACTTCCTGACGTCGACCCGAGCGCTGGGCCAAGCAGGCGGTACATGGAAAACGTACGCCCCCGGGGACCACGGACAGTGACATCTGGCGGCCGAGCGCCAGAAATGCCGATTACTCAATCAACGAATCAACGAAGCCGGCCAGTCAACCCCCTGCAGAGCGTCAGCGACGAGGTTTTGGCGTTTGCGTATCAGCTGATCCGGCTTGACCGACGTCCCGTGCGCCCATGACGCTCGCAAGCCGCTTCCGGTCATTCATGGCCCAGAACAGTAGGAAGAATGCGGCCATCCCGGCAAGTAGCCCGATGGAGTACCACCCGAACGCGTCACCCTGGTTGGGGTCGAACAGTCCGGTCACCGCCGCGCCACCGATGGCGCTGATCACCGTGACGATGTCGGTGACGGCCGTCTTGTGGGTGCGAATCAGTGTGCGGTAGGTGATGTAGCCGACCACGACACCGAAGCAACACGCGCCGACGGACATGATGTGTGAGCTTCCCATGCGTTCGCTCCTAACTGACCGGCCGCAGGGCAAGGTTGGCAAGGCAGTGGGGGGTGTAGGCCAGTCCCATGACGTTGCCCTTGCGGAGCATGGCCCACCGCGCGCCGTGCAGCGCTTCGCCCGTTGGAAGACCGTCGACCAGCCGGCTGAGCAGTTCCTCCATCGCCCAGCCGGCCAGCCCCTGCTCCAGGTCCACTTCGGTGCCCACGACACCGGCGGCACCTGCCCACTGGGTGAAAGCCGGCACGAAGCTGTTCAACGTGTGGCTGGTGAACTCGGTGGTGTGGCAGCCGTTGAGGACGACCAAGGGCCGCCGGTACGGCCAGTGCGGAATGTTCCATACCGTCTGCGCCCACATGTCGATGTCGAGTGGACCGACGATATAGCCGCCAAGGTCAAGGTATCGGTCGGCGCCCGCGTCCGGGCTGCGTTGCTCGTAGTCGCAGTGGCAGTAGAAGTAGATGACGTCCATCGCCTCGGGGGCGAGTACATCGGCTAGCTCGTCGCCGTCAGCCGCGGTGGACCGGTGCAGACGCCGGGCGGGCAGTTCCTCCTGTAGGCGCTTGAAGTGCCTGTCTGTGAGCCGCTTGTCCAGCGTCCGTCCTCCAACGATGGCCAGGACCTCGACGTCGTCAGCGTCTGGAAACACCACGGTCTCCAGGTCCCGGTCAACGGTGGGGGGCTGCTCCACGATGCACGACAGGCCCCAGAAGCCGAACGGGCACAGCACATTGCCCCGGCCACGGTGCGCATCGTCGTACGGGCACAGGGCGGGGACCGGCCCGGTCCAGCTTCCCTCCGGCCCGAACTCCCGCACCGCCGGGCACGGCCTGTAGCGGCTGGTGTCGATACCGAGCGGCAGGTCGTACAGCAACGACCAGAGCATGGCGTGCTCGTCGACGCGGTCGTCCATGACCTGGATGACCGGCGAACGTCCCCGCAGGCGCGCCTCATGTCGGAGCAGCGAGGGCAGGGTGAACTCGACCGTGGTGTCCCTCTTGAAGAGCCCGGCGTACAGTTCATGCCCCTCACGGGCGAGGCGGCGCAAATCCTGCTCGTACTCATCATGAGTCTTACCAAACGCGTCGTAGCGGGAGTACAGCTCGCCGTCACGCCCGCCGAGATGGACGTCCAACAACGCCTGGCGGGTATTGATAGCGGCCGCGTCCGCGGCCCCGGAACCGATGACAAAGGGGTTGTCGAGGAAGCTGGTCCCGTTGACCACCACCCGCGCCGTCTCGGACGACACGACGACCGACGCCGTCCGCCCGGCCAGCTTCCCCAGATCGTTGAACGTCTGCGTGAGACGTCCGATGACAGACGCATGCGGCTCGCCGCCAACCTGCCCGACAGGCAGCCGCAACTGTACGGCCATGACAGCGGCCGCCTCGTAGTAGATGACGAGCTCGCCTTCAACGACAGCGGGACGGTCCGGTGTACGCAGGGCGAACCGCACCCACCGCTGCTGGGAGCAGGCAGGGCCGTGGCCGCCTCCGGGCTCGCATCCGCAGCGGAAGCTCTCGCCCTCGGCCGGGAGGAAGAACGGCACGACGCAAGGTTCCCGCGTCCCAGCGAGCAGCAGCGTCGCGCGCAGCCACACCCCTCCGCCGGGCAACAGTTCATCGGGCCAACGTGCCTCCAAGCGGGGCAAAACGCTGTCCTCGACCCGCCTGCCGATGTTGAGAACAACCTCATAGTCTGCGCCCGGGCGCAGATGGGTTACCGGCTCTTCGGCGCCAGGCACAGCAACGAACGTGTTGACATACCGCGCGGTTCCGGCCGGGACCGCAGTGCCAACCGCTCGACGTGGTAGACACGATCGTGACGCCGGCGGCTTGACTGGATCTAAATGTGTGACCAAGGAGTCAATAATTTCAGAAATTTTTCCAGCATCTACTCCTGTCACCTCTCTGGCAGCGAGGGCGAGCTGCCCGTCTGCCCGCCGAATAGTAATGTCGACGGGCGTCCTGCGCGCCTTCCATCTGATCACGACACTGCGGAGCAGCTTCGTGGGGGTTACGGCGAGCGAGAAGAGGTCGGTGGCCCGCCATCTCTGCTCACCGACAGCTCGCGCAGCTCGCGCCACCGCCAGGCATGGCCGACCGAGCCGATCCCAGCGGGCGGAGTGCTCCACTCCGCGGGCATCCCGCAAGGCGGGGTCTACCGGCCTGCACCTGACCCTTACGTATGAGATGCAAACCCGGGCGAACCGGTAGACGGCGATCGCGCCGACGCTTGCGACTGCCGCGGCGAGCACGACAATGAGCAGGGCAGCGAGCCGTTCGACAGTCCACTGGCCGCCGGACCGGCCGCGACTATCGCCACCTCTGCGAGTGTTGCCCTTTGGCACACCACCAGCGTCAGACCAACCGCCCACCGGCGCATCCCGAGGCGAGAGAACGCTGTCGCTGCGAGCCGCAGCCAGCAGCCCAATTCTGATCGCGGTCCCTGGCAGAGGCCCGCCGGTAGTAGGAGACCGGGGCAAACCGTGGGAGACTACGCCGCGTTCATGATCGAATCGGCGGCTTCCCGGTCCGGTCGAGTGGGATACCAGCGGGCGAAGTCAGCGGCGAGCTGGTCGTTGAGGACGCGGGTGCGGACCTGGAGGAGTAGGTGGGCGCCGCGGGGTGTCCAGCGCATCTGCTGTTTCTTGACCATGCGTTTGCTGATGATCTGGTTGACGGCGGACTCGGCGGTCGCGCTGGAGATGGCTTCGCCGCAGCGGCGCCGCTCGCCGTAGTTGGAGACCGGGACAAAGCGTGGGAGGCTACGCCGCATTCATGATCGGCTACCGGTACGCCGACCGATCGACGCAGGAAATGTGACCGTCGGGTAGCTCAGTCCCGCGGGGGTAGCCCGGTGGCTGGGTCGAGCAGTTCTACGCGGACCAGGATCGTGTGGCGTACGCCTGCGTCGAGCATGGCGATGATCCGATGCCGGCCGTTGTCGTACCACTGGCTGGCGGGGTCGTCGTCGGAGTCGATCCGGATGGGTTCGATCACGAGCAAGCTCGAGATGGCGTCGAGGTCCCAGCCGGTGATGCCGTCAGCGACCGCGCTGTTGAGAGCGTGGTCGCCAATGTCCTCGCCGGTGGCGCCGAGGGTTTTGGCCTTGTGAACGAGGCGGATCGCGGTGGCGTTGACGTGGTGCCAGTCCCCGCCGTGGTACCAGCAGCATCCGCGTGGGCGTCGGCGGGGCACGCGCTGGCGGTAGATGCGGTGCCAGGTCGGGACGGGTGTGGTCATGCAGGCGGGCCGGCCGGGGGCCTCGGGGGTGGGCAGTGTCGCGAGGGCGGCCACGTTGTAGGACCAGCGTTCGACCCAGGCCGGTTCGGTCATGAGGCGGGCGCGGCGGCGGGGTGCTGGTCGAGGTGGCGGTAGATGGTGGGGCGGGTGACGCCGAACTCGTCGGCGATCTGTTGGACGGTGTACTTGCGCCGGCCGTCGGGGCCGGTCTCGTCGTACATCTCCCGGGCCAGCTGGACCTGGCGGGGGCCAAGCTTGGGCTTCTGCCCGCCGGCGCGGCCGCGGGCCCGGGCGTCTTCCAGGCCGTCGATGGTGCGCTCGGACATCAGGGCGTGCTCGGCGACGGCGCCGAGGATCTGGAAGAACATCCGCCCGACGGCGGTGGAGGTGTCGATGCCCTGGTCGAGCACGACCAGGTCGACGCCGCGGGTCTGGAGCTGGCCCGAGAGGTCGAGGAGGTGCTCGAGGGAGCGGCCGAGCCGGTCGAGCTTGGTGACGACGAGCTGGTCGCCGGAGCGGTTCGCGGACAGCAGCGCCTTGTCGAGCTCGGGGCGGCGAGCGAGCTTGCCGGAGGCCTTGTCGATGAAAATCTCGTCGCAGCTGGCCGCGCGCAGGGCGTCGTGTTGGGCTTCGGGATGCTGGTCGCGGGTGGAGACCCGTCCGTAGCCGACACGCATGATCGGAGCGTAATACGAACGGGGGTGCGCGTGACATAGGCGCGTACACGGCATGCGTTACACGGCATGCGTTACACGGCCGACCTGCGGAAACGCCTAGCCGGTCTCGGTGTCTCGTGAACGATCGTCACCGGACAGCCCCGCCCGCCCCCGCCAGCCGGCCAGGTTGTTCCGGGTGGTCAGGGTGTCGGGGTGGTCGGGGCCCAGCACCCGCAGGTAGTCGGCGAGCAACTGTTCGAACGCGTCGGCGGCGGCGGACGGATCCCCCGCCGCCCCCCGCCACCGGGCCAGGTTGATCCGGGTGGTCAGGGTGTGCGGGTGGTCGGGGCCCAGCACCCGCAGCCGATCGGCGAGCAGCGCCTCGAACGCGTCGGCGGCGCCGGCCGGATCCCCCGCCGCCCCCCGCCAGTAGGCCAGGTTGTTCCGGGTGGTCAGGGTGTGCGGGTGGTCAGGGCCCAGCACCCGCAGATAGTCGGCGAGCACTAGTTCGAACGCGGCGGCCGCCCCGGCCGCATCCCCCGCCTCCCCCCGCCACCGGGCCAGGTTGCCCCGGGTGGTCAGGGTGTGCGGGTGGTCGGGGCCCAGCACCCGCAGCATCTCGGTGAGCAGCTCCTCGAATCCGGCGGCCGCCCCGGCCGGATCCCCCGCCTCCCCCCGCCAGTAGGCCAGGTTGTTCCGGGTGGTCAGGGTGTGCGGGTGGTCGGGGCCCAGCACCCGCAGCATCTCGGTGAGCAGCTCCTCGAATCCGGCGGCCGCCCCGGCCGCATCCCCCGCCTCCCCCCGCCACCGGGCCAGGTTGCCCCGGGTGGCCAGGGTGTCGGGATGGTCGGGGCCGAGCACCCGCAGATAGTCGGCGAGTAGCTGCTCGAACGCGGCGGCCGCCCCGGCCGGATCCCCCGCCTGCCCCCGCCAGTAGGCCAGGTTGTTCCGGGTGGTCAGGGTGTCGGGATGGTCGGGGCCGAGCACCCGCAGCCGGTCGGCGAGCAGTAGTTCGAACGCGGCGGCCGCCCCGGCCGGATCCCCCGCCTCCCCCCGCCACCGGGCCAGGTTGCCCCGGGAGGCCAGGGTGTCGGGATGGTCGGGGCCGAGGCGGTGGGTCGCGGCTGTGCGCAGCAGGTTGAAATGGTCGGCGGCGACGGCGACAAGGCCGGCGTCGCCAAGGCTTCGGCCGGCGCGGAAGAGCACCGGATGTCCGTCGGGCTCCCACAGGACGTCGGAGGCGACGGTCTGGAGGGTGCCGGTGTTGGCCCGCAGCGCCTGGGCGAGGGTGGTGTCGCGTTCGACCTCGGGCCAGGCGGCGAGCAACGCGTCGGCGGCGGCCCGGGCCGCGAGGTGACGCTGGTCGGCGGGGTGGGTTTCGCGGACGGTGCGTTGGAGGAGCTGGTGGACGCGCACCCTGCCAGCGGTCGGGGTGTGGTCGGCGAGGCTGAGCCGGTACAGGACCCGTAGCGCGTCCCGGACATCATCCTTTCGGACCTCGGCCGGGGCGCCGTGTGCGGTGCCGGCCCGGCGGGCGGCGAGGTAGCCGCGCGCGGGTGGGCTGGTCAGGACGGTGTCGGGGATGCCGTTGGGGTCGAGCAGGGCGGCGAGCTCTAAGAGCGGGCGTGCCAGACCGGCCGGGCGTTGCCGGTCGGCCCGCTCGATCGACAACGACCAGACCGCGGCGACCGGCGCCGGCTGGTCGTCCGGCAACGCGTCGGGGGCCAGCTCGGTCAGGGTCCGGCCGCGGTCGGCGAGCCGGGTCCGGTAGGACTCGACGTCGAGGTCGAGGTCGACCAGGTAGGCGGCGGCCTGGGCCAACGCCAACGGCAGATAGCCCAGCTCGTCGGCGAGGGCGGCGAGCTGGCCGGCCGGTTCGCTCCGGTGGTGGGCGGCGAGCGCCGCGGTCAGATAGCCGGCTGCCTCGTCCGGGGCGAACACGCCGACGTCGACCCGGCGGCGGTGCGGGCCGATCAGGGCGGCGTCGCGGCGGCGGGTGGTGACCAGCACCCGCCCGCCCGGCCGCTCCGGCGGCCACAGCCCCGCCAGATCCGCCGGATCAGCCACATCATCCAGAACGATCAGCCAGCGTTTGCTGGTGGCGGCGAGCCAGGCCAGCAGCCGGCCGGCTCCCGCCGCCGGGTCGGCCGGGTCGGCGCCGGCGACGTCGACGGCCGCGGCGGTGTAGCCGGTCTGGATCGCCTCCCGGCTGGCCGCGCTCACCCAGACCAGCAGATCCACCGAGGAGCTGTCCCAGGCCTGGTGGGCGTAGTCGGCGGCGAGCTGAGTCTTACCGACCCCACCCATCCCCGCCAGCACCTGGCAGACCACCGCCGTCCCACCGCCGGTCACGGCGGTGGCCAGCCGTTCCACCTGTGCCCGGTGCTGGAAACAGTCCGCCCGCCGCGGCACCACCCCGACCCGATGCGGCCACGACACCGGCGGCCGGACGCCACCCATGAAGTAGTTGTTCTGCGCGCCGGAGCCGACGAGCATCGCGGCCGGGCCGGAAAACTGGTTCCCCACGACGCCCGCCGGGACGATGGCGCCGTCCCAGGGCTGCCCGGATGGGTCGTCAGCCGGTACCGCGGCGGCCATGGTCAACCGCCGAAGGTGTTCGTCTGCTGGTTGTGGTCCCCGACCTGCATCGCCGTCGGCCCGGCGAACAGGTTCCCCGACACCGTCGGCCCGCCCCCCGCCCGCGCGGCGGCGGCCCGCAGCTCCTGTACCGCCCGCTCCAACGCGGCGGCGAAGGCGGGATCGCGCTCGCCGGCGTCCTCCACCGCCAGGACCGCCCGCCGCCGGGTCCGGGGCGACGGCTCGACCTGCCCGGCCGCCGCCTCCTCTTCGAGCCGGGCCAGCGCTGGATCGGCACCCAACGTCCGGCCAACCAGGTCGTGCAGCCGGTCCATCCCCGCGTCCAACGCCCGGTCCACCTCAGCGTCCGCTTGTCCGCCCACCCGCCGGGCCTTACGCACCGCCCAGGCGAACAGAAATCCGACCGCGACCTCCACCCCTGTCACCACACACCCCGCCTTCTGGTCGTCGGCAACCGTGTGGTCCTGACCGTACGCGACCAGACCAGCACCCCGATCATGGCAGGGGCGATCTCCCGGCCGGCGGCCATACCCCGGGTCGAAAAGACAGCCCGGGTCATGACCGGGCGGACAGGGAGGGGCAGATCGGGACATGACGCTAGTCGGCACGGGCCGGTTCTTACCGGCCACTCCCTAGTTAGTAGCAGCGGGCCCCGACATCGCCGTGGCGCCGGAAATGGGCTGACTCGCCGGCGACGTGGTGACAGAGATCCAGCCGCGGCGTGAGGTGTGTTGCCGCGATCGCTGCAGATGCTGAGGCCATGCTGACCGCCGGAAACAAGAGTGCGGTTCCGGCGAGGACGGCGCCGACGATCCACGATCGCTTGTACGCCATAGCAGTCATTGCTATCCCCCCGTCGTAACAGTCTGATTATTGACTCTTACCCAAGGTGCTCGCATGCATCGGGTCCGTCAAAACGATGAAGGTGGCCGAGGGGGCATCGTGCCTGAGAAGCGTCCTTCTCGGGCGCGACAAATTCTGACAAACCGGACCTCAAACAATCTTGAAAAAGTAGGCGACTGGGTGATGGGCCCGGGTCGGTGACCGGCTCGATGGCTCCCCACCTCGCCCCAGGGCCGATTTATGACACCGCTCGAGGGGACCGTGAGCGGGGCCCGTGATGCCGCCGGAATCGGCCCGGGGTCAGAAGCGGACCCGGCCGACGGTGGGCGGTAGGTCGTCGTCGCGCTGGCGCTGCAGGTCGCGGGCGACGGTGTGCTCGGACCGGCTGGTCGGCCCGGTGAAGGGGGGCGGGCGGCGGGCCGAGGGTGTGGCGGGGGTGGCGGGCCATGAGCGCGGCCAGCTCCTCCCCTATCACCGCGGCGATCTCGGTCCAGGTCATCGGCGGCCGGCCGGCGCGGGCGGTGGGGAACCAGCTCGGTCTCCAGGTCGGCCAGCGCGGCCCGGGCCCGCGTGAGCCGCTCGCAGGCGGCGACCGCCGCCGCCGGGTCGGCCACCGCCGGCGGCCGGGATCGGGTCGACCGGCTACCGGCCACTACGCGTCCGCGACACCCTGTTCTGACCACATAGGTCGTCAGCCGTCGCTGATGTCGACGGTGAGCCGCGTGAGGTCCAGGCGGATGTCGACGGGGGCGTCCAGAGCATGGCGTGGCCGGCGGCGGTGTCGTCGAGGAGGTCCTCTAGCAGCGCGACTCGGTACCCCTGGCGCCGCTGTCCGACCTGCCGATCGCCATCGGCGCCCCACTCGGAGAACGGCTGTTCCTTCGCTGGAGCCCGAACCGGCGCCGAAAGTAGAGATCGTTCGGGTTCGTCACGATCCACTATCTGCGGTGCAGGGTCGCGACGATGCCCAGCTCAAGCAGCAGCGTGAGCGCGAACGCGCCGCCGCCGCGCAGGAACGAGGCAGCCAACTCGATGCCGCTGGCGAACGCGAGAAGCCCCGCGACCAGGCCGACGATGGTCGCGACAGACGCGCACAACGCGACGATGAGAACTCGATCAAGGGTGACAGACAGGTCGGCGTTCCCTCCGCCCAGCGCCTCCGCGACGGCCAGCGCCACTGGCAGGGCCACGAGGAACGCACCGCCACCGTTGAGGAAGGTGTCCGGCAGTTCGGTGCCGGCGGCGAATGCGAGGATGCCGGCAGTCACTCCGAGGATGGCAGAGCAGGTGATGCACAGCGCCACCACGAGGAACTTGCTCAGGAGGCGACCTGCGGGCGAGGGGCCGCCAGAGTTAGGGCCGGGGCGGGCGGTCATGGGCTTCCCCTTCGCGTCAGGGTTTGTGACCGCCTCTCGTAGGTGCTGTGGCAGGCTGTCTTCACGCCACGACGATGTGAGCAATCTCAGTCGCCCTGCGTGTGAGGCTGCGCCTCGCGACGACCTAGAACTATCCGGGGGAAGGCCTATGGACGGCGCGGCGGAGCAACCCGCACCTGAGCCTCCCTCGCCCGAAGACCGGGAATCGGGCGATGCGGCACTGTACGTACGGCTGATCAAGGCCGATTTCACTGGTCCGGACTTCGACGCGGTCGCCTCCGCCCTCGTCCGTTACGCCCACACCGTCCTGTCCGCCTGGCTGATCAGCGGCCAGATTGTGCAGGAATGCGCCCACAAGGACGTCGGCGGGCTGGGCCGGCTTCGATCCGGCGAAGTGACCCTGACCCGCGATGACATTGAGGACCTGGTCCAGGAGACCCTGCGCAGGGCTCTGGAACGGTTCATCCAAGACGGCCGCGCCGGTGGTGGCTGGTCACCGCTCGGTGGCACAGCGCTGACCACCTACTTCGTAGGAAACTGTGTCCTGCGATTCGGGGATGCATATAAATCTTGGGAACGAGAGCACCACCACGTCCGGCTGCCTCTGGATCCTGATCTCTTCTCACGTCATCGAAAGGCGGGGGATGACCCACTCGACCTGTTGATCCAGCGGGACAAGATCGCCGAAGTGTTACCCCCGCCAGGCTGGCGCCGTACCGAGGTGCTCCTTCACGCTGCGGGCTACACCGACGACGAGATTGCACGGATCATTGGGAACGGCGCCACCGCTGGCGCCGTGGCCACCCGCCGGTACCGCTATCGCAAGACGCTGGGAGGAGGACAACGGCCGTGACCGAACCCGACGACGTCGACATCGACCAGCTCATCGCCACATCCTCACTCGGCGATGAAACCAGCCGCCGCCTCCGAGACCGGGCGCCCGACACACTGCTGGCGACCCTCCACGCCAGAGCGCGACTGGACGACCTCCGCGCCACGGTCGCACCCCTCACTCAGACCCATGCGGGAGCCGCAGCCCAGCCGCCGACGATGCCCGAGCCGCTTCACGGACGCGAAGTCCGGGAACTCGCCATGGTGTACGGGTCGGACATCGCCGCCAGGCAACTGCTTCTCCAGGCCGGCCTGCCGCGCGAGCGCATGCCCAGCGAGCCGGATGCGCTGTCGTTCTGGCTCGAGATCTCGACCCAGGTCGGCCACGGGCTGCTTCAAGATGGGCGCCGACGCATCCTCGCCGCCGCCGCGCGCGATTACCCAGCGAACCCCGTCTTCGCGGCTGGCGACCCGACCGATCCCCCAAGGCTGCAGTTCGCGGCAGAGCTGGGAGCTCTCCGAATGGCCGCCGGCCTGACTGTCCGCGAAGTTGCCCGTAGGGCTGATGTTCCGGCTGGCGTCCTCGGGGACTGGCTCAGCGGGAGACATCTCCCATCGAAGGGAGCCTCCTTCCGGCGGGTCCTTCGGAGCCTCGGAGTGAAGGAAGGCGAAGAGGAGGAGCGGTGGGTGCGCGCTCTGGAGCGGGCCCGTAACCGCAGCTCAACGTAGACAGTGAGTCCGGGGGATCTTGTCGCCAAACGGTCGTCTGTCGACACCAGCCGGCAACCGCCCGCCGACCCCTCGCGGGGCGTCGACAATCCGCGTCGAAATTCAATGTCGGAAAACGGTGGCCTGCGGTAGATTCCGGCGCTGTGCTGATCGGCTACGCGCGGGTCTCAACCGCGGACCAGAACCCCGACCACCAGGTTGACGCGCTGCTGCGCGCTGGCGTCGCCGAACGCGACATCCACCTCGACATCGCCAGCGGCGCGAAGGCGTCCCGGCCGATGCTCGACCTCGCCATGCAGCTGCTGCGCGCCGGCGACACGCTAAAGGTCACCCGTCTCGACCGGCTCGGCCGCTCCTTGCTGCACCTGGTCACCCTCGGCGCAGAACTCCGCGACCGCGAGGTCGGTCTGCACGTCGTCGAGCAGGGCATCGACACCGCCACCGCCGAAGGCCGCGCCATGTTCGGCATGTTCTCCGTCCTCGCGGAGTATCAGCGCGAGCTCATCGTCGCCAACACCCACGACGGCCTCGCCGCCGCGCGTGCCCGCGGCCGCGCCGGCGGACGGCGACCCCGACTCACCGGCGACCAGGCCGCGCTCGCCCAGCGGCTCTACGACGACGGCGAGCACACCGTCGCCCAGATCGCCGCCATGCTCGGCGTTCCCCGCTCGACCGTGTACGGCCACCTCGACAAGGCCAGCGTCGGCAGACGCTCGGCCGTGCGGGGCGGCGTGGCATGACCCACGACCTTGTCCGCGGCATCAGCCGCGACCTGTTCCGCAACCTCATGAAGGACGAGGGCACGGTCGGTCTCATCCACCGGGCCTTCCAGGGCGTGGGGTTCGACGAACCGGGCCCCGACAGCGTCCCCGAGAACCTGGGCCAGCGCCGGGGCCTGACCCAGGCGTACTTTGACGCCGTCGACTGGACGGACGAGCGTCAGGTCGGCCGGGCCCTGCGGGCCGTTGAATGGCTGCTGCATGGCACCCGCGGGCCCAATGTCGACAACTTCTTCGCGTCGCTGCGCCGCGACGGCTACATCGTCGATCCGTCCACAGGCCGCATCACGTCCGCCGGCCCGCGTTTCCCTACCGGCTCCCTCGCGAACCTGAAGGATCCCTCGGCTATCCGCGAGCACCTCGATCGGATCCAGCACGCGGTCGTCGACGACCCGGCGCTCGCGATCGGCAGCGCCAAGGAGCTCATCGAGAGCACCGCCAAGGTCGCATTGAGCGAGCGCGGCCTACCCGTCAAGGAGAAGGACGACGTCCCCGCGCTCGTCCGCCAGGCCCAGCAGGCACTCAGCCTGCATACCTCGGCATCCACGCCCGGGCCTGACGGCACCGACCCGGTGAAGAAGATCCTCGGAGCGGTCTCGGGCATCGCGATCGGCGTCGCCGAACTCCGTAACCGCGCTGGCACTGGCCACGGCCCAGCCGCCACCCGCGCAGGGCTGCGCGCCCGCCACGCCCACCTCGCGGTCAACGCCGCGCTCACCTGGTGCCATCTCGTCCTCGACACACTTGCCGATCCCGAGGCCCCCTGGCGCAAGAACCCCTAGATCATCGCTAGCGCCAACGACGGAACTGATCCTCCTCGATCCCGTGGTGGTCTGCCTGGCCTGGCTGGTGGGACTGGCCCTCGCTCTGCACGGAACGCTCCCACGGGAGCGTGCCCGCATCCTTGAGACGTACGGCCGCGCCATCCCCGGCCTCGGGACGCGCGGGCCACGGCCTGACCGCCGACGCCGCGGGCCAAACGGATCTGATGGCTGACGTGTCAGACCGGCGCTTGATCGCCGCTGTCCGACTCCTCCTCAAGGCTTTTCTTACCGCCGCTGGGCCACGGGCTGGCAGAGCGCCCCGTGACGGTCGTCATGACCGCCGCCACCTCGTTGTGCTCCGCCTTGTCCAGTGCCTTGTTGGCGAGCCGGAACAAGCCGCGGAGGCGATATATGTAGGCAGCGAGCCAGGCAAAAACTAGAACCAGGCACGCCCACCACGGTGCGCTGCGCGCGAAGGTCAGCGCCGCGCTCACCACAGTTCCACCACGGTGCCTTCGAGCAGCCGTGCCCGGGCGTGGGCACGGGCACGTACCCGTGCGCGTGCGTGGAGGGCGCAGCCGAGGACGCCGATGCCGATGTCGACGCAGCCCACGAGGCCCGCAATGGTGCCGATACCGACTGCTGCGACGATGTCGTTGTGGGGGTTGGCGACGACAACGCTAGTCCTGACGACGGCGACGTGGTAGTAGGTAAACAGCCCGGTTAAACAGGCGCAGGAAACAGGGGCGCTGACGACGACACCAGCAGTAGCGCCGACGACAATGCCGACGAGTTTCCAGGTCACTCGCGCCACAACCAGGGCGAGGCCGACGATGGCGGCTACGACACCCACGGTTGCGACGATGGTGCCGACGGCAATGCTCACGTTGCCCACGGCGGCCGCGACGGCGAAGCCCATCCCGCCGACGATGGCGCCGGCGGTGGCGACGATATTGGCAACAGCCCAGAAGCGTTCCGCCACGGTGTGCTCTCGGGAGGTTCGGAGGGCGACAGTGGTGCGGCGCTGGTCGGCGGCGAATGACAGCGCGCGCCACGCCCGGCGCAGCGCAGGGCGGACGTCCGGGTCATCCAGGATCGCGGGGATTTCGGCGGACCATTCGGCGTAGCGCTCGTCTCGGTCGCGTGAGCGCAGGCGTCGGCAGGCACGCTGGATCAGCCAGTCCGCCAGAGCAACGACCACGGAGTTCAGCGTCATCGCGCACCGCCGTGGGCGGGACGGGAAGCCGGGCGCCGGGTGGTGGTCGCGGGGCTACCCAGGGAGTGCTGGGCGAGTTCCATGCGGGCGACCCGGAGCCCTTCACCAGTGAGCCGGTAGAACCGGCGCGGCGGGCGACCACTTCCGTCCTGGCGAGCAGCTTCCCATGTCGCCGTGACCAGGCCTTTGTCCTCAAGACGGCTCAGTAGCGGATACAAGGTGCCGCTGGGCAGCTTCGCGATCTTCATCAGGTCGTAGCCGTAGCGGTCTGCCGCCGGCTCCTCGAGGAACGCCCGCAGCACCTGTTCCAATGCGGGGGTTAGCTTCACCGTCTCAGACTACATATGTCGGACTCATATGGCTACACATGTTGGGAGTCCTGTAAGCCATCAGTTCATTCGACCGTCAAGTTCTACGTACAGTGACCATCGTCAAGATCAGTCCGCAAATACGAGCGAGTCGAATACGAGGCACTGCGAGTCTCGGGGGCCGACCCCTGGCGGTGACCGGTGCGAGGATCGCCGACATGACCGGACCGGTGACCCTGCGGCTGACGGGCTTGGACGGCGTCGGCCAGGACGTGACGCTGGCGGCGATGCTGACGCCAGCCGACGTGCACGAGGCGATGGCCGGCCACCAGGTCGGCTGCTACGCCCTCGCCGGCGGCGGCGAGGTCCTCGTCAACTGGCGGGCCATCGCCACCGTGCGCCGGGTCTATCCCGCCGAGCGTGGTAACGTATCGGCGAGCTGACGGCTCTGTGACGCTGGTATGACAGGGATCAGACGGGTGACCAGGCTGGCAGGGGCCGGACATGGCGATGGCCCGTCCCGATCTCGGGACGGGCCATCGCGCGCGGCGGTCAGCGGGTCGGTTACCGGGGTTGTAGGAACGGACCAGCGAGTCGGGGTTGGTGTCACATCTGTTGACACCCTTGGTGGTGGCGGGTGAGGCTCGCGGGGTGAGTTCGGAGAGGGTCGCGTTCCTGCGGGCGGATGTGGAACGGCTGTGCGCGGAGCTGGTGGAGTTGGCGCCGGCGGTGCGGCTGCGGGTGTTGGCGGAGCTGCGGGACGCGGTGGGTGAGGTCACCGCGCCGGCGTTGGCGTCCGCGATGGCCGCCGCCCGTGAGGAGGGCTGGGGTCTGCGGCGGATCGGCGGGATGGTCGGGTTGTCGCATGAGCAGGTCCGCCGGACGCTCGCGGCCGCCGACTGATCGTTTCAGGTGGTGGTGGGTCTGCGCAGGGGGCGGAGCTGGCCGTCGCGGATGTCGTCGGGCAGGGAGAAGTTGTACCGGCCGAGCATGCGCAGGTGGTCGAACCCGAGCGGTGAGAGCCGGGCGACGTCGGCGGCCGCGACCGGTGTGCCTTCGGCGCGGATCTCGTCGAGAGCACGGGCGGTGTAGATCGTGTTCCACCTGGTATCCGGGGTTGGCGTCAGCCGACTTTGACTCTGTGCTGGTAGAAGCCTTGCGGACGTGTCCGCAAGCGATGGATCGCGTCGCATTCACTCCCGATCATCAGGATTCTGTTGCGGTCTTCGGCGCACGCAGGATCCTGGCGAGGAGTTGCCGGGTCTGGAGGGACTCTAGGTGGTCGTCTCCGAGGACTCGTCGGCGACGGCTCAGCGTGTCCTCGGCCAACTCCCGCGCCGCGCGTTGGTCGCCCAGGTTTTCGAGTAGGACGGCGAGTTCGTGCGCATTGTGAAGAGTGTCGGGGTGGTCGTCTCCGAGGACTCGTCGGCGACGGCTCAGCGTGTCCTCGGCCAACTCCCGCGCCGCCTGGCCTTCCCCGAGGCGGAGTAGGTCGAGGGCAAGATTGGCGGCTGAAGATAGAGTGTCGGGGTGGTCCTCGCCGAGGGTCCGCTGGCGGCGGGCCCACGTATCCTGATCGAGGTCGTGGGCGGCTTGATGGTCTCCGAGGTTGCGTAGATCGATAGCGACGTCGGTGGCCATGGTCAGCGTATATGGGTGGTCGTCGCCTTGGAGTTCTCGCGTTCGGGTCAGGGCGGCCAGGTTGAGGTCGTGGGCGGCTTGATGGTCTCCGAGGTTGCGCAGGTCGACGGCGACGTCGTTCGCCGCGCCTAGAGTGGCTGGGTTGTCCTCACCCCCTACCCGTCGGCGGCGGGTGTAGATGTCTTTGTCGAGCTCGTAGGCACTCTGATAATTCCCTGCGGCCCTGTGGGCAAAGGCGACCATTGTAGCGGCCGAAAGGGTGAGGTTGTGGTCGGGACCGAGGGTCGCGGTCCAGCGCGTATGAAGCGCGCTCGCCAGCGTTTCGACAGCCCGAAAGTCGCCGCGAGCATGCAAGTAGAGTACGGTTCTCAGCATCAACGATCTGGCATCGTCGTCCATGTCCGCGACGAGGTCATCGGGATGTAGCGCGGGCGCGGTTAGTGCCTGCGACGCAAGGACCGACCACCGCGGCCAGCAGGTCGGATCCCGCCAAGTTTCACCCAGCTCCTGCGGATGGTCGGGCTGATGGGCCACGAGTAGGGCCCGGATTATCTTGGTCGCCTTCTGGTAGCGATCAGCTGGTTGGTGAGCTCGGATAACGGCGGCGACCAAGCGGTGCAGTTGGATGGTGTTCCGGTTCCGGCGGACAAGAGAGTAAGCCAGAACCGCGCCGACAACGTCATCGAGATCTCCCGCCGCGCCGGTATCTGCCACTACTTCGCGGAGAGGCGCTTCGAGCAGGTCGGGGTGATCGCCGAAGAGGGCCAGCGGGATCGGCTCGGGACCGAGGTGAGCGCATAGCTCGAGCAGATCCACCGCGGCCGGTGCCTGAACACGAAGCTCGTCGATAGCCAGAGACCAGAGGGTGCCGATGGAGCCGCCATGAGCGAGGTCTTGGCCGCGGGTCAGCATCTGTGCGCGTCGGGCACGGAACTTGGCCAGGTATGCCTCCGGGGGTAGGTCGGTGGTTTCCAGGTAGGCGGCAACCTGTTCGACGGCGAGCGGTAGGTCGCCGAGTTCGGCGACCAGTGCGTCCGCGGTCGTCGGGTTGATGCCGGAGATGCGGCGGCCAAGCAGAGTGACCGCGTCCGGACGCGTAAGAACGTCAACCTCAAGCCGGTCGGCGAGCCCGCCCCATCCCGGATAGCGGGAGGTGATCAGGACGTGGCCGGGTCCATCGGGCAGAAGATGCCGCAGACCGGTTGGAGATTCGGCGTTGTCGAAGACGAGCAGCCATCCGGCGCGGCGGCGCAGCGCATCCAGGACGGCCTTGACGTCGATCGTGACGTCTCCGGTGACGGGTGCATCGATCCGCGGAGCGAGGGCCGCAAGCCGTTCGGTGACGAGCGTGATTTCCTCGGCGTCGATCCACCAGACGATCTGATAGTTGGCGGCGTGCCGGTGGGCGTACTCGATGGCGAGCTGGGTCTTGCCGACGCCGCCGAGGCCGTGCAGGGCGGTGACCGCGACCGGCCTCCCGCCGCTCAGACCGGTTTGGAGTTGGTCCAGCAGTACGCGGCGGCCGGTGAAATGCCGGTTACGGGCCGGGACTTCGAAGATCGGCGGCAGGGTGCCTGGGAACGGGGCCCGCGCTGGCTGTTGGTTGCCCGGGAAACCAACAGCCGGGGACCTTGTGATCGGGGTGAGACCGGCGGCTTCCAAGAGCCGACGGCGGGCTGCCCCCTCGTCGAGACCGTGCAGGTCCCGGTAGCTGATGTTGGCCAGCAGGGCGGGAACCGGGCAGTCCACGACGCGTAGGGGGATCAGCTTCCTGCTGGCGAGCGCCGCAGTCCATTCCTGGCTGCACCAGTGGGAGTCGAAGTAGGCCGGTGAGAACAGAGCGACGGTGCGGCGGGCTGCCTGCATCTGCGCACTGATCCACAGCACGAAGTTGTCTCCGGGCAGGGAGTCCCACGCTTGCACCGTGACCGTCTGGCCCGCCATCTCCAACTCGTGGGCGGCCCAAGTCGCCCACGCCTCGTCGGCTCTGCTGTACGAGATGAAGAAATCGACGGTCTCGGGTGCCTCTCGACAGCCCCGATCGCCCCCCGTTGCCACGCCTCTAGCGTGGCAGTCGCAGTGCAAACCGTCAGCGCCATCGTCGCACCGGACTGTGTCACGCGGTGGCGGGCGTACTGGCGTCGTCAGTCGTCCGGACGGACAAGGTGGTCGTGGGTGAGACGTCGCCGTAGCTCGAGGTTTTCTCCCTGGGCTGCCTCCAGCGCTTGTCTCAGCGCGGTGACTTCGTCGCGGTGGCGGCGTTTGAGTTCGGCCAGCTGGGCAGTGAGGGTGCGGATGACGCTGCTCGGCTGGTCGGGGTCGGCCCGCTCCGATGGGGCCGGTGGGATGGTCCGCTGCTGGTCGCGTAGCTGCTCCACGCGGCGGCGGAGGTCTGGTGTGCCGTAGAGGAAATCCAGGGAGACGCCGGCCGTCTGGGCGAGAGCGCGGAAGGTGATCGGCGCGCCGGAGCGGATCATTTCGCGGAGCCCTCGTTCGGCTCGGGCCTGCGCCGCGGCGCTCTTGGCCGCCGCGGCCTTGCGCAGGTTGTCGGGGTTGCCGCGCACGCGGTCAGCTCCCGGTCCGGTCGCCGGTGATCGCATCGGTGCGTATGGAGACACGGCGCCCCGGACGGCCTGGTTGCGGGTCTCGTCCGCGTCGCTGCCCTGGAGTGTGGTGATGATGCGTTCGAGCGCGTGCTGTTCCTGGCGGCGGCCAGCGAGCCAGACGTTGTCCTCGCTCATCTCCTGTCCGGCGCGAGCATGGAAGGCCTGCTGTCGTTCGCCGATGAGCTGGCCGGTGCGGGTCAGCTGGATGGTCAGCTCGGGTAGGAAGGTGGCGTCGGTGGCGAACTTGTCGCAGGTCAGGCACGCGTTGCCCTTCTCGCAGGCCTGGCGGGGCGGCAGCAGGCACCAGCCGTTGGGCAGGATCCGGTCGGTGCGCTTGTCCAGTTCCAGCATGTCGTAGAGGTCGCGCGGGTCGACCTGGATGTCGCGGGCGTCGGCGGTGATCTTGCGGTAGCGCAGGAACTCGCGTTCGTGGGTCGCGGCGAGGGTCTCGGCGTACTCCATGGTCATGGTTGGGCTGAGGTGGCCCAGGTAGCGCTGCACGACGTGCAGCGGGACACCGGCGTAACTGGTCGCATAGGTATGCCGGAAATGGTGCGGCTCGAAGGCGATCCCCGTCCGCGCCCGCAGCCTACCCACCAGGTCATAGACCGCCGGATAGGTCCACGGCCGCCCCGCCGGCGCCGACCACAGGTTCACGAACACGTAGTCGGAGTCGAGCGACCCGTACTCGCGGGCCAGGTAGTCGGCATACAGCCGCATCAGCTCGGCGCTGGCCGGGACAGACCGGATCCCGCCCGCCTTGGCACGCGCCCGGTTGTCGTTGCGCCGCGGCATGACGGTCACGGTCTTCTCGACGATCCCCATGTCCTCGTGGCGAAGACCAAGGGCCTCACCGACCCGCAGGCCGCAGTCCAGCAGCACGGCGAACAGCAGGCGGTCGCGCAGGTGCTCGCAGGCGTCCAGGATCGTCTGGGCCTCGACCGCCGTGAACACCTTCGGCCGCGGCGGCGACGTCTTGAGCGCGACCGCGCGGCGTGGCCGCGGCCGGCTCTTCGTGACATGGTGCAGGAATGGCCGGTAGGACGTCGCCGACCCGCGCCAGCCAGCCGGCCCCGTCGCGGCCAGCAGCCCGCCCAGTCGGGAGCCGTGCCGGCCGTGGAACTCGCAGAATGAGCTCAGCGCCGCCAGCTTGCGGTTCACGGATGCCACCGAGCAGTGGCCCTCGACCGTCGGCAGCACCGCGACCTTCCCGTCGCGGCCAGCCGGCGGCAGCCGCAGCCAGGCCACGAACCCGGCCACGTCCTCGACCGTGACGCCCTCCCAGTCGAGCTGGCGGCCGGCCAGGTAGGCGAACCAGTCCTTCAGGTCATGGGCATAGGCCTTCACCGTGTTCGGGGACCTCTCGACCGACGACAGGTAGCTCAGAAACCGCTCCACCGGCTTCACCGGCGCCTGGTCGTCGTCAAGCACGGTCCACGATTCCAGCTCCGAACCCGGCATCAGCACACGCTGCACGCGCATCGAACCTCCCACCTCTCCGTGATGGATGGCAGAAGGTAACCGCATCCACGACACAGAGTTCTGAAGGCTCAGTCCTCGTCATCTACGTCAAGGACACGCGCGCAGCGGCTCCAGATAACGGCCGTTGACTTTATTCCCCGCGTCATAGCCCCGCGAGGCGCCGGTGACGGTGGGGGCGCCCTTGACGGACTGGGAGTCGATCACACCCGCCGTCGGCTCGGTGTCCCGGCCCTCGACCGTCCGGAGCCGGTCGCGCAGGGCGTCGTGGAGCGCCCCGGTCACGCCTTTGTCGTGCCAGCGGGCGAACATGCCATACACCGTGGTCCAGGGCGGGAAGTCCTTCGGCAACGCCCGCCAGGTACAGCCGTTGTGCGCGACATACAGAATCGCGTTCACGATCTCCCGGCGAGGATGAACCTCATTCCGGCCGTCCTTCGCCGGCGGTGGCAGCAAGGGCTCCACGATCGCCCACTCGGCATCGGACAGATCAGACGGATACGGGTCAGGTCGCGTCATGCCCCGACCGTCGACCCGCCCGCCAGGCCCGTCACGCCGCCGCGCCAACCGGCCCCGCGAGGACCACGAACAGCACACACAAGATCAAGATTCAGAACAGGCTCTAAGTCCTAGCCGATCCCGCCCCACTCCGCACACCCGTGCCCGCTAGGGGACGCCTGCGCCACTGCCAGGTGCCGGTGGAAATGCTTCCTGAGTCCTGACGAGACAGTACCGTCAAGGAAACAACTTCGCATCGGCCGTGGTCATCAGGTTGCGTTCGGCGGCGTGCACCGGCGTGCTGCCGTTCGTCGGCTGGGTGTCATATTGTAGAGCGCGGCCGTCGCGGTCCAGTCGGGCACGTAGAAGGTATAGCAATGACCGACTCGATGATTGACGCGATGACTCATGGGATGACCGGCGCGGACATCGTCGACACCTATGAACGACAAGCGAGGGCGAACTGATCGGCAGGCCGCCGGCCTGCGTAGCGGTGAAGGTGGAAGGCGTGCACGTCGTCTGCAAATGATCGGCCAGCCATGGCTCGGGCGTGCCTGCGAGGGCCTGGAATGTTGACGATCCGCGAGCTGGCGGAAGCGCCAGCGACTCTTCCGCTCGTGCCGGACGTGGCGGAGATCCTCGGCATCGGCGCCACCACTGCCTACGAACTCGCGGCGAAGGGCCGCCTTCCCGCACCGATTCGCGCATTCAAGCTCGGCACCTCGTGGCGGGTTCAGACGGGCCACCTGATGAGGTTCCTCGGGCTACCTGTCGCCGTCAGGTCGGCCGCTCCGTCTAATACCGCCGAAGCGCTCGAAAAAATTATCGACGGTGCCCTCGTTATCGTATCTGTCCGACAACTTCGTGAGGTTCTCGGTGCGGGTACGGACGGTAACGAATCTCCGTCCGACGCCGGTTCCTCTGCGTGACGGCTGGTACGTCCCTGCGTCTGGATTGTTCCGGCTCGGTACCGTGTTGGCCGTCCGAACAACGGAAGGAGGCCGAGTGTCCACGCGTTCACGTTATACTGGTGTGACTCGACGCTGTGGTTGTATCGACGCCGAAGAAAGGAAGCGTACCGGACGGAAGGTCAAGCTTGGAAAGCGTTGTCCAAAGCTGCGCGACGGCCGGCACGGAGAGTGGCATTGGAGGGTTGATCTCGGGCCAGGGGCGGACCCAAAGACTGGCGTCTGGAAGGAAATTCGCCGCCTCTCGGGTCATGCGTCCACGGCTGTGGAGGCGAGGGACGCCCGTAAGGCCGCGATGGATGCCGCTCATGAAGCGGACGGCATTTCTGCGGGCGGCCGTGACCGGGCCGCCGCTGAGACCCCTACCGTGCGCGATGTCCTGGAGTCGGGAATGCGCGCCAAACGGCTTAAGGGCCTCGCCAATTCGACGTTGCATCGTTATCAGGAGATTCTCGACGTTCACATCTATCCGCGAATCGGTGACCTGCCAATAGACTGTCTCGACGAAGGTGTCTTGCGGGATCAGTACGCTGATATCCTCGGTGAGAAGGATGCCAGGCTGGCTGTAAAGAAACGTCCAGTCGGTCAGGCTACCCTGATTGCGATAAATCGGTGCGTACGTCTTCTCCTTGCCGTCGCGGTGAAATCGGACGACCTCCCGCGCAACTATGCCGCGAACATCGAACTTGCCGCCCCTCGTAAGCCGAAGATCGACATATGGACCGGCGAGCAGATCGGTGCCTTTCTAGACGCGGCCGAGGAGATGACCCGGGTTGCGCGGAGCGAGCCGAAGCGGGAGGAGTACGTGTCGCTGCTGCCGGCGTGGGATCTGCTGTTCGATCAGGGTATGCGTCGGGGCGAACTGTGCGGCTACAAGTGGTCGTACGTCGACCTGGAGACGGGCGCCGTGTCACTACCCAATGAGCCGGGGGCGACGCTCATCACGGTGGGCGGACGCGCAGAGCCGTCCCAGCCGAAGACGGCAGGCTCGGCTCGCGACGGCGTCCTCGCACCATCGACGCTGGAGTCTCTCCAGCGCCACCGCATACGGCAGGCACGGTGGAAACTGGCCGCTGGCTCAGAGTGGAAAAATATCGACGACTATATCCTGACTCGCCCGGATGGAACGCCTTGGCATCCGAACCACGTGAGCGGCCGCTTCCGTCAGATCGCGAAGCACGCCGGGCTCCCGCACATCCCGCTAAAGAACGCCCGCCATTCGTCGGCTACGCACGGTCTCGCTTCCGGGGCGGAGACCTTGGAGGAAGTAGCGGAGCGTCTCGGTCACGAGTCGATCCAGACGACGCGCCGGTTCTACAAGGGCGAGACAACGACCCGTGCCGCGCGCGCCTCGGCCGCGCGAGCGACAGCGATCCCAAGATCGTCGCATGTGTCCGTACACCCGCCCGTACACCCGCCCGAAGCCGGTGTCGAGAGTAGGACAGCCGGGACCGGGGGAGGGGGATCCGCGTGAGGGCGGTACGAGCCGATATCCTCGACGCGCATGGGCGTTCGGCGCTGAGGAGGGGCGTCGGTCGCAAGTAGTTGACCTTGTACGGGGCGGTAGCTCAGTCGGTTAGAGCAGCGGACTCATAATCCGTCGGTCGTGGGTTCGAGCCCCACCCGCCCCACCCTGTTTGTCATTGTACGAACCGCTCCCTTCGGGGGCGTTGTGGCTGGTAGAGCGGCTGCGGCTGCCTCGGTCGGCTCGGGCCTGGGGACTTTGAAGACCGGCTGGAGCCGCCCGGGGCCCAGGATCTTGACCTCGTGGACGAGGGCTTCGACGAGGGCCTTGCGCTGAAGGTCGGTGCCTACCTCGGTGATCGTATCGATGTGGCCTGCGATCTTGCGGAGGGTGGCGCGTGGGGGCATGACGGGTTCGTCGTCGATCTGGGCGGTGAGTTCGGTCTGTCGGCGGCGGAGCTGCTTCTGCTTGGTGCGCAGCGCGGCGAGTCGGGTGGCGACGGTCTCCTCGTCGAGAGTGCCGCGCTCGAAGGCGGACAGGTAGCGGTCGATGGCCTGGTCGGTCTGGGTGAGGTCGGTCCGGACGGTGGCGAGTTCGCCGGCGCGGTCGGAGTGGGCGTCGTGGTGGCGCTGGCGGGCGAGGTGGACGGCGTCGGCGATGAGCTGCTGGTGGTCGCGGTAGAAGGCAGCGAGTGCGGTGAGGACGGCCTGGTCGAGGGCGTCGGCGTCGAGGCGGGGGGCGTCGCGGCGCTCGCGGCTGTAGCGTGCGCTCGCCATCCTCGAGCAGGACGTCGGGCACCGCCGGCTCGGGCTGCTGGTGTCTGGTGCAGCGCCTCGTTAGTCCTGCTGGGTTGGGGCCGCTAATCACGTTCATCGCCGCGATCAGGGGCACCGTGCCGTGGCGGACGTGCCCGAAGCTGGCAGGCAATCCGGCCGGCACTCGGGCCGATCCTCGGCTGTTCGCCGAGCCGCGCGTCGCGCACAACTGCTCGCCGCTGGTGACAGCGGCCCCGATCCTCCTCAGCCGGCCAGGTGGTCCAGGATCGCCCGGTTGATGACGTCCGGCCGTTCCACCTGCAGGAAGTGGCCCGCCCTGTCGATGACCCGCACCTGCGATCCCGCAACGGTGAGGTACTCCCTTGCCGCGGGCACCGCCTCGGCGCCGATGCAGCCGTCGTTCTCGCCGTGCAGGTACAGGGTCGGTTGCGGGGCCAGTGACGCGCCCGCGGCGTGGGCCTTCGCGTGCTCGCCGGGATCGGTCGAGGGGTCCAGCGCCGCGCGGTAGTACGAGAGCGCGGTCGCCAGGCTGCCGGGAACGCTGAAGCAGTCGTGGACGGCCTTCAGGGCCCGGGTCGCGTCGAAGCCCGGCGACCAGTCCTGCCACAGCCGGTCGATGAACTGGAAATCGTTCGCCGACACGATGGCCTCCGCGTACGGCGAGGCGCACACGCTCATGTACCAGGAGCGCTTGAGCTGGTCGTAGGAACCCATGAAAGGCACGCCGACCGCGGGTGGCGGCACCGCGAGGATGACCAGCTTGCTCCAGCGTTCCGGCGCGAACGCGGCGGCTCCGTAGGCAGCTCCGGCGCCCCAGTCGTGCCCGATGAGCACCGCCCGAGCGTCGCCGCCGAGCGCCTCGTGCAGCGCGCAGGCGTCGGCGACCAGGGCTCCGACCGTGACATTGCCGTCGGCGGGAGCACCGCTCGGGGCGTACCCGCGCAGGAAGGGCGCGACCGCGTGGTAGCCGGCCGCGGCCAGATCGCCCAGCAGCGGCCGCCACGACTCGGCGGTGTCAGGAAAGCCGTGCAGGCAGAGGGCAAGGGGGCCCTCGCCCGCCTCGAGGACGGCGAACGAGATTCCGTTCGCGTCGACTGTGCGCCGGGTGATGCCACCGGACATGCGTGCTCCCCTGCTTCTCGAGCGACGAGTGGAGGCCGAGTCTCTCGACTCCCTGACGTCGTCGGGCCGACCCGCTCGGGCGACTGGGTGGCTCGACGGGATGGTCCGGTTCACGAACCTTGCCAGGATACCGACTCCCCAGTAGATTCTGTCTGTCACTCTGAAAGTCCTGACGAGACCACGCAGTGAGGTCACCTGTGTCAGCTCAGCTCCCAGGCTTCCGTCACGATCCCGACGAGCGGTACGACATGCCCGCGGTCTTCGGGCCCACGCAACTTCCGGTGATCTCGACCTGGGGCCGCATGCGGGCGATCGACGTCAGCTTCGTGACCACGCACGAGGCACTGCGCCCGCTTGTGCCGTACGAGCTCGATCTACCGACGGAACCGGTGCTTACCGTGAGCCGGCGCAGTTTCACCGGCGTCGACTACCTGGCGGGACGTGGTTACGAGGAGCTGTGTATCGGTATCCGCGTGAGCCAGACCGACGGTGGCTCGGTGATACGCGGGACTTTCTGGCCGGTCATGTGGATCGATCAGGTCATGCCGCTTA
>Ga0207703_10001143_pt1 | contig 25094 bp, 20 predicted proteins | sample KBSSwiS12_FD_184304 | JGI IMG/M metagenome (GOLD analysis project Ga0207703, IMG submission 184304) | Switchgrass rhizosphere microbial communities from Kellogg Biological Station, Michigan, USA - KBS Switchgrass S1-2 (SPAdes) (version 2) | ecosystem: Host-associated > Plants > Roots >...
CTTAAGCTTGGTAGGTCCGGTTTCTGATTTTCAAGTTTAGACCTCCCCCTTCACGCCTCCGGTGCAGCTGATATCATCGTCCCCATGCTTCCCGCGAAGGTTAGGCCCACCATCCCCTCGCGCCCGCCGCGGCTCTCCGCTATGCTCCAGGCGGGGCATGGTGACGGCGCATTTTCAGGATTTCGCATCGGCGAGCAGCGCGCGGATTCGTGCTACGATCGCGTCCGGGCGGACGCCGGTGCTGCAGTTCAGGGACATGCCGACGCCTGCCGAGATCGAGCGCGCGAACGGCTTTTGCCGCGAATTCGGGGCGGAGGTGCAGCTGCGCTTCTTCGCCTTCGGCTGGCGCGCATTCGATACCGCGCTGCTGCGCGATCTGCCCGACGTCGCCAATCTTTCGATCGACACCACCGCGCGATTACCGATTTTGCGCCGATCGTCGCGCTGCCGAAGCTGACGCGGCTGCGCTTCGGCGTGCATGAGCATCCCGACGGACGCTTTCTGGAGGCGCTCGATCTCGCGCGCTTCACCCATTTGACGCTAGCCGCCAACAAGCGCCGCAATTTCGATCTCGCGCCATTGGGTGCGGCCGCCGCGCTGGGGCAGCTGTTCGTGCAGGGGCATCATCGCAATATTGCGGCGATCAGCGCGCTGCCGCGCCTCGCGGACATCTCGCTGAGCGGCTTTCCCAAGCGGCATGACCTCGCCTTTCTCAACGATCTCAAGTCGTTGCGATCGCTGCTGCTGATCCTGGGATCGCGCGGCTCGCTCGCCGAGTTCACGCATGCGGCGCTCGCCAAGCTGCGGATCGTGTGGGTGCGCGAGCTCGAGGAACTTGGGCCGCTGCGCCGTTTCGCCGCGCTGGAGACACTGGCGATCGAGGATCAGCTGCGGCTGACCAGCCTCGATCTCAGCGGGCTCGACCTGCGCCACCTGAAAATCACCAACTGCAAGAATTTGCGCGAGATTATCGGCCTGGAGACGCAGACGCGGCTCGAACATTGCGTGGTGCGCGGCACGCGGATGGGGCGCGCAGGGTAGGGCTCTACCTCCGAGACAACGGCGACACGCGTCGGATGCGCATGGCGGACCCGGCGACCAAGAAGCCGGTGATGAGCATCGCCCAGGAGGCAGGCTCGGGAACCGCCGATGGAGAACCGATGGTCAGATTATCCATCACGAAGACACCATTTTGTTGGGCTTCCGGCAATGGATTTGGGCCGGCCAAAGTCATTGATTTGATCAGCTTGTCCGAGGTTATCCCGAAGAATATGGGCGACAATCGGTCGACCACCTCAGTCAAGGGAATTACGATCGAGCTTGCATCGCTGAATTCAACCGTCGCTGAAAATGGTGCGAAAGACGCGGTGTTGGTATTGAGCACCATATCGAGGCCAACGCCGAACACCCCGCCTTTGCCGAAACTCGTGCTCGTAAAATCGAGGCTGAAGGCACCATTGCAGCCGGCGCAATAAACCTGACCCGACGGCCTTGGAAAAAGCAAATCGCCGACGCCGTTATAGTCGGGGTAGGTGATCGAATGATATTTGGTCTGGCCGACGACCGCCGAAATTTGCGCATCCGTGTAGGCGGCGGCGGGGGAAGCATATCCCAAGCTTGGTTCATAAGTGTCGGTAAAGCTGCCGCCGAGCGATGACAGGAAACTCGCCCTGTTGGAATAGGTCGTTTCCGCTGCATGGCCGGGCACGGCAGTAGCGAGAAGCATCCCCAAGCCTATTACATAACGCATGACATTCTCCGCGGGATCAGAGCCAACTTCTGGAAGGTTAGTATCCCATTAACCGAATTGAAACCAACGAAAATGGCATGAGAAGTGATCATGATTCTTCACGAATTTAATTTACCCACTGCTCCATTTCAGGACAGCGTGGCCCTCGCGCATCATCGATCTCGATCTGGATGATTGCCCCTGACCGCCGTCAAGCTTCGCCCCTTCTGAGTCACGGCCGTTTCGCCGGACCACCCTTGTGCAGCACGGGAGACGTGCCGCCGGTTTGAGGCAGCGCTCGATCAAGCCCGGCTGACGGGCGCAATGTGATGAACTTCAGGTCCAAATGACCCGCGCCCGCGCCATTGCGCCCGCCCCGCGCGGGGCCTAACCCGCTCCTATGCGGATGCATCTTCTTTCGGGCGGGCGGCTGCGGATGCCGCGGCAGATCTATTATCCGGATGCTCCTGCCGATGCCTGGTTCGAGATGCCGGTTTCCAGCGCGCTCTTTCGGCACGTGCAGGGCAATGCGCTGTTCGATACCGGCTGCCATCCCGATGCCGCGATCGACGGCGCGGGGCGCTGGGGGGCGCATGCCCGCCATTCCGAGCCGATCTTCACGCCCGAGGAGGCGGTGACCCACCAGCTTGCGCTCGCCGGGCTTGTGGCGGGGGACATCGATCTCGTGATCTGCTCGCATCTTCATTATGATCATTGCGGGTGCAACGCCTTCTTCACCAACGCGACCCTGATCTGCCATGCGCGCGAGTTGGAGGCGGCGCGGGCGCCCGATGCGTTCGCGATGGGCTATCTGCGCGCGGATTGGGATGTGGGGCAGGCGATCCGGCCGATCGCGGGCGATCATGACGTGTTCGGCGACGGGCGGCTCACGCTCGTGCCGCTGCCCGGCCATACGCCGGGATCGATGGGGGCGCACGCCGTGCTCGATCGCGCGGGAGCGTTCCTGCTCGCGTCGGACGCCGCGCCCGTCGAGGCGTCGCTGCGCGGGCGCTATGCGCCGGCCAACACGGTCGATGCCGATCTTTATCTCGCCTCGCTGGCGACGATCGCGGAGATCGAGAGCGGCGGCGCGACCATCGTGTTCGGTCATGACGACGCGCAATGGCGCAGGCTGAGGACAGGCGCCGCCTGCTATGACTGAGACGCACGCACGGATCCATGTCGCTCCGGATACGAGGAGACCCGCATGAACCGCCCCGAAGATGCCCCGCATGCCTTTGCGGCGGCCTGGAACGCGCATGACATGGCGGCGGTGGGGGCGCTGTTTCATGAGGATGCGAGCTTCGTGAACCGCTTCGGCCATTATGTGCGCGGGGTGGACGAGATCGTCGCGATGCACCGGCCGATCCACGAGACCATCTATCGTGACTCCGCGCTCGCCAATGAGCTGATCGACCTGACCGCGATCGGCGACGATGTGGCGATCGTGCATTTCTGGAGCCGGCTCACGGTCGGCGCCGCCCACACCGCCGGGCCGCACAGCGTCGACACGCTGATCCTCGCGGTGCTCACCCGCCGCGATGGGGAGTGGCGCATCCAGGCGCTGGAGAATGTCACCCTCGCCAACCCGCGTACAGGCGAGCCGGTGCTGCGAGGGTAGGGATTATATATTCCGAGGCCACCGCCGGTCGCTTTATTCGGGCGGCATTTGACCGAAAACAATACAGATTGGCTTCTGGAAAGAGCTTGGCGCTGCTCTCAAGAAAAGATAGCACTCCGGATAGGAATGCCGGTTGCTGGTGCAAAGGCTTCGGGGGGAGTGGGGATGCAGTTTGGTCGGGCGTTCTTGCGGGGCTTGCGCGTGGTTGCGATCGCGGTCTTGGCGGCGGCCTGGGGTAATTCGGCGCTTGCCGCGCAATGCACGCTTGGGGTGATGGCGGACCTTCCCGTCACCATGCAGGGCCTGAACGTAAGCGTGCCAACCAAGGTGAATGGTAAGGACACCAGCTTCTGGCTCGATAGCGGCGCCTTTTTCAGCATCATGCCTAAGGCGAAGGCGATCGAGTTCAACCTCGGCCTCGAGCCGATGCCACCGGGCTTCTCCGTGATAGGGATTGGCGGCCAGGCTGATGTCGATCTGACGACGATCAAATCCTTCGGCATCGTCGGCCATGATCTCAAGAACGTCAAGTTTCTGGTCGGCGGCAGCGATTCGGGCAACGGGCTGATCGGCCGCAACATATTGGCGCTGGCGGATACCGAGTTCGATCTCGCCAATGGCTCGGTGAAGCTCATCAAAAAGCATGGCTGCGGCAACGGCTCATTGGCCTATTGGACCGGAGGCAAACCCTGGTTTACCGTGCCGCTGCTCCCGAACCCCGATGCGGGTGACCATGACTTCCGCCTTCCCGTCATGATCAACGGTACGAAGATCGAGGCCGAGTTCGACACTGGCTCGCCAACCTCGCTGCTCAGCCGTCACGCGGCCGAGCGAGCGGGTATCGATCTGTCCGGACAGGGGGTGGTAGCTTCCAGTGGTATCACCGGCATCGGCCGGCGAACCGAAAAGGGCTGGATCGTGCCCGTTGCCAGCGTCGCGATCGGCGACGAGGAGATCCTGCGAACCAAGATCGAGGTGATCGACAATACGATCGCAGGCGACACCAGCGTCGAGATGCTGCTGGGGGCCGACTATATTCTTGCGCATCACATCTATGTCGCGCGCGATCAGCGCCGGATTTACTTCACCTATAGCGGCGGCAGGCCCTTCCTGACCGAGAAATCCAGCGATGCTCCGGTCAGATCGGCGCCGGTCGACCTGCCCGCTGGCAAGACTCGCGTCGAGGCGGTCACCAATGCGGCGGCGGCGCCGAAGACCGACGCCGACTACGCGCGGCGCGGCAATGCCCGACTGGCTGCCCATCAATATGCCGACGCGCTCGCGGATCTGAACGAGGCGATCCGGCTCGCCCCAAAAAATGCCTCTTATTACGGCTTCCGCGCCCGCGCCTATACGGCGAGCGGCGACAGCGGGCGGGGAGATGCGGATCTCGATATGGCGCTCAAGCTCGATCCGGCCAATGGCGAGTTCCTGCAGATGCGTGCCTATAGGCGGCTGGAGCGGAAGGACAAAGCGGGCGCGCTCGCCGATGCCGAAGCGGCCGCCAAGGTCACTCCGCCCTCCTCGCTGGCGGCGGCCGGGCTCGCTTTCCTGTTCGATGAACTCGATCAGCCGGCCCGCGCGATCCCGCTGTTCGACGCGGTGATCGCGGCGCATCGCGACGATAACCAGCTTGGCTCGCTGCTCAACGGCCGCTGCTGGATGCGCGCGCTCGCCAATGTCGATCTCGACAAGGCGCTCGAGGACTGCAACCGCGCACTCAAGCGTGATGGCATGCGGGCGGACTATCTCAACAGCCGCGGCCTCGTCCATTTCCGCCAGGGCGATTTCAAGGCGGCGATCGCCGATTATGACAGCGCGCTAAAGCTCAAGCCCGATCTCGCCTGGACGCTTTACATGCGCGGGCTCGCGAAGGACGCGCTTGGCCCCGCCACCGCCGGCAAGGCCGACCTGACCGCCGCCATCGGGATGCAGGCCGATGTCGCCGAACGGGCTGCGGCCTATCATATCGGGGGGTGAGCCAAGCGACACGGTCGCTGGCATGTGGACTCTTGTGAGCTTCGCCCTTAGAGCTTGAACCAAACTAGGGCTATCGCAAGCACAATACCCAATGAGATAGTAAGGCCCCAGTCTAGCACCCAATCCCGGAAACGGTGCCGAGGATGTTCGGAACGCCATTCATCACGCGAGATGAGCTTGCCAGATCGCGCAGCCGAGATGATCGCCTCCATTTCGGCGTAAGTCGCACCAAAGTGGCTGGGCGGTAATTTCAATTTTCGTCCAGTCGGCTTGACGACAAGTTGCAAAAGGGGAACGCCTTGGGCGTCACTGGTCTGTTCTGGCCCCTCGATATCCTGCCATGCGTAACTGGCGGGCCATTGCAGCATTGCGTAATTCGACCAAAGGATGCCTCTACGCGAGACTTGAAGCTCAGGAGGCCAAATGAGCTTTGCAATGAGCATGTAGTCGAACCAAAGGTAGAGGCCGCCGACGGGTATGGTCAACCAAGCCCCGCGCACTTCGCTGTCACCGAGGACGACTCCATCGTAAGCCAGCCAGGCGATTAGCAAGGTCATAGGAACGAGCAGCAGTGCTGCGATAATGAATCGCAGGCGGTGAGCACGATAAACAACGATCCCGTCCGAAATTGCCATAGCTCTTTGTGGCATGATCACAGCCATTGCCGCTAGTCATCGTGACAAGCTGATGCGCGCCTCCGTCTCCCCGTCACTCCAGCCCGAACGCCAGCACGATCGCGATGAAGGCGATGTAGAAGAGCGGCACCGCGGCCAGGAAGCGGCGCGAGATCCAGCCGCGCGAGAAGGTGACGTACATCGTCGCGATCGTCAGCGCCGTCACCGCGCCCGCCAGCATCAGCGCGGGCTGGAGCAGCCAGGGGGTGAAGAACAGGCCGAAGGCGGTGGGGATCGTCGCCTGGATCATCATCGCGCCGCTGATATTGGCGAGCGCGAGCCGCGTCTTGCCCTGCCGCACCCAGATCACGGCGTTGAGCGTCTCGGGCAGCTCGGTCGCGATCGGGGCGAGCAGCAGCGCGAGCACCTGCGGCCTGAGCCCCAGCGCCGGGCCGATCGCATCGAGCTGAGCCACGAACAGCCGCGAGGCGACGAAGATCACCACCAGCGACAACGCCACCTGCAGCATCACCATCGCCGTCGAGGGATTGGGCGCGTGCGGCGCGAATTTGAGATGCTCGAGCGCGCCTTCCTCCTCATGCCCGCTGGCGTGCACCTCCTGCCAGCAATAGACCGCGTAAGCCGCGATGAAGGCGAAGCCGAGCAGTGGCTTCCAGCTTAGCACGAACAGGCCGAGCGCGAGCTTGACGACGAAGATCGCGAGGAACCAGCGCTGGTCGCCCGCCAGCTCGCGGAACCAGGCCTTGTTCGCGCCGGTCTCGGCGAAGGTGCGCCGGTGCAGGAGCAGCGTCACCGCCACCACTGCATAGGCCAATGTCGCCAGCGCGAGCGGGCCGCCCAGCGCCGCGCCCACGCCGATATCGCGCTGCGCCTGATCCCTCGCGAAGGCGACCGCGACGAGCGTGACGATGCTTTCGGGCAGCGCCGTGCCGAAGGCGGCAAGCACGGTGCCGGTCGCCTGCTGGCCGACCTTCATCTTGCGCCCCGCCCATTCGATCGCGTTCACGAAATATTCGCAGGCGAGATAGATCACGCCGGCCAAAGCGAGCAGGATGGCGAAGTGGATCAGCATGGGCGGCATCGATGGCATCCGTGGGCCGCGCGACATGGATCCAGCCCCCCGCCGGCCCGGACGGGGCACCGAAACCATGGTCTCGCCAAGCTAGAACCGAACATGCCACGGCCGAAGCCGACTATGTTGACATGCTCCCCGCAGGCACGCGGGCGGCTACTCCCCAAGGATGGAGGTGCAGGTAGCGTAGGGAGGTCGGGAGATCAAGCGGGGGAGGAGCTAGAGAAGCGGCAGGTTCCGACCCCTTTTCAGTCATTCCTGCACCGAGACGGGACACCTGAAAGCTGACAGGCCGCGGAGGACCACCACCGTCGGCCCACACAATAGCGGCGAACCAAGAACCGAGATGGGCATCGAACTGCGGCGCGGACCGCTTAGTGATAGGTGTAGATAGTGTAATTGTGCAAACCCGCTGAAAGGTGCCAGGATCGATTTGGCGTGCGGGCAGGAAGCACACAGCGACACAGCTTTTCGCCGGGAAATGCTACCGCAAAAGATCATCCAAGTTTTCTGACAAAATCCGTGGAAGTTCGCGTGTTGAGTTAACCTGATTGGACATCAGACAAGATTCTCCCCTGCTAGTCTTAATGTTAACGTTCGTCGCTTTATCGGGCCATGATCTTAGATTAGCTCATAATCGGAAGAGTGAGGAATCACGAACGATCATCGGTATCGATCTCGGTACTACCAATAGCGCGGCAGCCATCTATCGCGATGGCGCACCTGTTCTCATTCCCAATCGACTTGGCCATGTCCTCACTCCGTCAGCAGTCAGCGTGGATGGCGATTCTGTGTTGGTCGGGCTTGCGGCGCGAGAGAGTTTGGCTAGCCATCCCGACAGCACGGCTGTTGCATTCAAGCGCTATATGGGAACGGCGCGACAGACGAAATTAGTCGCAAGTCATTCTCTCCTGAGGAGCTTTCTGCGCTTGTGCTGCGTAGCCTCCGTGAAGATGCGGAGTCGTTTGTCGGTGAGCCGATAAATGAGGCAGTGATTACCGTTCCAGCCTATTTTAATGATCGTCAGCGTCGCGCTATACCTCGGGCAGTCGAACTTGCCGGCCTCAAAGTTGATCATCTGCTCCGCTGTGTAGTTCTTCCGTGCCATTCTCCGCTCCTCCCAAGCGCAAAATAGCCGAAACTCTCACTTCCCAAGCGGACCAGTTTTCAGGGGCAAGGCCAGGATGCCTCTCAAAGCGCCGGGATCGAAAAAAGTGGTCATGCCCTCACCACTTGAAGCGTTTGACGACGCCGCGACGGCGTTCGTGGAGTTGCTCGAGCCGCGCTTCGGGGGTGATGCGCTTGATTCCCCCGGGCAGGTGGTCAAACAGTTCGCTGCGCTTCACCTGCGTCGCGGTGGGATATGGGTAGGAGTCCGCCAGCAACCAACGGATCGTGAAATAGCCTTCGCTGTGACCGGACGGGTCCAGCCAATTAGGTAAGCCGGGATCATCATGGGCAACCACCATGATCAATTCCCCGTCATCTTCCAGCACGGCGTGATGACTGTTGGTGCTGGCGAGGCGGTAACGATAGTCCATCGTTTCCCACCAGTAGTTGCCAAATTCGACCGCCCAATAGTGGGCAAGGGGCGGGGTCACGCGAATGATGAGCGCTTCGTCCTCGGGCAGGATCCAGTAGGCGTGCAGGGCTCTGCCCCCCGGCGTCGCGTCGATCTTCTGGTTCTCCACCCCGAAATAGGCGAGGAACTTGTTGGGCTGCGCCTTCCACTTTTCGAGAAGGTCGGCCCAGTAGGTTATCGACCACTTCATCCAGTGGGTGGCGTCGGCCAGACCCTTCATCACCTTTTCCGGGGTCAGCAGCGGGGGCGACTGATCCCCGGTAAGCCGGTCGATGCGCGCTTCCATGGGGCTTTCGCCTTCCCAGTCCGCGAAAAACTGCCGGAAGGTCACCCGAAAGCTGTCGGGCGTGGTCTTGATCCAGTTGCCGGGTTGCGGATCTGGGCTGAGAAACAGCTCGAAATTGCCGTCCGCATCAGTTTCGAGCTCGTCGCCGAACAGTGCTCCGGCGACGCCTCCGCCCCACGGCGTGTTGCCGCGTTCGACAACGGTCACGCCGAAATACTTGGATGTCCCGCGCTTGCCGGAAATGCGATAGGTGTCCGTGCTGTTGATCGGGCCGCCAACGTAAAGCGCATCGGTATTGTCCCCGCCCTGTTTGCGGATGGGGTCGAAGTAATGAAGCAGTTCGGGGTGCAGCGGATCGTTGTTCTCCAGTTCGAACATCAGTGCGAGCGCAATGTTGCGCGACAGGAGCCGGATTGCCCCGGCCCGGTCCACGGGATTGCCGGCGGCGGTTTCCCGGAATGCGATGTCGCCTGCAGATTTTAGGTCGTCACAGAAGCGGTTCCACGCTTCGCGCAGGCGAAAATCGTAATCGGTGCTCATCTGGTTTCCTCGCTTGATCTGTTGGGCGGCGCTTGGAGGTTCACCCTGCCCGCCAGGGTCAGTCTTCGCTGGGGACGTCGAAACGGCTCTGGTAGCGTTCGAACAGTGCGCGGGTGCGGTCGGCCCGGTCCACGGTGTAGCTATGCGCGCCGAACTTGTGTTTCGGCTTGTCCGCCAGGTAAGCTTCGACCGCCCGGCGCGCTTGGTCCGTGAAGGGCAGGCCCAGACGCTCATAGAGCTTTTCCAGCGTCGGGACAGGCGCGGAAACCAGATCGGCATAGCGCGAATGGGTCACGCGCTCCGACGGCACCGTGCCCCCGTCGATCCAGTCGACCACCTGGTCCAATCGCTGAGCCGTACCTTCGGGCGTCAATAGCTGCTCGTAGGCACGCGCATCGAACGGCTTATTGCTGCGCATCCAGTAGAATGTGCCAAGCAGGTTGATGACCGAGCCCTGCGCCTGCACCGGATCGCGATGGGTCATGACCACTTCGGCATCGGGGAATGCCTCGAACAGGATGGGCAGGAAGGATTGATGTTCCGGCGATTTCAGCAGCCAGCGCTGGCGCGGATTCTTCCACTGCAGAAGCTTCAGCAATCGCCGGTAGTCGGTGTACATCGGGGTCTGGTCGGCGCTGAACAGCCAAGTGGCGAAGGTGGGAGCCTGGAACGTGGCGGCGAGGTGGGGCGAGCGGAAGCTCATGCGCCAGGCGACGGCGCATTCATTGGGTATCCACGCGCCCATCTCGTGCATCGCCTGGAATGTGGGCGCAACGCGGCCCGCCTGGGTGATGAGGTCATGGGCGCGCTCCACCCGGGGGTCGGTCCGGTAGGTCGCGCTCTCCGGGGGCGGGCACGGCAGGACAAACTCCCAGTTGGCCGGCGCCATGAACCGTTGGTCCTGCGCGAGCAGTTCGAACAGGATGGATGTTCCCGAGCGCGGCAGGCCGGTGACGAAGACGGGCCGGTCGATAACCTCGTCTTCGATCTCGGGGTGAGCCGCGTACTCGGCTTCGATCTTAAGGCGTGTCTCGAGGAATAGGATCAGTTCCTGCCGGGTCCACAACCGTCCGAACAGGTGAAGCTCCGCTTCCTCCTCAAGCGATCGCACCAGCAGTTCGAACGGCTCGCGCCAATGGTCCGCGCCAAAGTCCGTAAGCCCGGTACGGCGCTGCGCTGTCGCGATCAGCTCGTCGGCCTGTAGCGGCGCAACGGCGTTGGCATCCCAAGGCTGCGTTTCGGTCAGGAATGCGCTCAGCCATTCCGGCCGCTCGGGCGGCTGCCAGTAACGCGTGGCATCCGCGGCTTCCTCTTCCATATTGCCGGTCATCCTCACCCCGCTTCTACTCTGCGACTGCGAGAATAGGCATTCGGGTGGTGGACAGACACCGAATATCTGTTCAGTTTAGGCGGAAATTTGCTCACCGTATGAACGGCTCAATGAACCGCACTTCGACCTCCCTCCTGCTTTCCCGCGACGATGTGCTCAACCTGCTGGATAAAACGGCGCGGGTGGGCGGCGACCCGGATGAAATCTTGGCCAAGGCGAGAATTCCGTACCGCCTGGCGGACTTCGCGAGCGGCCGTGTCCACAGCATCTCTCGTGAGCAGATGGCCGCGATCTATCGTGAATGCATCGTCACGATTGGCTGGCACTCGAGCCGTCAGGACAACAAGCCGCAGATGCATCCTGACGAATTCCGTCTGCTCTGCTATTGCATCATTACCGCGTCGACTTTCGGCGACGTCCTGGATCGCCTGATCATGTTCTATCGAACCCGGAGCGACCGGCTGTCGGTTGTTTCGCTGAGCGTCGAAGGCAGGGCAGCAAAGCTCGACATCGACACCTTGCGGCGGCGAACAAGCTTCGGTGCGTTTCTCGCCGACCTGGCCGGCATGTCGATATTCACCCGGTTGTTCGCGTGGATGATCGGTGCGGGTGGACACAAGTTCCAGGTCGGCCTCGCATACGGCCAGCCGTTCGCGGACGAACCTGTGCACGACTTTTTCGCAGGCGACCTGGCGTTCGGAAAGCCGATAAACCAGATCGTTTTTCCTGAACATTTTCTCAGACGGCCGGTCGTGCGGACACCGGCGGATCTGGACCGGTGGCTGCAGGAGTTTCCGTTCGACTTCATGGCGATCCGGCCGACAGAACCCTCTCTGTCGGATCGGCTGCGCAGTCTCTACGCCCGCTCGATGGCTCGCGGCACCCGCTTGCCTCCGCTCGCAGAAATCGCGCGCCTGTGCGGCATGGCCCCGAGCACCCTGCGGCGGCATCTGGAGCGGGAGAACAAATCCATACGCACCTTGAAGGATGCAGCCCGCAGAGAAGTGGCTTTGGAACTTATATCCCGCGGGCACGATACGATCGAGGTCATCTCTGCGAAAACGGGCTTCGGACATCCGGATGGCTTTCGATCCGCATTTCGACGCTGGACCGACCAGTCTCCAAGAGATTATCGCGCCGCTCTTACCGAGGCACGTGGCCAGGAAATGCCTGGCTGATTCGCCAGGAGCGTCCCTTTGCGACGATGGTTTGAGCGACCGAAATGGTCGCAGAGTTCCATAGGGCTTGCCGAGCATTCTTCTCCCAAAGCGTTCCCGCCGCGCCAGTTCCGAGGTGAAGACGCTGGCGCTGGCGAGGGCGGCAGAGCTGGACCTCAAGGCCAAGGCGCTCGAAGCCATGCGCCTGTCTCTGCTCCACCTCGCTGAGGCCTGTCATGGCGAGATCTGCCGCGCGCGGCGTCGCTTGCCATTGATCGCGCCGGGCCAGCACGTCGCCACGCATCCGCCGATCCTCGAAGGCAGCGAGTCACGCCGGCAGTCCATCATGCATGATGCGGTGCCCGTTCACGTCTGGCGACGGCTTAGAGCAGAGGAATGGATTGGGCAGTTCGCCCTGCATTTAGCTGGCACTTCGCGCCTTTTAGCAGCGCGCTGTCGCCTCCGTCACGCAGCGCTCACAGCACCCGCGCTAATATCCTACCGTCGCTAAGGGCGCTAAATAGGATGCGGTGATGGCACCGATTGCGTCGGTCAAGAATTCCTCGTCGGGGCGTTCCTGAGGATTGCCCGTCTCCTGCGCCTTGTCGCATGCGATCAGGACGTGAAGAAAATAAAGAGTGCCATTGCGGAGGCGGGCCTCCTTGATGTCCGGCGGCAGATCGACCAATCTTCGCAAGAGATCGAGGATGTGAAGCATCATCGGCGAGAATTCATGCGATTCCATCCACGACGCGCTAGCTTTTGAGTGCCAGTAGAGATGGACGGCAAAAGAGGCAAAGCTGTGGCGGCCATTTGCGTCAGTCTGCATGGCCATCGGCATCAACAGCGCGCGGATCAACGCGTGAGCGTCGTTCAATTTCCCAGCGGCGGTTGCCTCAGCCAGAAATTCGCCACGATAACGTTCTAACGTCCTTGCGCGGCTCAACAGGATGGCGCGTATCAGCCCCTCCTTCGATCCGAAGTGGTACTGAACACTGTAGTGATTACCCGATCCCGCCGCCGCTCCTATCGCTCTCATGGAAACGGCGTCTACACCGAGCCTGCCGAACATCTGCTCGGCAGCGGCTATGATGGCTTCCTGCGTTTCGGAAAGCTTCAAGGCGACCCCGGTGAGAATGCAACCTGTTGGCGAACGGGCGCTCACCATAGACCCGCGACCGTACGGGAGCGGCCATGCACAAGCAAGAGCATCGGCTGCCCGCTGCACTCGACCGGTCGAAGCCCGGAACCGCACGCATTCCGAAACCTCCTGCAATGGCGAAGGATACATGATTGGTTATTTAAGTCAGCTATGTTAGCCATGGAAAAAATGAGGAGCAATTCAAGTGCTTCAGACCTCCATCGCGATCCCCGCGCACGTGCCGTCATCCCGCGTTTTCGACTTTGATTTTGTCGCTGACCCGCTCCTGCATCCCGATCCGCACGCAGGCCTATTGAAGCTTGGGCAGCTCGCACCGGGAATCTTCTTCACGCCGCGCTATGGTGGGCACTGGGTCGTGCAGTCGCATGACGCTGTTTTCCATGTCGCGCACGATACGGATACGTTCTCCAGCAATGCGGGGTCCGGCCGGGTCATGCTGCCGATCTCGGCCGATCCTCCCGAGCACAGGGACTATCGCGGCGTGCTGTTGCAGGCCTTCGCGCCGAAGAATGTCAACGCCATGCTGCCGATGATCCGCCAGATGACCGTGGATTTGATCGAGAAAGCCGTAGCTTGCGGCCACTGCGACTTCGTGGCCGGTGTTGCCGAACCCCTGCCCGTGATTATCTTCATGCGAATGCTTGGCCTTCCGGTGGAAAAGATGCCGGATCTGAGGCGCCTCATCATTGCTGCCCTTGCGGAGGGCGATGCCGATCGACGCGACGCCATTTTCAATGAGCAGCTTGATACTATACTGAACCCTGTAATCGAAGCGCGCATGGCACTGCGCGAGGACGACATGATCAGCCGCATCCTGGATGCTCGGCTGGGCGACCGCCACCCGACTTTCGACGAGGTGCAGCGCTATCTGCTGCTGCTGACCAACGCCGGCCTTGACACGGTGACGAACGCGATGAGCTTCGCGATGCTGCACCTCGCTCGCGATACCGAACTGCAGCAGCGCATCCGCGACGACCGTAAGCTGATCCCCGCAGTGGTCGAGGAATTTCTCCGGCGCTACGCGGTCAGCTCGGTGCTGCGCACGGTGGCTCGCGAGGCGGAATATGACGGCGTGCGCTTTCATCCAGGGGATCGGGTACACGTGCTGGTTCCGGCTGCGAACCTCGACGCGAAGGTCTTCAACGAGCCGGAAAAGGTGATCCTCGACCGGGACGTGCCGCCCGTGACGTTTGGCACCGGGATCCACCGCTGCCTGGGCTCGCACCTTGCCCGGCTCGAGCTGCGCAATATCCTCGTTGAGTGGTTCGAACGCGTACCAGCGTTTGGTCTCGACCCCGATGATGCACCGGCAATGCACGCCGGGCTCGTTTACACAGTGGACCGGCTTCCCCTGATCTGGAACGCGGAGCCTGGCCATGCATGACATCGTTATTCGCCAGGGCCTGATCTACGATGGTTCGGGTGGCGCTCCTTACCTGGCCGATGTCGCAATTGATGATGGGCGGATCACCGCACTTGGTGCCATTGCCGATGCGGGCCACCAAGAAATCGATGCCAACGGGTGCGCCGTCACGCCGGGCTTCGTCGATGTTCACACCCACTATGACGGTCAAGTGCTGTGGGAGGACCGGCTCATCCCCTCGTCGGAACATGGCGTAACAACCGTAGTGATGGGCAACTGCGCCGTAGGCTTCGCCCCCTGCAAGGCGTCGCAGCGCGAACTCTTGATCGGCGTCATGGCGGGCGTGGAGGACATTCCCGAACCGATCATGGCGGAAGGCCTGCCGTGGAATTGGGAAACATTCCCAGAGTATCTCGACGTGCTGGAGACCCGCCGCTGCGATGTCGACTTCGCGGCGCAGCTGCCGCATGGTTGCGTACGTGTCTACGTGATGGGCAAGCGTGGCGCCGATCGTGAGCCGCCCTCTGCGGCCGACCTCGCGCAGATGACCACGATCGTCGAGGAGGCGCTCGAGGCCGGCGCGATCGGCCTTAGCTCCTCGCACACGATCGCCCACCGCGCGGCCGACGGCCGGCTTGCCCCGGCTGAGACCGCGACCGAGGCCGAGCTGCTAGCGCTGGCGCGCGGGATGCGGAAGGCCGGCAAAGGCGTGATCGAATATATCACCGACTTTCCCGGTCTGCCGAACGGCGACACATCGGACTTCGACCTGATGCGGCGGTTTGCGGCGACGGCGGGGCGGCCGCTGTCCTACACCCTGATCCAGATCGATGCCGATCCCGATGGTTGGAGGAAACAACTGCGCCTGATCGAACAGGCGAATGCAGAAGGTGTTGTCATTCGCGGGCAAGTAGCGCCGCGCGCGATCGGCATCAGTTATGGGCTCAATCTCTCGTTCAACCCGTTCTCATTCCGGCCATCCTATGCGGAGATCGAGCATCTGCCGCTGGAAGAGCGGATCGCCGCCATGCGCGATCCGGAGCGGCGGGTGCGGATCCTGGGGGAAAGCCCTGTGCACGAGAACAAGCATCTCATCTGGCTGATCAGCCTGGTCGACACGATGTTCGTTATGGACGAGCGGTTCGATTACGAGCGACCACTGAGCGAGAACATCGGCCAGATCGCCTGCCAAAAGGGTGTGTCGGCGTGGGAGCTGGCATACGACGCGCTGCTGGAAGACGGCGGCAATCGCCTGTTGTACCTGCCGATCACAAACTACACCGAGGGGACGCTCGACAACGCGCTCACGATGATGCGGCATCCCGATACGATCATCGGCCTGGGTGACGGCGGCGCCCATTATGGCCTGATCTGCGACGCGACATATCCGACGTTCGCGTTGACCCACTGGGTGCGGGATCGCGATGGAGAGCGGGTCCCTGTTGCGGAGATGGTCCGGGCCCTGACTTCCACCCCAGCCGCATCGGTTGGTCTGCTCGACCGCGGCCTGCTTCGGGCCGGCTACAAAGCGGACGTCAACGTACTTGATCTTGACGCGCTGCGCCTTGGTCGCCCCGAGGTCCGCTTCGACCTGCCATCGGGCGGCCGGCGCATGATGCAGAGCGCGCAGGGTTATATTGCAACGATTGTCTCTGGCGAGATTACCTACCGCAACGGCAGCCACACGGGGAGGCTTCCCGGCCGACTCGTGCGCGGCGCGCGGACAGCGCCGGCACAGTGAACTGCAACGGTTGAACAAAGGAACGGCGATGAAAGTTGTGGTCGATCATGAGCGCTGCCAAGGCCACGCCATGTGCTTCAACACCGCACCTCACTTGTTCGAGCTCGACGATGACGGTTACAACCGCATGTCTCCGTTCGATGTACAGGAAGGCATGGAAGAAGACGCCCTGACTGCGGCCAGGATGTGCCCGGAGCGGGCGATCACGCTTGTGCGTGATTAGGGCCGGGATCTGTGTTGCAAGCTTGGCCGGCGCACCAAGTGCCACCGCTCAGATGGATTTCGTCGACATCGCCCGCGGCGTCGTGGCTCGCCCGGGCATAGCGGATTGGACGGGGCGTCAACAAGAAGAACTTGCGCCGTACGATGAAGCGATATGCATTCCGGAAAGAAATAAGGTCGGCCCGTCAAAAAAAAGGGCGACAAAAAGGGGGAGGGCTCAATGGCGTACATGAAAGGTCTTTTGGCGGGCGCGGCGGTTGTCGCGTTGTCGAGCACGGCTTTCGCTCAGACGTCCGATACGGTTGCGCCTGCACCGGCCGGGACGGCCGCGGGTTCCGATGTGCGGCATGCAGCCGCCGTGCCGGATAGCGGCCTCGGCGATATCGTCGTCACTGCGCGGCGCCGCGCGGAAAGCTTGCAGAGCGTCCCGGTAGCCGTCACCGCGATCACGTCGGAGACATTGCGGCAGAAGACGGTCACCAGCCCTTATGATCTGCTGGCGGTCTCGCCTGGCCTTCAGGTGCAGACGGGAAGCGCAAGCCGCAACGATCCGATCTACTTCATTCGCGGCCAAGGGCAGACTTCGCAAGGCGAAACATCGGTCGTCCAATATTTTGCTGAGGTCCCGCAGCCCAACTTCGGCGAATCGATCGGCTCCAACATCCAGTTCTTTGACCTCGACAGCATCCAGGTTCTGAAAGGTCCGCAAGGCACGCTGTTCGGTCGCAGCAGCACCGGCGGTGCGGTGCTCTTCACGCCGAAAAGGCCGAGCTACAACTTCGACGGCTTCGTCGAGCTCACCTTTGGCAATTACGCCCACAAGGAGCTGACGGCGGCCGTCAACATACCGCTGATCGATAACGTGCTCGCGGTGCGCGCTGCGGCCAATCTGGTCGATCGCCGCGGTTTCGCACGATCGCTCACGACGGGACAGGATCTGGACGACCGCCGCCGGCAGTCGTACCGCCTGGGTGTGCTGTTCACGCCCACCTCCTGGCTCAGCAACTATCTGGTCTATCAGGACAATAGTGCGAACGAGAACGGCTCGGCGACGGTCCCCTTCCGGTCGAACCCCAACCTCCCGCTTCTGGACACGAGCGCCACGGGAGCGGGTCGGGGGACGGTCACATTCATCTGCGGCCTGATCGGCGGCGGTCAGCCCTGCATCGACTCACGCATCGCCACGCTCGACTCGGTCCGCAACGACATCATCTCCGAACAGGCGAGGATCGATGCAGGCGGCGATCCGCGTCGCTATCTGAACAGCGGCAGGAACTTCAACCGGTTTCGTATTCAGCAGATCATCAACAATACCGAAATCAATATTCCCATCGACGGCTTCCTCACCGCACTCAAGTTCAAGAATATTTTCTCGACCTATCGCATCAAGCGCACCGAAGAATATAAGGACATCACTTATACGTCGCTGCCGCATGCCGCGGTCTCGCCCTTCGCCGACCTGATCAACGGTCAGCGGGTTGCCGGCGCCTTTGGTTCGACCAAGTGGTTCGACGCGTATAGTGAAGAGGCGCAGTTCCAGGGTACCGTTGCCGGCAAGCACGACTTTATTCTCGGTTACTTCTACGAACGGAACAATAGAAACCAGTTCAACAACGGTCCGGTTCTATTTGGGGCTTTCGGTGGCGCGTTCAGCGTGCCTGAAGGAGCGTTTGGCGTATCGTCGGGCTTCACTCGGGGGTTCCTGAAGGCGCAGCGGGGTCTGTTCGGATCGGCCACCGTGGACCTGTCCGATGTCGGTCTGGATGGCGTTAAGTTCACTGCCGGCTACCGGCGCAGCCAGGTGAAGAACAAGATTACCGTGCTCGACGCGGCAACCACCCCGAATGGCTTGGTTCCGGTCGAGGCGTCCGCGAAGAGCGCCCGAGATAATGAGAATGCCAATAGCTACACCTTCTCGCTCGACTGGAAGGCCACGCGCAACATCCTACTCTATGCGACCACACGACGCGGGTTCAAGCAGGGCGGAATCAATCTGCAGTCGCTTCAATTCCCCAACTCGGTGGCTGCGGTGATTTTCTTCCGGCCGGAGATCGTTACGGACGTGGAGCTCGGCGCAAAGACGGACTGGAGGATTGGAGAAATCCGAGGAAGGACGAACATCGCTATATTCAATTCCAACTTCTCGAACGTGCAGCGTGGCAGCAATTTTATCAATACTTCGGGCGGCGTTTCGAATCAGATCCTCAACATTGCGAAATCGAGAGTCCGCGGCATCGAGCTGGAGAACACGTTCCGGCTATCCGACGCGCTGACGGTGGGGCTGAACTACGGATATCTCGATGCCAAATATCTCCGGTATCCGGGCACGGTCGTCAACGGTGCTGGCCAGGTCGTGCCATTGATCAACAGCCCGTATACCGGAGCGCCCAAGCATAAGGTTGATCTCGATGTGCGCTACAAGTTGCCGGTGGACGAAAATATCGGCCAGGTGACGGCGGGAGCCAATTTCTCGTATCAAAGCAAGGTCTACACGAACGACACCGCCATCGAGGATCCTCTGGACGAGAGCATCAGGGTGGGAGGAATCCTCAACCTGCGCCTCGACTGGGAGAACGTGAAGGGAAATCCGATCGATCTGAGCGTCTTCGTGCGAAACGTGACCAACAACACCTACATCATCGGCACGGCCGGCCTCTACAACGCCCTTGGCACGGTCGGTGCGATCTACGGCGATCCACGGACCTTCGGCGTGCAGGCGCGGGTTCGGTTCGGTGCATCGGCGAACCACTGAGCCGCGCTGAGGCCACGGGGGCGTTTTATGAGTCAGGCCCGGTCGGCGGGTAAAGCATCCCTGCGGCAGGCGCCGACGCAGCCGAGCCGGCAATTTGATTACAGCCTGTGGGGTTCTGTTTGTTGATCCCGCGCCAAAGGAGGATTCTAATCGGCCATAGTTTAGACTGAAAGAGTGTAACTACCATGCAAGATGCCATCGTGAACGATGCTCGGGCGCCCACCAGCGAGAAGAAGGTTTTTTCTGTTCCGGACAGAGGATGCATTTCCGGTTGCTGTCAGTCGGACGGAAATTGTCTCCACTTGGCGCAGCTGTCGTGCTGGCACCAACATCTCAGGCCGTGAGCGACCGCCACTCGGCGAAGGCGGGTGAGTGGCGAAGCTTTCAGGTTTGACGATCGATGAGGTGGCGTTCCGGGACTGTCAGTAATTTGTGCGGGAGGTCACAGGATGGGCAGGAAGACCATCCATATTGCAATCGACAAGAATATGTTGGACCAGCTGCTGGCAATGAAAAGAGTTGGGATCGTGCGGGACCAGCATGTCGCCGGTACATCCACGTTCTGCCGCGTTCTGCTCGCTATCCTGTGCAAAATTGCGGTGGCAGCGCCCATCAACGCCGCAGCAACACAACCGCAAGCTGCAACTCCGGCTCCCGCCACCGCCACCATGTCGGAAGGGTCGCATGAGATCATCCAGAGTCCGGAAGAGGCGATGGCGCAGGACGCTGCGGAATATGCTCGGCGCTATAATGTTCCGTTGAATATTGCGGTGCGCAGGCTCCGGGCGCAGCAGGACAGCATCGGCATTACTGACGAGCTTGCAACGATATTCCGCGATCGGCTCGCGGGCATCTTCATCGAACATGAGCCAACCTTCCGAATCATCGTGCGACTTACGGGATCTGATCAAGTTCCTGATCGCACGGTGACCTTGGAAGGAACGAACATTCCCATCGTCTTTCAGACGGGCGCCCCGGCCACGCGGGACCAGATCCTGGCTGCGATCGAGCAGCATCAAGCCGACATACGCCGGGCAGTTTTGACGCCGCCCGGAATGGGCGTCGATCCCAAAAATGGCATGCTGGCCGTGCTGGTGCGGGCACGCGATGTGGAGCAGGGCGATGCCAAACGCCTTGCGGAAAATTTGGGCGTAATGGCCGGTGTTCCCGTCGAGATCAGAAGCTGGAACGAAATTTCGCGAAATCTCGAAGTTGAAGGGGGCGGAAGGGCCGTCGGGCTGGACGGAGCCGGCGATCCGCGGCACGTTGTTTGCACCACCGGCTTTGTCGTCACCGACGGCCAGTACTATGGCATAAGCACGGCGGCGCATTGTCCCGACACGCTCGATTATGTCAGCCAAGGCCAAAGTCGCATTGCATTGGACATGATCGGCGCGTGGGGGGAGCGCTACCAGGATGTCCAAATCCACTCGGTCCCGGCACCAGCTCCGCCGTTCTTCTACGCCGGGCCTTCGACAGGCGTCGCTCGGCCGGTGTTTAGCTGGCGGAACAGAGAGAGCACGAGGGTAGGAGACTTTGTCTGCCATCGTGGGGAAGGCAGCGGCTATAGCTGCGCCGAAGTTGAATTTGTCGACTTTGCTCCGCCGGGGGACCTTTGCGCCGGTCCATGTATGCCCGTATGGGTCGCGGTCCAGGGCCCCGACTGCAGAAGTGGCGACAGCGGTGGCCCAGTGTTCAGCGGAACAATCGCCTTCGGTATCTTGAAGGGCGCCAGCTATACCGCTGATGGCGTGTGCAGGCTCTATTATTACATGTCGATCGACTATCTGCCACCGGGCTGGACGTTATTTCATCGCTAGGCCCTCTCGAGGGCCAATCGATCTCGCCGACCACCGCTGTCGAAGCTATTTCTGGCTATGGGTCTGATGGCACTAACGACTGAGAACGAGGATTCTCCGTGTATCCTGCTGCGTATACGGAGAGGACAAGGGAACATCTTCTGATGCGGCTTGCGATGCCGTCGATAATAACCGTCCGCACCTTTCATCCGGAACGTGCGGAATACGAGGCTATCTCGAACTCCGCAGGTTGTAACCACGCTGTTATGCATCCCGAAAGTGACGACCGAGCCGCCGGCAAGGGGCGCGGCGGTCTCGGTCACAGGTGCCGCGGCTGCGGCTGACTTGCCGGGTTACCGGCGGCCTCACTCTCCTGCGGGTCTGATGCCCTGCCGCCGAGCGGCTCGTTGGAATCTGCGCTCCAATCCTCGACACAATAGCACAAAAAAAGGGCCGGTCGAGCCGGCCCTGAAGTCTTAGGAGAGGATGCCTGAAAGGCGGCTCTATATCGCAGCGCACCATTTCCTTCGCAACTGCAAAAAAACGATCAGCGTTGATCGGGAGAGTAGCTAACTGAGATTGCTGTCAGTAGCCGAGCCGAGCGTGCCCTTCGGCGCTCCCCCGCCCAAGGGCTGTCTGCCGCGCCATCTGCGCTAAGACCTTCGCGCGTCCAGCAGTTGGGGGCGGAGAATCAGGATCCAAAGGATCAGATCGAGCAGCTTCAATCTGCTGGGCGGCACAATGAGGATCAATCTTCTATTCAACGAGCAGCGGTGGTGGCTCGGTCGACGCGGTCTTTGGCTTGCGTAGCAGGAGCAAGAAGGGGGACGCAGCGATCGCAATCCACATCATGAGCCAGAAATCATCAAGGTAAGCAATCATGCCCGCTTGTCGATTGATTTCAGCGTCTATGGCGGCCGTAACCGCAGCGCCGTGCAAACCAAGCTGTTCCAGATAGCCGCTGTCGATAGGAACCCGAACAGAGCTGATCCTAGCGCCCAGATCCGCGTGATTAACTTGCAGATTTCGCGCCAGCAGCGCCCCCATTATCGAGAGCGTAATGGAACCACCCAGATTGCGCGCCAGGTTATAAAACGCGGCTCCCTCCGTGCGGAGACTTCCGGGAAGGGAGGAAAATGCAAGCACGGTGAGCGGCAAAAATGCGAGGCCCATTCCCACCCCTTGAAGGACTGCGGAATAGATAAAGGGTTTGCTGTCCGTCTCCAGATCGAGCCCAGTCAATATCCAGAGAGAGCCTCCGATCAAAAGGAGGCCAATGGCTATCAAGATGCGCGCATCCACTCTTTTTGTTAGCATGGTTGCAAGCGGCATACTCACCAGAGCTCCAATGCCCCTTGGCATCATGAGCATGCCTGCTCCCATAGTATCGTAACCCATGAACTGCTGCAGCATTGGTGCCATAAGAGCAGGTCCCGCGATGCCAACCCCCATGATCATCATCGTGTAAGTAACGGCGATCACAAAATTACGATCGCGAATGAGAGGGATTGGGATCAGTGGCGCTTCCGAAAATATCACGTGGATGACAAACATCCAAAACGCTGCGATTGCGACGCCGGCTTCGATCAAAATCTCGATCGAATCCAACCAATCCTTCTGATTGCCCCGATCCAGGACCAGCTGGAGACTGGCCAAAGCGACGCTTAGCAGAATGAAACCAAAAAGATCGAAGCGCCGCCGCGGAAGAGTAATTTCATCGAGCAGGCCCAGGATCCCGGCGAAGCTTAGAATGCCGACCGGAAGATTGATCAGAAATACCCAGCGCCAATTGTAATTGTCGGTTAGCCAGCCACCAAGCACGGGCCCAATGATCGGCCCAATGGTGACACCCATCGAGAAGATCATCATCGCCTGAGGATGTTTTTCCCGCGGTGAGCTATCCAGCATCGTTGCCTGGGCAATCGGTACGATGAGCGCGCCGAAAGCGCCCTGTAATGCCCGCGCGCCGACCATCATGCTAAGCGAACCTGCAAGCCCACAGGCTGCCGAACTGATCGTGAAGCCTCCCACCGCAATCGCGAAAAGCTTACGACGTCCGAGCCTTGCCTCAAGCCAGCCCGTGATCGGCACGCCTATCGCGGCCATGAGAATATAGGATGTGAGCACCCACACGATCGTTTCGGGAGTTGCGCCCAGCGCGGCCTGCATGTGGGGCAACGCAACGTTGGCGATCGTCATGTCCAGCACTTGCATGAATGTAGCAGCCATGACGGTGATGGTGATCAGGCGGCGACGGATTGGATCTATGACGGGCGAAGGTTCTGCCATTGCGACTAAATAGGTTATTGACGAAGATTGGTCGATCAGGATGATGGTGATGCACCTCAGAAGCAACGAAAGCCCCGCCAGCCGAGCCAGCGGCGCAAGGGTAGTTACATGGTTGATCGGCTATAGTTCGGGTTCCACTGTAGCGTCCGGCAACGGCTTGGGCGCGAGTAGCCGAGCAACTGGCGCTGGCTGTTGAACATATTCGGCTCCAGGGCGAACACAGGGATGCACCGGCCGACGCCGATCTCGCCACCCTCATCGACGCACTCGCCCTCCCTCCATGCCGGCGATGGACCGGCACCAGCGCATCCGCATCTTCCTCCCCAGCATGGTCCATCCATCCTAGCAGGACCCTGCGTGACCAACTCTTAATTGAAACTCCCCCTGGTCGGCTTCATCAGCTGAAAACGATGAGGCGGGAGGCACTTGGCCCTCCCGGCTCGCAGGCTGACGAGCGGAGTACGCGAAAAGGTCTTGCATGAAGGCCAAAATCTCGCTCTTCACCTGCTCAAACAAGCGAGATCACACTTTATGAAGATGACGGGAGAACAGCGGATCGGGGCGCCGATTGAGGCTGTGTGGGCAGCATTGAACGATGTGGACGTGCTGCGCGCCTCGATTCCCGGCTGCCAGTCTCTGGAACCGGATGGTAATAATGGATTCAAGGCAGCCGCCACAATCAAGGTTGGCCCTATCAGCGCTCGCTTTGGCGGTTCCGTGCTGCTGTCGGATCTCGATCCGCCACGAAGCTATCGGATTACCGGTGAAGGCAATGGAGGAGCGGCGGGCGCGGCAAAGGGCGGCGCGTTCGTCCGACTCGAGGAAGACGGCCCTGATACCTTGCTGCATTATGAAGTGACCGCAGATGTTACCGGCCGATTGGCCCAGCTGGGAGGTAAGTTGATCGACATAACGGCCAAGCAGTTGGCTGGTGTGTTTTTTTCCCGATTTTCCGAAGAGGTACTGAAGCGCAGGAGCAAAGATCGTGCTGATACTGATCCTCGGGAGACAATGCCCAAGGCGATGTCTTCAGCCCGAATGCAAGCTTCTCCCCGTCCGGTAGCAGTGGATACGTCTGTCCGCAGCCAAGGTAATGCGCTCTCCATGCTGCTTCTGGCCGTGGCGTTTCTTGCGGTTGGATATCTGCTGGGGAGATACACAGCCGGTTGGGATGAAGCGGGTGTGCTGGTGGGCGCTGCGATAGGAATGCTGATTGTTCTGGTTCCCTTGGCCGCCTTTCGGCTTGGGCGACTATCTGGGCAGGCGCCGACGATCGTTGCTCTTGATGCGGGATCCATTGCCGAGCTTGCCGCGGCGGTAGGAAAGTCGAGGTCGTGAAAGCTGCTCCATTCGACTATGTCGAGGCTGGCTCAGCAGACGAAGCGGTACACCTGCTGGGGCACGCAGGTGGCGACGGGTCGGTGCTGGCCGGAGGTCAAACACTGATGCCCCTACTGGCCCTGCGGATGGCAAGTCCCGCCGTCCTGATTGATATCAACCCCGCTGGTGATATGGCCGGGATCACAAGGGGCGATCATGGCGTGAGTATTGGTGCGTGCACCCGGCAGGCAGATGCCATGCGTCATCCAATGCTGGCCGCCCATATGCCCCTTTTGCCGCAAGCACTCGCGCATGTAGGGCACTACCAGACACGCGCACGCGGAACGATCGGCGGATCGATTGCGCTTGGAGAACCGGCGGCCGAAATGCCCGCTTCGGCGGTTGCTTTGGGAGCTACCATCGAACTTCGATCGCTGCGGGGAACAAGGATGGTGCCCGCTCGCGAATTCTATATTGGTCCATATATGACAGTGCGAGCCGACGATGAAGTGCT
>Ga0207703_10001145_pt1 | contig 25075 bp, 17 predicted proteins | sample KBSSwiS12_FD_184304 | JGI IMG/M metagenome (GOLD analysis project Ga0207703, IMG submission 184304) | Switchgrass rhizosphere microbial communities from Kellogg Biological Station, Michigan, USA - KBS Switchgrass S1-2 (SPAdes) (version 2) | ecosystem: Host-associated > Plants > Roots >...
CACGCGCTCTTGGGCGAGAACGGCGCAGGCAAGTCCACGTTGATGAACATCCTCTTCGGGATGCCGGTGATCCACGAAACGGGCGGCTACACGGGCGAGGTCCTGCTCGATGGCCGCCCGGTTCGTTTCGGGGGGCCCGGTGAGGCGATTGCCGCGGGCATCGGAATGGTTCATCAGGAGTTCATGCTGCTGCCGGGCTTTCGCGTGGCCGAGAACATCAAGCTGAACCGGGAGCCGACGCGGCCGTCGCTCCTGTCGCGCGTGTTCGGTCGCGGCCTCGAGCGGCTGGACGTTGGGAGGATGCGCGAGGACGCGCGGCGGGCGCTGGATCGCGTTGGCTTGGGTGTGGACGAGTGGCTCCCCGTTGCCGGACTTCCCGTGGGGCACATGCAGTTCGTGGAGATCGCCAGGGAGGTGGACAAGGAGAAGCTGCGGGTCCTGATCTTCGACGAGCCGACGGCGGTCCTGACGGAGACCGAGGCGGAGCGGCTGCTGGCGACCATGCGCGAGTTCGCGCGCGCGGGCGTGGCGGTGCTGTTCATCACGCACCGGCTGGAGGAAGTGCGAGCGATCGCGGATCGGGCCACGGTTCTGAGGGACGGCGAGGTCGTCGGCGTCGTGGACCCGAAGACCACCACGGTGGTTCGGATCGCGGAGATGATGGTCGGGCGGCCAGCAGCCGAGGTGGCCGCGCGACGCGCGTTCCCTGCCGGGGTCGAGGCGGCTCTCGAGATCGAGAGATTGCGCGTCGACATGCCCGGCGAGCGGGTCGAGGACGTGTCCCTGATGGTGCGCCGGGGCGAGATCCTCGGGATCGCCGGCCTCGCCGGCCAGGGGAAGATCGGAATCGCGAACGGGGTCATGGGACTGTACCCCGGCACCGGGCGCGTGTCGTTCGAAGGACGCGAGCTCCCGCTGAATCGCCCTCGCGTGGCGTTGGAGCGCGGTATCGCCTTCGTGTCCGAAGATCGACGCGGCGTCGGGTTGCTGGGTGAGGAGAGCGTCGAGCTCAACATCGCCCTGTCGGCTCTGGAATCGCAGGGTCGGTTCTTGCGGCCGTTCCCCCTGCCGGCGCTTCAGGTCATGGACCCTCGTGCCCTGCGCGCTCATGCCGAGGGAATGATTCGCGATCTCGACATCCGCACGACGGGCCCCGCGCAGCAGGTGCGGCGGCTCTCCGGCGGCAATCAGCAGAAGGTCTGCCTCGCGCGAGCCATGACGCTGCGGCCACGGTTGATGTTCGTCTCCGAGCCCACGCGCGGGATCGACGTCGGCGCCAAGGCGCGCGTGCTCGAGATCCTCACGCGGCTGAACCGTGAGGAGGGCGTCACGCTTGTCCTCACGTCGTCGGAGCTGGTCGAGCTGCGCGCGCTGTGCGATCGCATCGCGATCATCTATCGCGGCCGCGTGGAAACGATCCTGCCTCCCGACGCGCCGGACGCCGCGTTCGGGCTCGCGATGGCCGGAGAGGAGCGCGCGGCGTGACGCTGAGGGTCGCCACGTCGACGCAAACCGCCCTGCTGCGAGCCATCGCGTGAAGCTTCCCGCAGCGCTCCGGGAGATCGGCCTCCCTCGCCTCCTCATCGCCGCCTTCCTCGCCGCGCTCTTCGCGGTGGCCGTCGCCACGAAGATGAACCTGGCCATCCTGATCGAGGACTGCATCGCGCGTGTCGCGCGCAACGGAATCCTGGTCCTCGCGCTCCTCCCGGCCATCCAGGGCGGCCTCGGTTTGAACTTCGGCCTCCCCGTCGGAATCATCTGCGGGCTCATCGGCTGCGTGATCTCGCTGAACTCTGGAATTCACGGCGCCGCGGGCGTGGCGACCGCGATGGGAATTGGAGTCGCGTTGGCGGTGCCGGTCGGCGCCGCTTACGGCTGGCTTCTGAACCGAACGCGTGGGCAGGAGATGATGGTCGGGACCTATCTCGGGTTCGCGCTCGTCTCCTGCATGTCCATCTTCTGGCTCCTCGCGCCGTTCCACAATCCGACGCTGGTGTGGGCGATCGGCGGCAAGGGCCTCCGCACCACGCTCTCTCTCGGCGGGGTCTACGACAAGATCCTCGACCGCTGGCTCTCCTTCGACGTCGCCGGGGTCACGATTCCGACCGGGGCGTTGCTCGCGTTCCTTGGTCTTTGCGGGGTGGTCTGGCTTTTCTTCCGCACGCGGATGGGCATCACGATCGCGGCGGCGCGGAGCAATCCACGGTTCGCCCTGGCTGCCGGCATCTCCGACGAGCGCACTCGAATGCAGGCCGCGATCCTGACGACCGTGCTCGGCGCGATCGGCATCGTCGTCTACTCCCAGTCGTTCGGCTTCGTCCAGCTCTACACGGCCCCGCTCCTGATGGCCTTCCCCGCGATCGCCTGCATCCTGATCGGCGGGGCGACCGTGTCCCGCGCCACGATCATGAACGTGCTCGTCGGAACGGTTCTGTTCCAGTCCATCCTCACGACGGCCCTTCCCGTCACGAGCCAGGTGATCGAGGGGGACATCAGCGAGACCGCGCGATTGATCATCCAGAACGGAATGATCCTGTACGCGCTCACGAGAGTCTCGAAGTGAGATTGGATTTGAAGGCTCGCCTCGGACACTGGTCGGTGCCGATCCTGTTCGCGGTGCTCTGCCTCTCGGGCATTCTCGTCGCCCGGCTCACGCCGTCCTTCCTGCTGGGCGAGATGCTCGTCCGCGTGAGCCGGAATTCGCTGCTCGTGCTCGCGCTCCTGATCCCCATCCTCGCGGGCCTCGGCTTGAACTTCGGGATCGTGATCGGCGCCATGGCGGGCCAGGCCGCGGCGATCGTCATCGTGCACCTGAAGCTCGCGGGAATCGTGGGGTTTGGCGCCGCGTGGCTCATCGCCACACCCTTGGCGATCCTCCTGGGTGTAGCGACGGGATTGTTGTTCAACAAAGCCAAGGGCCGCGAAATGGTCACCGGCTTGATCGCGGGCTTCTTCTCGAACGGCCTCTACCAGCTCGTCTTCCTGTTCGCCCTCGGAAGCCTGATTCCCTTCAAGGACCCGGACATGCTCCTCCCTCAGGGCTATGGGCTTCGCAACACGATCGACCTGACGAGCATCCAGTACGCCGTGGACGACCTGATCAAGGTACAGATCCCCGTCGAGGGCCGGCTGCTCCGCGTTCCGCTCGCCACCTACATCGTGATCGCCGGTTTTTGTGTCTTCACGGTCATGTTCCTCCGGACCCGCCTCGGCCAGCAGCTCCGAGCCATGGGCCAGGACGACCACGTTGCCGCCATCGCCGGGATTCCGGTGGACCGGAACCGAGTCATAGCGACGGTGATGTCCACGGTGTTCGCATCGTGGGGGCAGCTCTTGTTCTTGCAGAACATCGGGACGCTGAACACGTACAACTCCCACGAGCAGGTTGGGATGTTCGCAATCGCGGCGCTCTTGGTATCTGGGGCAACGGTGTCCCGTGCGACCGTGGGCCAGGCGCTGCTGGGTACGTTCCTGTTCCACACGCTGTTCGTCGTCTCGCCGCTCGCCGGAAAGGCACTGGCTGGAGACGCGCAGATCGGGGAGTACTTCAGGGTGTTCGTCGCTTATGCGGTGATCACGGTGGCGCTGGTGCTGCATGCATGGCAGGCGAAGCGTAAGGCGGACACCTGATCAAGACATCGGGATTCCCTGAGCGTCATCCCTGACTGTGATGACCTCGATGAGCGCCCAGATCGCCGTGATCACGAACCCCACGACGACCCAGCCCAGGATCAGAGTGATCGCGAGCTGAGCCGCACCCCTGCCGTGATAACCCGCGTAGAAGTTGTGGATGCCGAAGCAGCCCAGAAACAGCCCCAGAGCTATGAAGGAACCGCGGCTCTTCTGCGTACGAACGAGGAGGGGTTCGGACCCACTTTCGGTGGTAGCGTGGCCTAACGTCCTGGCAAAACCTGCACGAATGGGTCGGGCACATTCCGGACAGGACACTGCCTCACTGGAAACCTGCTTGCCGCAATCGGGACACGCGATCAGGGCCATGGCATCGCTCCGCTAGATTGACCATCTCTCACCAATGGCTCCCGCAGAATAGGACCGGCGGAACGCCGCGACAAGGTGAACCGTTGGACCAGGGGATCAATCGGCTTGTCGGGGGAGGTCCCGGGTGCAACCATGGATGGCGAAGGAGGACCACCATGGCCCGTACCCAGCATGCACCACCGCGCGCTGAGCCGCGCGACAGCGTTCTCGAGCCGCTTCACGATCGCCTGATCCGATACCGCCGCGTGGTGGATTACATCGCCGCGGCCCAGATCTACCTCAAGGCCAACCCCCTTCTCGAGGAGCCGCTTCGCCCGGAGCACATCAAGGAGCGCCTCCTCGGGCACTGGGGCACCGCGCCCGGCGTCAATCTCATCTACACGCACCTCAATCAGCTCGTGCGCGACACGGACGCGAGCGTCCTCCTCGTGACAGGGCCAGGGCACGGCGCGGCTGCGAACATGGCCAACATGTGGGTCGAGGGGACGATCACCGAGTTCTATCCGGAGATCACGCGCGATCGCGAAGGGCTCGGGAAGCTCTGCCGCGGCTTCTCCTGGCCGTACCAGTTTCCGAGCCACCTGAGCCCGATGCTCCCCGGCGTGATCCACGAAGGAGGCGAGCTGGGGTACGCGCTCGCCACCGCCTATGGCGCGGCGCTCGACAATCCCGATCTCCTCGTCGCCTGCATCATCGGCGATGGCGAGGCCGAGACCGGGCCGACGGCCGGCTCGTGGAACGGAAACAAGTTCGTGAATCCGAAGACCGACGGCGCGGTGCTGCCGATCGTGCTCCTGAACGGATGGAAGATCGCGAACCCGACCATCCTCGGCACCATGAGCCAGGAGGAGATCACAGCCCTCTTCCGCGGCTACGGGTACGAGCCTGTGTTCGTGGACTACGGTGAGGACGTCGACGAGGACATGCGCGGCACCATCCGGCGCGCGTACGAGGACATTCGAGAAATCCAGACGGCGGACACGCCACCGGACCGCCCGGCCTGGCCGGTGGTGATCCTCCGCACACTGAAGGGACGCGGCGGGCCCAAGGAAATCGACGGCAAGAAGGTCGAGGGCACGTTCCGCGCGCACCAGGTTCCGATCGCGGACCCGCGCCAGAATCCGCAGCATCTCGCGGCGCTCGAGCAGTGGCTTCGGTCGTATCGACCGGAGGAGCTGTTCGATGAGCAGGGGCGGCCCGCGCGTGACATCGTCGAAGCGTGTCCCCCGCACGACAAGCGCATCGCGCTCAATCCCGCCGGCTTCGGCGGCGACCGCAGGCGGGAGCTCACCCTGCCTCGCCTCGAAGAATACGCGGCTCGGATCGACGAGCGCGGCCACCCCGCGGTGAGCCACATGACCGCGGTCGGCTCCTACTTCGCGGAGGTCATCCGGCGCAATCAGGAGGCGAGGAACTTCCGCATCGTGGCTCCGGACGAGCTGGAGTCGAACCGCCTCGGCAGCGTGCTCGAAGCAACCTCGCGCCAGTACAACTGGCCGATCCCCGCGGAGGCCGAGCACACGACGCGCGACGGACGCGTGCTCGAGATCCTATCCGAGCACATGTGCCAGGGCTGGCTGGAGGGTTACATCCTCACCGGGCGGCACGGACTCTTCTCGTGCTACGAAGCGTTCGTCCCGATCGTCGACGGGATGATGAACCAGTTCGCCAAGTTCCTGAAGCTGTCGCTCGAGGTTCCCTGGCGAAAGCCCGTCTCCTCGTTCAACTATCTCCTCACTTCCGAGGCGTGGCGCCAGGACCACAACGGCTTCTCGCACCAGGGGCCCGGCTTCATCAACAGCCTGCTCACGAAGAAGGGCGAGACGTACTCGATCTTCCTCCCGCCCGACGCGAACACGCTGCTGGTCACGCTCGAGTCCTGCCTCCGGGAAACGAACCGCATCAATCTGGTCATCGCCGGAAAGCAGCCCATGCCGCAGTGGCTGTCGCTCGACGAGGCACGCGACCACTTCCGCCTCGGAATGTCCATCTGGCGCTGGGCCAGCACCAACGACGGCGAGGATCCCGAGATCCTGCTCGCGGGCTGTGGCGACAACCTGACCCAGGAAGTCCTCGGCGCGGCCGAGCTCCTGCGCGAGGAAGTGCCCCACTGGCGGGTGCGCGTGGTCAACGTGATGAACCTCCTCGCGCTCGGCATACCGCAGAAGTACCCGCAGGGCATGGAAGAGGCGCGGTTCCAGCGGATCTTCCCGCTCGACTGCCCGGTCATCTTCAACTTCCACGGCTACACGGCCGCCATCAAGCAGCTCTGCTGGGAGCGGCCGCGCAACGATCGGTTCGACGTGAACGGCTATCGCGAGGAGGGTTCGACCACGACCCCCTTCGACATGCACATCCGGAACCGAACGAGTCGCTATCACATCGTGATCCAGGCGGCGCACAAGATCGCGGCACGCAGGCCCGAGGTCGCTTCCCGCGCGGAGGAGATGGTTCGCAAGTACGAGCAGAAGATTCGCGAGCACAAGCCCTACGTGATCGAGCATGGCGTCGACCCGCCGGAGATCCGCGACTGGTACTGGGGCCAAGGGATGCCCGACCTCGCCAAGGATCCGAGGCGATGAGCATCCTCGTCCTCAACGCCGGCTCGAGCACGTTGAAGGCGGCCGTGTACGATGATGCGGCGCAGACGAGGTTGGCCGCGGCGACGATGGATCGCGTTCCGGATGTGCATGCGTTCGAGGAGGCGCTCCGCAGACTCGAAGGGGATGCGGAAGGGTCCATCGATGCGGCGCGCGCGGTGGGACATCGCGTCGTCCATGGCGGGACGGAGCTTCGCGAGTCGACCATCGTCACGCACCACGTCCGCCACGCAATCGAGCGCGTGGCCGAGCTGGCGCCGCTCCACAATCGCCCGGCCCTCGCGGCTCTCGAGCTCGCGACCGAGCGGTTCCCTCATATTCCTCATGTAGCCGTCTTCGACACGGCCTTCTTCGCCACCTTGCCCGAAAGCGACGTCGTGTATCCGGTTCCATGGGAATGGCGGAGCGCCTGGGGCGTGCGCCGATTCGGCTTCCACGGTCTCAGCCACTCCTACGCATCGGAGAGAGCCGCGGCGATGCTCGGCGAGGCGGAATCCCGGGTCGTGGTCCTCCATCTGGGCAACGGCTGCTCCGGAAGCGCCGTGATGGCCGGCAAGCCCGTGGCGACCACCATGGGGTTCACGCCGATGGAGGGACTGATGATGGGGACTCGCTCGGGCTCGATCGACCCGGGGATCCTCCTCCACCTGCTGCGAAACGACGTGAGCGTGGATGCGATCGACGGGCAGCTCAATCACGACTCGGGGCTCTTGGGAGTGTCCGGGGTCTCGAGCGACTACCGCGAAGTCCTGGACGCCGCCCGGAGCGGCCATCCGCGGGCGCGCCTCGCTCTCGACCTCTTCGCGAACCGCACCCGTGCCGCGGTGGCAACCCTGGCGACGGCGATGGGCGGCCTCGATGCGCTCGTATTCACCGCGGGCATCGGCGAGAACGCGCCCGCGATGCGCGCTGCCATCACGCATGGGCTCGACTTCATGGGAATCGCGATCGACGAGGCGGCCAATGAGGGGGATGGCGAGGACATCACCGCGAGGGGGGCACGGGTGAAGACCTTCGTGATCCCGGCGCGTGAGGACCTCGTCGTTGCGCGCGAGACGCGGAGCGCCGTGCTCGTCGCGTCAGCCTAGAGCGGCCGTCTACGTCCCTGATCTGGCGACGTAGCTGAATCGCCAGGCTTACGACGCTAGATTCATCTTGCGCAGGATCTCCTTGAAACGCGGGTCCGGTCGGACCGGGTCCATCGCGACGCTGGTACGGATCTCGACCTGTTCTTCCGAGTGGGCCTCGAGACCGCGCTGGAGCTCCGCAATGCACCGATCGCGCTGTCCCAGCGCCGCGTACAGAATCGCGAAGTTGTACGGCTGCACGAATGTGGCCCTGGACAGGTCCTCGAGCTGGTTCAGCACCTGCGTGGCGCCCGCCCGGTCCCCCTGGCGCGCCTTCGCCCATCCCACCCAAGCCAGATAGTTGGGCCGCGGGTCGAGCGCGTAGGCCTGGTGAAATTCGTCGGCTCCGCGCTTGGGGTCTCCAGCCATGCTGTAGGAGAGGCCCAGAACGAAATGCGGGCTCGCGTTCTTTGGATCGGACGCGGCGAGTCGCGTCGCCGCCTCTCCGGCTTCCTTGAAGCGCTTGCCGAGATACAGCGGCCAGATCGCCATGGCATTCGCGTACGACGAGAGCGGGTCGAGGGTCCGGGCGCGCTCCACTTCTCTCGACGCATCGTCATATCGGCCGATCACCATCAAGAGCTGGCCATAGAAGAGGTGGGCCACCGCCTCGTTCGGGTTGAGTTGGATGGCGCGCCGGAAGGTGCGCTCCCCTTGGGCCCAATCGAAGTTGTAGAACGCGTCGACGTACGCACGCGGCACGTACGCCGCCGCGAGGTTGGGATCGAGCGCCAGCGCCTGATCCGCCGCCGCGCGCGCCTTGGGCATGGCCTCGGTCGCGGGGCGGTCCACGCTCGAGAGCGCGCAGTAGGCTGAGGCGAGCCCCGCGTAGGGAGGAGCGTAGCTCGAGTCTTCCCGGATCGACTGCTGGAAGAGGGTGATCCCCTTGTGGAATCCCTCGATCGAGAACTGGTTCACGTAGTAGAGGCCGCGCAGATAATCCTCGTGCGCCTTCGCATTCACCTCGCGTGCGCTGGCGATGCGCTCCTTTTCCTCCGGCGTCAGCTCCGCCGCGACATTCGCGACAATGGCCTTCGCGATCTCGCTCTCGAGGAGGATGACGTTGCTCGCGGTTCGCTCGTAGCTCTGGGCCCAGAGGTTCCGGTCGTCCGACGCGTCGACGAGCTGCGCGCTGATCCGGACCATCGACCCTACCTTGGCCACGGAACCCTCCACGACCATGCCGACTCCTAGCTCCTTGGCGATGGAGCGGAGCGGCTTCCTCGCGTCCTTGTATTGCATCACCGAGGAGCGCGAGATGACGCGCATCGTGGAGACCTGGGCCAGTCTGGTGATCAGCTCGTCGGTCATGCCGTCCGCGAAGAATTCCTGGCCAGGATCGCCGGAAAGGTTTGCGAGCGGAAGAACCGCGAGCGAGTGATGGCCCGCGGCACCCCGACGGCTCATGAGACCCTGGACCACGAAGACCGAAGCGATCCCGAGGATCACAGCCGCAACGGCGCCGCCGATGAGGAGCGGCTTGATGCTCCCAGTCTTCCTGGGTTTCGCCACCTTCGCGGCGACAGGCCTCGCCTCCGCGGATCGGGCCGCTCCATGCTTGAGATCTGCTGCAAGCTCTTCCGCGCTCTCGTAGCGGCGAATCGGCTCCTTCTCGAGGCACTTTAAAATCACACGCTCGAGATCGGTGGGAACATCCGGCCAGATGTCGCGCGGAGGCGGCGGATGTTGCGCGAGCACCGCGCCGATCAACGCGGTGGTGGTCTCCTGAGGAAACGCTCGCTTCCCGCATGCCGCCTCGTAGAGCACGGCACCGGCAGCGTAGATATCCGCGCGCGCGTCGATCGCGTCGCCGCGAAGCTGCTCGGGCGCCATATAGGGGAGCGTTCCCGCGATCCGCTGCCCCACATCGGCGGTGCGCGTCCCGGTCATCGACTCCGTGGTCCGGGCGAGCTTGGCGAGGCCGAAATCGAGGATCTTCAGCCGGCCCTCGGGCGTGATGCGGAGATTGCCAGGCTTGATGTCGCGATGGAGAACGCCCTGTCGATGCGCGGCGGCCAATCCGTCGGCGAGCTGCCGTCCCAGGCGCCGCACGTCGCGCTCCGCGAGCGGTCCGCGAGCGATCGTGTCCGAGAGCGTGTGCCCAGGGACGAGCTCCATCACGAGGAAATCCCTCTCCCCGTCCTGGTCGTAGTCGTAGACCGCGGCGATGCTGGGGTGGTTCAGGCGCGCGAGGGCGAGGGCTTCCGATCGAAACCACTTCCGGCTCTCGGGATTGGCGAGGGTGCCGGCGGGCAGCACCTTGATGGCCACGTCGCGCTCGAGCCGGAGATCGCGTGCCATATACACCTCCCCCATCCCTCCGGAGCCGAGCGGCTCGAGGATGCGGTAGTGGGAGAGTGTCGTTCCGACCATACGGCTCCACCGGGGAGTGGTAAGACATTCATTCTGCATGGGATGGAGGCACCGCGCAAGGTGGCCGGAGGCGCCCGCTTGGACGAGTCGGCTACCGCCCGGTGCGTCGGGTGAGGTCGCGCAACCTGGCCCCGCGCTCGGACGCGAGCGGACCGCGCAGGCGAAACCGCCAGTTCCCCTCGGGCACGGAGGGGGTGTTCATGCGCGCATCGCTGCCCAATCCCAAAACGTCCTGAACGGGGACGATCGCACACTCCGCCTGCGTCCCCCATGCGGCAGCGATCAAGTCCCACGCGAGCTCGCGGCCGTCACTTCCGAGATCCGCGAGCACGCGGCGGCGCTCCTCCTCGTCGAGCGACGCGAGCCAGCCGACCGCCGTGTCGTTGTCGTGCGTCCCGGTGTAGGCGAACGATCGCTCCGGAACGCGCGACGGGTGATGCTCGCTCTCCGGATGCCCCACCCCGAACTGGAGCACGCGCATCCCAGGAAGTCCGAACGAATCCCGCAGCGCGCGCACGTCGTCCGTGATGTCACCCAGATCTTCGGCCACGATCGGCAATCCACCCAGTCCGTCACGCAACGCACGGAACAACCGCGCGCCCGGCCCGGGCTCCCAGTGGCCTGCGCTAGCGTCGCGCGCGCCGGCGGGGATCGACCAGTACGCGTCGAATCCGCGAAAGTGGTCGAGGCGCAGCAGGTCGACGCGCTCGAGATCCGCGCGCAGGCGGCGAATCCACCAGCCGAAGCCCTCCGCTTCGATTCGCCCCCAGTCGTACAGCGGCGAGCCCCAGAGCTGCCCGGTCTTGCTGAAGTAATCGGGGGGGACGCCCGAGACCGCGCGCGGCTGTCCCGATTCGTCGAGCTGGAAATAGGGGCGACCGGCCCACACGTCCGCGCTGTCGTGCGCCACGTAGATTGGAGCGTCGCCGAAGAGCCGAACACCGCGAGCGTGGGCCTCGCGCCGCAGCCCTTGCCATTGCCGCTCGAAGAGGAATTGGAGGAATTCCTGGTACGCGATCTCGTCCCGGATCTGTGGCGCGGCGCCTGCGAGTGCGAAGGGATCGCGGTCGCGCAGCCCCGGATCCCACGCCGTCCACGCGGCACCGCCATGGAGGAGCTTGAGCGCCGCGAACTCGCACCACTCTCGAAGCCACGGAACGCTGCCTCGGAACGCGTCGAGCTCGCCCAGGAACTCCGACCTGGGCTCCGCCTGGAGCCGCTTCCATGCCGCACGGAGGAGTGCGTTCTTCCATCGCCTCACCCCGTCGAAATCCACGGGGCCTTCACCGAAGGCCGGCGCCGCCCCGAGAACCGCGTCGTCCACGAGCCCGTCGTCGCGCAGCGCCTCGGGCGAGATGAGGAGCGGATTGCCAGCGAACACCGATTCCGCGACGTAGGGCGAATCCCCGAGTCCGGTCGGGCCGAGCGGCAGCATCTGCCACGTGGTCTGCCCCGCCTCGGCGAGCCAATCCAGGAAGCGGATCGCCTCGGGACCGAGGTCGCCGATCCCGAACCGGCCCGGCAACGAGGTGGGATGGAGCAAGACCCCCGCCCCGCGCTCGCTCACGCCCGAACCCTCCCCGCTCGAAAAATGTGCTTCGATTGAGGCATGGCGGTAGTTTACAAACATCCGATGCATCTCGACGAGCAGCGATGGGGGCTGGGCCGGACCCGGTGACCCCCTTCCCCCCTATGCCTCCGGAGCTCGCGCGCCTGCCCGAGCTCAGCCGGAATCTCTGGTGGTCCTGGCACTTCGAAGCGCGCGACCTCTTCCGCGCGCTCGACGAGACGCTGTGGCGCCGCACGCGGCACAATCCCGTGCGCCTCCTGCAAGACATCGACCCCGAGCGCCTCGCGTTTGCAGCGGCCGACGCCGGGTTCCGCGTCCAGTACACGTCGGTGATGCGCGCGTTCGACGCCGCGCTCAACGACGAGGACACCTGGTGCGGGGAGGTTGAGCCCGGTCTCGCGGACGGCGTCCTCGCCTATTTCTCCGCCGAGTACGGAGTCCACAACTCGCTTCCCCTCTATGCGGGCGGGCTCGGCGTGCTGGCCGGAGACATCACGAAGGAAGCGAGCGATCTCGGGCTTCCGTTCGTGGGCATCGGCTTCATGTACCCGCAGGGCTACTTCCGCCAGCACGTGAACGCGGAAGGAAGGCAGGAAGAGGTCTACGAGCGCATCGAGCGGGAGCACGTCGCCGTGTCCCCCGCGAGGACGCCCGACGGCGAGCTCTTGCGCGTCCGCCTCTCGCTCCCCGACCGCACGCTCCACGTGGCCGCGTGGCAGGTGAGCATCGGGCGGAGCCGGCTCTTCCTCGTCGACACGGATCTCGACGAGAACACGACCGGCGATCGCGAATTGACCGGCCGGCTCTATGGCGGCGATCAGAACGCGCGGGTGAGCCAGGAGATCCTCCTCGGAATCGGCGGCGTGCGCGTGCTGCGAGCGCTCGGAATCAAGCCGACGGTGTGGCACGGCAACGAGGGGCACACGTCCCTCATGATGCTGGAGCGCGTGCGCGAGGAGATCGCGGCGGGCCGCAGTTTCGACGAGGCGGTGGACCTCGTGCGGCGCTCGACGGTCTTCACCACGCACACTCCGGTGGCCGCTGGGCACGACGCCTTCTACTACCCCCTCATGGAGGGGCATCTCGACCCGCTCGAGGGGTACGGCGCCACGGCGCTCGGTGATCTCCGGGCGAAGCTCTACGGGCTCGCGTCCTATCCGGCCGACTGGGGCATCGCGTTCAACATGACCGCGCTCGCTTTGAGGCTGGCCGGCCACGTGAACGCGGTGAGCCAGAAGCACGGCGAGGTCTCACGCGCGATGTGGACATCGCTCTGGCCCGGCAAGCAACCGGACGAGGTGCCGATCGTCTCGATCACGAACGGTGTCCACGTGCCCACCTGGGTCGCGAACGCGACCGACCGATGTCTCCGCGACCACCTCGATCCGGACTGGCTGCGGCGGCACGACGACCCGGCACTGTGGCAGAAGGCGGAGTCGATCCCCGACGAGGCGCTCTGGGCGCTTCGCTCGCACGTGAAGCTCGGACTCTTCCACTTCCTCCGGGACCGGCTCCGCCAGCGCTGGGCCGCGCACGACGTGGAGGCGAGCCAGGCGGTGGCGCTCGGCGCGCTCCTCGATCCCGAGGCGCTCACGATCGGTTTCGCGCGGCGCTTCGCGTCGTACAAGCGCGCAACCTTGATCCTTCGCGACCTCGATCGACTGAGGCACATTCTCGACGACACCCATCGCCCCGTGCAGATCATCTTCGCCGGAAAAGCGCATCCCGCGGACGAAGGGGGCAAGGACCTTCTCCAGGCCGTCTACCGCGCCGCGCGCGATCCGCTGCTCGCGGGGCGCATCGCGTTCCTCGAGGACTACGACATGCACGCGGCGCACTGGATGGTGCAGGGCGTCGACCTCTGGCTCAACAATCCGCGCGCTCCTTTGGAGGCGAGCGGCACGAGCGGCATGAAGGCGGGGATCAACGGCGTGCCCAGCTTGAGCGTGCTCGACGGCTGGTGGATGGAGGCGTGGGACGGCAAGAACGGCTGGGCGTTCCCGGAGGCGGAAGACGGCGACATCGATGCCGAAGATGTGGAGCGTCTCTACTCGCTGCTCGAGAAGGAGATCGTGCCCCTCTACTACGACCGCGGCATGGACGGCATCCCGCGCGGCTGGCTCCAGGTGGTGCGGCACGCGCTCCGCACCGTCACTCCCGCGTTCTCCGCGCGGCGGATGGTGAAGCAGTACGTGCGTGAGATGTACGCGCCGGCCCTGGCTGGCCGGCCGGTCCTACCGCCACCTCTAGCACCCTCCGCCCCGGCCGACTGATTTTCCTGTAAAGTCGTCCCCTCTATGCCGTTCGGAGTGGAGTGGCACGACTTCCTTACCATCGGGCTCCTCGTCCTGCTCGAGGGGGCCCTGAGCGCGGACAACGCGCTCGTTCTCGCCGTTCTCGTCCTACCGCTCCCCCCCGAGCAGCGAACGCGGGCTCTTCGCTACGGCATCTTCGGCGCCTTCGCGTTCCGGTTCCTTTCCACCCTTTTCGCCACCTACATGATCCACTGGGATTGGGTGAAGCTGATTGGCGCCCTGTACCTGCTCTACCTCCCGGCCAAGCACTTCATCGAGCATCCCGAGGGCAAGGAGGGCGGGGCCAAGACCGCCATCAAGACATTCCTGGGACTCACCGCCTTCTGGAGCACCGTCGTGCGCGTGGAGCTGACCGACATCGTGTTCGCGATCGACTCGATCCTCGTGGCGGTGGCGATGTCCCGGAAGGCATGGGTCATCATCACGGGCGGCATCCTCGGGATCCTGGCGATGCGGCTCCTGATCGGGCAGCTCCTCGGCATCGTGCAGCGATATCCCGCGATCGTGGACGGCGCGTACGTGATCGTGGCGTGGGTCGGAATCAAGCTGATGATCGAGTACTTCCATTCCATCGGGCTGATCGCCTGGGAGGTTCCGCGGTGGCTCTCCATCACGGTGGTGTTCGTGCTGTTCGGGTTCAGCGCGATCTACGCGCGCTGGAAGGAGCAGAAGAAGGTGGCAGGAACGTGAGCCCTCACAGAGGCTGGGCCGCGGCCCTTCTCACAGCCGCGCTCGTTGCGACCCTCGCCGCCCCTGCCCTCGCGTGGGATGGCCTCCCGTCCTACGTCGACGAATCCAACATCCTCTCCAAGACGCCCGGCACCGACGACGGCGCCATCGGCGCGATCTTCAATCCCGCGCAGTGGGGCGTCCTCGAGAAGGGCGAGCTCGACTTCTACTGGTCGGACGAGAGCGTGCGGCCGCACGCGATGGACAACTGGGGCCTCGCCTTCGGCCGGGGGCTCGGCATGTCGATCCGGCGCCACGACGCCTTGATCGGCGGCGAGCCCGACCATGTCACCGACTGGCAGATCGGCGCCGGGGGCGGAACGCGCGGCTACTACAGCGGTATGAGCTTCGGCTTCTCCGGCCCGGGCAAGGGCGCGTTCAACCACGACAACTATCTCGGCTTCGGCAGCATCAGCCGCCCGAACCGCTATCTCAGCACCGGGCTCGTCACGCGCTTCGGCCTCACGCAGGGGGACGTCGACGGCGTGCTCGACGTGGGCATCCGGCCTCTCGGCGATCCGCGCCTGCTCCTCTTCGGCGACTACGCGCTCTCGCGCGGCGATCGCTGGGACGACGGCCCGCTCGCGGGCGGCGTTGCCATCAGACCTATCCCCGGCTTTGAAGTCGCGGGACGCTGGGGCGACCAGGACCGGCTCCAAGTGACCGTGGGCGTGACCCTCCAGCGCGCGGGCTTCCGCGCCACGCCGCAGTACGACCGCGACGGCAACCTCGGCGCGACGCAGTGGGTCGCACGCCTCCAGCCGCCGCAGCGCGGCATCGACATCGACGCGCGGCGCGCGTACCGCAGCCGCTACATCCAGATGGACCTGAAGGGCCAGGCGGTCTACCAGAAGTACGTGTACGGAGACGCGGGCTCGATCGCGTTCTGGCCCCTCCTCGAGACGATTCGCAAGGCCGAGGAAGACCCGACGGTGGCTGGAGTTGTGCTCAACCTCTCCGGGTTCGAGGCCAACGTGGCCATGCTCTGGGAGCTTCGGGAGAAACTCGCGGACCTCCGCGCGCGTGGAAAGAAGGTGGTCGTGTACGTGGACAACGCCAAGGTGGGGAATTTCTATCTGGCGAGCGTGGCCGACCGGATCGTTATGGACCCCATGGGGATCGTTACGTTCCCGGGAATCCAGATCTCGCGCACCTACCTGAAGCGGACCATGGACAAGCTCGGAATCGGCTTCGACGAGTGGCGCTGGTACAAGTACAAGTCGGCGATGGAGACCTTCTCGCGCACCGACATGTCGCCCGCCGACCGGGAGCAGCTCCAGGGCCTGGTCGACGACGCCTACGCCGAGCTCAAGGCGGGCTTCGTGGCCGCGGGACGCGTGAAGCCGGACGCGTTCGACAGCGTGGTGAACGACAGCCCGCTCCTCACGGCGCGCCGGCTCAAGGACATCGGCTGGGTCGATGTCATCGGACGTCCGGACACGCTCAAGACCGTCGCCAGGAGCCTCGGACCGAAGAAGGCCTCCTTTGTCTCCCCCGGAACGCTCGCGGATGTTCGTTGGCAGCCGGATGAGGAGTGGGGACCGCGGCCGGAGATCGCGCTCGTCTACCAGATCGGCGAGTGTGCGATGGACGAGGGCATCAAGGCGCGTCCCACGTCGAAGCAGCTCGCGAAGTACCGGAAGGACGACGGCATCAAGGCGGTCGTGATCCGCGCCGATTCGCCGGGCGGCGACGCGCTCGCGTCGGACCTCGTCGCGGGCGAGATTCGCGCGATGCACCGGACCACGAAGACGACCAAGGCGAAGCCGGTCATCGTGAGCCAGGGACGCGTGGCCGCGAGCGGCGGGTACTGGATCAGCATGGACGCGGACACCATCTACTCCACGCCGCTCAGCGTGACCGCCTCGATCGGCATCATCGGCGGCTGGGCCTGGAACCAGGGCTTCAGCAACAAGACCGGGTTCACGTCGGACCACGTGCAGCGCGGCCAGAGCGCGGATCTTCTGGGCGGAATCCGGATCCCGCTCCTCGGCGCCACCCTTCCGGAGCGCAACCTCACCGAGAAGGAACGCGCCCAGGTGCACGCGCTGTTCGACGACTTCTATACCAATTTCGTGACGAAGGTCGCGACCGCGCGGCGTCTCCCCGAGGCTCGCGTTCGTGAGCTGGGCGAGGGACACGTCGTGCTCGGCCGCCAGGCGCTGGCGACCGGACTCGTGGATCGGATCGGAACTCTCACCGATGCCATGGAGGCCGCGAAGCGCGCGGCCGGCATCAGGCCCGGGCAGAAGGTGCGTGTGGTCGAGTATCCGAAGCCCGGCCTCTTCAAGCTGCCGAGCTTCCTCGGCGGCGCGGTCGTCCGCGGCGCCACGCTCGCGCCCAACATGCCCGTGCTCACGTACGAGGCGCGGGTCATCCAGGAGATCCTGGACAAGCCGGGGCAGCCGCTCCTGATGGCGCCCAGCTCGTTCCTGCCTGACGAGGTCGAACAGGCTCGATGAACCCGACTCCCGTCGCTAATGCCTCGGTCGCGCTCGCCTATGCCATGGTGGGCGTGCTCGTGGTGTTCCTCGGGATCATCATCCTCCGCGAGGCGCCGCGCGAGCGGGCCAACCGCGCGACCGCCATCATGCTCTTCTCGGGCGGGATGGGCTCGGTGCTCGGCGCGATCGGGTTCATCATCGACATCCTGTCGCCGACGGGGCGCCCGGGGTCGAACGATTTCCTCCGCTCGTTCGCCTATCTCTGGGAATTCTTCTTCCCGTCGCTCCTCTACTTCGCGTGCGTCTTCCCCACGGAGAACAAGCTCTTCCGGAAGATTCCGGGCGCGACGCTCTGGATCTTCGCTCCCCACGCGTTCCATCTGATCCTCATGCTCCTCCAGGGCCAGGGCGCGCTCTGGGGACGTGTCGCCGCGGGTATCGCGAAGAATCCGCTCGGCGCCGCGGTGATCACGTACGGGCGGCTTCCCGTGGAGCTGATCTTCCGGTTCCACCAGATCCTCTTCTCGATGGTGAACCTCTTCTACATCGCCGCGGCGCTCACCCTTCTCTGGGTGAGCTTCCGGAAGAGTCACAACCCGCTCATCCGGCGGCAGGTGGGAACGATTTTCGTCGGGCTCGCGTCGTGCGCCGGAATCTACGCCGTCGCATCGCCCATCCCCACGCTTCTCAATCACTACTGGCCGCCCCTTATCCGCTCATCCTTGATCATCCTGGCCCTCCTGATCGGCTCGGGCGGGATCGCGTACTCGATGGTGCGCCACCGCTTCCTCGACGCGAACTTGATCGCGCGGAAGTCGATCCTCTACGCGGTCACGTCGGCGTTCGTGTTTGGCGTCTATGTGCTGATCGTGCGGCGGTTCGATCTCCTCCTTGAATCGGTGACGACCGCGGACACGACGGTCTTCCAGACGGCGTTCCTCCTCCTGTCCCTGATCCTCTTCCAGCCGGTCTTCTCGTGGCTGGAGGAGATCCTCGACCGCCAGTTCCTCCGGGACCGCGGCGACTACCGAACGCTGCTCCGTCGCGTGAGCGGCGAGATGCTGACCGTGCTCGACCTGGACACGCTCGCGGAGAAGCTCCTCGCGACGCTTCGCGAGGGAGTTCCCGCGCGCACGACGGTGCTCCTGCTCGCGCCCGAGCGGCGAGCCGCGGTGGCGCATGGGTTCGGCGGCGGCGTGGATCTCGTTGCGATCGCAGCGTGCCCGCGCGACGGCTACGTGCGGCTCGTGGAAGGGGCGGAGCTCCTCCGCATGGAGGAGATCGCCCCGCTGGCCGAGGAGCGAGGAGTGTCGGAAAGCATGGCGCCCCTCCTGGCGACGGGTCCCTATCTCCTTCTTCCGCTGCGGCACGCCGGGCAGTTCCTGGGACTCATCGCGCTCGGACGGAAGATCACGGAGACGCGCTTCACCGCGGCCGAGGTCTCGCTGCTCCAGACGCTCACGAATCAGACGAGCGTCGCGATCACGAACGCGCTCCTCTATCGCGACAGCCTCGAGAAGACGATCCTCGAGGAGGAGCTGGCGGTGGCGCGCCGCATCCAGCAGCAGTCGCTCCCGACCAAGCTCCCGCAGACCTTGGGCTTCGGGCTCGCCGCGATGAACGCGCCGAGCAAGTTCGTGGGGGGCGATTACTACGACACGGTGGAGCTGGGGGACGGCCGCTATCTCCTCGCGATCGCCGACGTGGCGGGCAAGGGCGTGCCCGCCGCGCTCCTCGCGTCGATGGTGCAGGCGTCCATCCGTACCCAGGCCATCGAGCGCCAGTCGGTGGGGGTCATCATGAACCGGCTCAACCGCCTCGTGCACGACGCCACCCCCGAGGATCGCTTCGCTACCTGCTTCCTCGCCGAGGTGAGTGGGAGCGGGCTCAACCTCTCCTTCGCGAACGCGGGGCACAACTTTCCCATCCTGCGCAGCGCCGAGGGGCACTGCCGCCTCCTCGACCAGGGAGGGATCCCGCTCGGCATCCAGCCCGGATTCCTCTACCGGCACTCCGAGACGTCGCTCCAGCCGGGGGACGCGCTCCTCCTCTACACGGACGGGATCACCGACGCCCGGAACCGGCTGGGGGAGGACTTCGGCGAGGAGCGGCTGGTGTCGTTCGTGGAGCGGCTTCCCGATCGCCTGACGGCGGAAGAGATCGTGCGGAGCGTCGCCGATGAGGTCACCCGCTTCACGGACGGGGCGGATCCGATCGACGACATCACCCTGCTCGCCTTGAAGGCCAACTGATGATGCCTGGGACGAGCCCCAACCCAAGCCCGGCGGACTGCATTCCGGCGCGCCCGGGCTGGTCCATTCTGGTACAGTAGCGATCTATGGGCGCCCGCCCCCATTCGAGCGAAACCGTCCATCTCACCATTCCGAGCCGCCTGGAGGAGCTCGCGCAGGTGCACGCGCTGCTCCAGGAATTGGGCGAGCGCCACGGGATGGACGAGGACTTCCTCAACAACCTGCTCATCGCCGTCATCGAGGCCGGTACGAACGCGGTCCAGCACGGCAACATGTTCGCCAAGGACAAGGAAGTGACGTTCGAGGTGACGGTGGACCCGTCCTCGATCCACGTGCGCGTGGACGATCACGGACGCGGATTCGATCCCAGCCGAGTGGCCAATCCCACCGAAGGGGAGCAGCTCCTGAGTCCGCACGGGCGAGGGCTCTTCTTGATGCGGCAATTGATGGACGAGGTGAAGTTCGAGACCGGTCCCGAGCACGGGACCACGGTCTTCCTGCGCAAAGCGCGCTAGTCGCGCCTCCTACGCCTCAGCGCGCCCCCCGCTTCCGATGCGGCTAGCTCCGCGGCCGCAAGTGCTCCAGCGTTCGCTTCACCGCGGGGTAGATCTGCTCGAACGCGGCGACGACGCGGGGATCGAAATGCGTGCCCGCGTTGCGGCGCAGCTCCGCAAGCGCGTCCTCCTCCGGCAGCGCCTTCCGGTAGGGGCGATTCGACGTCATCGCGTCGAACGCGTCGGCCACGGCCATGATCCGCGCCTCGATCGGAATCGCCTCGCCGGCGAGTCCGTCGGGATAGCCGGTGCCGTCGTAGTGCTCGTGGTGCGATCGCACGCCAGGGAGGAGGGGTTTCAGAAGCGTGATGGGGCGCAGGATGTCCTCGCCGATGACCGGGTGAAGATCCATCTTCTCCCGCTCGTGCGAGCTCAACCCCTCCTCCTTGCCGAGGATGCTTCCGTCGACCGCGATCTTGCCCAGGTCATGAACGAGGCAGGACCGATGCACGACGTCGAGCTGCTCCGGCTGCATTCCGAGCTGCTTGCCGATGGCCTCCGAGTAGGCGGCGACGCGCGCGGAGTGGCCCTCGGTGTACGGATCCTTCGCTTCCAGGGCCATCGTGAGCGACACGATGACCCCCATGAAGAGGTCCTCGAGATGCGCGCGATGGCTGTCCTCCCGCTCCGCGATCCCCGCGAGGGTCGCCAGGTTCTGGAGCGAGGCCACGTGCTCGGGACGGAACGGAAGCGCGGTCGAGTGGTTGAGCAGGAGCGCGCCGACGCGCTCTCCCTGCGGACGGATCGGCGCCGCGGCGCCCCACGTCATTCCCTCGGCGAAGAGGAACTCGCGGGCCCAGGGACTCTTCTGACCCTTCTTGAAGAGGAGCACCGTGTCCCGCTCGAGCAGCTTGTCGAGGATTTCAGCGGCGCTTCCGGAGAGGTAGTACCGGTTCCACTCGTTGAAGACGCCGTCGACCGTCTTGAAGAGGTACTCGCCGTTCTGCCCGCGGATCAGGATCGCCGTTCCGTCCGCATGGAGGATCCGCTTCACGCCGAGCACGACCTGCGCGAGCGACGTTCCGCCCGGATCGAAGGGCACGAGCGCGCGCGCCACGTGATTGAGCCCGCCCAGGAGCGCGAGAGCACCCGGAAGCGATTCGACGGCGGGAAGCGAGGTCCGGCTTGGAGTGGTTGTCCGTGTGTCTAAGGCCATGCGTTCCTCCCTGGGCTTCGGTCCCCCCGTGTATCGGGCCTGGCTGGGCGCATGTTTAGGGCTCGGACAGCCGCAAGAGGCTAGGATTTCATGGAGTTGCAACGTGCCCGTCGGGGCGCTCGGGCGTGCGTCTCGCAATGGCGGATCGAGCCCTGGCGAGGCTCCGAGGCTCTATCCGACCGCGGGGAGGAACCTCGAGAGGAAGGCGACGAAGTAGCCGAACACGTTCGTCACGAGCGCGAGTCCGAACACGATCAGGATCACGCCGCTCACGACCTCGATGGTGTGGAGCTGCTTCCGAATGCCCTTCGACGCGGAGAGGAACGTGTTCATGCCGAGCGACGCGATGAGGAAGGGAACGCCGAGTCCGAGCGAGTACACGCTCAACAGAAGAATGCCGGTGCCCACCGTCTTCGCTGTGCTCGCGTAGAGGAGGATCGAGGCGAGGATCGGGCCGATGCACGGCGTCCATCCCGCCGCGAACGTGATCCCGACGAGCACCGAGCCGAGCACGCCGAGCGGCTTCCCCGTGAGGTGCACCTTCCGCTCGCGCGAGAGGGCGGGGATCTTGATGAGCCCGGTGAGATAGATCCCGAAGAACACGATGAGGATGCCGCCGACGATCCGGAGCGTGTCCTGGTGCTCGCGGAGGAACTGCCCCGTCGCGGTGGCGGTCGCGCCGAGCGCGATGAAGACCAGGGAGAATCCGAAGATGAACGCGAGCGAGTGGATGAGCGTGAGCCGGCGGACGCGCGGCCCCTGCTCCCCCGTCAGCTCATCGAACGAGAGCCCGGTGATGAAGGTGACGTAGGACGGGACGAGCGGGAGCACGCAGGGCGAGACGAACGATACCAGCCCGGCCACGAAGGCCGCGATCAGCGAGACCTGGCTCGGCTGAGCCTCGAACATCCCGGTGCCCACTCGGTCAGCTCGCCTGGGCGAGGAGCGGCTGGATGGCCGCCTCGAACACTTCGGGGGCGGTGTACCCGATGAACTTCTTCACGATCGTTCCCTTGCGATCGATCACGAAGGTCGTCGGGATCCCGAGCACGCCGCCAAAATCCTGCGCGGTCTTGTCGGTGGCGATGAGCATCGTGTAGTTGATGTCGTGCTCGTCGACGAACGGGCGCACGTCGCGCGCGCCCCCCGCATCCATGGAGAGCCCCACGATCTGGAGCCCCTGGTCGCGGTACTTGGACTGCAGGCGGACGAAGTGGGGCACTTCCATCCGGCACGGGCCGCACCACGTGGCCCAGAAGTCGAGGATAACGACCTTGCCACGGAGCTCCGTGTCCTTCACCTCGCGCCCTTCCAGATCCGGAAGGGCGAAGGCGGGCGCCGTGGTTCCCACAGCGCCCCCTCCCTTGGCCGTCGTCGTCTCGGGGGCCTTGCCGCAGCCACCCGACAGGGCGAGCGCCAGCACCAGCGAGAGAACGCCGGCGCCGCACGCCAAAGCGAAGATCTTAGAGAATCGGGTAGTACTCATTGAGCTCGTAGTCGGTGACCCACGTCCGGTAATTGTCCCACTCGATCCGCTTGTTCTCGATGAACTTCGTGAAGACGTGCTCGCCCAGCGTGTCCTTCACGAGACGCGACTTCGCGGTCAGCTCGGTCGCCTCGCTCAAGCTCCCCGGAAGACTCTCGATCTCGTGCTCCTTCCGCTCGGCCGCGTTCATCTCGTAGATGTCGTCCTCGACCGACGGGCGGAGCGTGAGGCCCGACTCCATGCCCTTCAAGCCCGCCGCAATGCACAGCGAGAACGCGAGATATGGATTGCACGCCGGATCCGGGCAGCGGAGCTCGATGCGGGTCGCCTTCTCCTTGCCGGGCTTGTACATCGGTACCCGGACGAGCGCCGACCGGTTCCTTTGACCCCAGGCGATGTAGACCGGAGCCTCGAAACCCGGCACGAGCCGCTTGTAGGAATTGACCCACTGATTCGTGACCGAGGTGATCTCGCGCATGTGCGCGAGGGCGCCCGCCAGGTACGAGCGGCCGGCCTTGGAGAGGTGCTGCTTGTCCTTGGCATCGTAGAAGACGTTCTTCCCGGCCTTGAAGAGCGACTGATGCACGTGCATCCCACTTCCGTTCTGGCCGTAGACCGGCTTCGGCATGAACGTGGCGTAGTAGCCGCTCTGGCGCGCGATCTCCTTCACGACGTAGCGGTAGGTGATCGTCTGGTCCGCCATCTTGAGGGCTTCCGAGTAGCGAAGGTCGATCTCGTGCTGGCTGTGCGCCACCTCGTGGTGCGACGCCTCGACCGAGATCTCCATGGCCTGGAGCGCCTCGACCGTGCGGGAGCGCAGCTCGGTGCCGATGTCGTCCGGCACCTGGTCGAAATAACCCGCGGTATCGAGGAGGGTGCGATCTTTGAGGCCCTTGAAATAGAAGTATTCGAGCTCCGGTCCGAGGTAGGCCGTGTAGCCATCCTTGGCGAGCCTCTTCACCAGCCGCTTCATGACGTAGCGGGTGTCCCCCATGTACGCGGAGCCGTCCGGGTTGTGGATGTCGCAGATGAGCCGGCCAACGTTCTCGCCGTTCACCTTCCAGGGGAGCATCTGGAACGTGCTGACATCCGGCTTCGCGACCAGGTCGCTCTCGTAGATCCGCGCGAAGCCCTCCACCGACGAGCCGTCCACGCCCACGCCTTCTTCGAGCGCCGTTCCCAGCTCGCGCAGCGTGATCGCGACGGCCTTGAGCTGGCCCAGGATGTCCACGAACCAGAGGTGGATCATCTCCACGCCTCGCTCCTCGCAGAACTTCACGACATCCTTCGCCGTCTTCAAACTCTCCATTCCGCTCCTCTCCTTCTTGATGGGGGTGTCTGGCGGAGGACCGCCGCGGGCCGGCTCATCGCCGAAGGATCATCGACTTGTCGGGCTCGTGACGAAAACCCAGACGCTCGTAGAACGAATGCTTGTCGCGGGTCAAAAGGAAGAAGGTGGTGACCGTCTTGAGGTCCGGATGGTCCAGCACGGCGTGCATGAGCTGGGTGCCGATGCCCCGCCCCTGATGCGACGGCCGCACGATCACGTCCCAGATGGTGGCCCGGAACGTGAGGTCCGAGATGACGCGGGTGAATCCGATCAACGTCGGTCCGTCCCACACGGTGAGCACGGGATGCGAGTGATCGAGCGCCCGGCGCACCAGATCGAGCGAGCGATCGTGAGCCCACCAGGTGGTCCGGTAGAGTTCGAGCAACTGCTCCACATCGACGCGGCTGCGGTCGTCCGTGACGTCCACGATCTTGTCTGATTGGGAGTGTATGGGGCGGCAAGCCCGGACAATAGCGGGGAGGCGGGCATCCGTCAATACCGGGCTGACACGGGTTAGATTGGCCCCTGTCATAGGGTTGGACCCTGCGGGGGTTGCGCCGCGGAAGCGGGGGTGCGTAGACTCGAAGGAACATGCTTGCCCGCACTCCACTCAGCCGCTTCTTTCGCAAGAAGGAACGGCAGCCCTCGCCCCCCGAGCTCCTCGAGGCGCTCGACGCCCGTCGTGCCGCTGAGGAGTCGCTCCGGCGCTCCCGCGAGAACTTCCAGGTCATCGCCCAGGGCGTGCGCGACTACGCGATCTTCATGCTCGATCCCACGGGCGTGATCATCACGTGGAATGAAGGGGCGCAGCGCATCAAGGGCTACACGCCCGATCAGATCCTCGGGAAGCACTTCTCGGTCTTCTATCCCGAGGAGATGGTCCGCTCCAAGTGGCCCGATACCGAGCTCGAGAGCGCCGCCAGGACCGGGCGATTCGAGGACGAGGGATGGCGCCTCCGCCAGGACGGATCCCGCTTCTGGGCCAATGTCGTCATCACGACGCTCTACCAGCCCGACGGATCGGTGCGCGGGTTTCTCAAGATCACGCGCGATCTCACCGAGCGAATGCGCTCCGAGGAGGGCCTGCGCCACGCGCGCGCGGAGCTCGAAATGCGCGTGAACGAGCGCACCACCGAGCTG
>Ga0207703_10001147_pt1 | contig 25020 bp, 17 predicted proteins | sample KBSSwiS12_FD_184304 | JGI IMG/M metagenome (GOLD analysis project Ga0207703, IMG submission 184304) | Switchgrass rhizosphere microbial communities from Kellogg Biological Station, Michigan, USA - KBS Switchgrass S1-2 (SPAdes) (version 2) | ecosystem: Host-associated > Plants > Roots >...
AGGGCAGCCGTTCCCGCTGCCATGGTCCCACTATGTTCGGCTGCTTGCCGTCCGCAGCCAGGAGGCGCGCCGGTTCTACGAAGCTGAAGCCGTACGGGGAGGCTGGACGATCCGTCAGCTCGACCGACAAATTCAGTCCCAGTTCTTCGAGCGAACCACACTCTCCCGAAATAAAGCCATGCTCCTGCGCAAAGGTGCGCAACAGCAGGCCAGCGACGCCGTTACCCCTGACGAAGAGATCAAGGATCCTTTTGTGCTTGAATTCCTGGCGCTCAAGGACGAGTACTCAGAGAGTGACCTCGAAGCCGCTCTTGTCACAAAGCTTGAAGCGTTCCTGTTGGAACTAGGCGGTGAGTTCACCTTCGTCGGTCGCCAACGCCGACTTCGCATCGGCGGCGAGTGGTACAGAGTTGATCTCCTTTTCTTCCATCGGCGTCTGCGCTGTCTCGTTATCATCGATCTGAAGCTCGGCGAGTTTACGCATGCAGTCTCTGGACAGATGCACCTCTATCTCAATTACGCTCAGGAGCGGTAGACACTGCCCGACGAGAATCCACCGGTCGGGTTGATCCTCCGCCGAGAAGGAACACGCGGTCGCGAGATATGCGCTTGACGGACTGCCAAACAAGGTACTCGCCGCCGAGTATCGAACGGTGCTCCCGGAAGAGCGGCTGCTTGTAGAGGAGATTGAAAGGACGAGACGACAGCTCGAGACGCAAAGGAAAGTGCGCAACTGACGTACTCATGAGTCCCGCAACACTCACGTAGGTCTGCGCGTCACAGCTTCCAAGCTCCGTCACGCCTACCGATGGACGTCTCTGGCGTTCCAGGACAAACACGATGACGCTCTGCGTCAGTTGTCGGGCGGTGTTGATCCAACGCTGAGGCGCCGCGCAGCCGCAACCGACAGGTCTAAGTCGTCGCCAACGAATTGTTACTGACAAATAAAACGCGCTGACGCTTGCAACCCGGGCTCAGGATCAGTGGCCCAACCATTGGCAGAGCGACGGTCAATGTGCAGAACTCGTCGGACTATCTTGACCGACTCCAGTCCGTGGAAATCACGGTGAAACACGCAGACACTGATTACTGAGTTACGACCATGGCTTCCCCTTCAAGCAACGTAGACATTGAAGTCCTCGCGGCGGCCTGGCGGGACTTTCAGAACCGTACATCGATCCAGTTTTGCACGATCGAGAACGAGCGCCACTATCAAGCGATGGTCAATCTATTGAACGAACTCGTCGATGAGATCGGCGACCGGGACGCGCACCCGATGATGGAGCTTCTGGATGTGGTGTCCTTCTTAGTTCACGACTACGAAGAACGCACTACTGACATGCCGAATTCTGAGCCACACGCAGCTCTCCGGTTCTTCATGGAACAACACAACCTTCGCCAAGCCGATCTAGCAGATATCTTTGGCTCTCACTCGAATGTCAGCGACATTTTAACCGGCAAGCGCAAAATAAATCCGCTTCAAGCCAGAACCCTTGCTGCCCGATTCCATGTTTCCGCTGCTGTATTCATCTGAGAACTTCGGAGCAACCGAATGAGGCGACCGTCAAAACGGACAACGCCCACTGCGACAAAGAGAACCTCCCGGGCACGGTCGGCAAAATCCGAGAACGTCGTCGTGTACCGAGGAATCAAGCTTGCGCCGATTAGCGGCAAGCGCTCGCCGACTGCCCAAGCCCTTCGCGAGGCATTGTGCGACAGCTTCAAGAAATCGCGTGACGAATCGAGCTGAGGCCACCGCACGCATGCACATTCAGAGGTCGCCTCTGTCCCCAGAAACGCCCGTCAGTGCTTGAATAAGAACCCCGGAATCGTAACGTCTGCCGTTAGGATTCCGGGGTGTAATTTTGTGATAACCACGACATGCAGCTCCTTTCAAAGACCCTCCCGACCTCACCGAACTGACACACTGTTGATGTAAACATCCCACCACAGACGTTGGTCGCCCCTCTTCTGCGCTTACTAAAGTTCGCCTGCGACGCTGATACGTTAGTCCCAACTCCCTCCAGATATTTCGTCGCTCCCCATGTCCTGTTAGGCTCCGATTGGGCGTCTGGTTAGACAAGCATGCCTGCCACGAACGGCGGGCTCGCTCATTCACCTAACTAATTCAGGGAGATCAAAAGATGCCGGGGTACCGCTCACCCGTTGCAATGGCCGTGGCGCTCGCACTGCCCGCAACATTTACACTCAACGACGTATACGCACAAACGGTTGCGGACACGACAGATGACCGAAACCAGGTCGTCATTACCGGAACTCGCGTCCAGAATCGCTCAGCGTTGGAAACGGCGGTACCTGTAGATGTCCTGACGAGTGATGTTTTCCAGAATCGGGGCGTTCCTGAGATCTCCCAGGCGCTGTCAGATTCACTACCCTCCTACAACTTCCCCCGCCCAGGGTTATCCGACGCAACCGACACCGTACGACCGGCGACCCTGCGTGGTCTGTCGCCAGACGAGACCTTGGTACTGGTGAACGGCAAACGGCGGCAGTCGGCGGCGCTCGTCAATGTAAATGGCACGATCGGTCGCGGAGCGAGCTCAGTCGATCTCAACACAATCCCTCAGGCCATGGTCAAATCGGTCGAAGTGTTACGAGACGGTGCCTCGGCTCAATATGGGTCGGACGCTATCGCTGGCGTGATCGATCTGCGACTTCGCTCGAATCGCGATGGCGGCGACGCGACAGTGAGCTACGGCGTACACAAAACAAACTACGACATCCTCGTTGGCCAGGCTCCAGCCGGTGCCGGCTGGGCGGTACCCGCGAAGATTTCACGCAGCGAAACTGATGGCGGCATTCTGACAATGTCCGCGTGGAAGGGGCTGCCACTCGGCGACAACGGATTCCTGACGATCGCGGCCGAGTTCAAAAACCAAGCGCATACGGAACGTGGTGGCTACGACATCCGCCAACAGTATCCATTGGTCAACGGAGCATTCGATCCGCGTGATCTCACATTCAAACGCTTCAATGCCTGGTATGGCGAGCCGAAAATAAATCAGAAGACGATATTCGCCAACATGGGTTATGACCTGGGCGAGGCACAACTGTACGGCTGGGCCAGTTACCAGGATCGCCATGCGCTGTCCGCCGGCTTCTATCGTCCCGCCAAGGACGATCGCAATGTTCCGGCCATCTATCCGGACGGCTTCCTGCCCCTCGAGGCGCCCGAAGTACAGGACTATTCCGGCGCCGGCGGCATGACCTGGAAGTTCGGCGACTGGAGCATGGACTCCTCTCTGGTCTACGGACTCAACAAGATGGATTTCACGATTGAGAACACGCTGAATCGCTCCTTGGGCGCTGCCAGCCAGACTGTGTTCAATGCCGGCGGATTTCTTTACGACCAGCTCGTGTTCAACTTTTCGGGCGTACGCGGATTCGATGTGGGATTGGCTACGCCCCTCAACGTTGCCCTGGGCGTCGAAGCCCGCTATGAGAACTACCAGATTCATGCGGGGGAGGTCGATTCTTACCGCAACGGCGGGGCGCTGCTGTCCACCGGCCTCCCCAGTGCACCTGGCGCGCAAGTGTTCCCAGGCTTCCGGCCAGAAAACGCAGCAGACGCGACCCGAAGTGCGGTTGGCGCCTACGTCGACCTGGAGTCGCGCATCACCGAGAAACTTCTGACATCCGTAGCTTTGCGCGAGGAGCGCTATTCGGACTTCGGAAGCAATCTCACCGGCAAGTTGGCGCTGCGGTACGATTTTGCCGACGAGTTCGCCCTTCGGGGATCCGTTCAGAACGGCTTTCGCGCCCCTTCGTTGCAACAGCAGTTCTTTGCGACGACCTCGACCAACTTCATAGGTGGCGTACCGTTCGACATCACGACTTTCCCGGCGACAACCCCGGTGGCGGCTGCCTTGGGTGCAAAGCCATTGACGGCGGAGAAGTCCGTCAACTATTCGGTGGGTGCTGTCATCCGCGTGGAAAAGCTCGATGTCACCGTGGATGCCTACCGGATCAACATCACGAACCGTATTGTCTTATCAGAGAATCTGACACAGGCGAGCGTCCCCGCCTATCTCTCGAGTCTCGGCTTCACGGGTGTCGGCGGCGGAAGGTTCTTCATCAACGGCGTCGATACGCACACCAGCGGAGTCGACATAGCAATGACGTATCCGCTCGATCTTCATCAGGCAGGCCATCTCAATTTGACATTGGCTGGAAACTTCAACTCGACAGATGTCACCCGTGTCCCGCAAACCGCACAGCTTGCAGCCTTGACTCCTTCGCCAGTTCTCTTCGACAGGGTGAACGTGTTGACCCTGGAACAGGGCGATCCGAAGAACAAGTTCATTGCCACGGCAAACTGGAGCTTGAGCAGACTCGGAGCAACCTTACGCGCGACTCGCTATGGCACAGTCCTGTCTCCCGACACCGCGGCTACTTACGCAACTGTAGCGGCGAACAAGCCTTACACCGATGTCGTGCTGCATGCAAAGACACTGGTTGACATGGAAGGCCGATTCTCCTTTACCAGTCATCTGCAAGCGGCCCTGGGTGCGGAGAATCTGCTCGACACCTATCCGGACTCAAACCCGCCAGCGGTCAACTCGACCGGGACGGCGGCCTTCTCCAACTACTCCCCCTTCGGGCGCGCCGGCCGGTTCATATACGGGCGGCTGAGTTACGACTTCTAGAGATGCCGGATCAAACTGGAGAGTGCCTCACGCGGCACTCTCCAGCTCTTCAGGGCCGTTGATGCGACGCAGCGGTGGATAAGCGGGTTGCAGCGCAAAGTTTCTTTAACCCATGTCCGACACCGGTCGTTATCAGGCCCAAAGGCCCCTGCCCTCATGCACCTGAAAACTCTCATAATAATCCGGTAACTGGAGACGCATCAGCGCCCGATTGAGTCACTTGGCCAGGACAGATGTTCAAGAAGCTCGCACCGTCACTTCTCTATATGCCCGCGATGCTCGTATGCATCGCGATTGTGTTTGCGAGCGTCTTTTCCTACGCGTGGTCGAGCACACTCACAAATCTCAGCTGCTCCATTCAGGACGACAGCTTTTACTACTTCATACCTGCGTGGAATGAAAGCCATGGCGCGGGATTCACATTCGGCGGTGAGAAAACATCGGGATTCCAGCCCTTGTATGAGCTGCTGTTGATAGTTTTGAGCTGCTTCAGCCGCTCTCTCGATTCCCTCATGCGATCGGCAATCAACCTCAATGGCTGGCTCTTCGCCTTGACCGCTCTGCTTTGCGGACTCGCACTCAGACCAGTGATTAAATCCTTTGCACTCGGGTTGCGGTCCGAAGCAACCGCATTGAGCATGCTCGTGGGGGGACTCAGCTACCTTTGCCTACACACGGTCTTTTTCAGCAGCGTCACGGGCAAGGAGAATGCGCTCGCCTCACTTCTGCTGGCGGCGCTCGTCTGGACGGTTTTCGCGGACAGCCGCGATAGGTACCACTCGATATTGATTGGAACGCTTTGTGGGCTCTTGCTGATCACACGCATCGCGCCGGCGTCACTCCTCTATGTTGGCATCGCCATCGGATTAGTGCATGGCTGGAAGAGGAAGATCGTAGCCACCGCGGTATGCCTGCTTCCAGTCACTGCCTGGGCGCTGTTTGCGCACCAATACTTCGGTCATGTCCTTCCGATGTCCATGCTCGTGAAAGTGACCGCACCAAACCACCTGACCGTGATCCAATCAATCAAAAGTGGCCTGAGATACGGTTGGGAGAGCTGGAAATTTTCGGTTTCCGCGGCAAGTCGTTTCAACGTGTTGCAGTTGCCATTCAGGGATGGTCTTCGCGGTCGCATCCAGATCGCTGTAATGGCAGGAGCCTTGGGGCTTGCTTCACTGGGGACGCTCAAATCACTGTTAAGTCGATCGTCGACACGCGCTGTCCTTGCACTCGTCGCTTTCGATTCCGCGGGCGTGCTCAGCAACGTGCTCTTCGGCGCGGCACAGGCAGGGCGCTCGGACGACATGTACTACTCGGTCTGGTATCTCTATGATCTCCCCGTCCTAGTCGCAATCAACTGCGGATTTGCGGTCGGTTGGTTGCAAGCGAATCTCGCGGTGCTCCGCTCCGAACGCAAAATTGCGGCGGTCCTGCTAATAGGGTGCGTTGCTTATTTCTTTGGCGATGTCGCATGGTACGCGCGGTTGAAACCGTACGACGCATCGGACGATGCGAAGTTCGCGCCTTCCTGGCAGATGAAAAAGTACCAGGCGGCTGAGTGGTTTCACACCCATGTGAAGCCGATGAATTCCAGGTACAAAGTCGTTGCCCTAAGTGCGGGCACAGTTGCCTACATCCTGTACGATCACGTCGTCAACCTGGACGGGCTGGCGAACAACGCCGCCGGGGAGGCAGTGATGGCGTCCGGATCATCGTTCGAGTATGCGAAAGCGATCAGACCCGACTATTTGATCGAGAATTGCAACGCCGAAAAGGAATTCAATAACCTCAAGCGCCTGTACTCAGTTCCCTTCTCCAATCGACTCGGCTATTGCGTCGATGAGTTTATCTATTGATAGCAGGCGCGCTGATGACGCCAGGTCAGCAAGGCTAGTCCGCCCCAAGGTCATCCACAAACCGCGCCGACGGCACCACCTCCTCAGGCTCAACGCCCAACTGATCGCAGATAAGCTCCCGAAGCTGTGCATACACCTCATCACGGTCTCCGTTGAAGCGACCCAGTCGGCTCAACTCCGCAACGATGTAGCCGTGTAGCAGGCCAACGGTCTCCAGCTTCGGCGCCTCCGCATTCGGGATTTCGATTCCGAAGTGCTTCTCAATCCTCATGATCAATTCAACGGTGTCGAGACCCATCTGCGTGCGACTTCCTTAGCTGAGGTATTCTCCAGGGCTGAGCGTACCCGATGAGCCCAAAAGAAACGTGACCCTCCACAATTTCCTGCTGTTCATCTCAGCCTGCATAGCGCTAGCCCTGATCCCCGGCCCCGATATGGCATACATGCTCGCCAGATGCGTTGCCCAGGGACGGCGGGCGGGAGTCCTGGCGGCACTGGGTTTCAACCTGGGTGGGCTGTTCCACGCAACGGCCGCAGCCCTGGGTCTGTCCGCTATATTGGCGAGCTCGGCCACTGCGTTCACTGCGCTGAAGTGGTTGGGCGCGGCTTACCTGATCTACCTCGGAATCGGTGCGATCCGCAGGCGGCCCGAGCAACTCAACATTGCAAAGAGCGCCGCAGTGGGCCCGGGCCGAAAGACCATTCTTTGGCAGGCATTTTTGAGTGATGCCCTGAACCCCAAGGTCGCTCTCTTCTTCGTAGCCTTCGTGCCGCAGTTTGTCGACCCGCAAGCGCCTCATCCGGCACTGCGGTTCTTCCTGCTGGGCGTGACCTGCAATCTCGTTTGTTTGCCGATCAACTTGCTGCTGGTCTTATTTTCCTCGCGGTTCACTCAAACACTGCGAGGAAATGCAGCCATATCTCGCTGGCTGCAGAGAGCAATGGGCACTCTGTTTATCGCGTTAGGGTTGCGGTTGGCGGTGGAGAAAACCTAGGACTCGCCGTCAGGGGACCTCATCGAACTTCATCTTATCGAAGTTGTAGCGCGGCACCTGGGTCCAGTGACCATCGGTCTTCTGAGGGACCTTGTGCACTCGAACTTCATCAACCGTCATTTTATTGTCTTTTTCGTTAACCCAGAAATCGAGGTCATAGACTTCATCGGGGCCGCCCCCCTTCTTGCGGAAATCGGTGCAAGCAAAATATCGACCGTTGTCCTGCAGGCGCCGCACGGGTTGATGGATACCAACCAGATCCAACGTCAGCTCCTCTCCCGTCTTGTCATCTTTGACTTTGAGGGTGCGATTGGTTGCACCGCGTTGGGCGGCGATGTATCCGTCAACAGCCGACATGACCTCCCATCCGCGTGTCTGCTCACTCGAGCCTGGATGCTCTGAAGCGGGAATCCACCACCATGGCGTAGGTTGCCTCGAGGCCAGAGTCCACTTGGTTCCTTCTCGCTTGGGCCCTTTGTAGATGCGAGTCTCCACAACGGTCAGTTCAGATGGTTTGTCCATCCGGGGTTTCACCCAGAAGTCGACCAGGTACTTCTTCTCCGGATCCTCTTTTGCGTGGAATATGGCTTCAGGAAAAAAGCCGTACCCGGCGAGGGTGCGCATGAAGTCGATCTGATCGTAAACGAGCTCCAGATCCTGGTTCGTCGGCGCATCATGGAACGGAAACGAGCCACCATGATCGGCAGAGATCTGTTTGATGTAGCCCTCCACGAAGGGCTTCACATCATCGCCGCCGAAATGAGACATCTGCTCTGTGGTGGCTGCGCTGTCGATCGCCGCCGCGAATTCCCGTGCACGCTCCAGATTGCCGTAGGAGTCCTGGAGAAAATGACTGCGGGAACGCTCGTCGCTGAAGCAGTAGACCTTCTCGTCTTTGTCTTTCCAAGTCACTGAACAGTCGGTTGCGACGTGTTTCCCTTCAGCAAGCGCATCGACGCTCTGACCTCCAAATTCACCGGTTTGTGGTTGGGCGGAAGCCATATAGGAGCAGAGCATCAACACGATGCCGGGGAATGCTGCTTTCATCGCTTGATATCAATCCCGGGGTTGCTCACTGTCAAGGGAATTCGAATCAGGCTATCGAGCCCGAACCTGACCTTGACCGTGCCGTAGAAGCAGCTCGGTTTCGAGTTGAAAAAAGTGCGAGCCAACTCGAATGGATATCGAGGCGTACAGGCTGTGGAAGCATTGATCGGATGCGAGGTGCGTTCGTACGAGCATACGATCAGACTCTCCAGGAGCTTTGGCGGGTCGCCCGCATCGAGCGCTGAACATCAGACACCGCTCCGGACGAACTGGGTTGCCCTCACCTCGCCGCCAGCATCCATGGTCAGCAAGCGTTTCCTGAGCCTCAGGTGACGTCGACGCGATAGCTCGATCAACGGGCGCCACACATTGGCTGTCTGGCGATGACGTATCAGCAAATGCCAGAAACGGTTGGACCGCTTGTACAAGTAGCTCATGGCCAGGTACGCCGGGACAGCCCGATTGTCCGTGGGCCGGCGCCGCCAGATTGAGCCATGCGAGAACAGCTTGCTGTAACACCATGCGTAGCCCCGGTCCAACTCCTCGGGGCTCATGTGTTTGGGCTGAAACACTACATGCGCGGTGTCGTACTTGTCCCAGTCACGGTGCAAGATGCGCCCCTCGCGCTCGAATTGACGGAACAACGGGGTCCCGGGATAGGGAGTCAATATGTGGAAGGTTGCGCACTCCAGTCGGTTCGCTTCGACCCACTCAACGGTTCGTTCAAAAACGTCCGGCCGATCGTGATCGAATCCGAGCACGAAGCTGCCATTCACCTGGATTCCGTAGCGGTGGAAGATTGCCACGCGGCGCGAATAGTCCTCAGGCGCGGGGGTCCGCTTTCGAGAGTCGGTAAGATTGCCTCCGTTCAATGATTCGAAACCGACAAACACTCCTGTACAGCCCGCTAACGCCATCTCGCGTACCAACGAGGGATCATCAGTTACGTCGATCGTCACCGCGGCGCTCCAAATGATTTCCAGCGGTGTCAGGCCCTCGCACAGAGCGCGCAAGTAGGTCGGGCGCGATCCCAGGTTGTTATCTATGAAGACGACGTAAGGTTGGCCATCAGCGGCTATTTCATCAGTGACCTGCTGAACCTCACGTAGGCGGTACGGCATGTGTAGCCCATCGGTCGAGAGGTAACAAAAGCCGCATCGATTGTGGCAGCCGCGTGTCGCAATGACACTGCTCGTTGTCAGGAATGACTCCCGGGGCAGGATGGAACGCCGGGGTGGCGGATCGAGTGAATACGGGCGCGAGAAGTCCGCTTCATATCGCCGCTGTAACGTTCCCTGCTCTATGTCGCGGAGAATTTGAGGCCAGAGTTGAACTCCGTCGCCTATCGCGATCGCGTCGGCATACTGCAGCGCTTCCTCGGGACAGGACAACACGTGGAGCCCGCCCAGGACAACGCGACAACCTTGTTGGCGATACCAATCTGCGAGTTGATAGGCACGTCGGGCGAAGGTGAGATGCACGGTGATCCCAACTACATGCGGTACGGGATCAGCAGGTGGCGGACCTTGGAGAAGGTTTTCGTCCCAGTAGCGGACCTCCCAATTTGGGGGCGTTGCACCGGCAATGCTCGTAAGGGCGAGGCTCGGCGTCAGCACGTGTTTGCCGTAGCTTGCGCGCGGGTCCTTTGGGTAGAACGGGTTTATCAGGAGCGCGTGGTGAGTTCGAACCGGCCTGCCAGGTCGGGCCGGTGGAAGAACTGGGGCGACAACCATGTCGCGCGGTGCGCGGGGTAGATCGAGCGATCGATTCCAAATTGGCTGGGCAGCAGGCTGGGCATTCACGGCGAGTTACTTTGTCTTGTAAAGCCAGGATGGGCGTACCGTAGCAGTCTGCTTCTGTGATGTAAAGTACTTTGCGTTACGAAGTAAATAGGCGACCAATGGTCAGTCATCTACCGAGGGAGGATTTGCCGGCGCATATCTCGGATCGGCTCTGACGCCACAATGCCGCAAACGTGGCAGGCTGCCTGGCTGTTATTCCAGGGAGGTTTCGTGTCGTATCAACGCCTGCTTCTACCCTGCATGTTGGGACCAACTACGAGGTGCCGCTACAGAAGGGAGGCAATAGAGACGACATCATCGGCAAGATCACCGAAGACGCCAAGAGGCTACAAGCCACCGTCAATCCGCAATGCAAGATCGAAATTCACGGGCTACCCAACCGCGTCTCCTGGCAGCGCTCTGACATATCGCAGTTGACGCTCTACATCCCCTACCAGGTGCAGCTCACCGGATGTCAATAACACCTCAGGCAGGTTTTGGCCGCCGTACACCCCGCGTCGGCTCAGCCTCCAAGGGGTTTTCAGACCAGTAATGCTTTCGATAGCGGCTGCGCATGTCCTCGCGAATGTCCGCGTACGTTCCACGCCAGAAGCCAGCGAAATCGCCCCTCACCTGCACGGGGCGTCGCGCCGACCTCCGGTATCTCTCATGGCCAAGCCAAACTGAAGGCGGCGTCAGGGCAATACATCCGAGTCTGGGAGGTCATCCGGCTTCGCCTGCTTGCAGTTCACGAGCGTGTTCCAGTCTGCAAAGGTGCCAACCGGGTTGTCCTCAAAGGCCCAGACGTGCAGCTCGTAGAACGCCGGCAAGCCGAAGCGATTGGGCGCTCCCACGTAGTTCATGAGGTGCCCGTCGACCCGCGGCGTCGTGGGAAGCGTGCTGTCCTTCTTCACCATCCCGGCCCAGTGCTCGGCGAGCTCGATGAACTCCACGCCTACGAGACGGAACATGCCATTGCCCGCCGGCTCGTAGATGAGCGCCTCGGGATCGAGCGGTTCGAGGATGCCATCGGCGAGTTTCGGGGGTGGCGCGCCGCGCACGGGAGACGGGTTGAACACGAGGTGGATGCCCATGGCGCCCTGATTCTCCCCGCTGACACACCCGGTGACATTCCTCCATCCAACGCTCATGGCCGTGAAGGGATTCTTGAAGGCATCGGGAACACCGCGGCGCACTTTCTCCACGAGCGTCACCGGCTCGCGCGGCGGTGATTTGTTCGCAGGGCTGGGAGTCAACGCCTGGCTTGCCATGGCAGCGAAGGGAGTCAACAAACATAGGACACCGAGCGTAGAGCGAGTCATTTTCATCGTCAGGATCTCCGGAGTTGTTATCTACGCTCATTCAGACGCAAAGTCCTGCCGGATCCGGACTCGCACCCGCACCAAATCTGTCTATGCGATCGCTTCGCGTAATCCTGCAGCGATTCAATGGGGCAGGGTCAGCGTTGGGAACGGTCAACGTGCCATGCCGCGAATACCTGACACTTGTCGCCGAAGGATGGAAGTCCGGAGCCGGTTCGATAGACCGCGCAGCTCCGGATCACTTCTTCTGGATGTTGTTGAGTTCTTCTAAAGTTGGCCAATAGTGCTTGGGATATCGCCCACGCATGTCCTTCCGAACATCCGCATACGATCCACGCCAGAAGCTCGCCAGATCGCGTGTCACTTGAACCGGTCGTTGGGCCGGTGACAACAGCTTGAACGTGATGGGTACCCGACCGCCACCAATTCGAGGCGTGGCATCGAGCCCAAACACTGCCTGCAACCGCACCGAAACCACCGGTGCACTCTCGTCGACATAGTCAATCCGGACGTTTGACCCCGTGGGTACAACAAGGTGTGTGGGAGCCAACTCATCCAAAAGTCGCTGCTTCTCCCAAGGAAGCAGCGCACGCAGGATGTCCGTTAGCGAAAGCCGCGCGAGGTGATCGCGCCGGGTCACGCCATCCAGCCAAGGCGATAACCAGGTGTCGAAGGTCTCAGCAAGCGCTGCGTCTGAAACATCCGGCCAGGATTCGCTATCCAACCTCCGCATGAACTCCAAGCGCGCCTGCAGATCACGAGCATCGCGAGTCCAAGGCAGAGCTTCAATTCCCAACTCACGCATACCTTGAAGCATGGCCACACGTGCCGCCTCAAGTGGCACTTCTTGAAGCGGCTTCTCTTCAAGCGTGATTGCGTCGAGCCGGACTACACGGCGGGCAAGCACCGCCTGCTCACGCGAGCTCCACTCGACGGAGTTGACTCTCTCCAGCCTTTCCGAAAAATGCTCCTCGATTTCGTCTCGCGTCAGTGGCGCAGCGAGAAGGATACGCGCGTCGCGCTCCCGGTCATCAAGATCAACTGCGACAATGAATTCCTGCTTGCCGAGGCTCTGGATGTCAGCGAAGTGGGCGCCGCGACCGTTAGCCAGAGTGTAGCGTGCACCGTCGGTGCCGGGGCGACGGCGGCCAATGCGGTCGGGGTAGGCGAAGGCGAGTAACAACCCGGCAGACGCGCCCGCGGATGCGGAAGTCGCCGCGGAACCGGGGGCAGCGGTGCCATTTGCAACCGCCCTTGCCTGCTGCACCAAATCCTTGGCATTGCGCCGCGCCCGCTGCAAACCAACCCGATCAACACCCTGCGAGAACCCCTCGCCGCGCATCAAATCGAGCCGGCTGCGAATATCAGCATCCTTGGCACCACCCGCCGCGCGAAGAAGATCGCGCTCCGACAACAGCGCGGCAATATCAGCAGCCAAAGAGACGGGGCGCGTCATCCCGTCCAATCCGGCTCGCAAGGTCGAGGCTCCGAGATCTCGAGTACCGAGGTCCCACCCTCGCAGCAACATATGAGCAAGCCGGGGATGCACGCTGAGGCGTGCCATCTGCCGCCCGTGTTGAGTGATCCGCCCAGATGCATCCAATGCACCCAGCCGTGACAACAAATCCCGGGCACTGGCAAGCATCGCCGCAGGCGGCGGGTCCAACCACCGCAACTGCGAAGCATCCCGCGCGCCCCAGCTGGCAAGCTCCAGTGCAAGCGGCGCCAAATCCGCCTCTACAATCTCAGGTGGAGTGAACGGCGCAAGACTCCGCTGAGCTCCCTCGCTCCAAACTCGATAACAAACGCCGGCCTCAACACGCCCGGCGCGCCCCTGCCGCTGCTCAGCCGAGGCGCGAGAAATCCGCTGCGTCTCCAAGCGGCTCATGCCCGTAGACGGATCAAACAGCGAACGCCGCACCAACCCGGAGTCAACGATAATCCGCACACCCTGAATGGTGAGACTGGTTTCAGCGATGTTGGTCGCCAAGACCACTTTGCGAAGGCCTGCAGGTGAAGGTTGCAAGGCCGCATCCTGATCGTCACCCGACAGCTCCCCATACAAGGGATACACGCGGACCGCCGAGTCCAAACCGGAAGACTGAAGCAACGACTGCACGCGGCGGATTTCCCGGGCACCCGGCAAAAACACCAGCACATCACCCGGCTCTTCCCGCAAAGCCCTGACTATAGTCCGAGTAACAACGTCCTCAGGATATTCAACCTGCCCGGGTACAAAGGTCGTCGGCGGAAGAAGCGGCGACGCCTTACCCACATACCGTGACTCGACGGGAAATGTCCGTCCCTGAGAGGTCACGATAGGCGCGTCATCCAGCAATCGGGCGACTGCCTCTCCGTCCAACGTTGCGGACATCACCAGCAACTTGAGATCGGGGGTCAGATTGGCCCGCGCGTCGAGGGTCAGAGCCAACCCCAGATCCGCCTGCAGACTCCGCTCGTGATACTCATCGAAGATCACGGCAGCGACCCCTTCCAAAGAGGGATCAGTCTGAAGCATCCGAGTCAGCACGCCCTCCGTCACAACCTCAACGCGAGTGTCACGCGACACCCGCGTATCCATCCTCATTCGATAGCCAACCGTCGCCCCAACACTTTGACAGAGCGTCTGCGCCATCCTGTGAGCAACAGCGCGAGCAGCCAGCCGCCGTGGCTCGAGCATCAGCAGACGTTTCCCCGCCATCCATGGCTCATCGAGCAGGGCAAGAGGCACAACCGTGCTCTTGCCTGCTCCCGGCGGCGCTTGAAGAACAACAGACAGGTTCGAAGCGAGAGCGCGTGTCAGCTCTGGAAGTGCCTCATCGATCGGTAAGCCAGACTTCACCAAATCCGCACTCTATCCTCGGGCGCCAGATACAGCTCATCTCCCGCTTTGACATCAAATGCCGTGTACCAGGCATCCAGGTTTCGCACCGGCCCGTTCACGCGAAACTTCGGCGGGCTGTGAGGGTTGCTCATAACGAGCGTGCGCAGTTGTTCGTCGCGGTAGAGACTGCGCCAGACCTGCGCCCATGACAGGAAGAAGCGCTGATCACCCGTGTAACCATCCAACACCGGAGCCTTCTTTCCCTTCAAGGAAATATGGTAGGCCTCGTAGGCAACACTGAGCCCGCCCAGATCACCGATGTTCTCGCCCAGCGTCAGCCGGCCGTTTACATTGAGCCCGGGCAATGCCTCAAACCGATCGTATTGTGCCGCCAGGTTGTCAACGCGCTTGCGGAAAGCCTGATCGTCCTCGGGCAGCCACCATGTACGCAGGACGCCGCGCGCATCAGACTTCGATCCCTGATCGTCGAACCCATGTCCCATTTCGTGCCCAATGACACCACCGATGCCGCCGTAGTTGATGGCCGCATCCGCATTGGGATCGAAGAACGGTGGCTGCAGGATGGCGGCGGGGAATACAATTTCGTTGAAGGTCGGGTTGTAGTAGGCGTTGATCGTCTGTGGCGTCATGTGCCACTCGTCTCGGTCCGTTGGCTTGCCGAGGCGCTCCAACTGCCGATTCCATTCGAACACTTCCGCCCGTGATTTGTTTCCAAACGCATCGCCTGCCATCACCTGCAGCGCGGAATAGTCACGCCACTTGTCCGGATAGCCGATCTTCGGCCGAAATGCCGCGAGCTTCTCCATCGCGACCTTCTTGGTATCGGCAGACATCCAAGGCAGCTGTTGGATACGTGTCGAATACGCGGTCCGCAGATTCTCCACGAGAGCCACCACTTTCTGCTTGGCTTCAGGCGGGAAATACTTCTGCACGTACAACTGGCCAGTCACTTCCCCCAAACCACTGTTCAGGGCCGCAACCGCCCGCTTCCAGCGCTCACGCTGCTGCGGCTGACCATTCAGTATGTGGCCATAGAAGTCGAAGCGCTCCGCATCAAACGCAGCCGGCAGTACATCGGCATTTGCCGACAGATATTGGTACTCAAAGTACGCATGCCAACGCTCAACAGGAATCTGCTCGAAGAGTGTCGCCAGTGCCTGGACCGCATCGAGCTCACGCACGATAAATTCAGATTGCCCACCCAGACCCTGCGCGGCCAGGAGCGGCTGCCAGGGGAATCCGGGACTCAGTTGATCCAACTCGGCGCGCGAGCGCAGGTTGTAGGTCAAATCCCGCTCGCGCCGCTTGGCTACCGGCCAGTGCACCTTGGCGATCCGGGTTTCGATATCGAGGATAGAAGTCGCCTGGGCGGCAGCATTCTTCTCACCAGCCAGTGCCAGCATCCGCTCAACATGCGCCTGGTACTTCGCGCGCAGGTTGACGAACACCGGATCATCTTTCAGGTAATAGTCACGATCCGGCAAGCTGAGCCCACTTTGCAGGATCACCACAATGTAGCGATCTGGATTCTTCTGGTCCGTGGTAATCCCAACACCCAGCGGCGCTTTGAGATTGAGATCAGGGCGCCCCATGAGGTCAGCCAGCTGCTCATGCGTCCGCGCAGCCGCTATCGCCTGAAGCCCGGGTTGCGCTGGAGCAAGACCCTTCTGCTCGATGGTGTTGGTATCGAGATAGGCACGATAGAAGTCCCCGGCCTTCTGCTCCGTGCTGCCCTGCGGCGCATTCGCCGGCAGAGACTCGGCAATCTCGCGAACCTGCCGTTCCGAGCGGTCAGCCAACTCGACAAACGAGCCCCAACTCGTTCGATCCGGCGGAATCTGGCTGGTTTCCAGCCATTTCCCTTCCGCGTATCGATAAAAATCATTGCCCGGCTTGACCGCCGTGTCGCCGGCAGCCAGATCCAACCCCCACGCGCCGATCTGCGGGCGTGCGGACTGCTCGTAAGTGTCGTTACCTTTCGAGTGCATCGAACATCCTGTCAAAGCCAAAACCAGAACCCCCACAATGAATCGTCCATCCATGACCATTCCTCTTTAAATTATTGGCGCCACATCGTCACTGCGAACATCCCCCACCCAACAATCAGTGCCAGCCCGCCAAGAGGAGTGACCACCCCCAGAAAGCGCGGAGCACCGAACGTCAGCAGGTACAAACTGCCACTGAACAGGATGATTCCGACGAGCACCAGTAACGCGGACCAGCGCAAGAGCTCGCCATCAACCGAGCGCATCAGGACGCCTATGGCGAGGAGTCCGAGCGCATGAAAGAAGTGATATCGGACCGCCGTCTCATAAACCGCCAGCTTGTCCTGCGACAGGTGAGCCTTCAGCGCATGTGCGCCGAAGGCACCCAGAATGGTAGCCAAAGCGATCAGAGCGCCGGCAAGAGCCAGTGTTTTGCGTGCGTCCATTGATGTTCGAGTCCCGTCGGCGGGCTATTCGCTGAGCTGGTCCATTATTCGCTTCGCGGGCCCAGCAGCGGCTTGATGAGATCGAGGGGTAACGGGAACACGATGATCTGTGTCTTCTCGTGTGAAATGTCAGCCAGCGTCTGCAGATAGCGCAGTTGCATTGCGCTCGGTTGCCGGGCCAGGGATTCAGCCGCCTGGACCAGTTGCTGCGCGGCCTGGCTCTCGCCTTCCGCGTGAATGATCTTGGCCCGTCGGGTCCGCTCGGCCTCAGCCTGTTTCGCCATGGCGCGAATCATACTTTCATCGAGATCCACATCCTTGATCTCGACATTGGAGACCTTGATACCCCAGGCCTCCGTGTTCTGGTCGAGAATCTGCTGCACATCCGCGTTCAGCTTGTCCCGCTGCGCCAGCAGATCATCCATTTCGTGTTGTCCCAGCACTGAACGCAGCGTTGTCTGCGCAACCTGGCTCGTCGCCTCAAAGGGACTGGCGACCTGCAATATGGCCTTTCCAGGGTCGACTATGCGGAAATAAACCACGGCATTCACTTTGACCGAGACGTTGTCACGGGTAATGACGTCCTGCTTCGGTACATTCAACACAACGACACGCAAGTCGACTTTGCGCATCTGCTGCAGCACCGGGATCACGATGACGACCCCGGGACCCTTGATGCCGGTGAATCGACCCAGAGTCAACATCACACCGCGTTCGTATTCATTCAACACACGGAATGTGCTGAACAGCAGCAACAGAATCAGAACTACGACCACTATTCCGTAGGGCATGAGGATCTCCGCTGAAGAAGTAGCGATTGCGCGATCAAACAGGCTCGACCCACACCGTCAAGCCATCCACTCGTGTTATTCTGACGATCTGCCCGGCGCTGACCGCCGTTGAGCTCAGCGCGTTCCAGATTTCGCCTCCATAGCGAATCTTTCCTTTGTCCATGAACGTCTCGATGGCCTCGGCTGTCGAACCCACCATGGTCTGCACACCCGTGACCACGGGACGGCGCAGGGACCGGCTGGCCAGCCAGCCCAGGGCCACAATAGCCAATCCCCCGACCGTCGCCACCGCAGCAATCACCGGCAATCCAATGTTCATTCCTGGAATATCGGTATCAAACAAAATCAGTGAACCGACCACAAAGGCAATGAGACCTCCCAACCCCAGCGAGCCGAAAGTGGGGAAGAAGAACTCTGCGACAATCATCCCGACGCCCACGGCGACGAGCGCCAATCCCGCGTAGTTCACCGACAAAACCTGGAATGCGAACAATGCGACCAGCAACGAGATCGCGCCCACGACGCCCGGAAAGACAGCGCCCGGATTGTACCCCTCAAACAGGAGCCCATAGATCCCGATCAGAAGCAGCCCATACGCAATCGTCGGATTCGTTATTACAGACAGAAACTCGACGTGCCAGTCAGGTTTGAGGCTGTCGATAGCCAGATCATGCGTCGCCAGCTTCATGTGATTGTTGCCAACGCGCACGTCGCGACCATCGATTTGATTCAACAGATCCGTTACGTCTTGAGCCACGACGTCAATGACGTTGTCTTTCAGCGCTGCTGTTGCTGAGAGACTCGCCGCACCACGCACAGCCTGTTCGGCCCAGTCGGCGTTACGACCCCTGAGCTCCGCAAGACCGCGGATGTAGGCAACCGCGTCGTTTACAACCTTCCGCTCCATCGCCGATTCGGGTCGTGGCGCTTCGGACAGGGGAGCCGGACTGCCCTCAGAGGGCTTGGCCGGCGGCTTGGTATCGCTTGGCTTGGTATCGCTTGGCTTCGTATCGCTTGGCGGCGCTGGACTGTGGTCCTCGCCGCCGCCGCCTATGGACACGGGTGTGGCCGCGCCAAGATTCGTTGCCGGCGCCATCGCGGCAATATGACTCGCGTAAAGTATGTACGTTCCCGCGCTGGCTGCCCGTGCTCCCGAAGGAGATACGTAGCTGACCACCGGTATGGGCGACGCCAGAATCGCGCGGATGATTTCGCGCATTGCGGTGTCCAGACCGCCGGGCGTGTCGATTTGCAGTACGACTACGCGGCTGCCGTTGATGCGCGCCGTCTCCAGTCCCTTGGTTACGTAACGCGAAGTTGCGGGACCGATTGGGCCGTTGATCTCGAGTACGGTAGCGACCTTGGCGTCGGCCGCCGGTAACGCGGCAGCGTCCACTGATTTGGCGGGTTGAGGCCCACCGCGCATGACGTCCGGCGAAGGCTCGGCGAACGCAGGGGGTGCCATTACCACCAAGGCCATAGCCGTCATCGCAAGTGTGGCAATTGCCGCTATCGCAGCAAGCGACACCCAGAAGCGGGTCCGAAGACGTACGGACGAGGCGTTCACAACCCTCACCCTACTCCGAAGTCAGCCAAGCCGCAGCAAGTTGAGAGCTTTGGTGAGCCAATGGTGATTGGCACCGTCACCTTCGCTATTTTCGACGCGCCTATCTCTGTGGCGGCTTCGACCGTGGTGATCCAGGACGAGGAGAACCGGGGCGCCCGCGGTGGTGGGATCCCCTCGGTCCTTTACCCGGCGGCGGAGGCGTGGTGGGAAGACCAGTATGTTGCGTCCGGAAAGGACGGCCGGAGTTTACGTTGCGACGGCCCTCTGCCTGCTCGCCGGTGCCGGCAGGTTGATATGCGGGGACGAGTTGATGCTTGCCGCTGCCTATCAAGTCGGCGCGGCCCATTCGACGGAGTGCTTCTCGCAGGATGGGCCAGTTGTTCGCATCGTGGTACCGCAGGAAGGCTTTGTGCAGTCGGCGGACCTTGAGTCCCTTCGGTATGCGGACTTCTTCGCCCGCGCGCGTGATGCGCTTCAGCGGATTTTTGCCGGAGTGATACATCGCCGTTGCAGTAGCCATAGGCGACGGCAGGAATGCCTGCACCTGGTCGGCGCGGAAACCGTTCTTCTTCAGCCACAGCGCCAGATCGAGCATGTCTTCATCTGTCGTGCCCGGGTGCGCAGCAATGAAGTAAGGAATCAGATACTGCTCTTTCCCCGCTTCCTTGGAGTATTTGTCGAACATCTCCTTGAAACGGTGATAAGCGCCAATGCCCGGCTTCATCATTTTCGACAGCGGACCTTCTGAGAGCGCTTCGGGCGCAATCTTCAGGTAGCCACCAACGTGGTGCTGCGCTAGCTCTTTCACGTACTCCGGCGACTCGTTGGCGAGGTCGTAACGAACGCCTGACGCAATGAGGACTTTCTTGACGCCAGGCAACGCACGGGCACGACGGTAGAGCTTTATCAGCGGCGTGTGATCGGTGTTGAGATTCGGACAGATGCCGGGGTAGACGCATGACGGTCTACGGCACGCGGCTTCAACTTCGCGGCTCTTGCACGCGAGCCGATACATGTTGGCTGTTGGGCCACCTAGATCGGAGATGACGCCCGTGAAGCCAGGGACGTTGTCGCGGATGTCCTCGATCTCGCGAATTACCGAGCTCTCGGAACGGCTTTGAATGATTCGGCCTTCATGCTCAGTGATTGAGCAGAAGGTGCATCCGCCGAAGCAACCGCGTTGGATCGCGATGGAGAAGCGAATCATCTTGTAGGCAGGGATGTTCGCGTCGCCATACGACGGGTGTGGCTGACGTGCATACGGCTTGTCGTACACCCAGTCCATCTCACGGGTTGTGAGGGGGATAGGTGGCGGGTTGAGCCAGACGTCTACGTCGCCATGACGCTGCACCAAGGCGCGGGCGTTTCCAGGGTTGGCTTCCAGGTGGAGGATTCGCGAGGCGTGTGCGTATAGCACAGGATCGTTGGCGACCTGGTCGTGCGAAGGCATGCGGATAACACTGCGTTCGCGGTCGACGTTCTTAACGCGGCGAACAAACCGCACGACCTTCTCGACCGGCGCCGAAGCAGCCGCCGTTGCGCACGGCCGCGCGGCCTGCGCCTGCTCGGCGGGAGCCCTCGAAGCGGGCGGTGCGTCGTGCGATACAGACGGCGGTTTGCTTGTTACCGCGGCCGTCCCGGCACCAGTGCCCGACCCCGTCGGCTCCATCGCATACGGATCAACCGGCGGATTCAACGGCCCCGGCGCATCCAAATGCGTCGAGTCAATCTCAATCCACCCCTCCGGCGTCGCCTTCCGCACAAACGCCGTACCCCGAATGTCAGTGAGGTCACTGACGCTTTCCCCAGCAGCAAGGCGATGAGCGATCTCGCAGATCTGCCTCTCACCGTTGCCATACACCAGCAAGTCAGCCTTCGAATCCAACAGGACCGAACGCCGCACTTTCTCCGACCAGTAATCGAAATGCGCAATGCGACGAAGCGAGGCTTCGATGCCGCCTACAACGATTGGCACATCCTTGAACGCCTCACGTGCACGCTGCGCGTAAACAATGACGGAGCGGTCAGGGCGTTTGCCACCTTCACCTCCCGGCGTGTAGGCATCGTCACTTCGGATACGGCGATCCGAGGTGTAGCGATTGACCATGGAGTCCATGTTGCCGCCGGTGATACCGAAGAACAGGTTAGGCCGACCCAACGCTGCGAATGCATCAGCGCTGTGCCAGTCCGGTTGAGCAATGATGCCAACGCGGAAACCTTGGGCTTCGAGGACGCGCCCAACGATGGCCATGCCAAAGCTGGGATGGTCGACGTAAGCATCGCCCGTAACGACGATGACATCGCAGCTGTCCCAACCGAGGAGGTCCATCTCCGCACGGGACATGGGCAGAAACGGGGCTGTGCCGAAGCGTTCGGCCCAGTAGCGGCGGTATCCCGTTATGTCACGTGCGGTTTGCATGATGAGGCGCGGATTAGACCAGAAATAGCGCTAGGGAAACGCCTATTTGGGCGGCGTTGCGGCGAACGTCAAGGGTACCGCGGGCTAAGCCGCGGACCCCGGTGGCCGCGCGGGCCAATCACGCCGCGGGTAGCGCCGACCCACGTTCGGAGTCGAGCCAACCTGCCAGCATCCGGCGCCCCTTTGGCGTCCGGAATCGCCGCCGAACCCGTCCCGGCACCCGCCATCATCCGCGAGCGGGCCGCCGCCGATCGACGTCTCCAGCGCTGTTCTGCGGCGAGCCAGTCCAATCGCCTGCATAGGCAGACTACTTCGTCCGCTGCTCCTGCTTAGCCGACTCCGGCTCCTGCCGAGCCTCCGGTGAGGCTTCCAGTGCCTTCAGCGCCGCCGGCAACCCCTGGATGTAGTCGGCCCCGTCCTGAACCTTCAGGCTGGACCCGGCAAAATCGTTCCCGATCGGCTCGGCCTGCCCGCCCAGGCACTTCGCCAGAAACCCTTCCGCCACCGCATAGAAAGACAGCCGGTTCTGCGGCCGCGCAAAGCCATGCCCCTCGTCCGGATACAGCACATACGTCACCGGCAGTTTCCGCGATTTCATGGCCTCCACAATCTGATCCGCCTCAGCTTGTTTGACGCGCGGATCGTTGGCGCCCTGCGCAATCAGCAGAGGCTTGGAGATCTTGTCGACATGGCTCAGGGGCGAGCGTTGCTTCAGCAACTCCTTACCCTCCGCCGTGCGCGGATCACCAATGCGCCGGACCATGTCCTCGAAGAAGGACTTCCAATACGGCGGAATAGAATTCAACAGGGTGAACAGGTTGGACGGCCCGACGATATCAACCCCGCACGCAAACTTGTCCGGCGTGAATGTCAGGCCCACCAGCGTGGCATATCCACCGTACGAGCCGCCATAAATGGCAACCTTGTCAGGTTGAGCAATTTTTTCCCTGACGGCCCAGTCCACTGCATCCAACAGATCGTTGTGCATGTTGCGGGCCCACTCGTGGTCGCCCGCGTTGATGAACTTCTTGCCGAAGCCGGTCGACCCGCGATAGTTCACCGACAACACGGCATAGCCGCGGTTGGCGAGCCATTGATGCTCGCCGTTGAAGCCGTAGCTGTCGCGAGCCCAAGGCCCACCATGGACATCGAGCACCAGCGGCACCGGGCTCGCCGGCCGATCGGGCGCCACAACAACGCCACCAGCCCCAGCCGCCGCACCATGAGCACCGGCCCCACCAGATGCACCTGCACCGCCAGCGCCCGCCGCAGCGGACGCCCTCGCATCACCACCATGCGCACCCGCGGCCCCCGCCGCCCCATGTGCCCCGGCAGAACCACCCGCCCCACCGGACTCACCAATGTTCGCCGGCAACGTCAAATACCCCACCAGCGAAAACCCATCCCGCGTCTTGATCTCCACCGGCTTCATGGGCCGCAACGGCGCCCCCATCAACTCCGGCCGCTGATCAAACAGCTTGGTAACCTTTCCGCTCGCCCGGTCATACAACCAACTCGACATCACCTTGATCGGATCATTCACCGCGACAACCCACTTGGTGTCATCCAGCGTGCGGCTCACCACCTCGAATTGCGGCCCCAACGCCGCAGTGAGCCGCTGAATGTCCTGCCCAACCGTGGGCACGAGCGGCTCGATCTCGGTGGTCATGTACTCCACCCCGAACGCCTGCGGTTTGCGTGTTCGCGGGTCCAGCCATACTTCCGACACATCGGCCTTGTCGCTTTCGCCAATGACCGTCTGCTTGCCGTTGGTCAGGTCAACACTGATCAGCGCGGCCTTATCGCGCGCGATCGAGCTCAACATCAACGCCGTGTTACCACCCTGCTCGACAATCACAGGTCGCGTCGTCAGGCTGTCATCGCGACCGTACTTCAAGAAGGGCTCCCAACCCTTGTCAGTGTGACGATAGATCTCGCCACCACCGTCCTCCAATGTCTTCACGGCCAGGCGCGGCCGCAACTGCAAGTCTTCGAGGTACCCGGCAAACTCCTGGTCATTGCGCTCGACCAGCTTGCGCTCCCCGGTAGCGATGTTGATCTCATAGAGATCGTGGTACTCCGGAACCCGATCGTTCAACGCGATCAGAGCAACATCCGGCCGCTCAGGCGAGATGCCGATGATCTCCGCACGCACATTCTTCAGCGGCGTCAGGTCAACCTGCTTGTGACTCTCGACATCGACGCTGTAGACGCGCCAGTTCTCGTCGCCACCTTCGTCCTGCAGAAACAGGATGTGCTTGCCGTCCTCAGCCCAGTGGTGCTGGCGGATGCCGCGCTTCTTGTCGTCGGTGATCGCCTTGGCGGCATCGAGCTTGCCAAACGGCGCAAGCCAGACATTCAACACGCCATTCTTCGGGGCGAGGAAGGACATATAGCGGCCATCCGGGCTCAAGCGCGCCTGGGCGCGAACCGGGTTGCCGAAAAGAGCAGTGCGAGGAATCAAATGAGTTGCAGACTTACCGGCGGCCACAGCGAGCCCTCCATACAAAGCGAGCGCGACCATGGCGGCGCCCACGAATCCAATTGTTTTAGACATGAGTTTCATTCGGCAGGGGATAAGACCCAGGTTCCGCGCGGCCAGAGCCGCGCCAGATTAAATCAGTACAGTAGTACTGACGCGCGTTCGCGTGTCCAGGCGGCCTCGTCGGGTTCGGCGAGGGCATCGAGGTCGGCGGGCATTGCAGCCTTATCATCGACCCAGCGGCGCAACAGGTCGCTGCCATTGATGACGTCAATCGCAAGCCGCCCTGTCTCATACTCATACGGAAAATCACGCCACAGATCATAGTCCGGACGCAACCGTCGCAACGCCTTGAACGCCAACGCATACAAACGCCAAGGCTTGAACGCCGTGTGGTCGTAGTAAGCCGCATCTTCAACATGCACCTGGAAGCCCGCACAAAGCTTCCCAACATGCTTGTGGAACGTCGGCTCAAAGTAGCAAGGCCTCACCCGGCACCCCCGCATCCACGAAGGCGCCAACGAGCGCATTTCCGCCACCAACTCCCGGATCTCGAGGTCAGGCGCTCCCAGTACTTCCAGCGGCCGGGTGGTGCCGCGGCCCTCGGACAGAGTGCACCCTTCCAACATCACTGACCCGGGATAAACGCGGGCCATCGAGAGATTGGGCGCATTCGGACTCGGGTTCACCCAGGTCCGCCGCCCGATGGGCCATCCATATCCGGGCTCCGCGAGCGGCTCCCAACCATCCATGGGAACAATCTGGCAATCGACGTCCAGGCGATACTTAGTCACAAACCACAGGGCGAGCTCACCCA
>Ga0207703_10001148_pt1 | contig 24979 bp, 21 predicted proteins | sample KBSSwiS12_FD_184304 | JGI IMG/M metagenome (GOLD analysis project Ga0207703, IMG submission 184304) | Switchgrass rhizosphere microbial communities from Kellogg Biological Station, Michigan, USA - KBS Switchgrass S1-2 (SPAdes) (version 2) | ecosystem: Host-associated > Plants > Roots >...
TGAATCCATCACCCTGTTCCTCAATAGTCCCAGCCCAGCGCCAGGTAGGCGTGGTAGCCGGCTGCCTTCTCACCGTCATCGAATGTTGGACCCGCCGAGGCCAGCAGCCGCAAGGGACCGCCGAGCTTGACGATGGCGCCTGCACCCAGACTAGTCGAACCGCGTCCGCCGTCAGTGACCGGGCCTTGCCGGTCCGCCTCGACGCCCAGCAGCAGACCGCCAGTGATCTGGCGCGACAGGGCAAGTCCGCCGGTCCAGTAGTCGCGATTGCCGGCGCCCGGATTGATCGCATAGCCACCGCCGCCGAAGACCGACCACGCGCCCATGTCCTTCTGCGCCCAGACCGGCAGGAGCGCAGTCGCGCGCCCGGCGCCGAGGCCGGTGCGGGCGGTAGGGAAGGTCAGGCCTGGAAAGACTGCCAGCTGGACGCGGGAGGCTTCGTCGTTGACGATCCGATACTTGAGCGACGCTTCGACGTCGCCGGCGCCCATGCGGCTGCCAGCCGCGTCATGCGTAAAGGCGAGCGGCAGGCCCAGCGTGAGCTGCACGTCGGACGCCAGCCCATAATTGAGCTCTACACCAGTTGACCCGGCAAAGTCGGTGCAGCGCCCATCGACCTCGGTGACCGGGCCGTAGATCTCCCAGTGCCCCGGTTCGGTGGGCTCGGGATCATCGGTAAGGAAAGGCGGGCCGCCCCATGCGCGGCCGGCGAGAGCCATCCAGCAGAGCACTGCCAGAACTGGCAGGAGCAAGGCGCGGGACATTCCGGGGAGCTTCACGAGGTCATGCACGGATCTGCACATAACGGCCAGGGTCAGCAATGGCGATGGCTGGTGGCGGCTGCACGAGCGGCAACCGCCACCATCTTGGTTCAGAACTTCACCCGCGCATCAACGGTGAACGAGCGCGGCGGGAGAAAGCTGAACTGGTCGTCCACGCCGTAGGTCTTGCCGCTCGCGATCGAGGTAATCGCCCGGTTGTTGAACACGTTCGAAACCTGCGCGCCGAGGTGCAGGTTGCCGATGTCCTGGCCGATCGAGAAATCGCCGACCGAGTAAGGCGCGATGCGATAGTTGCGGGGTCCGACGTTGGCATATTCGGTCGCATACTGCGTGCCGGTCAGCTTCTGGCTGAACGACATGGTGAAACCGCCGCGCACATAGACGAAGCCCGCCACAGCCGTCGCGTAGGGCGCCTTGGCGACCTGGGCGGCCGAGGCGACCGACGTGGCCTTGTTGAATGAGGCGTTGCCGTAGATGGTCAGGCCCTTGACCAGCTCGGCGCTGACCTGGCCTTCGACGCCCTTGTACTTCACCTGGCCGATGTTCACGAGGACTGACGGGTCATTGCCGCACGCCGCGGAGGAGCAGCCCGCGATCTTGTTGTTGACGTTGATCACGTAGGCGTCGACGTCGATCGCGACGCGGCTGCCATGCCACACGCTACCGATCTGGTAGTTGGTCGTGGTCTGCGGCTGTAGCGCGTCGAGCGCCGCGGCCAGCCCGGTGTTCGTCGAGTAGAAGCTCGAGAGGTCGGGGACGTACATACCCTGGGCATACTGGCCGTAGAACGACAGGTTGCTCACCGGCTGGTAGTTCACCGTCAGGAACGGCAGCGTCTTGGTCCAGGTGGCCTTGGTGTTCAGCGCCACGCGGGCCGACTTGTCGGTGACCGGCGCATTGATCGCGCGGGTGAAGTGCACGTACTTGACGCCCGGGGTAATCGCGAGCCCGTCGATCGGGTGCGCCTCGAATTCGGCGAACAGCTGGTACTGGTCCCAGGTCGAATGCTGGAAATAGCGGATGTAGGCCTGCGATGCCGAGGTCAACGAGGCCAGGTTCAGGTTTGCGGTCTCGTTGTAATTGAACGCCCGATTGTTGCTCCAGTCGAAGTTGTACAGGTGACGGTCGGTGTCGGCATGTTCGTACCATCCGCCGAGGCGGGCCTTGCCGAAGCTCGATTCGTAGTTGATCTGGCCGATGTAGCCGAGCACGCGGTACTTGTTCAGCTTGTCATAGCCGGCGATGTGGCCGGTGATGGTCGGCAGTGTGTAGGGACCGGTCCCGGTGGGGGCGCCCTTAACCGTGCCGCCGCCATACGTGAACTTGGTGATGGCATTGGCGGCATTTTTGGTCGTGAGGCCGGTGGCGGGGTCGACCGCGCTCGGCGTCGTGGTGCCGTTACCCGAGAGCGTGTTGTTGGTGTAGCCGTACATGTAGGCACGGTTGTCCAGGCTGAAGCCCGAGCCGAGTTCGCTCTGCAGGCGGATGTAGGAGAAATCGGTGGTCTTGTCGGTGCGGTTGTATGCGTAATAGTCGGCGCGGGTCGGATCGTTGCTCATCCCGAAATCAATGCCGAACTGGCCGATGTTCGACGTCGGCGCGCAGTTGTCGGCGGTGAGCGTGGTCCCGGCCGCGGCGGGCGCGAGCGGGTTGAAGGCGCCGCAGGTAGCTCCCTTCAGTACGTCCGACTGGTAGTAGGAGTTGCGGTTCCAGGTGCTCATCACGGTGAGCGTGTTGGCCTCGCCCAGCGGCACCACGGCCTTGAAGTACAAGTTCTTCGACTTGACCGGCGAATTGGTCAGCGCGCCGTCGGACTGGAGATACTGGCCCGAGAGGACGAACTTGGCGCCGCCAAGGCTGGCCACCTTGCCGCTCTGCAGTTCGAACCGGCCGATGAAGGTGTTCCAGTTCCCCGTCATGCCTTCGATCTGGCCGCCGCGCTGGTCGCTGGCCGCGCGCGAATACATGTTGATGTTGCCGCCGTACGTGGCCTGACCGAGCTGGCTGGCGTTGCCCGGGCCGCGGTCGACCACCACGGTCTCGATCGTGGTCGAAGGGAAGAACGCGGTGGAGTGGTGCGTCGGGTTGTTGGTGTCGGCGAAGGGAATGGAATCGTAGGTGACGTTGTATTCGCCATCCTGGAATCCACGGATCACAGCCTTGGTCTCGCTGAAGCCCTGGCCGTTGCCGCTGCCCGAGATCGACACGCCCGGCGTGATCGCGATCAGCGTGTTGAAGTCCGCAGTCGGATTGGCGCGTTCGATGAAGGCGCGGCTCACGGCAGCCTGCGGCTGGGTCGTGGTCAGTGAGGCGGTGACCGGCGCCTGCTCCGCGATGCGCGACGCGGTGACGATGATGTCGGAACTGGTCAGCGACTGCTTGTCGTTGGCCTGGCCGGCCTGGTTTGCCGTGCTGGACTGGTCGTCGCTGCCTGCACCGGATTCGGCGGAAGCTTCCGCCGCCGCAGCGTCGACCGCGTGCGCCGGCATGGCCAGCACGAACAGACTGGAAGCCGCCATCAGGGCGGCGCGGAAGTGCAACTTGGTCATGGTTTCCCTCATGGGTCTGGAAAGCTTGGGGATCAGGGACGGGCCAGCTCGGCCCGTGCCGCGGCGACCCGGTCGGCGAGGCGCGGATCGGTGAGCAGCTGTTCGACGGCGGCGGTCGCCGCAGCGTGGCTGGCTTCGAGATCGGAGCGGAGGTGAACGCCGCAGATCTCGCGGCTGAGCGCATAGTCCTCGGCACGGGCGAGGATGACCGGCGCGCGATCCGGGATCAGCCGGGCCAGGGTCCAGCCAACGGACCAGCCGTAGCCGGCATGTCCGCTGGGGTAGCCCGTCGGCGTGGACGAGCCCTTGCCACAGTGCGGCAGGCGTGGGTCGATCTGGTAAGGGCGCGGACGCTGGAAATGAGCCTTGGCGGCATGGACCATGCGCTCGACCTCATCCGAAATTGTCTGGAGCAGGGCCGAGGTCGCGGGGAGATGGGCGAAGTCGCGCGCCGCGGCCGGGCCGAAGGCTGCAGGCTCCTCGTGTTCGCCATCCCACTGTGCCTGTTGCAGGCGTTCCGGCGTGGCCGCGGCAACGAGTGCCCGCACCCGGTCCATCTCCAGCTTCTCGACCGCCGAGCCCCTGGCCGGCGGCGGAGCGAAGGCGTGCGTGGGGGAAAAGACGAGCGGGTCGAGCCAGCGCAGGCGATTGTCCTCCGGCGCCGCCGTTGCGGCCGGAGTCGGGGTTGCGGTCTGCGCATGAGCGGCAGACGCGACAAGGCAGACCGCAAAAGCGGTGCAGTACAGCCGAAGCTTCTGCAAGAGTGTACCCCCCGATTTGTGCACCGCAGCACGGCTGCGTGACGAGAGTCGGCTAGAGTTATGTTATGACGTTTGTGTGACTCTCTCTCGATATACTTCGTAACATGCACAATGTTACGCAGATGAATCCCGGTTGTAGGAATGGTGTAATACCATTGTCAGAAAATATAGTTCGATTGATCGTGGTGGCATGTGCCGCTAAATGCCGAATCATGGTGAAGGGGCTTTATCGAACCTACGATCGGCTGCTGGGTGATGCAGTGCGCGTGCACTGGTCAGCAGGCGACGCCGCTCCGATCCTGTCGCTGGGAGTCTATGCTGTCTTGAAAGGCGAGCCACCGGCCAGACTGCTGCCGACGCGCGATGAGTACGAGCGCCGAACCTATTCGCCCGATCCCGATCCGTTCGAGGAATGGCTCGTCGAGAGCGCCGGTTAATCGCGCTCTGCTGTCAGCCGTTGTTCGATCCCGCGCCACAGCCGGGTCACGGCTTCGGCAGCCGGGGAGCGCGGTGCCATGTCGCCGATCGGCCGGCGCAGCACCGCGGTCTGTTCCATCGCGCTGGCCATTGGCACCACCGGCCAATCCGGATGTGCGGCATGAGCCGCCTGGTGAAGCTTGCGCCGCGCGTCATACATGGCGAAGACCGGCAGGACGGACGCATGGCCGCTGTGATGGCGGCGTAGATGCTCGCGCACGTCGGCCAAGCCCCGCTCGGCCAGCGGCGAGGCCGTGAGCGGAACGATGATCGCGTCAGCGGCGCGCAGCACCTGGCTGCTGAGTTCGTTGAGCACCGGCGGACAGTCGAGCACGATCCTCTCGTAACGCCCCGCCAGCGACTGGGTCAGCTTGGCCAGCCGGCGCTTCTTGCCTAGCTTGGCGAGGAAGCCGGCAACCTCATGCAGTCCGGGATCGGCCGGCAGCACGTCAAGCTGCGGGTAGGCGGTGGCCACAATCGGCGGATTGTCGGCATCGGCATGAGCGAACACGGCCAGGGCTTCACGCCCCGCGGGCCGGTCAACGCCAAGCAGAAATCCGCCGCTCCCTTGCGGGTCGAGATCCCACAGCAGAGTGCTGCGCGACGACAGCGTCGCCGAGGCCCAGGCGAGATTGGCTGCAAGCGTGCTCTTTCCCACTCCGCCCTTGACGCTGTAGCAAGCAACGACTTTCATAGTCCTGCCCCGTGCCTGGGCCGGCCGATCACGCGCCCGAAATGCTGTCGAGCACGTAACCCTGCGACCGGACGGTGCGCAAGGGATCGGGCACGCCTTGCTCGCGCAGGGCTCGGCGCAGGCGCCCGGCCCAGACGTCGACGGTGCGCTCGTCGAGCAAGCCGCTGTCCTTGCCGAGGCTCTCGATCAGTGCGGCGCGGCTGAACACGCGATCGGGGTTGGCGACGAAGAAGGCGAGCAGGCGAAACTCGTTCGGCCGCAGGGCCAGCAGCTTGCCGCGGTAGCGGGCCGCGAAGGCGACCTTGTCCACGACGAGATCGCCATGCCGCAGGCGGCTGACGGCGCCGGATATCGCGCTCATGGCCGAAGGCGGCTGATGATAATTGGACGGTTGCATGGCAGGTTCCACGAAGACCGTGATGCCGCACCAAGGTGACAAACCGGTGACGGTTTCATGACATGACTGCGCTGGGCAGACGCAAGTCGGGTTCAGGCGGCAACGTTGAAGCGATTGGCGTAGCGGCCGGACAGGCGCTCGAGCGGAAGGACGACGCACACGTCGATGGTGCCGAACGCGTGGTCAATGTAGGCCCCGTCGCCAAACAGCGCGCCGGCGCGAACGTAGCCCTTGATCAATGGCGGGAGGCCGAACAGGGCCATGCGGTGGTCGTAAGCATCGGGGCTCAGCCGCTCCAGCGGGATGCCGCAGCCGGGCCGCACACTGGGGCGCTGCTCGGCCGGAGCCAGGCAATTGTGGGCGAGGTAGGACAGGCTGGCGGCATGCTCGGCCGGGTCGGTGCCGTGGAACGAGGCGCAGCCGAACATCGCCCCGATGGAATGGAGCGAAAGGTATTCGGCAATGCCCCGCCAGAGCAGCGCGATCGTATGGCTGGTGCGGTATTCCGGCAGCACGCAGGAGCGGCCAAGCTCCAGCAAGTCGCCGCAACCCTTGGCGTGGCGCTGCAGGCGGGAGAGATCGAACTCACTGGCCGAATAGAAACCGCCGTGCCGCCGGGCCACCTTGCCGCGCAGGAGCCGGTATGTTCCCACCACGGTTTGCGCCCCGGTCTCGCCGTCCCGGTCGGTGACGAGCAGGTGATCGCACAGGCCGTCGAAGCGGTCCTGGTCGAGTTGAATCTCCGCCTCGCCGGCGGCGCCCATCTCGTCCATGAACACCTGCCAGCGCAGGCGCTGCACGGCCGCGACGTCCACTGCGTCGCGCGCCAGCCGGACGGACAGGCGCCGCTCGGCAGCCTTGGCGGCCAGCACCGGGGTCACCGGCTCACCTCGGCCAGTTCACGATCGGCGCTAATCTGACAGGCTTGCTTGGCTGCACCGATCGCTGCGAGGAACTGGTCAGTGGCTGCTTCCCAGGTGAAGCGCCGGGCAAAGACTGCCGCAGCGCTGCGGTCCATCCGCAAGGCCCGGCCGATCGCCACTTCCAGATCGCGGTCGAGACTGCCGATCCGCGCGGGAAAGTCATCGTCACTGCCGCGGCCCTCCGGTCCGAGCACATCGAGCGGTCCGGTCACGGGGAATGCGGCAACCGGGACCCCGCAGGCGAGAGCCTCGATCATCACCAGCCCGAAGGTGTCGGTCAGGCTGGGGAAGACGAAGCAGTCGGCAGTGCGGTAGGCGGAAGCCAGATCCTCCCCCTCCAGTGCGCCGAGGAAGTGGACGTCGGGGTAGCGCGCCCTCATCGCAGCGAGCGCCGGACCATCGCCGACGACCACCTTGGAGCCCGGCAGGTCCTTGCCGAGGAAGGCATCGAGGTTCTTCTCGGGCGCCACCCGGCCGACGCTGAGCAGGATCGGTCGCGGCAGGTCCGCCATGGCCGGATGCAGTTCGCCGTCCGGGCGGAACAGCCAGTGATCGATGCCGCGCGTCCAGCGGCGGGTCTGGATGATCCCGCGCCCGGCCAGTTCCTGCTCGAGGCTGGCCGTAGCGACGAGGACCACCCGGCTGCGGCGGTGGAAGTGCTGCATCAGCGGCCAGAACCGCTCAACCGAGAGGCCGGTGCGCACGGCGGCGTATTCCGGGAAGCGGGTGTGAAAGGCGGTGGTGAAGGGCACGTCGTGCTTGAGGCACCAGCCCCGCGCCGACCAGCCGATCGGCCCTTCGGTCGGGATATGGACGATGTCTGGCGCGAAGGCATGGAGCAGCTTGCGCGCAGTGAAGCGCGGAGCGAGGGCCACGTCGATCGAGGCATAGCCGGGCAGCGGCAGGGTGCGGAACCGGTCCGGCGTGATCAGCTCGACCTCATGCCCGCGCCGGTCCAGCTCGGCGACAGTTGCGGCAAGGGTGCGGACCACGCCGTTGACCTGGGGGAACCAGGCATCGGTGGCGATGGCGATCTTCATGCCGCGAACTCCCTGGCGGCGGCATGGGCGGCGGACTTGCCGGGGGCGGACATCTCCCCGTTCCAGTCCACAATCGACATTGCGCCCTGGTGGTCTTCGACCAGCGCAGTGCAGCTCTCGACCCAGTCGCCGTCGTTGAAGTAGGTGATCTCGCCGATCTGGCGGATCTCGGCGCAGTGGATGTGGCCGCAAACCACGCCGTCGAACCCGCGGGAGGTCGCCTCGTGGGCCAGCGCCTGCTCGAAGTTGCAGACGAACTGGACCGCATTCTTGACCCGCTTCTTCAGGTAGGCCGAGAGCGACCAGTAGGGCAGCCCCATGCGCTTGCGCACGGCGTTGACGAGGATGTTGGCCCTTAGCAGCAGCGTGTAGGCCTGGTCGCCGAGAAAGGCGAGCCAGCGCGCGTAGAGCACCACCCCGTCAAACTTGTCGCCATGGATCACCAGCAGGCGGCGCCCGTCGGCCGTCTGGTGCGCGGCCTCGGTGGCAAGCTCCACCCCACCGAAGCTGAACCCGGCATAGTCGCCGAGCACCTCGTCATGATTGCCGACGATCAGGACCACTCGCGTGCCCCGATGGGCCATCTTCAGAACCCGGCGGACAACTTCGTTGTGGGCGTCGGGCCAGAACCAACCCTTGCGCAGCGACCAGCCGTCGATGATGTCGCCAACCAGATAGAGCTGCTCAGTCTCGATCGACCGGAGGAAATCCACCAGCATGCTGGCCTTGCAGCCGCGGGTGCCGAGGTGGACGTCGGAGATCCACACCGTGCGGTAGCGCTTCTTGGGGCGGAAGCCGCGAGGCTCGGGGAGGTTGAGCCAGTCCGGTGCGTGGGGCTTCCGGGGCGAGAGGATTGCTTCGTGGGCAGACAATTCGGAGAGCATTGCTGCGTGCTCCATGTGGTTGATCTTGCCGCGTCAGTGGGCCCCTTTGGTTTCGCCGGCATGACGGGACGGCGTCAGTTTGGTTACAGTGGGTTCCTTGGCTCAGGGCTCGGCGGTCCCGGCCGCGATACCACCAGGCGCTGGTAATAGCCGCCGGCTCCGGTGGCGATCGCGTAAGCCAGACCGCGTGCGGACGCCGTGCGCGCGACGAACTCGGCGAGGTCATCGCGGGGCGTCACGTGAAAAGCGGTCAGCCAATGCCGCAACCCGGACCGCAGCAGACCAGGCAGGTTTGCCATGTCGCCAAAATCGACGATGTGGAGCGATCCACCCGGCGCAAGCAGGCAGCAGGCATGGACGATGGCTTCTTGCCACGCCGGCACCATGGAAAGACAGTAGGGCATGACGATGCGGTCGAAATTCAGCCGGCCGAGCAGGTGTCCCGCATCGAAAACGGCTGCGTCGCCCAGGGCAAGCACGGCGTTGAGGCCCCGGCGGGCATGGGCGGACTTCAGCATCTCGGCAGAGATGTCGATGCCGTGAAGGCGGGCCTCGGGCCAGAGCCGCCTCACCAGCGCGAGATTGCGAGCGGTGCCGCAGCCGATTTCGAGCACGGTGCCGGACGGCGGGAGCGCAAGGTCGCGGATCGTCCGGTCGCGGCCGAGCAGGTAATACTTGCGGGTCAGATCGTAGATCGGCCGTTGCCAGCGGTAGATCTGGTCCATCTGGTCGGCATGCGCCCGCTCGCCGGGGGCGAGGTTCATGCCTTCAGCCGGTAGAGATGGAGCCCCCCGTATATGGAAGAGCGGTCTCGCCGGACCAATTCGCGCGCCTCATCAGCAGAATAGTCCCAGCGCTCCAGGATCGCCGGGGGCACCCGACCGGGAAGCAGCGTCTCCTCCGCTGCCGTGCGAAACAGCACGCGGGCGCCGGGCCGCGCCGTGCGGGTAATCTCGCTCCACAGCTCGGTCAGCTGGGCGTCGCTCATCCAGTCCTGCGCATCGAGCAGGACGAAGCGGTCGAGACTGCCGCTGGCTTGGCCAGCAAGGTGCTCGGTCATCGAGGCGTGGCGGATGGCCAGCCGATCGATGCGGCCGCACAGCACCGCATAATTGGCCGGTTGAAGCCACGGCGGCAGCGGGGCATCCGGCGCCCGGCCGTAACCGCGCGAGAAGGCCTGCCAAGCGAAGTAGTTGTCGTTGACGGCGAAGTCGCAGGCGAGCTTCTCCAGCCGCTGGCGCAGGACCGTCGCCATGCGCTGGTCCCCGGCAAGGGCATCAAACTGGGCGGGCGGGATGCCGAGGCCGAACAGCGAGGCCGGTTGGCTGGTCAGCCAGCGGATCAGCTTGCGGTCGAACAGCGGAGCGAAGCGTTCGTCGAACACGCGGCGCTGCTCGGCCAGCGAGCCCGCGGCGAGGATTTCGCGCGGATCGCAGCCATAGAGACGCGCTATCAGGTGCGCGGTGCCAATGAAGGTGCCGAGCAGCCCCCGCTTGTAGAAGCCACCTGCGAAGCCGCCGATACGACGGCGGCCGGCAAGATCGCGACCTTCCCAATAGCGCCGCGTTGGCTCGTCGAGATGGCCTCGGAGCAATTCGCGATAGATTGCGACGTTGGCCTTGCTGTCAGCCTCGACGAAGAACTGCCGCAGGTTCGCATGGTCCGGCAGGTGACGAACCGCGGCGATCTTGAGCCGGTTCAGCGCGACGTGAGCCGTGTTGAGGTCAACCGCGGTGACTTCCGCCGGATCGGCGGTCAGGTAGGACAGGGCATTGCAGCCCCCGCTGGCGATCGTGACCACCCGGTGGCCCGGAGCGATCTCCAGCGCTTCCATGTCGACCACCGGGTCTTCCCAGATCTGCGGATAGACCAGCCCCTTGAAGGCAATGGCAAAGGCGCGATCGAGCAAGCGCTCGTGAAGCGGAGCCTGGTTGCGCACGACGGCTGCGGCGATTCGATCGCTCGCGACCGTTTCCGGTCGGAATGCGAGATTGCTGGTCATGACGTGCTGCCTGATTACCGGGTGTAGCGGGCGCGGAGCTTGGCGATGTCGGACCGTGTGAGACCGATTTGGCTGGCAAGGTAGCCGTCCACGCTCCCCCAGCGTGCTCTCATCTCGTCGAAGGCAAAGTCGAGAAAAGGCTTGCCCTCGGCGGTCATGAGCGGCTGGGGCTGGCTGGCGTGCGGATCGCTCTGTAACCGGGCAAAGATCGCCGCGCCGGGATTGGCCGCGGCCTGCTCGGGCGTGATCCGGAGCATCTCGAACTCCGGCCGGCGATACTTTGTTGAAAGGTGATAGTCCTCGACGATCGTCGCGTAAGGCGTGCCGAGCGCCGACAGGATCAATGCGGTGACGAACCCGGTGCGGTCCTGGCCGGCGGAGCAGTTATAGACCACCGGACCCTCGCCGCGCAGCAGCAGCGCGAAGACCTGCCGCACCTGCGGGGCGAGGAACTCCGGCATCCGGCGATAGCCTTCGCCGGAGCCGCCGCTGCCCTGGAAGCCCGCCATCAGGTCGGCCATGCGGTAGCCCACGGCCGTATAGGGCACGCCGTCGATCCGGGTCGGGGCCAAGCACCCGCTCCTCGTCGGAGCGCAGGTCTACCATGTGGGTGAGGTGCAGGCCCGCGATCCGCGCCCGGTCGGTGGCCGTCAGCATTGGAGTCCCACCCGAACGATAGATCAGCCCCCATTTGACATGGCGCCCGCCGGCAGCGGGGTAGCCCCCGATGTCGCGGAAGTTGGAGCCCGCCTCGAGCGGAACCAGCCGCTCGTGCTGCAGCGCGACAGCTTCGGTGGGCGATGCGGCCAAAGCCGGGGCGAAGACGCCGGCCGCGGCCAGGGCAAGAGCCATTACCAGGCCGGTCATGGGGCGGCGCGTGAGCGAAGCGGACATAGTCATGACTCCTGCGGCCTCGATGTTACATCTTGATGTTGAGGTCGACGCCCCAAGTGCGAGGCTCGTTGTAGAAGCCCTGCATGCCGCTGGTCGGGCTGAACGAGCGGTAGAAGACGTGCTGCTCGTTCAGGAGGTTGCGCCCCCACAGCGCCGCGCTCGCCGTCGCACCGGATCGGCCCATGGCGATGTCCGCCAGCGCCACACGCCCGTTCACGACGATGGCGCTGTCGCCCTTCGGCTGGTAGATGTTCGTGGGATCGTTCGGGCCGACATATTTCGGGTCCGAGGCGTTTACGTAGTAACCGGAGTCATAGCTGGCATCGAGGTGCAGCCGCAGCGCCATACCCTTGACCGGCATCTCGTAATCGATCGACCCGCTGGCTGCGTCCGACGGCGTGTAAATGACGTAGACCGGCACCGCGAGTGTGCTGATCTGACCCGCCGCATTCGGATAGGGGTTCACCGCCGAGGGAATGCGGACATAGGTGTGGGCGTAGGAGGCGTTCAGCGTAAGGCCGTCCACCGGCGCCAGCGTCAGTTCTGCCTCGACGCCGTGCAAGCCGCCCGTGCCCGGCGAGTTGATGGTCGAGAGCGTGGTGCGGGTGATGCGGGTGGTGACCCCGTTTACCGTCGTCTCGAACGGCCGGATGAAGTCGACCTGGATGTTCTTGTAGGTCCCGGCATAGGCCGCCACGTTGAAGCGGGCACGATTATCCCAGAACTCCGATTTCAGCCCCAGCTCGAAGATTGAGACAGTCTCGGGGTTGAACCGGTCGTATTCCTGCGAGCGCGAGTTGGCGCCGCCCGATTTGTAGCCGGTGCTCCACTTGCCGTAGACGTGGACATCCGGTGTCGCGTCGATGTTCAGGTTGACCATGGGATCGACCCGCGACCAGGCCGCGTCCAGCGGGATCGGGCGCGAGACGCCATTGCGATCCACCGGCAGAACATTGTTCACGATGAACAGCGTTCCGTGCTTGGCGTCGCGGGTCCATCGCAGGCCGCCGGTGAGGTGGAGCGCATCGTTCATCAGGGCCGGCGTCCAGGTCGCCTGGCCGAACGCGCCGATGCTGCTGGAGGTGACGTGGCTGGCGCGGTCGAGCGCCTGGGTGGCCGGGTCCACTGTCAGGGGCACGTAGGCGCTGCCGGCCGCATTGGTGAACTGGGCGGTGAAGTAGGCCTGAGCGTTGTCCTCGACCTTCTCTTGATACCACAGCGCGCCGAGCACGTATTTCACGCGCGGCAGTTCGCCGATCACCTGGAACTCCTCGCTGGCCTGGTTCTGGCGGAACTGCGCCAGGCTGGCCCGCGAGAAGCTGACGCCGGTGAAGACACCACTGGCGTTGGACATCGAGCTTGCCGCCGAGCCGTTGTCGAACTGGGCCTGGGTCAGCTCGCGATAGGCGGTGATGGATTTGAGGGTGAGGTTTGCCGCCGCCTTGTATTCCAGAGTCAGGCTGTGCCCGTGCACCCGGCCCTTGTTGGGGATCTGCGGCACGCCGACATTGGCCACCGTCGCGCGGTCCGGCTGGATCGTGCCCAGCACCGCCTGCTTGTTCGATCCGGCGCCGAGCAGCTGGAAGTAAAGCGGCGTCGCGGAATCGCGTGATATGTCGAACGAATAGAGCGCCCTGAGATTCAGTCCCGGCCGCCACAGCGCCGCAATGTGCAGACCTTGCTTGTCATAGGCGTTGAACCCCTGAGCACCCGACAGTGGGTTCCTGACCATCGGATTGCGCTTTGCGGCGACCGCATCGATCTTGAACGAGAGGCCGGCAACTTCCGGCAGGTCGAGATGGACCTCGCCCTTGTAGGAGCCGTAGTTGCCGATCCCCGCCGTGGCGTTCAGCTGATAGGAGCCGCTCGGCCGCTTGGTGGTGATGTTTACCGCGCCGCCCTCGGTATTGCGCCCGAACAGCGTCCCCTGCGGACCCTTGAGGACTTCCACGTTGGCGATGTCGAACAGCGCGGTGCCAAGGCCCTGCGCCCGGCCAAGATAGATCCCGTCGACATAGACGCCCACGCCTTGGTCCCGCGCCGGCTGGTTGGAATCGCCGAGCACGCCGATCCCGCGGATATTGACGATGAGCGCGGTCGGCCGGGAGAAGAATGGCGCCACCCGCAGCGAGGGGATCGACCCATCCTTGAGGTCGAGCAGCGAGGTGACGTGGCGATTTGCCAGCTGCTCGCCGGACAGCACCGACATCGAGATCGGCGTCTCCTGCAGGTTCTCGCTGCGCTTCTGCGCCGTGACCATGATCTCGGTAAGCCCGCCGCCATCTGCCTCGGCAGCGGCTTCCTCGGCATGGGCGGGCACGGTGCAGGCAAAAGCGAGGCTGACGGCCAGGGCCATGTGAGCGACGGACGGACGGGAATTGCGACAGTTCATTGTGGTGAGCCCCTCTGGTTTCCAGAGGGGCAACTAGGTGCCGTCCGTGGCACTAGCGTTGCGGTTCGGTTTCAGATCAGGGTCGGAACGCCGACACGCAGGTGACGCCAATCGATCAAGCCAGGGATGAGACGGGCGCGCGACAGGCCTCGCCGGCCACGAATGGGCAGCGTGCGAATCTTGTCGGAAGTGAACCGTCGAAGCAGCCGGTCAACGGCTGGCGTCGACGCCGATCACGAGCAGGGCCGTCGGCGTGGCGCGCAGATTGGTGGCGCCCTTGGCCGTGGCGATCACCGTCGGGCGGACAATGCGCCGCGTTGCGTGGACGACCTGCGCCGGGACAGCAGACGCCGCCTCGGGGCCTTCAACGCTCGCCCCGTTGGTGTCGATGAGGACCGAAGCCATTGCAGTGCCCGTGAGGCCGAACGCCGCAGCCGCGACGATAATCGGGAGCACGAAGCGAGCGGTGCGGGCAAAGGTCATCGGTGTGGTCTCTCGCGGGTATCGCCAGCCAGGATCCGGCAAGGGCGCGGGTCACACGTAGGGACGGAGTGTGACGGTTTGGCGCAACTTTCATGTCAGTCGTCCGACACATACGTGACACCTGCGATGGCCTGCCGCGACCGGCTGCTCAGAACGCGAGTTCAAGTCCGGCGGAGATAGCTCTGGGTGCAACCTGCCGGGTCCAGCCGCCATTCAGGGCAGTGGCATCGGCGAGCACGGCGTGGACGCCGAAGATGTTGGTCACATCGACGCGGAGATCAGCCGCGTGCCCCGCCACGTCGGCATGATAGACCGCGGCCACACCCACGAGAGTATACGCCGGATGACGAGAGCCATTCGGGGCCGCCCCCGGCTTGGACGTGACTGCGCCACTTGATGCCTGCATATCCGCGGACACGGTGAGGGGGCCCATGCGACGGGTAAACCCGCCGGACATGGTGAAGGGCCGGTCGCTGGAAAGCCGCAGTCGGCCGGGGCCAGGGGCCGGGGGCGCAAACACGCCCGCCGGATCGATAAGCCCCATTCCTGTCCCTTTTGCCAGGGCGAGGTTCAGCCAGGCGCTGGTCTCACCCCGCCGATAGGTGGCCGATAGCTCGACGCCACGCATTTGGGCGGAGCGGAACGCATAGGCCGCCCCGCTCGTCGATTGCACGGCCATGCGGTCCTGAACGAGGTTACGGACCTTGCGCAAGTATCCGTCCAGGTTGAGGGTGAGCGCGCCCAGGCGTCGCTGGACGCCGGCGCCGAAATAGTCGTCCCGTTCATCAGCCAGGGCTGATGAGCCGTCCTCTCCCAGCGGCGGGGCCGAGGCGAAGCGCGCATAGCCCATATGCAGGGACAGGCCCCCATCGTCCTGCCAGACCAGGCTGGCCCGTGGCTCGAACGCAGCCGCCCGCGACGGTCCTTGCAGCCATTCGACCCGGACTCCGGGATTGAAGGTCAGCCCCCGGGCAAGCTGCCATTCGTCCTGCCCGTAGACGGAAAGGCTGGTCCGCTCGGCGTGGCTTGAACTGCCGCTGTCGGTCTCACTGCGGACGCCACGACTGACGAACAGGCCAAACCGGGCGACATGTTGCGGAGCCAATCCGGCGGTGACATCGACCTGCGTCCCCACCGAACGTCGGCTTTCGCGGCTCGGGCGGGCGAAACTCGCCCGATCGTTGGCGAAGCCTGCGAACACCGACGCCTGGATGACGTCAGCCCCCGAGCTGTGCTGGAAGGTGGCCACACCATAGCCATCATCGCTGCGCTCCCGTCCCAGCGCGCCATCGTCCCCGTAGCGTCGCAACTCGCTCGAACCGCCGACGATCAATGACAGCCGGTTTTCGGCGTCAATCAAATGATCGGCGAAGCCAAGGCCCTCGAACTGGTCGCGCCACTGACGGAGCGAAGTGCCAGAAGTGTCGGCGACAACCGACCGATCATGCTCGAAGCTGCTTGAGGCGAACAGGCTGGTCGCTCCGCTTGAGCCCGCCCATTCCAGCGCCGGCTCGATCATCCCGCCGGTGCCAGCAAAGAGTTCAGCCTGACCGCCGTGCTGATAGAGCCCGTTCTTGGTCGTGACGCTGATCACGCCGGCCGGAGCGAACCCGTATTGGGCCGGCAACGCGCCGGTGAGCAGCCGCGTGGTCTCCGCCAGCCGGGCGCTGAGGTGATCCGCCGGATCGGCAATGGCTTCCGGGATAGCGACGTTGTTGATCCGCACCTGGGTGATCGGCGCACCGCGGACAGTGAGGCTGGAGCCTGAAGTCACGCCCGGCGCCTGCGCCAGAACCGAAGCAAGGCTGCCGGTCTCGCCCCCGGGGCGGTTCTCGATGGCTTCGTTGCCCAGCGAATAGACCGTGGCGCCGAGTGCGGGTTCCATGCGGCTGCGGGCATCGTCGAGCGCGTGGGCGGTCACGACGATCGCGCCGCCCTGCCGGGCCGCATCGTCATCGTCTTCGTCCCTGTCTTCGTCCGAGGCAGCGACCGTCATGGCCGCCGTTGGTCCGCCGGTCGCAACATCGCTGGGAGCGGAAGAAGAGACGGGACTGGCGAAGGCCGGCAGAACAGCCTGGGCAGGGGGCTGATCTGGCGGGAGAGCTTCGTGCTCGCGGTCAGCCCGCACAGGAGCTGCCGAGTGTATCGGGGCGGGGTGCCGATGGCGCGAACCCTGCTTCCGCCGATCGTCTTCGTCCTCCTCGTCATCATCTCTGTCTCGCCGTCGCTCAAGCGAAAGCGGTTGGTCTGCGCCATTGGCGACGGGGCGCACAGCGGTCGTCGTGTTAGGGTGCATGGCGAGTGCAAACAGGTAAGGCAGCAATATCATGGCGCCCCCTTGCAGTTGCCTATTGCAAGCAGATTACAGTCGCACGACAGCGTGTAGAATTGACCGTTGCACCGTCGCTTGCCCCAGAATGCCGGATCTCGGCGGTTTGCAGGCACTATATCGGTTTCCACTACACAGGCAGCATAGTGGCGCTTGCATGGGTTTTAACCGAAATGACTAAATGTGAATTTAGTAGCATAGAATGTGGTTAGCGCAGCAAGCTAATCCGGTGTCTGTGCTTTGTGCTTAACCAGCTGCGCAGCGGCCAGGTAGGCACCCGCCAGAACAACGACGAAAGAAGTAAGGCGCAGCGACATCAAACCAAAGCCGAATGTGCCATGCCATGGGCCGAATGCGCACGCCATTGCCACAAGCAGCGCAAGGGTTACCGTGGCCACCAGTCCTGGAGATGGTCGACTGCACCATGGTGCGGAGCGAGTGCGGATGACGAAGATGACCAATAGTTGGGTCAGCATGGATTCCACGAACCAGGCCGTGCGGAACTCGGCCGCCGAAGCATGAAACAGCAACAGCAGCACGCCGAATGTGGTGAGGTCAAAGAGCGAGGACAGGGGGCCCATCCACGCCGTGAACCGCTCGACCGCGGCAATGCTCCAGTTGTGCGGCCTCGCAAGATCTGCACTGTCCACGTCGTCGAAGGGTATGCCGGTCTGGGAGAAGTCGTAGATCAGGTTGTTCAGCAGGATCTGGACGGCGGTCATCGGCAGGAAGGGGACGACCAGCGAGGCGAGAGCCATCGACAGCATGTTGCCGAAGTTTGAACTCGTCCCCATCCGCACGTATTTCGTGATGTTGGCGTAGGTTCGCCGCCCCTCCGCGATGCCGTCGGCGATCACGCCAAGGTCCTTGTCCAGCAGGATCAGGTCGGCGGCCTCACGGGCAACGTCGGTGGCCGTGTCGACGGAGAGACCAGCATCGGCCGCGCGAATGGCCGGAGCATCGTTGATCCCGTCACCCATGAAACCGACCGTGTGCCCCGCTTGCGACAAGGCGCGGATGATCCGCAGCTTCTGGTCGGGCGTCACGCGGGCGAAGTAGTCCGTTCGTCCCACCCTCGCTCTGAGCGCCCGCTCGGAAAGTCGGTCGATTTCGTCACCGGTGAGGACCGCGCCATCTTCGAGGCCGAGTGCCCCGACGAGGTGGCTCACGACCGTGGCTGCATCGCCGGAGATTACCTTCACCTTCACCCCAAGCTCACGCAACCTTGAGATCGCTCCAGCCGCGGACGGCTTGGGTGGATCGCTGAAGGTGCACAAGCCGGCAAAGGTGAGGTCCTGTTCATCGGCGGCAGTAATGTGCGAGCAAGTTTGATCCGTGCGCCGCCAGGCAATCGCGAGCATCCGCTCTCCCTGCGCGGCCCTTTCGTTCAACAGCTGCTCGATAGCGGTCCGGCGGGTTTCGTCGAGCGCGGGTTCTCCGGCTGCTGCTGCATATCTGACGCACAGCGGCAGCACAGCCTCGGGCGCCCCTTTCACGATCAGCAGCCGTTGCTCAGCCGTCGAGGCCAGCACAGAGGACCGGCGCCGCTCGAAATCGAATGGCAGGTCGGCCAGCTTCGTCCATCCCGTGGCAACGTCAGGCCGTTCGGCGAGGATGGCATCGTCCAGCGGATTTCCGGTGCTCCCGGCAAGGGCGCTGTTGATCGCGGCCAGCTCGAGCACATGGGCATCAGCCGCCCCATCGGCACCGCAGCTGGCGCTCAGGCGAATCCGCGCCTCGGTCAGGGTGCCGGTCTTGTCGGTGCACAATACGTCCATCGCGCCGAGGTCATGAATCGCCGCGAGCCGCTTCACGATCACCTTGCGTCGCGCCAGCCGCAGCGCGCCGCGGGAGAGGGTTACCGTGGTCACCATTGGCAGGAGTTCCGGCGTCAGCCCCACGGCCAGAGCGACGGCGAACATGAAGCTTTCAAGCGGAGGCCGGTGGAGCACGAGCTGGACGAAGAGAACGAACAGTACCAGCGCAAGCGTCAGTCGGGCGATCAGGAGCCCCAGCCGATGCAGCCCCCTCTCGAAGGCGGACGGCGGCTGATCGCTCAGGATTTCTGCGGAGATCGATCCGAATGCCGTGGCCCTTCCGGTGGCCGCCACCAGCATCGTTGCCTCGCCGGAAATCACCGCTGTCCCGGCGAACAGGGCATCGAAAGCCCCGATCATGCTTGTGGCATTGCTCGGCCCTCTGCGCTTCTCGACCGGGTAGGGCTCGCCCGTCAGGATAGCCTCGTCGACCCGCATCGAGCGACTGGCGATGATCACACCGTCAGCCGGCACGAGATTGCCCGGAACCAGCCGGACAAGATCGCCCCGGACGAGTTCGCGGCTGGGAACGGACCGTTCGGCTCCGTCGCGCAGGACCCGCACAGAGGGCGCGATCGACCGCCGCAAGGCCGCCGCCGCTGCTTCCGCACCGTGCTCCTGGTAGACATCGAGTCCAATCGAGAAGGTGATGATGATGAGGATGATGACGAGGCTGGCGGTGTCTCCCGCAATACCGGAGACGATCGCCGAGGCCAGCAGGATCAGCACCAGCGGCTCAGCGATCCGCCGCATGATCCGGCGGGGAAGACTGCTGCCTGTGCTTTCTTCCAGCGTGTTGGGACCGTCGCTCGCCAGACGGCTCGCGGCCTCCGGTGACGTCAGGCCTTGGACGCGGGCGTCCAGATCTGCGCCCTGCCAGAACGTGTGAACCGGCGCGGCCGGAGCGGCGGCGCGCCTAGTCACGATCATCGCCTTTCTCCTCGTGCGCTCCCCTGAGCAGGACCAACCCCGGTAGCAGCGGCAACCATAAGGTGAGGCCGCGCAGCAGCAAGGTCGCGGCCACCGCTGTCTCCAGCGGGATGTGAGTCATCGTCAGCATGGTCACGCTGGTTGCCTCGAAAGTTCCGAGGCCCATCGGCATCGGTGATAGCGTGCTGGCGATCGATGCCATGATCAGCGCGACAAAGGCGCCGGTCGGATGCGCGGAGGCCCCTAGGGCGAGCAGGCAGGTTGATAGGGAGGCCGCATCCAGCAGGTAAATCAGGCCGTTCCACAGCGTCACCCGCACGATCAGTCCGGGACGCCGCAGGAGCTCCGCCGGTGCGGTGCCGATCAGATGAAGCACACGCCGCGCTGGGCCGATGCCTTCGAGCCATGCGGGCAAGGGCGCCGCGCCGCGTCGGCGGACCCAAAGTGCCAGGCTCGGGACCGCTACCGCGACCACGAGGAACAGCGTCACAACTCCCGCCAACCATCGGGAAACTTCACTGGCGAGCCACATGATCACGAGCATGGCGAGCGCGCAGACGGCGTATGACAGGTAGTAGCCGATCAAGGTCAGCAAGACGGCCCCCATGGCTTCAGGTCGGGGCACTCCGAGCGCCCGCATGCGGCCAATGGTCACAATATGACCGCCGATGCCTGCGCTGGGCATGGCCTGATCTGCGAACAGCTTCATCAGCGCAACCGGAACCAGCTTTGCCAGTGCAACGTCGTGGCCCGATCTTCCGAGAACGCCCTTCCAGCCTTGGGCAAGGCAAAAGTATGTCATGAACTGCAACGCGAGTGCAGCCAGCAACCACACCGGCCGAGCCTCCCGTGCCAGGGAGACCAACCGATCTATTTCGGCGAAGTGAAGGAACAGCAAGAGGAGCCCGGCCACCGCGAACAAGCCCGTGGCGAGGCGCCAGGGTATGAGCGCAGTGGGAGTGGATTCCGCCACCCCGTCAGTGTGCGCGTCCCCCCACCTAATTCAAGTCATTAGTGAAGGTCAGCGCGGACGAACATTGCCGCAGGGGTTCACAACAACGTCATCCCCTGGCCGACCACGCTCCCCGATCAGGTCAGCGCCATCCAGACCGTCCTCGCCTTCTCTCCAGGCCGTTCCTCACCCAGGGCATCGCCCGCGCATTCAAGGGCAAGCGGGCTGCCACGGTCACCCCCGTGCTCGGTAGATGATCTCCCGAGCAGGTTGCCGGAATTCGCAGAACTTATGTTGACCAAGGTGCCGTCAATATGGCAATCGCCGCGCGTCTGCGGGATAGTCTGTAAACCGGTCTGTAAATCCTCAGCGCGGCCAGCGACCGAAACTTCGGTTTCCTGCGGGTTTGCGGGTGTAGCTCAATGGCAGAGCAGAAGCTTCCCAAGCTTACGACGAGGGTTCGATTCCCTTCACCCGCTCCAGCGCTATCGTAATTTCCTCCGGTGGCGGCTGGTCGGCGGCCAGCGCGAGCCTCGCGGGCAGTCGACCTTCGATCTTATGCTCGCCCCCACTTCCCCTCTCCCGCCGGGCGGAGCACGATGCGGTCCACGAGCGAGCGTAGCTGCGGGATGCCCTCTAACCTCGATCGATCGTCACCGGCGAGCGCCGTCTCCAGTTGAGCAACGCGGTCACGGTAGTCACTCGTGCTACGAGCAGAGCCCCGATAAAGGCATGCATGTCGGAGTGAAAAGTGCCCGAGTTCCTCGTCAGATGTCGATCTGGCTCCCGAGTTCGATGACCCGGTTGGTGGGCAGCTTGAAGAATTGCATGGCGCTCTCGGCATTCCGAACCATCCATGCAAAGAGCTTCTCACGCCAGACCGCCATGCCGGGCCGGCTCGAGACGATCAGTGTTTCGCGCGAGAGAAAATAGCTTGTTTCAGCGGGTTTGAACGGCCCGCCTGCGCGATCTTCGGCCTGGAGTTCGGCTGGTATGTTCACATCGTCCATGAAGCCGTAGTTGAGCACGATGCGATAAAACCCTTGCCCCAGAGCTTCGACTTCACGGCGCGTGTCCGGCGCGACATGCGGCACGCCCTTGGTCGCGACTGTCAGGATCGCGACCCGCTGATGCAAGATGTGGTTGTGCTTCAGATTGTGCAGCAGCGCGTGAGGGATGCCCTCGGCGCTCGAGGCGAGGAACACGGAGCTACCGGCAACCCGGCGCACGCGCTCACCGACCGATTGCAGGAACATCTCGACCGGCATGGCGTCCTCGGCAAGGCGTTCGCGCATGAGGCGCCGGCCGTTCGCCCACGTCGTCAGCAGAGTGAAGGTCACCGCGGCGACCAGCAGCGGGAACCAGCCACCGTCGGGTATCTTGGTGACGTTCGAGGCGAAGTAGAACCCGTCGACAATCAGGAAGCTGCCGGTGACGAGCGTGGCGACGGCGGGGTGCCACTTCCAGACGGCGAAGGTGAGCACGCCCAGCATGCAGGCGGTGATGAACATCGTGCCGGTCACCGCGATGCCGTAGGCCGCGGCCAGGTTGCTCGAGCTCTTGAAGCCCATGACCAGCAAGATGACCAGGACGAGCAGGCCCCAATTGACCAGCGGCACATAGATCTGCCCAGCGGCCCTGGCGCTGGTGTGCTCGATCCTGAGACGCGGTAGATAGCCAAGCTGGACCGCCTGTTGCGAGACCGAATAGGCGCCGGAAATAACCGCCTGGCTCGCGATGATCGTGGCAACGGTGGCGAGGATCACCAACGGCAACCGCGACCACTCTGGAGCCATGAGGAAAAACGGGTTCTCAACGGCTGCCGGCGTCTTGAGCAGGAGCGCGGATTGGCCGAGGTAATTCAGGAGCAGGCACGGCAGCGCGATGTAAAGCCACGACACCATGATCGCCTTGCGCCCGAAATGTCCCATGTCGGCATAGAGCGCCTCGGCCCCGGTCACCGCCAGCACCACCGAACCTAGCGCCAGGAATGCAAGCTTGGGATCAATCAGGAAGAATTCGATCGCGTAGTGTGGGCTCAGCGCCCACAACACCTGCGGCGCGTGCATGATGTTGACGAGACCCAGAACGGCAAGGATCACGAAATAGATGACCATGACCGGGCCGAACAGTCGGCCAACAACCGCCGTGCCGTGGGACTGGATCGCGAACAGACCAATCAGGATCCCGATCGAGAGCGGCAGCACCCAGTGAGCGAAGCTGTCGCTCACAATGGTGAGACCTTCGACCGCGGACAGCACCGAAATCGCCGGTGTGATGATCGCGTCGCCATAGAACAGGGCTGTTGCGATAACGCCCAGCATACCGATGAGCGGCGTCCAGCGGTTCACCCCGAGCTTGCGCCCGATCAGCGCGAGCAGCGCCAAGCTCCCGCCTTCCCCGTGGTTATCGGCATGAAGGATGACGAATACATACTTGATCGTGACGATCAGCATCATCGTCCAGAAGATCAGCGACAGCACGCCGAAGATGTGCGCGGGATCGACCGCCAGCGGATGATGCCCGATGAAGCTTTCCTTGAGCGCGTACAGAGGCGACGTGCCGATGTCCCCGAAGACCACGCCGATGGCTCCGATCGCCAGGGTTGCAAGGCCGTCCTGGCGGTGGTGGCCGGCATCGTCATTCGCGTCTGAATCACTCATTCGCGCGGGCTACGCGCGGGCACGGAGCCACGCCACGAGTTTTACGGAATGTTTATGCTGCGGCCAAATTCTCGTGTGGAATTTTAACGGCGCGCGGGAGCACATGGGTCACCGCATCGATGATGCGGGAGTCGTAACATGTCATCTCTTCTTGACCGTTTGCGCAGCGGACGCCGCTGGTGGGCTGCCGAGCTGGTCTTCCGGTTAACCGGGATTGGCCTGCTGGCGAGCTGCCGGCACTTTGCGCAGCTGGCGCACCGGTGGGTGCTGACGCCGCCGGCGCACCGGGCAACTCTGGCCGAATTCGGCATGTGTGCCCTGGTGTTTGCCCTGCTATCGGCAGGTCTGGCACTGACCCTCGAAGGACCCGGACTGCTTCGCCTCGTTCCAATTCCCAAGCAGAGCGTCTTCTCCAGGCCAGGAGCTCTCTAGATGCCCGACCTGCTCTGGCTGGGACGTTGCCGCACTGTCCGTCCCGGGGGGGGGGGCAGATGGTACCGCCGGACCTTGTGACCACCTCCGCCTCGGGCATGGATCCCCATATCAGCCCTGATGCCGCCAGCTTCCAGGCCAGCCGCGTGGCCGCGGCCCGGGGGCTCAGCGAACCGGCCGTTCGCCAGCTCATCGCCGAGCACGTCGAAGAACCGACGCTCGGCTTCCTCGGCGAGCCGCGCGTGAACGTGCTCGAACTCAATCTCGCTCTCGACAGGATGCAGGCACCGGGCGCAAACAGCGGCAGATGACCGAGGCGCGCCCCGACCCCGAAGCCCTGCTGCGTGCGGCCGCGCGCGAGGGCAAGGGGCGCCTCAAGGTCTTTCTCGGCGCGGCACCCGGAGTCGGCAAGACCTACGAGATGTTGACCGAGGCGGCGGCCCGCCGCGAGAACGGTGTGGACGTGGTGGTCGGCGTCGTCGAAAGTCACAGCCGCGCCGAAACCAGGGCCAAACTGACAGGCCTCGAGGTCATCCCGCGCAAATCCATCGCCTATCAGGGCCACGTCCTCGACGAGATGGACATCGATGCGATCCTCGCCCGCCGCCCGGCACTGGTGCTGGTGGACGAGCTTGCCCATACCAACGCCCCCGGCAGCCGCCATGACAAGCGCTACCAGGACGTCGAAGAACTGCTCGATGCCGGGATCGACGTCTATTCGACGCTCAACGTCCAGCATCTCGAGAGCCTCAACGACCAGGTCGCCGCCTTCACCAAGGTGCGGGTGCGCGAGACCCTGCCGGATCGGGTTATCGAGAATGCCGACCTTGAAGTTGTCGACCTTCCGCCCGACGAACTGATCGAGCGGCTGAACCAGGGCAAAGTCTACGTGCCCGAGGAGGCCTCGCGCGCGCTGGTCCATTTCTTCTCGCGCTCGAACCTCTCGGCGCTGCGCGAGCTGGCGTTGCGGCGGGCGGCCCAAGCCGTCGACGCGCAAATGCAGGACTACCTGCGCGCCGGTACCGAAGGGGGTCGGTGGGCTGTCGGCGACCGTTTGCTGGTGGCGCTCAGCGAACAAGCCGGGGCGAAGGAGCTGGTGCGGGCAACCAAGCGTCTGGCCGATGCCTTGCGGGCTCCGTGGACGGCCGTGCACATCGAAACGGCCCGCAGTTCCGGATTCAGCAGCGGCGAGCACACGCAGCTGGCGGAAACAATGCATCTGGCCGCGCAGCTCGGCGCCCAGGTCGCGACTGTTCCCGGGGAGACCGTCGCGGCCGGCCTTGCGCGCTTCGCGACCGAAGCTGGCGCTACCCAGCTGGTCGTCGGGAAGTCCGTAAGGTCCCGGTGGTTCGAACTCCGGCACGGCTCGATGGTGGACCAGCTGGTCCGGGAGACGCCTGGGATAGCGATACACGTCCTACCCCTCGAAGCTGCGGCTCGAGGCCGTTCGCCGGGTGAGCGACGGCAAGGCCAACCTTGGGGATCGGCAAGCGGCTACCTGATTTCGCTCGTGCTGACCGTGCTGGTGACACTGGCGGGCCTCGCGATCTTTTCACGCGGCAACATCACGAACATTGG
>Ga0207703_10001152_pt1 | contig 24947 bp, 21 predicted proteins | sample KBSSwiS12_FD_184304 | JGI IMG/M metagenome (GOLD analysis project Ga0207703, IMG submission 184304) | Switchgrass rhizosphere microbial communities from Kellogg Biological Station, Michigan, USA - KBS Switchgrass S1-2 (SPAdes) (version 2) | ecosystem: Host-associated > Plants > Roots >...
GCCGACCCACGTCGGAGGCGATCACGCTGAAGAGCGCCCTGGCGGCAGGTGTGAAGAAACGGATATTGAGCTTCTCATCGAGGAATATCGTCGCCACGTCAGAGCTATTGAGGATATTCTCGAGGTCGTTGGCGGCGGCCAGTTGCTGAACCAACGTCTCTTGAAGCTGCCCGTTCAGCGCCGTGAGCTCTTCATTGAGCGATTTCAGTTCCTCATGCGAGGTTTCAAGCTCTTCGTTAGTGGCCTGGAACTCCTCCTTGACGGACATCGCTTCTTCGTTGATCGCCCTAATCTCTTCTTCGGCGACCTCCCGCTCACGGATCGCGACCTCAAGATCCCGGCGCATGGCTTCCAACTCATCTTCGAGATGAGCCACCTGCGCCGCCCCGATTGTCGGCTCGGGTTGGAGTTCGGCCGCGGGTTTCGCTTGCGGCAGGTCGATGAAGCTTAGGAGCACCAGGTCGTGGCCGGTGTCCGTCAGCAGCCGCGCGGTCACGCTTACCGCGACAGACTCGCCGTTACGCTTCACCCGGCCGGCGACAGCCGTTTGTTCCTGCTCCCCGACGACCTTCTCCAGCACGGTTCGAATCGCTGGGCGCAGTCCCTCCCGCGCTGAGGCGAGCACATCGAGGTTCGCCTCGCCGCTCGGCATCTTCAGATAGAGGTCGGTGGGGCCGAAATAGTAGAGTCCTTGATGCCCTTTGTTTATAAGAACTGAGGCCGGCGCATAGCTATTGAGTAGCCATCGTTGCGCAATGTCCCCGAAGCTTCTGCGTGAATCTGCCGTCGGAGCCGTCCGTGCAGGCCGCACCCATAAGGACCGCGTGGTCTCACTGCGTCCGAGGGGAAGGTCGATGTCGCCAGGTTGGCTGCGGCCGATATGGCGATAGATCCGCTGGGCCTTGGAGATCGGCTTGAATCGGTCACCGGCAGCGCCGAGGGTCTCGGCCCCCCCGAGAAACAGGGTTCCCTCCGCGCGAAGCGCGAAATGGAGCAACGAAAGAACCTTCTGCTGAACCTCCGGCCGCAGGTAGATGAGCAGGTTGCGGCAGCTGACCAGATCCAGCCGTGAGAACGGCGGGTCGGACAGCAGATCGTGGATCGAAAAGACGATCGGTGCGCGCAATTTGCGCGAAACCCGATAGCCCTGGTCTTCTCTGACAAAGTAACGCGCCAGGCGCTCCGGGGGCACATCGTTCTCGATCGGCGCTGCATAGAGCCCCTCTCGCGCAAAGGCGACCGCCCCAGCATCGATGTCCGTCGCGAAGATCTGTAGCTTTACGCTTCGACGCGCCTTCGCGATCTCGTCGAGCATGAGCATGGCGATGGAATAGGCCTCCTCGCCCGTGCTGCAGCCTGCCACCCAGACTCGAATTGGCCGGTCTGGCGCGTGGTCATGCACCAACTCCGGGAGGACCCTCTCCTCCAGCAGTTCGAAAGCGGTGGCGTCACGGAAGAACTGAGTGACATTGATCAGCAGATCCTCTCCGAGGAGCTGCAATTCCATTGGGTGCTGGATAAGATGCTGGAGATAATGGCCGCCTTCTTCAATGCCGTTCAGGGCCATACGTCGCCCGATCCGGCGCTTCAGCGTGCCTTCCTTGTATAGCGCGAAATCATGCGACGTTCTCTTGCGCAGCAGATCGACAATCTTCGCAAGCGATTCGCGCGCAGGGAATCCCTCGTCTTCGGGCGCCCGCAGATATCGATGACCGGCATACCTCATTAGGGCTTGCGGCATGCTCGCCAGTGGGAGCACGAGATCGACGACGCCAGCCGTCATAGCGTTTCGCGGCATCCCGTCATACTCGGCCTCTTCCGGGTCCTGGGCGATCACTAGGCCACCGGCCGCCTTGATCGCCGCCGCCCCAAGGGCGCCATCGGCGGCGGTTCCCGAAAGTATGACGCCCACGGCCTGTTCGCCCAACTCGTCGGCGAGTGACCGCAGAAGGAAGTCAAACGGCATCCGCACGGCTGGACTGTGCCGAGGGCTGGAAAGCCGAACTGCGCCTTCGCGGACCTCGAGAAACTGCCCAGGCGGGATGACGTAGATGTGGTCCGGCTCGATGCGCGTTCCGTCTGAAGCTTCGACGATTGGCATCGCGACATGGGGCGCAAGCAGCTCGACGATCATGCTGGCATGTGTGGGGTCGAGGTGTTGAACTAGCACGAAAGCCATGCCGCTCTTGGCAGGCAACTTCCGGAGCAGCGTGCGGAAAGCTTCAAGGCCGCCGGCGGAAGCTCCGATAGCAACGACGGGAAAGTGGATCTCTTGCTTTGCGCCCGCGCGATTCTGAGGAGGGCGGCTACGCCACCCGCGCCGGACAGAGCCGCCTGGGGGTGGAACGGGCTTCATCATAGCGCTCCCCCCGACGGACTGCGTTGAACTCCCACCCCAACGGTGGAGAGTCGTCTCCCATTAGCACAACGCAAGATTGTCGCCCTAAAGGTCTGTCAGATTCGGGACCTTCGGGTCGCCAACAGCCTGCAGATCATCGCCAGCGTTCTGATGCAGTCCGCGCGTCGCGTCCCCTCCACAGAGGCGCGAAGCTATGTCTACGATGCCCATAACCGCGTGATGTCGGTCGCCGCCTTGCAGCGGCAACTCGCGGTCACGAACGTAGGCCAGGTCGAACTCCGCACCTATTTCACCGAACTTTGCGAGAGCATCGGCGCGTCCATGATCCAGGATCGCGACAGACTCCTTCTCACGGTCGAAGCCGGTGAAGGTCTGGCCACAGCCGATGTCTCAGTGAGCCTTGGTTTGATCGTCACGGAGCTGGTCATCAACGCCCTGAAACACGCCTTCCCGGGCGGGCGCGGTGGCCAGATTACCGTCGGCTATGAAGCCGACGGGACCGACTGGGATCTGTCGGTGACCGACGACGGCGTAGGAATGCCCAAAGCCGAACCACACGCGACGCCGGGGCTCGGCACGAGCATCGTTCAAGCGCTTGCCAACCAACTGGGCGCGCAGATCACCGTCGCCGACGCCGACCCCGGCACCCGGATCTCCGTCGCTCGCACCGGATCGGGTGAGAAGACGGAAGTGGCCTCGCGAGAGGCTGTTTAAAAGCGTTCGCGCCACCGCCTCCGACGACCTTGCACCGCGCTCATTCAGGATGCGAGAGTTGAGCTGCGGCCGCGCCCCGCAGCGACCAGCCTGTTCGCCGCGCTGAGATACATGCTCATCCACGGATTACGCATCGGAGTTCCCTTCGCAGGCGGAAAACGCGGCCGCGAGCGTTTCGCCGGAGCTGCTGCAGTCCACCTGGCAGATTGAAACAGCCGCGCTTGGCGAAGCGTGTTGGGACCCCATCATATGGTGATGAGGTCAGCGCCCGCTCCCCGATCAGAGGGAGACATCATTCATCCCTCCGCCTTGCCCTTCGTCCTGATCCACCTCGGCTGCGCCGCCGTAATCTGGACGGGCGTCTCGGCGTCGGCCGTGGTGCTCGGGCTCGCCCTCTACTGGATCCGCATGTTCGCGATCACGGCGGGCTATCACCGGCTTTTCTCGCACCGCGCCTACTCCACCGGACGGGCGTTTCAGTTCGTGCTGGCTTTTCTCGCGCAGGCGAGCGGCCAGAAGAGCGTCCTCTGGTGGGCAGCCAAGCATCGGGTTCATCACCTCCATTCCGACACCGCCGAGGACCCGCATTCGCCCCGACACGGCGGCGTCTTCCGCAGCCACATCGGATGGATTTTCGATCGTCGGCACGATCCAACGGACATGGTGAAGGTCGCCGACCTCGCGGATTTTCCGGAGCTTCGCTGGCTTCACAAGTACGAAGCCGTTCCTCCAATCCTGCTGGCGAGCCTGTGCTTCCTGTTGGCGGGATGGCCGGGACTGGTGGTCGGCTTCTGCTGGAGCACCACGCTCCTCTATCACGCCACCTTCAGCATCAACTCGCTCGCGCACCTGCGGGGCAAGGTGCGATACCTGACCGGCGACGACTCCCGGAACAACATTCTCTTGGCGCTCCTCACCATGGGGGAAGGCTGGCACAACAACCACCACGCCTGTCAGAGCAGCGCGCGCCAGGGCTTTCGATGGTGGGAGTTCGACGCCTCGTATGCCGTGCTTCGGGCGCTCTGCGCCCTAGGGGTCGTCAGCGGCTTGAAATCACCCCCCGAGGCGTTGGTCCGCCATGAGAGGCCGCCGAGCGCACGGGCGATTAACCGCGCCGCGGCGCGCCTGACGGCGCAGTTCAAACCCGAAGAGGTGGCGGCCAAGATCCGCGCCGCCCTCGCGCCAATCGAGCTTTCAGCGGTGGTGGAAGCACTAGCCCATGTGCCTCACCAGGCCGGCGAGTTGATCGCAGGCCTGCACCTGCCGCACCTGCCCACGCGGGCCGATTTCGTCCGAGCGGCTTGCCGGCTCACGGTGCCGACCGTCGCCGTGGAGCATGTCGTCGATCGCGCCGGAACCCTATTCCTGGCGGCGGTGGGCGCGCACCTCAGGGATCTCGGGTTCCCCAAGGGTTGTCCGGAATGGCGGGCGCCTGAGGCGTCGGCATAGGCCGGACGTCCAGGCCAGCGCAAGTTCGCGCCTATCTGGATTGTCCGAAACTGACTCGTAGGCGAACTTGGGACTGTCCGGTTGTCGGCTGGCGCTGGCACCTAAAGCCGGTGCGCCTTGAGCTGACACTGGGTTGCGGTGGGACGGGCGTGAGCGCCTGAAGGGCGGCTTAACCGATCGGTGAACTGCTCGTGCGCCCCGTCCCGTCTTGGGCCGCCACGGGACACCATCCCGATTCTAGGCTCTCGCTCCGCCGTGCTGAATAAGAACTTCCAATTCGTGGGCTTCTGGGACGCCTAAGGCGGTCAATCTGCCAAGGATCGCGTCGATCCTCGCCCGCAAAGGGTGGTCGGCGAGCGCTGTCAGGTTAATCGACCCAGATTTCAAATCGCCCCTCCCGAGCCTCATCAGACGGTCGCAAGCACCCATGAGCGCTCCGACTCGGCGCGGAGGCGACGAAGGGTCGGTCTGCTCACGGTCGCAAGCACCCATGAGCGCTCCGACTCGGCGCGGAGGCGACGAAGGGTCGGTCTGCTGATGAGATGCCGCTGGACGTAGAAGGTGTTGTAGATCGCTGCGTGGGTGGTGAGGAAGCGCTGGGCTGAGGCCCGGCTCTTGAAGAGCTGCATCTGCCGTTCTCGTCGTCGGATCGGCAGGTGGGAGTTCTCCGCCCGGTTGTTCTCCCGCAATCGCCCCGGTCGGTGGCGGTCCGCCAGGCCGAGAGTGGTTAAGGCCGAGACGTAGGAGGCCAGGCCGTCGGTGACGATCGTCTCTGGCTCGACAGGCTGGTTGCGCAGCAGGCGCTGTAGCAGCTTCAGCGCCGCGGCATGGTGGCGCCGCTTCTGCACGACGAGGTCGAGGACCTCACCTTCGTCATCGACTGCCCGCCAGATGTACATCCGCTCGCCGCCAATCCGGCAGACCACCTCATCGAGATGCCACCGCGGGGAGGGGGCTGGCCTGCGGCGCTTCAGGTTTCGGGCGATCTGCGGACCGAACTTGATGGTCCAGCAGCGGATGGTCTCATAGCTGACCTCGACCCCGCGCTGGGCGAGGAGCTCTTCCACGTCGCGAAGGCTGAGGCTAAAGCGGAAGTAGAGCCACACGGCATAACGGATGATGTCCGCCGGAAACCGGTGGCGCTTGAACGAGAGCGACCGCACGCAAACCCCTGATCCACCGAGGCTTCCTCGCCCCAAGTGGAGACAAGTTAGCGTTAGACTGACAGCACCAAATTTTTCGGCCCCGCGATCGCTAGCGGGGCGCAGTCGATGGTCAGGCTCCGGCTACTTAGCCCGGGGCTTTCGAACGGTTGCGGCCTTCGTCGCAACCGCCACCTTTGTGGACCGTCTGCCGCCTTGGCCGAGCCCCATGCTCTTCGCCAGCGCCGACCGCGACGCGGCGTAGTTGGGGGCCACCATCGGGTAGTCTTTCGGCAAGCCCCACTTCGCCCGGTAGTCCTCCGGACTCTGGTCGTATTTCGTCCGAAGGTGACGCTTCAGGGATTTGAACTTCCGACCGTCTTCGAGGCAGATCAGGAAGTCAGGGCTGATCGACTTTCGCACCGACACCGCTGGCGTTTGCGGCGCCGCGGGAGCTTCGGACGCGCCCGTCTCGATACCCTTCAGAGCATCGTGAACTTGTCTGATGAAGTTCGGCAGATCGTTCGCCGAAACGCTGTTGTGGGCGACGTAGGCGGACACGATGTCAGCCGTCATCCCGATCACGTTGTTCTCTTCGCCGCTCATCTGATCTCCCGACTAATTTGAGTCCTAAGCATAGCGGCGCGCAGCGTGTGAAGCGACCGCATCTTTACAGGGACTTTGGCAATCCACAGGCTCACTGCGTTGGAGAGCGATGTTCGGGCAGGGCCTGAACGCCCTAAGGCCTGAACGCCCTAAGGCCGGAGCGATCCGAAGGTCGGCTCCTGGCGCGACACCGCCCTTCAACAACTCCCTAGCCTGGCCGCCCGGACCCTTCGCATTCGGGCGGGGTCGCATCGGACGTGGTGATCCTTGCGGCCTCGGCAGGACTCTGCGGAGCCGGTCGAGGGCTGGTCAATCCGCCACAAATCCTGACGGTCGCCGGCAGCCGACATCGCGAAAACAGCAAAATTATCCACAATTAGAGAGAGTGTTTCACGAAAATACGATCTAGAGCTGTGATGATTTCTTGGTTAAGGTTACCTAACGACCGATTGGGCGGGGGCTGCGATGTCAGGTTTGGCAATTTTGCGCGCGAGCGTGCGTTCGCTCTTGTTCTCGCTCGCCTTCCTGAGCGCCGCCCTGGTCGGCAACCTGATCGCGCCTTCAGCGTCACACGCCCAGACCGTGAGTTGGAGCGCTCCGACCGGTACCCTTGGCTGGTGCACGGTGGTCGGGCCGGGCGCGAGCGAATGCTTCGGCGATCCGCAGGCGGCATGCGTCAAGCAGTTTACGGTCTATGGCTGGCCGGGAAATAGCCCCGGCTACAAGCCGTACGTCTCTTGGAATACGCGGCTTTGCACCTGGAACATGAGACTGGGCGCGAGTGCGCCAACAGCGATCTATTGGCAGTGCGCCAGTGGGTGGACTGCCGAAGCCCCGGGCCGGTGCGTCCAGCAAAATTTTCGCCTGCTGCATTGCAGCGCCAACAGTGGCGGCACGCCGAATCCCTCGACGCCATTCCCCATCGACGTTCTTACTGGATCCAAACACTTCGATCGTGAGGATTTCGCCACCGCGGATCGAAGCATTGTCTTGGCCAGGACATTTGAGACCCTCCCTGGGGGTGGATTCCCTAATTGGCAAAGACAGGCCCCGGTCAGCCCATTCGCGACCTGGAATTTGACGACAAGTCTCAACCTTGACCTTACCCCAATGATCAACGGCTATGGTCACGTAATTCTATATGCGCCCGATCAATCCGCGTTGCCCTTCGCGAAAGCGGGCGACGGATCGATGTATTATGATAATAATTTTTATTACATCTCCAACACGGACTACCAAATAAGCCTAGTTGGGTCTTGGCCTTCATCGCCGTGGAATATCGGTGCGAGCACCTCGCAATGGCAAGTGAAAGGGGCGGACGGGCGAATCTGGACGGTCCAGACTGTGCTCAATCCGTTCACCGGAAAATACGATACAGGCCTGCCAACGCAGGTGGTTGATAAAGACGGCCGCGTTCTGACCTTCGCCTACGGGTCGCAGAACCAACTCACATCCATCACCGACGCCAACGGCAAACAGGTAACCTTCGACTGGGCGCCCCGTTACTTCACCGATCCAAGCAGCGGGTCGACGCCCGCCGCCATTTCCGTCGCCCACCTGCCTGGCGGTTATTCGATCCATTACACCTACGAGGGTGTCTCGACGGGCGGACAATACGAGCGCCTGATCAAGGTGGAATGGCTCGACTCGTCAAGCGTCGTGCAGGAGGCCGAACAGTACCGCTACAACGACGCACGTTTCCCCTACCAGATAACATCGGTGCTCGACGGTGCCGGCACGACTCGCTGGACGATCGCTTATGACAGTCAAGGACGGGCAACGCAGAGTCAGGGGCCGAACGGAGAATTTTCTTATACGGTCGCCTACGGAACGCCGGGTCAGAACTTTACGCGCACAGTCACCGACGCCTTGGGCCACAGTGGCGTCTACAACTATTCGTCGACCTACTCCTATAGCTACGACCCTGTGTTGAAGCAGGTCGATGGTCAGGCGACGGCGCACTGCCCGGCAGCGTCCAGCTCGATGAGCTATAGCGGTTACTTCGTCACAAGCGGTACGGACGAAGAAGGGCGTGTGACGCACTACACACGCGACGGTCGGGGCCGGCCGACGCAGATCGTCGAAGCATACGGGACAAGCGCCCAGCGAACCACGAACATCACGTGGAACTCGAGCTTCAATGTTCCCGCCCAGATTGTCCGGCCCGGTCGGACGATCGATTTCGTCTATGACACCCAGGGTCGGCTGACCTCCAAGACCGAAACGGACACTACGAGCTACACCACGCCCTATTCAACCAACGGCCGGACGCGAACCTGGACCTATGGTTGGAGCACGACGGGCCAGCTTCAGAGCGTGGACGGTCCGCTCTCGGGCTCCGGCGACACCCTGTCCTTCGGCTATGACACCTCGGGCTATCTGCACACTGTCACCAACGAAGTCGGACAGACCACAACCATTGCGGCGGTGAACTGGCGCGGGCAGCCAGGGACGATGGTGGACGCCAATGGCGTCTCCACTACCTTCACGTATGATGTCAGGGGGCGGTTGCTGACCGCCACGATCAATCCCGGCGCAAACCAATCTCAGTATCAGTTCGCTTACGACAACGTGGGCAACCTGACGCAGATCACGCTGCCGGCGGGTGGCTACCTGCAATACGGATATGATGTCGCAAATCGGCTCACTTCAGTCACCAACAACCGGGGCGAGCAGATCATCTACGCGGTGAATGCGATGGGGCAGGCGACGGGCACCACCGTCAATACCTCTGGCTCGGTGATCACGGCGCAGCAGACGGCGGCGTATGACGAGCTTGGCCGCATCATCCAGTCGATCGGGGCCGGCTCGCAGACCACGGCCATGGCCTACGACAAGGTCAGCAACCGAACCCAGGTCACCGACGCGCGGGGCAAGGTGTTCGGCACGACCTTCGATCCGCTGAACCGGGTGATCACCAGGACCGATCCGGAGAGCCACACCGTCCAGCTCGCCTACAACGGCCAGAACAAGCTCACCAGCCACACCGACGGGCGCAGCCTGCAGACCACCCGCGTGGTCGACGGCTTCGGCCGCACCATCCAGGAGACCAGTCCCGACCGCGGCACCATCAGCTATTGGTACGACCTGGCCGACCACCTCACCAAGGTGGTCGACGGCGACGGCCAGGAGACCGACTACGCCTACGACAACGCCGGCCGGTTGCTCTCGGCGACTTTCCCGGGCGCGGCGGCGGAGACCATCACCTACGGCTACGACGATACCACCAGCGGCAACAAGGGCGTCGGCCGGCTGACCTCGGTCACCGAGGAGTCCGGGTCCAGCGCCTTCACCTATGACGCGCAGGGCCGCCTCACCCAGGACATCAAGACCCTCCAGGGCCACAGCTACACCGTGGGCTATGGCTACGACGCCAACGGCCAGGTCACCCAGATCACCTTGCCCTCGGGCCGGGCGGTGTCGTTCACCCGCGCCACGGACGGGCTGGTGACGGCGATCTCGACCACGCCAGCTGGCGGCTCGGCCCAGACCCTGGCCTCGGGCGTGACCTATGAGCCGTACGGACCGCTCGCCGGCCTCACCTACGGCAACGGCCTGGTTTTGAGCCGCAGCTACGACCAGAACTACTGGCTGAGCCGGATCCAGGTGACCAACGGGACGACGGCCAGCCTGGACCTCAGCTACGGCCGCGACGCCGACGGCAACCTCACCACCACCACGGACAACGCCTCCAGCGGCCGGGGCGCCACCTTCGGCTACACCGACGCCGGCCGGCTGAACGCCGCCACCGGGCCCTGGGGCGCCGACGCCTACACCTATGACGCCGCCGGCAATCGCACCGACAAGGCCCGCACGATCGGCGGGGTCACCAGCCACGAGACGCCGGTCCTCGCCAGCGCGAGCAACCAGGTCCAACGGGTGAACGATGGAGCTGGGGCGGCCTTGCGGACCCTGACCTATCGCACCGGCGGGGACCTCTCGCAGGCCGCCTACACCGGCGGGCCGACCTACACCTACCAGTACGACGCCCGCAAACGATTGGCCGTGGTCAAGAACAACGGCACGGACGCCGGCTGGTACGGCTACGACTTCGAGGGCCACCGCGTCTGGCGCTCGGTGTTTGGCTCCACCACCGTCCAGACCCACTACATCTTCGACCACCAGGGCCATCTTCTAGCAGAGCATGACGGCTCAACCGGGAGTGTCGTGCGCGAGTATGTCTGGCTGGACGACATGCCGGTGGCGATGATCGACAGCTCGTCGGGCACCCCGCAGCTCTACTACATCCACGCCGGCCAGATCGACGAGCCGCAGGTGATGACCGACAGCACCGGGTCAACGGTCTGGAACGCCTACGTCGAGCCGTTCGGCCAGGCGCAGGTGTTTGGCACGCCCAGCGCCGGCCTCGACCTGCGCTTGCCTGGCCAATGGAGCCAGGCCGAGACCGGCGGCCTGCATCAGAACTGGTTCCGGGACTACGATCCCAGCCTCGGCCGCTACATCGAGGCCGATCCCCTCGGCATCGACGCCGGACAGAACGTCTACGCCTACGTGGGCGGAGATCCGCTGGAGTGGGCGGATCCGACCGGACTGATTCCAGGCGATGCTTTTTCTACGAGAGGCGGAGCCGCAAACGATGCGCTCAACTACATCAATCCTACGTCGGTAGCGCAAAATATGGAATATGCGGGACTCCTATATCAGGACCCTAGAACTCAGCAGTACTACGCCTATCCACCAATTCCGACTTCGGAATATGGTGCCGGTAATATTCACCTAAAATATCCGAAGGGTATGAGGCCCGTCGGTGACTATCACACACATGCGGCATATTGTGACGAGATGGGAAACCGCACCGGCAGGAACGGTGACCGCCACGACAGTGACCATTTTTCGCCCGCCGACTTAAGAGACGCCCGCGAAAAGGCCAAGGTGTTTCCGGGGTGGACGCGTTATCTCGGGACGCCGAGTGGTAATTATCTTCAATACACTCCTGGATCAGCTCCAGTGCAGTTGAATCCTAGTCGATAGGGGGTATGTATATGAGAGTTATCATCTTTTCCGCCCTCTTACTCTTCTGTGCCTATCGCCCGGCGAGTGCTGGCGAGTCGAAGGACCCACTCGACCAGCCTCACATTACGGGTTCGGCGCTAAAAGCAGCTTCGGTCGCGCTTCAGGCCTTCGAAAAGGCACAGCCAAAGGCCAGACTTAAGCATTTCGACGTCTACATTGAGGAGTTTCCGGGCGGGTTTCAGGTCGAATTTGTTCCAGCACCAAGTCCACTAAAGACTGGGTGCGAGGGCGATGACTGCTACGTCTCGAGCGATATTGGTGGTCGAACAGCGAATGGTCGAGATGTACGGTACAGGATTGAAAGAAAAACGGGTAAAATAGCTGAGACGATATATCCAAAATAACCATAGATGCGGGGTCGATATCTGGTCAATTGCTTGACCCGCCGATCTGCGTCGGTTACGATGTGAGTTGTGGTCGAATTTCGATGCGCCAATATATAATATATGCGTTGATTTTGTCGACTCTAGTTGGTGGTCTGCCTTCTCGCGCCGCAGTGCAAAGTCATTGTTCCGTCGATCTGTACAAACGTGCAGAATCTTCCCTAGTCGATGCGCGTCGTAGTTGGGAATCCCTTCGGAGGCATCGGATAAACTTTGGTAAGTGCGATGATGGAGGCATCGGTGAAGGCTATTCGGACGCCGTCGTTACATTTTTTGCCAAAGACCGGGCTCAATTGGATGTCTTTGTGAGGATTTCCCGCCGTCATCCCGCTTTTGGCCGGTGGGCCATCCGGCATATTGATGCGACAGCCGCCGAGACGGATCTGAAGAGGATTGTGCGCAATGCTGGCGGATGCTCGGGCGACACCGCAAAGAAAATCATATGCAGGAGCGTTAATTCGGCTGCCGTGGATGCCTTGGCGGAGCTGCGGTAATAGGGGGCGGGTAGAAATTCAGCCGTGCAATCGAAAATGTTGGGAGTACCCATTCACTTCAATCGCCACTTGAAGAACAAAATCCAGGCTGGCGTTGGGTCAATTCTCCTACACTGCCTCGCAGTAGCAGTCTTGCTCTATGGCGTGGCGGTCAAGCCGTATGGGCATTCTGGTGCGGACCCAGGAGAAGGCTTCGAGGTTTCACTCGTCAAAGGGTTCGCCGGCGGCGGCCCGAATGAGGGCCTTTCCGTGGGTGTCCGCAGCCCGAGCGAAAGGACTCCTGCAGTGCGATCCGTGGCGATGCCGCAAGCTGCGCCGCAGCTAACCTCCAATGCCTCACAAGATGCAAGCGACGCGGCGAGGGATGGTTCAACTCCGGGCACCAGTTCACTGCAGGAAGGCGTACACGGAACCACAGCGCGAGACGATCACGGCTCAGCAGGAGCCAAAGCAACTCAAGGCGGCGATCCAGCCTCCGACGCTGAGCTGATTGCGCAGATCGCGCGATGTCTGCCGCTCGAAGAACGTCCGCACCTCCGATTCAGTACGCTGGCCATATCGGTGTCCGCCGATGGCTCACTTGCAGCGCCGCCCTTGGTGACCTCGCCGTTCCCTCGGCTAAGTGCCGAGGATCGCCTCGTCGCAGATCACATCGTCCAAGCCGCCCTGCAATGTGGGCCCTACAAGAGCGCCGGCGGACAGGTCATTACGCTGCCTGCCGACTTCTCCTCGATCCAAACGGGCCGGCTGGCCGCCCCCGTGACCCGGATTGCCAATGTTGCGCCGTGAGCCACGGGACGGCGGCTTCGCTGTAGCGGACGGGCTGATCGCCCTGACGCTGGTGAGCCTGCTTGTTGCCGTCGTTGTGAATGCGATCAGGGCGGGAATCACGTCTAGTCGACTCGGGGCTGAGCGTCGCGTCGCCGCGGCCGAGGCTGAATATCGGCTGCTGACCGAGTGGCCGCAACTCGAGGCGCCGGGCGTCAAGACCGGGCGTCTGTCGGCAGAGAAGGGTTGGAGCGTGTCGGCGCGTTTGGTTCAAGCGGGCGAGCCGGGGCCGGCACTCTGCGAGGTGACGAGCGCGATTACGTCTGGTCGCCCGAGCCGCCATTACGCGCTCCAGGTCTACCAGTTCTGCCGGCAGGGTCCCCCCGCATGAACGACCACGGCTACACGCTCACGGAGATGCTCGTCGCTCTGGTGATGGTGGGTCTGGCGATGAGCGGCATGAGCCTGGCGGCGCGATCGGTGGCCCACGCCGAGCGGAGGGTGCGCGGCCAGCACGACGTCGGGCTTCAACTCGACCGGCTGCGCAATTCTGTCGGCGCGGATCTGATCGATAATGGCCCCTACCCCACAGCCGACCAGGGACACGCCACCCTGCGCGGCGACAACCGCTCTGCCCGCTTCGACTGCCAAGCGGCGCGTTGCGAGCTGGCGTTGGAGGGCGCGCCCGGACGGCAGGCAGCCGTCGTCGCCGACGGTAAAGCCCACCCGACATTTTCGTTGGCTGGACTACCGGCTCTGGCGCTCAGCTATGTGTCCGCCCTCGACGGTCGTCTAACCGATGCGTGGCCGCCGGCCGACCGGTCCGACCGTCTTGCAGCTATTGTCCTGACCAACCTCGCAACACCGGTCCTGGTGTTGCCGACGCCGGTCCAGCAACCGCCAAACTGCGTCTTTGACGCCTCGCTCCACCGTTGTCGGCCAGCGAGTCCGTCATGACAGCAGAAGCGCCGACCTGGTTTCTGCGCTGCTTCGAAATTCCGGCCGGCGCGCCTTGGCGGCAATGGCAGGCGGCCCGCATCGAGGCGACACACGCCGGCCCGCTGCCGAGCGCGGCATCCTTGGTCTCTGTGCGCCGCCTGGGCCGCTGGGCGCCGGGAGTCACTGCCCGGTTCGCAGTCGCCTATGTCCGACGCGACGAACGGCCCGTTCCGCCGATCGAGACGGTCGTCGACGGCCATTCGGTTCGCTTCGCGTTTGCGAGCGCCGCGGCTGCCCGGACCGACCTCAGGGACCTCGCCGTCACCGGGCTCTACGTCGCCACGGCGGTGCTGTGCGTCGGTCTGGCGATGGAAAAGGCGCTCGCCGCGCGCGCCGCGAATGACCTCCTACTGACCCGCGAGGAAGTCCGAGCGCGTCGATGGGGCGTGGCCGAGCACCGCGCCGATGCGGCGGCGAAGGATGAGGATCTCCTGCGGCGCGCCGGCGCTGACGGACGGAGCTTCGCGGATGTCGCCTCTGATCTGGTTTGGCTCGGGCGGACCAAACGGCCGTCCGCCATAATTGAGCGCGTCCGTTGGAACGGACCGGCGATGCGCGTGCTGGTCGACGGATCAGCGCCGCCGACGACGTCGGACGAAAGGGCCCTGGCCCCAATTGGCAAGATCGCCGACGCCCGGGAATGGGAGGTCAAACGTAGCTCTCCATCTGTCGTCAAGATCGGACTGACGCCGCCCAGGCCTCCCACGCATCCGGCGCGCGTAGCGCCAACCCGACCGCACGTCGTCCCGTGAAGCTGAAAGCGCGCGCTCTTGCGGGTCTCGGCGGTGCGGCGGCCAGCGCCGCGCTTGCAATGGCTCTCCTCCTCATTCTCGTCGCCCGCGCCCCACATCAGTCCGCTCGCGCGGCCGACTTGCGCACCAGCGACGATGCAGCCGCCAGGCTTCTTCAGCGGCCGGCCGTCGCGGCCTCCGGCGTCGTCCTTTGCCAATCCGGCCTTCAGACCGGCGCAGCCGAGGTAAGACAGGCGCTGCAGCGCACCAGCTCGGACGCGGGCCTTGTCCTGCGGGCCGTTGAATTCGCTCCGCTCTCGTCTGACCTTCCCCGTGGCATGTCGGGGGCTCAGATGCGCCTAGTCGTCAACGGCGGTGACAAGGCGCTCGCGCAATTTCTTCGCAGCGCCAGCCAGGCGCGTCTGCCGATCGTGCTCGACGCGGTCGAGATCAAGCGGCTTGGCGGCGGCAGTGTTCAGGCCGAGTTTTCGGGCCGTCTCCTATGTCGGCGTGCAGCATGAGGCGGTTTGTGCGAGCCATCTCCGCTGCGGTCGCTGCGACGGCGGTGATTTGGTGGATCGCCTATCCCACCGACCTCCCCGCGACGACCTTCCGACATCTTGACCAGCCGCCGCCACAGGCCGCCGCCGGCATCGTCGAGACCCTGCTGGTGCAGCTTCCGAGCTCGGCGTCCTTCGCAATTTTTCCGGCCAGCGCCGATGCGAGCCAAGCCCCAGACGCGGCGAAGCTTAGATTGCAGGGGACTCTGCTGACACCGTGGCGTCAGGCAGCCTTGATCTCTATCGCGGGGGGGAAACCGCAGTGGATTACCGTGGGCGCGCCTGCGGGCGGGCTCGAGGTGGTCGAACTGCACACCGGATCGGCGCTCGTCCGCACCGCCTCTGGCGACACGATAAGCCTGGAGATGTTCAAGAGATCGCCGGCGATGCCGGGCCGGGCCACAGAGGGGAACGGCGATGCTCCGACTTGACCGACCAGAGCGGCGCGCCCTCGCAGGGGCCGCGGGGGCGCTCTTGATTGCGACCGCGCCGGCCGGCGCTGAGCCCCGCGTCCACGGCGGGGCCCAATACTATGCACTGAGCCTCGTCGACGCCGATATCGCCAGCGTCGCCGACCAGGTGCTGGGTGAGAGCCTACGAATTCCCTACACCATCGATCCGGCCGTCACCGGCAAGATCACGCTGCGCATCGAGCGGCGGCTGACGCGCGACCAACTGCTGGGCGTCTTTGAACAGGCGCTGGCTCAAAACGGCGACGCCTTGGTGCAGGCCGCCAATGGGACGATGGCCATCGTCCCGAAGGCCAAGGCCAACAGCATCCGATCCGTCGAGACGGCTCGTGGTCGAATCGGCGCGGGCTATCACGAGATGGCCGAGACCCTACGCTACGCAGTCCCTTCGGAGGTGGCCAAGGTGCTTGCCGCGACAGGCGCCGGCGATGTGGTGCTGCACACCGACGACAGGCTAGGCCTGATCGTGCTCGGCGGCACATCGGAAGAGCTGGCGACCGCCCGCCAAACCATTGCGCTGTTCGATCGGAGCCGCCTCTCGAACTCACATGTGCGGATCGTCACCTTGCAAGCGGCGTCACCGGACGCGGTGGCGGTGGACCTCGAGCGCCTCGCAAAAGCCGCCGACCTCGGCGGCGCGGCGATCGTGCCGATGCAACAGCTCAGCGCGGTCGTGCTGCTGGCGCGGTCGACGGCGCTGCTCGACGAGCTGCAGGACTGGGCCTTGCGGCTGGACCGCCCGGCGACCAACGAGCCGACCACGCTGTGGATCTATCGGCCGAACAATGTGCCTGCTGAAGCGCTGGCCGAGGCCTTGCGCGCGCTTACGACGACGCAGTCGAAAACAACGATCCCCAGCGCCGCCGTCACGCCTATGACTAAGCCCTCGCCGGAAGCGATGGGCGCTGCAGCAGGCGCCCTGCAGCGTTACCCTACAGGCGAGCCGCAAGCCCAAGCCGCCTCTGGCGACGTGACCACGGAATTCAACAGTGACGTTCTGCGCGTGAGCGTCGAGCGCACGACCAATAGCCTTCTGGTCATGGCGCCTGCGTCGCGGTGGCGCTCGCTGAAGGTCGCCCTCGACCAGCTCGACCGTCCGCCCGACCAGATCCTCATCGAGGCCACCGTGCTCGAGGTGACGCTCAATCGCGACTTCCGCTTCGGCGTCGACTGGTCCTATGTCGGAAAGAACGGCAAGGTGAGCGTCACCCAATCGCAGTTCCAGACAGGCGCCGTGCGGCCAGTCTACCCGGGCATCTCGCTCACCTACCTCAACGGCGGGGTGACGGCAGTCGTCGACGCACTCGCGGCAAAAACCGACGTCGAAGTGGTCTCGGCGCCCAAGCTGATGGCGCTCAACAATCAATCGGCCTCGCTGCAGGTCGGCGATCAGGTGCCGATCATCGTGCAGCAGGCGCAGGGAACGGCGGCTGCCGGCGCGCCGCTGGTCGTCTCGACCGACTATCGCGACACCGGCGTGATCTTGAAGATCAAGCCGCGGATCAACGGCGTGCACTCCGTCCTGCTCGACCTCTCCCAGGAGGTGAGCAATGTGGCGCCGACGACCACCTCGGGAATCAATTCCCCGACCATCCAGCAGCGCAAGTTCGACTCCTCGCTGCAGATCGAGGAGGGCGAGACCATCGCACTCGGCGGCCTGATCAGCTCGAGCCGCAGCAACGGCGACGTAGGCATTCCGCTGCTCAGCCGAATTCCGATTGCCGGATCCATCTTCAAGACCAACACCAGGTCCGGCGCGCGGACTGAGCTGATCGTGCTTTTGAGCGCCCGGATCATCAGGGCGGGCCAGCCGCATCCGCATCAAGCCGAAGGCCTGCAGGAGGAAATGCGTGAAATCCACAAGCGGGACCTCAAGTCCCGCTGATGCGGGATTTCTCACCGCCGTCTTCGGCGCGAGCGCCTTGGCGCTGAGCGTCATCGCGCTGGCGTCCTTGCAGCTGGCGAGATCGGACTACATCGCCTCGCGTCGGAATTGGGAGCGGCTGAACGAACACTATCGCGCAGAGTCGCTCGCGACGCTCACGGCCTGGCGGCTCATGCACACCGACCAGCTCGCGGCTCTGCATTGGCGCGAACGGTTCGGAGATGGCGCCGCCGACATTGTCGCTGAGCCCGAAGGCCGCAAACTAAGCCTCAGCGCCATAGACGAGCTCCGCGGCCGGCGGCGCCTCGTGCAGATCTTCGGCCAGGAGACGACGGACCGGGTCCTTCCGCGGCTCCTCGACCTCAGCCGTCAAGCTCGGCCGCCGTCCCGCTCGGAGATGCTGGCCGCGGATGAGGCCCGAGAATGGCGCGCCTGCGGCCTGAGCGTCGTCTCCGTTCATTCGCAATTGACCGATGATGCCCTCGTCAGGACCACACCGATCACCACGGGGACCTATGGGAGCCGTGCCGGCGAGGTCTGGCGGATCGCCGTCGCCGTGAATGGCCGCCTGCGGCTTGACGAACTCATCCGGTTCACCGGCGACGCGGGTCAGCCGATCGCCGTGATCGATCAGACCGCCGGCGCCACGAGCCCGGTCGATTGCACGGCACCCAAGGCAGGGGGGACCCGCCAATGAAGCTGCGCCGCCACGAGGAAGGCTACACGCTTACGGAAATGCTGGTCGTAATCGCGATTATCGGCCTTTTGGCCGCGGTCCTCACGCCGGTCATCGCCGGTCAGCTGTCCCGGGCGAGGGCCAAGGCGGCACGCCTGCAGGTCGACAACGTAATCACCGCTGTGGAGATGTTCCGATCGGATGTGGGACGCTACCCCACCCCTCAGGAAGGGCTGTACGCGCTGGCCACCCAGCCGAAGGAGGCCGAGGGCTGGGTGGGCCCCTATGTCCGCAACACCAAGGACTTGCGCGATCCCTGGGGCCGTCCCCTGCAATATCGGCTGAACGGTCAGGCCGCCGGACCGCAGGTTGTCAGTCTTGGCGCCGATGGCAAGGAAGGCGGCGCGGGCGTCGACGCCGACATCGTCGCGCCGTGACGCCGCTCCCAGCCTCTCCCCTCGTGGCGGCGCTGGCGTTCACCCTCGGCGCGATCGGCGCGAGTTTCGCCTCGACGGCGGCGATGCGCGGCCTCGTGGGTGAAAGCGCCATCCTCGGGCGCTCATACTGCGAGGGATGTCGCGCACAGCTGCCTTTCGCCGCCACCGTGCCGATCGTCTCGTTCCTGGTGCGGCGCGGCAGATGTTCCCGCTGCAACAGCGCCATCTCTTTGATTCACCCCGCGTCTGAGTTGGCGAGCGGGCTGGCCTTTTCGCTGACCGCGCTTCTGGTCCCGCCAATCGTCTGGGCGCCGCTAACCTTCACCGCCATGCTGCTCGTCTATGCTGCGGTCGTCGATATCCGATCGCTGCGCATACCAGATTTGGCTGTCCTCGGCGTGGCGATCAGCGGCGGTCTCGTCGCGTCTAGTTCCGGCGAGCTCGGAGAGGCGCTGGCAACGGCCGGTGCGACGGGCGGCGTGCTGACCCTTGTCGCCATGCTCTTCGAACGGATCCGAGGCCGTCCTGGGCTTGGTTTTGGCGACGTCAAACTGTTGGCGGCGCTTTCGATCTGGACCGGACCGAGCCTGACGCCGATCGCTCTCGTCCTATCCTGTGCCGCCGGACTTGCCTGGACCCACCTCGCGCCCAGCGACCAGCCTGACCGCCGCGTCCCATTCGGGCCCTTTATCGCTGCTGTCTTCTGGCCGTTCGCACTGGGGAGGCTCGCCTGATGAACTTGATGCTCCCATCCTCCCGATCAGACCCTCGTCGTGACCGGGTGGTCGAGGCGCTCCTTGCCGGGAACAACATCGAGCCCACCGTGCGGGCGCGGGCGGAGCAGCTTGCGAGCCACACCCGTCGCCCCGCCGAGCAGGTCCTCAACCAGATGGGCGTGGTGTCTGACCGTGACCTTGCCAACACCTACGCTAGCGTCTGCGGCTGCGAGGTGTGGGATCCCGAGCTCGAGCCGCCGCTCGAGGTCGACAACTCGCAAATCCAGCACGCTTTCCTCGAGGAGCACCGGCTGATTGTGCTGGACATCCAGCCCGAGATCGTCGTGGTGGCGGCTTCGGATCCGCTGGATGACGAGGGTTTTGCCGGCCTAGCGTTCGCCACAGGGCGTAACGTCCTCATCAAGGCGGCGCTGCCCGGCGACTACCGACGCGCAGCTCATGATCGCCGCGGCGCGCCAGAACCCGAAGGTCGGCTCGACGACCTAAAGCTCCAGGCCGATGTCGAGCGGGTTCTCGATATCGGCGCGGACAGCCAAGCCGCGCGGCTCGTCGGATCTGTGCTGGAAGCGGCGCTCGCACGGCGGGCGTCGGACATTCATTTTGAGCCTTGGCGGCATGATTTCCGCATTCGACTACGCATCGACGGACGCCTTGCCGAATATCAGGTCGCAGCGAGTGACTTGGCCGCCCCGGTCATCAGCCGCATCAAGGTCTTAGCCAACCTCGACCTCGGCGAGCGCCGCCTACCGCAGGACGGGCGAGCGACCTTCGTGGTCGAAGGTCGATCGATGGAGACGCGCGTTTCCATCGTACCCTCAGTGTTCGGCGAAACGGCCGTGCTCCGCGTGCTCGACAGAGTCGGCGTCGACTTCGATCTGGCGCGGCTCGGCGTCGCGGATCCGGAAGCCGCGATCCTCACGCGCGCCGCCCACGCGAACCATGGCATCTTCCTGCTCGCCGGCCCGACCGGGAGCGGCAAGACCACGACGCTGTACGCCCTGCTCAACAGCTTGGCGGGCGCCGAGAAGAAGATCCTCAGCATTGAGGATCCGGTCGAGCATCACTTCAGACACGTCAATCAGATCCAGGTCGCGCCGCAGATCGGCCTGACCTTCGCCCACGCTCTTCGATCCTTCCTCCGACAGGACCCCGACGTGATCCTGGTGGGCGAGATCCGCGATGCGGAGACCGCCGCGGTCGCGATCCAAGCGGCCATGACCGGCCATTTGGTCCTGGCCTCCACCCACGCCAATGACGCCGTCCGCGCTGTGCCGCGGCTCGTGGACATGGGCGTCGAGCCCTACCAGATGGGAGCCGCGCTTCTCGGCTCCGCCGCGCAGCGGCTGGTCCGTCGCCTTTGCACGCATTGCCGCACGCAGCGGTCACCGCGCGAGGCCGAACAGGTCTTTGTCGCGGCGATCGGCGGGGAACCTCCAGAAAAGGCGTGGCAGGCGCACGGCTGCGACCAGTGCGGCGGAACGGGGTACGCGGGCCGCGTTGCCCTGCTCGAAGCTTTCATCTGCGATGACGCCCTGAGCGGCGCGATTGCGCGTGGAGAACCGATAACGGTCCTGGCGGAGCTTTCCCGCGCCTGCGGACGTCGCAGCATGGAACAGGACGGCGTCGCCAAGGCGGCGGCGGGCCTGACAACGCTCTCAGAGATCATGGCTGTGGTGGGCGCATGACCCACGCCTTCAGCTATGCGGCGCTCGACGTGCGCGGGGCCCTTCGGCGTGGATCGGTCGCCGCCCAATCCCGGGATGAGGCGATCCAGCTGCTGCGCGCCGAAGGCCTCTCGGTCGTGCGGGTGCGCCCGGCGAGCCGTGCTCTTGTCGGCCTGCGCGCTCGTCTCAGCTCGGCGCAACTCGCCGAACTCCTGCTTCTGCTGGCCCAACTGCTCGGCTCCGGCAGCAATGTCACGATGGCGCTGAGCATGTTGCGCGCCCAGCAGCAGCGCGGCCGGATCACCGGTGTGATTGAAGCCGTTCAGCGGCGGATCGCCAGTGGCGACAGCGTGGCCGACGCCTTCGCCTACGCCTTGGGGAGACAGGGAGGATCCGTGTCCGCTCTCATCGCCGCCGGCGAACTGTCGGGCGATATCCCTGGCGTCCTTCGGACGGCCGCGACACAGATCGAGCGCGACCAGGCGCTCCGAGCGGCCTTCTGGTCTGCTGTCAGCTATCCGGCGTTCATTCTCTGCGCCACGGTGATCGCGCTCATCATCATCCTGTGCGTGGTGGTTCCGTCGCTGGAACCACTGGTGGCGGATGCGACGGCGAGACCTGGGGCGAGTATTCGGCTGCTCCTCGCCGTCAGCCAATTCCTTCGGGGGGGATGGCCTTGGCTCGCGGCGATCGCCGCGAGCTTCCTCGGCGGCGGGATCGTGCTGTGGCGCGCCGGCATTCTGGAACCGCACGTCGAACGTGCCCTTCTCGATGGGATACTGCGTCGCCTGACGAGGCGCCTGATCTTCGGGCGGACCGCCGCGGTGCTGGGGAGGTTGTTGTCAGCCGGGGTTCCGGCGTCGCAAGCCCTAAGATTAGCCGCCGCCGCGATGCCAGTGGACCTGGCTCGCGCGCGTCTCGAAGCGGCGGGAGCCGCAATCTATGAGGGCGCGTCAGTGTCTCGGGCGCTCCAGGCCTGCAAGGGCATGCCGCCGATCGTGTTGCGGATGGCCGAAGTGGGTGAGCAGTCCGGCTCGCTGGGCGCCTTGCTCGAAAGAGCCGGAGACTTTGAGCAGGCGGCGGCGCTACGGGACATCCAAAGCATCGCGAAATGGCTTGGTCCGGTGCTCATCGTTTTGCTTGGCGGTCTGATCGGCGCAGTGATGGCGTCGTTGCTCGGCGCGATCTCCGGGATTGGATCGGCCATTCTTTCCTGACGTGCTCGACGACTGCGCCTGGGCCTACGCGCCGAAGCCCATCGCCATCGCGCCCTGCCCGAACGCGAGCCGCTCCGTGTGCTCGCATCGCCGCTTGGGGGAACCCTGGAGTGCCTCGACTTATTGCGCCCGTTTAAATGGACCATATTTTTCGATGCGACGAAAGCGACCGACAACAATATATATGACGAATAATATTTTTATTGCAGTCTTCAGGGCGCGTCAGTCCCTTCTAATGAAGTCTGACTACCGACCTTGCGACACAAGGATCGCCGAAACAGCCAGGTAGGCCGAAAACACAAGTATTAAGCAGACGATCCATCCGAGTATTGTTACCAGAGAAATAAGAAAGCTATGCGCTCTTACCGAAGCGACCGGGAAGCGGTTTAAGGCGAGCGAGATCGCAAGGTAGATCGCAACTCCAAGTGGCGCGACGAATCGAGATTCGTCCGATACGGCCCATCATCCATCTCCGTTATTTTGCTGGATTCCCGTTGCCGAACCTAAATGGCCATGGATTTACGCCTGGGAATCTCCAGTTAGATACACCGCATTGTTTGTAACATTGCCTATGGGTATGCATCTATCGTCGCGTCCGACGGGGCCATAGAGCAACCGTTTGAGGGCAGAACTTTACACGGGGCGCTTTCCGATCTGCCGCGATCAGGCATTGCCGAATGTCGTTTATCTTGGATTGGGCAATGCCCCAGAGATAAGGACTCATATAGGGAGCGTTACACGCATATTGCGCCATTCCGCAGTAATAACTCGACTGGTACCGAGTGTTGTTACAAGCTGCGGCGTAGTACGCGCATGCAGGGTCTAGTCCCTCCGGATCAACTAAATTTAACGGCTGCCCATCGACGTATGCATAGACGTTCTGGCCGGCGTCGACGCCGAGGGGATCGGCCTCGATGTAGCGCCCGGGGCTGGGATCGTAGTCGCGGAACCAGTTCTGATGCAGGCCGCCGGTCTCGGACTGGCTCCATTGGCCAGGCAGGCGCAGGTCGAGGCCGGCGCTGGGCTGCCAAACACCTGGGCCTGGCCGAAAAGGGCTCGACGTAGGCGTTCCAGACCGTCGATCCGGTGCTGTCGGTCATCACCTGCGGCTCATCGATCTGGCCGGCGTGGATGTAGTAGACCTGCGGCGTGCTCAAGGAGCTGTCGTCGAGCCAGCCCTGCTCACGCAGGGCCGTGGTGCCGAACACGGAGCGCCAGACGCGGCGGCGACCAAGGCGAGGGTCGCTGCGAGCATATGTCAGTTGAAATTGGACGGAAGATGTTCCGAGGAGAGGGCGGAGACCAGAAGCGTCTGCTTTAAGCTCCGGCTCCCCATCGACGATCGCCGCCGATCGGGCCGCCAGGTGTCGGGCGGAGCCTGACCGCAGGGGTCGGGTGGGTGTAGCCCACGCGACCCGTATGTGCGCCCTTGTCCACAATATCAGCCAAGCTTGGGGCTCGAACCCGCCCGCCTGACCGATCATCCAAGGCTAGATGAAGGGGGCTGAGTCTCGACCGCGCGCAATAGCCAAGCTGTGTAACAACGCCGGCAACAAGCCTATCCTGCCCTCGATCCTCAAGCCGCCGATCGCCACGGCCAAGCCGGCGAACCTCGGCGCAGTCCAACGGGCGAATATCGCGTTTCGACGAGCGTCCTCAGCCGCCTATGACCCGGCGCGGCGCACGCGGCCATCAGCATGGCGCCGCCGATTCCCATGTGCAGACACGCCCCCGTCGCCTCCGCGAGGTGCGGCCTTCTATCTTGCTATTCGTCGGCGGACGGGTCGTTCCCGCCAAGGGGAACGTAGTCGCCCGACTTATTGCCTGGTTACATATTCCTTGGAGTTCGCCTCAACCATCGCATAATAAATAACGCCAACAGGCCGTATATAACCATCCACGTGACGCCGCAGAGGACGATTCCCAGCGTATTAGGTTTAACAATAAGCGCGTCAAATATCTTTACGATTGTTGGAGTTGTTTGAGGCGGCACCGGGGGATGAGCAATTACCGGAAGGCCGATCCAGGAAAATACAATCCAAGGGAAATTGGACAAAAAATACACCGTGGTAAATATACGATCGAAACCGAATATCGCCATGACGCACACAAAATAGTACGTAGCGAGGTGAGAAACAGCAAAGCCGATCGTTAATATGGATGTTTTTATAACCAACGCTCCATCACCTCGTTGCGGGGCAATATTTTCTGAAAATCGAGTTGAGTGGTCCACGGTCAGGCCCGGGAAGTCTATTGATGAATTGGGTGATTTTTATCTGCTGACTCGGGCTTGGAATTTTCCCGCTTTCTGCCGCCCTCTGCATCGCGATAGCTGTCGAGATATCACCATATCCGGCTTGATTGGTGATATCGTGCGCAATTCTCGACGCCTGCCCGGATGACAGCCCTTCCCCCTGAAGGGCACTTTGTATTTGCGATGTAGCCGTCCCTTGCCCGGGCAGGCCGAACGGCCACAGTCCCAACGGATCGCTCTCATTGAGCGGATCTCCGCCCACGTAGGCGTAGACGTTCTGTCCGGCGTCGATGCCGAGGGGATCGGCCTCGATGTAGCGGCCGAGGCTGGGATCGTAGTCCCGGAACCAGTTCTGATGCAGGCCGCCG
>Ga0207703_10001157_pt1 | contig 24897 bp, 22 predicted proteins | sample KBSSwiS12_FD_184304 | JGI IMG/M metagenome (GOLD analysis project Ga0207703, IMG submission 184304) | Switchgrass rhizosphere microbial communities from Kellogg Biological Station, Michigan, USA - KBS Switchgrass S1-2 (SPAdes) (version 2) | ecosystem: Host-associated > Plants > Roots >...
TGTCGGCCGATTCCACCTTCGACGGCGTGCGGTTCCGCGCGGTCAACGTGACCGTGTCCACGGCCTCGATTCCACCGGTGACGCTCACCACCTGGTTTGCGGGGCACTGATGGCCCCTCGCCGGACCGACGCGGGATTCACGCTCGTGGAGCTCCTCATCGTGATCGTGGTGGTCTCGATCGCCGGGCTCGTCCTGTCCGGCGTGCTGAACGAGGCCGCGCGCACGTATGCGTTCGTGGACGTGGAAAAGGAGCTCGTCCAGGAATCGCGCTACGCCAAGGAGCGCATGACCCGCGAGGTCATGGCGGCGCGCGGAGGCATTCGCGCGGCGGGGGCGCGGTCGATCACCGTGGTCGACGCCGACTCAGCCGTGGTGACCTTCGCGTGGGACGGAGTCCGGGGGAGCGACCTCGTCTGCGTGCGGGACGGCTCGCGCGCGCCGCTCGCGTCGAACGTCGACTCGCTTGCCTTCGCGTACTTCGACGGCTCCGGCCGGCCGCTTCGGTCGGCGGATCCGAGGAGCCTTCGCCGCGTCTCGATCTTCCTCCGCCTCGCCCGCGATGGTCACGAGGTCTCCGGGGTGGGGAGCGCGTTCCTGAGGTCCTCCACATGAGCGCGCGCGCCTCGACCATCGCGCCGCGCGCCGTGGCGGCCGACGCCGGCTTCTCGATCGTGCTCGTGGTCTCGACGATCCTCGTGCTCATCGTGCTCGGGCTGGGCGTCGTCACGCTCGTCACCGAGGACTCCGATCTCTCCGGTACGCAGGTTGCGTCCGACCAGGCCTTCTACGTGGCGCAGGCCGGACTCGAGTACGCCGTGGAGAAGGCGGCCTCGTCCCCGACCTGGAACGGGCTTCCGTCGCCCGGCAAGACCGTGGGCGCCGGCTCGTTCTGGATCCAGGCGCCCGACACACTCGATCCGGCCAAGCGGCCGCTCGCGCACGGGCGGAAGCGTATCGTCGCCGTCGGCAAGGTGGGCGGGGCCACGCGCGTGCTCGAGATCCAGGTCGCGCCCGGAACCATCAGCACCATCGCGGGCGGCGACAGCGCGGCGTGGGATCCCGAAGGACTCGCGGTGGCTCCGAGCGGCGATCTGGTCGTCGCCGATCCCGCGGCCCATCTCGTGCGTCGCGTCGACGTGGTGACCGGCGTGGTCTCCATCGTGGCCGGGACCGGCGTGCCCGGCTCGACGGGAGACGGCGGCCGCGCCGAGAACGCGCGGCTCAAGGCGCCGCGCGGCGTCTGCTTCGGTCCGGGGGGCGATCTCTACATCGCGGACATGGGGGCGAACGTGGTGCGCAAGGTCTCCGCGGCGTCGGGCGCGATCACGCGGGTCGCGGGGAACGGCGATCCCGGATCGTCAGGCGACGGTGGTCCTGCGACCTCCGCCCGGCTCTCCGCTCCGTGCGGCATCGCGGTCACCGACGCGGGCGACCTCGTGATCGCGGAGCGCGGAGGGAACCGCGTCCGCATGGTCTCGGCGGACGGGCTTATCTCCACCGTCGCGGGCAGCGGCGCCGCCGGCTTCGGCGGCGACAGCGGTCCCGCTTCCTCGGCCCGGCTCCGCGCGCCCGAGGACGTGGCGCTCGGACCGAACGGAGATCTCTACGTGGCCGACACGGGGAACCACGCCGTCCGCCGCGTCGCGCGCGCGACCGGAATCATCACGACGGTCGCGGGCACCGGGGCGCCGGGATTCGGCGGCGATGGGAGCGCGGCCGCGCTCGCCTCGCTCTCGGGACCGCGCGCGCTCGAGGTCAGCTCCGGCGGCGACGTCTACATCGCGGACACGGGAAACGAGCGCATCCGCCGGATCGAGATCGCGACCGCCGCCATCACCACTGTCGCGGGCACGGGCGAGCCCGGATTCCAGGGGGATGGGGGACCGTCGAGCCAGGCGCGACTGCACGCGCCCGTCGGGCTCGCGTTCACGCCGTCGGGTGAGTTCTACGTCGGCTGCCGTCTCAACGGCCGCGTGCGCAAGGTGACCGGCGTCCTCTCGGTCGTCGCCTGGTCGGAGTCCCGGCCGTGAGCGCGCTCACGCGCCGCCTGGGCGCGCTCTTCGGCGATTCGAGCCGCGCGGTGGTCGGCGTCGAGCGGGGCCAGGCGTGGGCGCGCGTGCTCGCACCCGGCGAATCGCCGCACGCGGGCGCGTCGCTCCGGGAGCTCGTCGAAGCGCTGGGCCTCAGCGGACGCGCCGCCGTCGCGATGCTCGAGGGGAGCGAGGTCGTCGTGCGCCGCCTCACGCTGCCGCCGATCAAGGGGGCCGACCTCAGGGCCGCGCTCGCACTCGAATGCCGCAACCTGATCAACGATCCCATCGAGGAGGCGGTGATCCGCCACGAGGTGCTGGGCCCCTCGGTTCTCGGGACGGGCATCGATGTCCTCGTCGCCGTGGCGCCCAGGCGTGCCGTGGAAGAGACGACCCGGGCGCTCGAAGCGGCGGGGCTCGTCCCGCGGCGCCTCACGATCCGCGCGGTGGCGCTCCGCTCGCTCCTCCGTTCCCAGCGATCGCTCGACCGCGAGGACGAGGTGGCCTATCTCGACCTGGGTCCCCGCGAGAGCCACATCACCATCATCCGCGGGGACGAGATCCGGTTCACGCGCGAATGCGGCGTGGGCGTGGCCTCCTTCATCGACGCGCTACGGTCGATCGTGGTGCCCGGTCAGGGCGTTCGCCTCCTCGAGGCGCCCGAAGCGGAGGCGCTCCTCCTCTCCCACGGCGTCGCGGGCGGACGGGAGGAATCTCCATCGTCGGAGATCCCGGCCTCCGCCGTGCTGGTCATGCTCCGCCCGAGCCTCGAGCGCCTCACGCGCGAGCTCTGGAATTCGGTCGATTACGTGCACGAGCAATTCCACGGGCAGACGGTCTCCAAGATCGCCCTCCTCGGGGAGACGGCCCGGGTGCCCGGCCTTGCCGCCTACCTGGCCGGCGTCCTCAAGATGCCGGTCGAAACGGTCGATTTCGAATCCGAGGGGGCGCTCGCCTGGGGGGCGGTGGCCGGCTTGGGCCACCTCGACCCTGGCGCGATCGACTTCCTCGAGCCGTCCCACCTGGGTCCGCTCTCGCGCGTGGCGGAGGTGGTCCAGCCGAAGGTCGCGATCGCGGCGACCGCGGTCCTCCTCCTCTCGGTGTCGCTGCCGGCGGAGATGAGCGTGCAGCGGGAGCGCGCCCGCGTCACGGATCTCGAGCACAAGCTCGCGACCGTGGCACCGTACGCGGACCAGGTCGTGCGGTTCCGGGAAGCGCGGAGCGAGGAGGCGTCCTCCGATGCGGTGTTGGCGTCGCTTCGCGGATCGACGCCTCCGTGGTCGGAGGTGCTCCGCGATCTGAGCCATCGCGTGGGAACGGACGCGCGGCTCATGTCGGTTGCCCTGGTCGAGCCGAAGCCGGACGACGCGGATGCCGCGGCGGCAACGGTGCCGGGCGTGGCCACGATCCGGATCGAGGGGCTCGTGCGTCGCGAGCGGCTTCGACCGGAAGCCCCGCTCGGAACGCTCATGGCGTCGCTCGAGCAGTCGCCGTACGTGGATCAGGTCGCGCTCGTGACCTGCCAGGCCGTGGGCGCGGCGCAGAGCAGCTTCGTGCTCGAGGCCCGGCTCACGAGCGGAGGGACGCCATGACGAGGAGCGTGCGGCACCCGGTCGTGAGGCTCGCGCTCCTCGTCCTCGTGCTCGTCCTGTCGACGGGGGCGGTGCGGGCGGTTTACGTCGGACCGCGCGAGCGGGAAGCGGTGGAGCTCAAGGCCCGCTACGGGGCGCTCGCCGCCAAGGTGGACGACCTGGAGCGGGGCGTCGGCGATCTCGCCGCCTGGTCGAACGCGCACCCCGCGGCGAGCGCCGAAGCGGCGCGCGGCCGGAAGGCTCCGCCGATGCGCGAGCTGGTGCCCGCATTCTTGACGTCGCTCGAGCCGATCGCGGCGCGGCACGGGATCGTGACGGAGACCATCGACCCCATGGGCCCGCCGACGGACGAGACGGTGCCGGGCTTGGCCGGCGCGCCGGTCCGCCTCGTGCGGCAGAGCCTTCGGTTCCGGCTCCGGGGCGCGTACCGCGATGTCGCGGAGTACGTGCGCGAGGTGGATGGAATGAGCGCGTTCGTGACGACGCGAACGGTGGCGCTCCGGTACGACGGGGCGAGCTATCCGGCGCTTCAGGCCGAGGTCCGGTTCGACCTCTACGGAGTGCCTTGAGGGTCCGATGGAATGGAAGGCGGTCAAGCGGTCGGTGAATCCGAGGATGTACGCGCTGCTCGGTGTGCTCGTACTGGCGCTCGCCTGGGCTGTCTCGGAGAAGGGGCGGCCGCGGCATCGCACGCCCTCGATGGCGGCGGCGGCCGCGATGACGCCGACCTCGGCTCCGCTCGCGGAGCCGACTCCGGCCGGCTGGGGAAGGGATCCGTTCGATCCCCGCGCCGTGTCCCAGGACATGAACCGAAACGGGAGGTGACGTCGTGACGGATCAGGAATCTCCGCGAGGCCGCATCCTCGTCGTCGACGACGAGCCGGATCTCATCCGCGTGCTCGAGTTTGGGCTCAAGGCGTCGGGTTACGCCGTCGAGGTGGCGGCGGACGGACAGGAGGGCTTGAAGAAGGCGCGCGAGATCAAGCCGGACGTGATCCTCCTCGACCTCATGCTGCCCAAGCTGGACGGTTACAAGGTGTGCCGCCTGCTCAAGTTCGACGACCGGTTCAAGCACATCCCGATCATCATCCTCTCGGCGCGCACGCAGGAAGGGGATCAGACCCTCGCGCTCGAGATGGGGGCGAACCGTTTCGTCACGAAGCCCTACGACTTCACGGAGATCCTCGGGTACATCGAGACGCTGCTCAAGTCACCGACCGTCCGCCCCTGATCCACGCATCGCCGCCACCGGCGGCGGGCCAAATCCGCGCTTGACCCCGCGCGTGCCGGAACCGTAGCCTTTTCGCTCGGTTCCGTCGCGTTTCCTTCCGTCGATCCGAGACCTCATGAAAGGCCAAACCGAACGCATGCCCGAGCAGACGGGCGCTCGCACGCCCGCCGAGCCACGCATTTACGACAGCATTCTCGAGACCGTCGGCCGGACGCCGCTCGTCCGCCTTCACTCGATCGCCAAGGATTGCCGCGCGCCGATCGTCGCCAAGATCGAGGCCTTCAATCCAGGCGGCTCCGTGAAGGACCGGATCGCGATCACGATCATGGCCGACGCCGAGGCCAAGGGGCTCCTGAAGCCGGGCGGAACGATCGTCGAGGCCACGTCCGGCAACACCGGCACGGGGCTCGCGATGGTGGCCGCGGTGAAGGGCTACCGCTCGGTGCTCGTCATGCCGGACAAGGTGAGCAAGGAGAAGATCAACCTCCTCAAGTCCTTCGGAGCCGAGGTCGTGATCACGCCGACGTCGGTCCCGCCCGATTCGCCCGAGTCCTACTACGAAGTGGCGAAGCGCATCGTGCGGGAGACCCCGGGCGCCTATCTCGCTAACCAGTACTACAACCCCAAGAATCCCGAGGCCCACTACCGCACCACGGGCCCTGAGATCTGGGAGCAGACGGCGGGGAAGATCACGCACTACGTCGCCAGCCTCGGCACGGGGGGCACGATCAGCGGCACCTCGCGCTATCTCAAGGAGCAGAATCCCAAGATCAAGACGATCGGCGCCGACCCGATCGGCTCCATCCTCAAGGCCTACTTCGACACGAAGAAGGTGATCCAGCCGAAGCCCTACAAGGTGGAAGGGATCGGTGAGGACTTCTTCCCGGGCACGCTCGACTTCTCGATGATCGACGAGATCTTCGAGGTCAACGACACCCAGTCGCTCAACCTGGCCCGCCGCCTGGCGCGCGAGGAGGGGATCCTGGCCGGAGGGTCGGCCGGCACCGCGCTCTACGCGGCGCTCCAGGTGGCGAAGCGCGCCAGCCCGGACGACCTCGTGGTGGTCATCATCCCGGACACGGGCGAGCGCTATCTCAGCAAGGTGCACTCGGACGAGTGGATGCGGGACAACCACCTGCTCGACTCCAACGCCGTCACGGTGGGCGAGATCATCCGGGCCAAGGGGAACCACGTGCCCGCGATCGTCACGGTGAGCTACGACGAGCCCGCGTCGCGGGCGCTCGCCCTGATCCGCGAGTTCAACATCTCGCAGCTCCCGGTCTTGAAGGACGGCAAGGTGGTCGGCGCGGTCACCGAGGGCGCCCTGATGTCGAAGGTCCTGGACGGCACCGCGAACCCCGAGTCGCGCCTCGAGTACTTGATCGAGAAGTCGCTCCCGACGGTGTCGCTCCACGAGCGGCTGCCGCGCGTGATGAAGCTCCTCGCGGAGCGGAACGCCGCGGTCGCGGTGGACGAAGGGGGCCACCCCACCGGCGTGATCACGCGCTTCGACCTCATCGAATACATCACCGCCTGATGGGCTTCTCGACCGACGCGATCCACGCGGGGCAGGAGCCCGACCCCACCACCGGGGCCGTCACGGTTCCCATCTACCAGACCTCCACCTACGTCCAGCAGGGGCTCGGGAAGCACAAGGGCTTCGAGTACGCCCGCACCCAGAATCCGACCCGGATCGCGCTCGAGAAGAACGTGGCCGTGCTGGAGAAGGGGGCGGAGGGATTCGCGTTCGGGTCGGGAATGGCGGCCATCACCACGATCACCCAGCTCTTGAAGTCGGGGGATCACGTGATCGCCTCCAACAACATGTACGGCGGCACCTACCGGCTCTTCGAGCGGGTGGTGCGTCCCTACGGTCTCGACTTCACCTACGTCGATACGTCGTGCCTGAACCTGGTCGAGGCGGCGTTCCGGCCCTCCACCAAGATGGTCTTCGTCGAGACGCCGACCAATCCCTCGATGATCATCTCCGATCTACGGAAGCTTGCGGAGATGGCGCGGGCTCGCGGCGCGCTCCTCGTCGTCGACAACACATTCATGACGCCGTACTTCCAGCGGCCCATCGAGCTCGGCGCCCATCTCGTCGTGCACAGCGCGACCAAGTACCTGAACGGACACAGCGACATGGTGGGCGGCGTCATCGCCTCGAACGACGCCGCGGCGAGCGAGCGGCTTCGGTTCCTCCAGAACGCGGCCGGCGCGGTGCCCGGCCCGTTCGATTGCTGGCTCGTGCTGCGCGGCATCAAGACGCTCGCGGTCCGCATGGATCGTCACGAGTCGAATGCGCGCGCGATCGCGGCGTGGCTCGCCAAGCACAAGAAGCTCGAGCGCGTGCTCTATCCCGGATTGCCCGACCACCCGGGGCGCGCGCTCCACGAGAGCCAGGCCACCGGCTTCGGCGGCATGATCGCGTTCGACGTCGGATCGATCGAGAAGGGGGCAGCGGTCCTTCCCCGGACGAAGGTCTTTTCGCTGGCCGAGAGCCTCGGCGGAGTCGAGAGCCTGATCAGCCATCCCGCCACCATGACCCACGCCTCGGTGCCGCGCGAGGAGCGGGAGAAGGTCGGCCTAACCGACGGATTGATAAGAATTTCCGTTGGCATCGAGGACTTGGACGACCTGCTCCGGGACCTCGATCACGCGCTCGCGATCCTCTGACCCCACAAAGAGGGACTTGACAGGATTTCGGGGGCTCCGTAGTGTCCGCGCCGTTCTTGCCGCGGGGGGTCCCGGCGGCGAAACGGGTCGAAATCGTACCCGCTGCTGTTCGAAAATGGCACCTGTTCGCCCCGGCACCGCTCATCCCAGTGGTGTTTTGCTTTATGGGGTGGACCCGGTGCGTTACCGCAATCGATAGTCGATGGCTTCAATCGAAGGGAGGTGATTGCGGAATGAAGAAGTTTCTGACCATCACGCTGGTGTTCGTGTTCGCCATCGCGCTGGTTCTCGCGGTCGGCTGTGCGAAGAAGGAGCAGACCTCGACCGAGGGCACCTCGACCATGGATCAGCAGATGGAGCAGCCGGCCCCTGCCGATACGATGGCGACGCCTATGATGACGGATACGACGGCGGCGGGGTCCACGACGACCCACTAAGCGGGGTCGCGTCTCGATCCAGGTTTTCCGCTACGCGAAACGAGCTTAAGAGGCAGCACGCATAAAGTAGCGAGTCTCACGGGAGGGAAGCGGGCGCGCGGCGCTCCGCTTCCCTCCTTTTTGCCACCCGCTGTCCGGCGGGCGGCCAAGGAGCGTGGATGGCAGCAGGCGACAATTCGTTCGACATCGTCTCCGACGTGGATCTGATGGAGGTGTCGAACGCGGTGCAGCAGGCCCTGAAAGAGATCCGGCAGCGGTTCGACTTCAAGGGGTCGGTCAGCGACATCAAGCTCGAGAAAGAGACGCTCACCCTGGACTCGGACGACGAGTCGCGCCTCAAGGCCGTGATCGACATCCTCACGACCAAGCTCGTGAAGCGCGGGGTGTCGCTCAAGGCGCTCGACTACGGGGCGATCCAGCCCGCCACCAAGGGTTCGGTGCGGCAGGTGGTCACGGTGAAGAAGGGAATTCCGTCCGAGAAGGCGAAGGAGATCGTGAAGTTCATCAAGGGGAGCGGCATCCGGGTCCAGGCCCAGATCCAGGAGGACCAGGTGCGGGTGGTTGGGAAGAAGCGGGACGATCTCCAAGCCGTGATCCAGGCGGTGAAAGGACAGGACTTCGGCCTTGACCTCCAGTTCACGAACTATCGCTCCAACTAGGCTCCTCCTCGCCGTCACCTTGGTCTCGGCGCTCTTCGTGCCGGGTCGCGCGGACGCGCGCGCGTGGCCGAAGCCGACGGGGTACGTCAACGACTTCGCCGGCATCATCGACGCCGCCTCGGCGGACTCGATGAACGCGTTGATCGCGGAGCTCCACGCCAAGACCCAGGTCGACGTCGCGGTGGTCACGATCCCGAGCCTCGAGGGAGAGGTGATCGACCCCGCGGCCGAGGAGCTCTACAAGGCCTGGGGGATCGGCTCGAAGGAGAAGGACGAAGGGGCGCTCATCCTCCTCGCGCGCGACGAGCGGCGCGTGCGGATCGAGGTGGGTTACGGACTCGAGGGGATCATCCCGGACGGCCGCGCGGGCTCCATCATCCGAAACGTGATGGGGCCGGACCTCCGGGCCGATCGCTTCGGACCCGGGCTCTGGCGCGGGGTCCAGGCGATCGCCGCGATCGTCGCGGAGGATCGCGGCGTGACGCTCGACCGGGGCGGCCCCATGGTCGTGCCGCGGACCAGCCGAGGGTCCGACGTGCGGACCGCGTTCCTCATCATCTTCATCATCTTCTTCGTGATGTCGAGCATCGTCCGCTCGCGGCTCAGGCCCACGGACTGGCGCACCAGGCGGCGGCGCGGCTGGTACGATCCGTGGGGCGGATTCGGCGGCGGGCTCGGCGGCCTCGGTGGCTTCGGCGGCATGGGGGGCGGCGGTGGAGGCGGAGGCGGTGGCTTCGGCGGCTTTGGCGGCGGCTCGAGCGGTGGCGGCGGCGCGAGCGGCGGCTTCTAGCGGAGAACGGAGGTTCGGTGACGGCGATGTTCAGCAAGTCCTTCGATGCCCGCGCGGCGGCGGTGGAGGCGGTCGAGGCGACGAAGCAGGCCCTCGGCGACCGGCTTCTCGGCGCGGCGCTCTATGGCAGCGCGGCGGCGGGCGACTTCAACGCCGACCATTCGGACGTGAACGTGGCCTTCGTGCTCTCGATGCTGGGCGCGTCGGAGCTCGAGGCGCTTCGTCCGCTCCACGACTCCTGGGCGAAGCGGCGCATCACGCGGCCGCTCCTCCTCTCGAAGGAGAGCCTCGACCGCTCGCTCGACGTGTTCCCGCTCGAGTATCTGCTGATCCGCGAGTGCCACGAGACCCTCTCGGGCGAGGATCTCTTCCGGGGCCTCGCCATCGATACGGGGGAGCTGCGGGACCAGATCGAGCGCACGCTGCGCGCGCAGGAGATGGGGCTTGCCTGGACGTACCTCGCGGTGGCGAAAACGCCGTCGGGTGCGAGCCACTGGGCCGCGCGCTCGGGAACCGCCATCGCCGCGTCGGCGTCGGGGCTCCTCCATCTCGCCGGGGAGCCCGTTCCCGCGAAGCGGGCCCTTACGGCCGAGCGGTGTGCGTCCCGCTTCGGGGTCGACGCGGAATCGCTCCGGCTGCTCGTGGCGTGCCGTCCGGGCGAGCGGGAGAAAGTCGACGCCGTGAAGCTCTTGATGTCCGCACAGTCGATCTTGAGCCGTCTGATCGAGGTGGTCGAAGGGCTCGACCGCCGGTCATCCACCGTATCGGGAGGGTAGCCATGGCTTCGCGTGCACGACCGATGATCACCGTCCTCGTGGTGCTGGGCGTCCTGGTTCTGATCGCGCTCGGCGTGGCGAACTACATCCGGGGCACGTACAACAACCTGGTGACGCTCCAGGAGCAGAACAAGACGGCCTGGTCCCAGGTGGAGAACCAGCTCCAGCGCCGGAACGACCTCATCCCGAACTACGTGGAGACGGTGAAGGGCTACGCCAAGCAGGAGACCACGATCTTCACCGCGATCGCGGACGCGCGCGCGCGCATGGGCGGCGCCAGGACCCCGCAGGATCAGATGGCGGCGAGCAACGAGATGTCGAACGCGCTCTCGCGGCTCCTCGTGGTCGTCGAGAATTACCCGCAGCTCCGCTCGAGCGAGAACTTCCAGCAGCTCCAGGACGAGCTCGCGGGCACCGAGAACCGGATCGCGACCGAGCGCATGCGGTACAACGATGCGGTGCGGACGTACAACATCCGGATCCGCCAGTTCCCCGCCAACCTGGTCGCGTCGAGCTTCAACTTCCAGCCCGCGCCGCTGTTCGAAGCGCCCGCCTCGGCCAAGGCCGCGCCGCAGGTGAAGTTCTAGCCTTGCGTTGACCTGCAAGCCCTCCCTCGGCTAGGGTCCTCCCGCCGCGGTGATCCCGCGGCGGGAGGGGGAAGGGCCTCGCTTCGAGGCCCGGGAAGTCGGTGCGAATCCGACACGGCCCCGCCACTGTGAGCGGTGACGAAGGCGGCCTCATGCCACTGGGCACGACCCGGGAAGGCGCCGCCGGAGGACGACCCGCGAGTCAGGAGACCGGCCCTCTCTCATCGTAGGCACCCATCCTTCGAGAGGGAGGACCATGGGACCTCACCGCCCGTCTTCGTTGTTCCGCTCGCTTCTCTTCGTCGCGCTTCTCGCTTCCACCCACGCGCTCGCCGATGACTCCTCGCCCGACTCGACCGAGACGGCCCGCTACACGCTTCCCCCCACGGTCGTGACGGCCGAGCGGAGCCCCTTGCCGCTCGACAAGGTTCCCCTCGAGGTGAACGTCATCGACCAGGAGCGGCTCGACGCGCAGAAGCCCATTCTGCTGTCCGAGATTCTTCGCCAGGTGCCCGCCATCGACGTGCAGCGCTCGGGCACGCTCGGCAAGCTGACCGACGTCCGGCTGCGCGGCGCCGACCCGCGCCACACGCTCGTGCTCTTCGACGGCATTCCCTTGAACGGTCCGTGGGCCGGCACGTTCGACTTCGCCGACGCGAGCGACGCCGGGATCGAGCAGGTGGAAGTGCTCGGGGGCCCGGCCTCCTCGCTCTACGGCACCGCCGCGGTCGGCGGTGTGATCCAGCTCCTGCCGCGCGTCGAGGGAGCGCCCGCGGCGTCCCGGACGCGCGCGTCGATGGAGTATGGCGAGGACGCGACCGTGCGAGTCGGAGCTTCGTTGACCGGTGCGCTCGGGTCCGCTCCCGCCGGAATCGCGGCCACGCGCCTGAGCTCGGACGGCGTGGGGCCGCGCGACGAGTACACGGGATGGAGCGGCACCGGCCGCGCCGATGTCCCCGTCTCCGCGAACGACCGGCTTCGTCTGAGCGCGATGGGAACCGACGGCGACAAGCAGCTCCCGTACGACTTCGTCTTCAATCCCGGCCCCACGCAGATCCACGATCCCAACATCGACGAGAACGATCGCCTCGCGGTTGGCGCCGCAACGTGGCGCCATGCGTTCAGTTCGGCCGTGGCGCTCGAGGGAGAAGGGTCGATCCTCTACGGGCACATCCATTACGTGAACGGTGAGAACCAGCCCGGCGGAGACCGGCAGGACACGCACCTCAAGAACACGCGCGACATGGCCGCGCTTCGCCTCGCTGCGTCGCCGGCAGTCGGCACGCGCGTGGTCGTGGGCGGCGAGTACCGCGGCGATCAGGTGGACCGGACCGACGAGTCGGTCTTCTTCGGATTTCCCGCCAAGACACGCGTGGACCGGGGTATCCACTCGCGCTCGCTCTACGCGGATGGACACGCCGAGGTGAGGCGCAGGCTGCTCCTCGACGCCGGAATCCGCGTCGACGATCACTCGGTCTACGGCGCCTACGGGCTGCCGCGCGTCGCCGCGGCCGTGCTGGTGGGCGGGGGCGTGAAGCTGCGGGGCGGCTACGGCCGCGCATTCACCGCGCCGACGCTGAGCGATCTCTATTATCCCGGCTACAGCGACACGACGCTGAATCCCGAGCGGTCGACCACGTGGGAGGCGGGCGCGGACGGCTTCTGGATGAACGGCCGGCTCACCGCGCAGGCGACGTATCACCACACCGAGTTCGAGGATCTCATCCAGTCCAACTCGTTCTTCGCTCCGGACAACATCGGAAGTGCGCGCATCGAGGGGGAGGAGTACGCGATCGGCGTCGCGCCGCGCGCGGGCGTTCGCCTTCGTGCCGCCGCCGCGCACCTGATCGCGAAGAAGCTCACGGAGAGCGATCCCGATCCGGACCGGCGACTCGCGAAGCGCCCCGAGTGGCGCTTCACCGCCTCGGGCGAGGTGCGGCTGCACTCCGACGTGACCCTGACCGGCGCGTGGCGGTGGGTGGATCCCGTGCGCGATCCGTTCGACTTCACCGATGTGAACGGTGAGCTCCTGGTGGGCGACAATCCGGGCTACGCCGCGCTCGATCTCGGCGCATCGGCGTCGCTCCGGCGATGGGCCCCGCTCGAGGTGCACGCGCGCCTCTCGAACGCGCTCGACCGCGACTACTCGGAGGTGAAGGGGTTTCCGGCGCGGGGACGCGCGTTCGCGCTGGGACTCACGGCGAGCCTTTAGCCTTGGCGCGGAGTGCCGCGAGGAGCTCCGGCGACCAGATGGGCGGAGCGAGGCGGCAGGTCACGCCGGAGGCGAACGCGCGGTTGTAGGTCTCGAGGAGCGAGACCGGATCGCAGATCGTGGCGATCAGCGCGTCCCGTCCCATCATCTGCTCGATCGATTGCGCCATCATGTAGCCGACCGTGTACCAGGGTCCCTGCACGCCGAAGAACGACATGCCGCGCACGCGGATCGAATCGGGATCGCTGAGCCGCCCGGTCGCGACGTCGGTGAGGAAGCGGTCGACGGTCTTCAAATCCTCCCCCGCGTGCGCGATGTCGCGATCCCATCGCGCGCGCTCCTCGGGAGGGCTGACCTCGTGCGGATGGTGGTCCGGCCCCCCGGCCGCGGCGAGCATCGCGAGTCCTTCGCCGAACGCGCTCACCCAGACCCGCGCCGCGCGCGCTCCCTGGGTGAGCGTGGTGTCCTCGGGCGCCTTGCAGTTGGCCGCGTAGCCGATGTGGTGCAGCTCGTGCGCGACCGTGTTCTCGAGCTTGGCCGGCGTCACGGCCGGGTCGAGGTAGAGCAGGATCGCCGGGTCGGTGTTGGTGTCGAAGACGAAGCTGTTCGTCCGCGGCTTGACGAGGAGATAGACCTTGGCCCGGATGATGGACCGGGGCGGCAGGTACGCGAGAGCGCGCCGGCCAGCGCCCGCGAGGTCGGCCGCGCTCCAGGCCTTCAGCGTTCGCGCGAACGCATCGGCGCGGGCGCGCGTCGAGTCCGCGCGCACGAAGGCCTCGAAGGACGAGTCCGTGAACGCCCGCCCCATGGCCGCCTCCCGCCTCTGGAGGCGCCTGTACCCGTCGCTCGACCAGAGGCGCTCCCAGTCCGCCGCGGTCGGCTGCTTGGCCCCGACCAGGCGCAGCACCGCCTCGGCTTCGTCGGTGATCAGCGTGACGCGCACGCTCCCCGAGTCGAACGGCACGGCCATGGCCGTGGTCTTGGGCGCGGCGAGTCCCGAGGATGGGGCGCCGACGAGCGCGCTGGCGATGAGGGCGAGGATCGGGAGGCGGAGCATGCTGCCTTGCTCTACGCTCCGAATCGAACCCTGGTTCCGGTAGAGCCGACGGGGCGTAAAGCCTTTGACAGCCGACGGGCCGGGGTGATTTGATCCCTGTCTGTGACCTTCGCTCCGATGGTGCCCGCGGAGCCCGTCCCTCCAACTCAATCCACAGAAAGCCAATGGGTTACGAAAACCTGACCGTCGCGATCGAGAACCGGCTCGCCCGCGTCACCATGAACCGGCCCAAGGTCCTGAACGCGCTCAACGAAGCAACCATCAAGGAGCTCCACATCGCCTTCTGCGCCCTGAAGGACGACCCGGCCGTCGGCGCGGTCATCGTGACCGGCGCGGGGGAGAAGGCCTTCGTCGCGGGGGCCGACATCAACGAGCTCGCGGTGATGACGCCGCTCCAGGGCGAAGCCTCGTCCCGGCTCGGGCAGGCCGCCTTCAACGTCATCGAGAATCTCGGCAAGCCCGTGATCGCCGCGGTGAACGGCTTCGCGCTCGGCGGCGGCTGCGAGCTCGCGCTCGCGTGCCACATGCGCTTCGCGTCGGACAACGCCAAGCTGGGGCTTCCCGAAGTCGGGCTCGGCATCATGCCGGGCTACGGCGGCACCCAAAGGCTCACGCGCCTCATCGGTCTCGGCCGGGCGATCGAGCTGATCACCACCGCGCGCATGATCGACGCGGCGGACGCGTTCCGCATTGGGCTCGTCAACGCGGTCACCCCCGCGGCGGATCTCATCCCGCACTGCGAGAAGGTGGCGCGCGAGATCCTCGGGCGCGGCCCCTTGGCGGTGCGGTACGCGATGGAAGCGGCCATCCGTGGCGCGGAAGCCGGGATCGAGCGCGGCCTCGAGCTCGAGTCGGCTTACTTCGGGCTCCTCTCCGCGACCGGCGACATGCGCGAGGGGCTGACCGCGTTCCTCGAGAAGCGGAAGCCCGCGTTCACGGGCGCTTAGCCCGCATGGCCGAACGCGTCGCCGTCGTCGCCTCCGCGCGCACTCCGATCGGAAAGTTCCTCGGCTCCTTCGCCGACCTCACGGCGTCGGATCTGGGCGCGGTCGCCACGCGCGGCGTCCTCGCGCGCGCGGGCGTCGATCCCGCCTTTGTGGACGAGCTCATCTACGGCTGCGCACGGCAGGCGGGGGGCGGTCCCAACATGGCGCGCCAGGTAGCGATGAAGGCCGGCATCCCCAAGGAGAAGCCGGCCTTCACCGTGAATCAGGCGTGCGGCTCGGGCCTCCAGGCCATCCTGCTCGGCGCGGAGCGAATCGTTCTGGGCCGCGCCCGGATCGTGCTCGCGGGAGGCGGCGAGTCGATGACGCGCGTTCCCTACTTCCTGGATCGAGCGCGGCTCGGGTACCGGCTCGGGAACGCGAAGGTCATCGACGGCATGTACCAGGACGGTTTCCTCGATCCCATCTGCGGCATGTTGATGGGGGAGACGGCGGAGAAGCTGGCGGACCTCTATTCCATCTCGCGCGAGGAGCAGGACGCGTTCGCGCTCGAGAGCCAGCGCAAGGTGGGCGAGGCGATCCAGGCCGGCCGGCTCGCTCCCGAGATCGTCCCCGTGGAGATCGCGGGGAAGAAGGGCGAGACGCGCACCATCGCCGCGGACGAGCATCCGCGCCCGGACACGACCCTGACGGAGATCGCCAAGCTGCCGCCCGTGTTCCGGAAGGACGGCACGGTGCACGCGGGGAACGCCTCCGGCATCACCGACGGCGCCGCCTCGCTCGTGCTCGCCTCGGAGTCGGTGGTGAAGGAGCGGGGCTGGACGCCGCAGGCCTGGCTCGGCGAGAGCGTCACGGTCGGCGTGGATCCCTCGATCATGGGGATCGGCCCGGTCCCGGCGACGAAGCAGCTGCTCGCCACGACGGGACGCGCGCTCTCCGACTACGAGCTGATCGAGCTCAACGAGGCCTTCGCCGCGCAGGTGATCGCCTGCGACCGCGATCTCGGGCTCGACAAGGCGAAGCTCAATGTGAACGGCGGCGCGATCGCGCTCGGCCATCCGATCGGCGCGACCGGCGCGCGCATCGTGACGACGCTCCTTCACGAAATGGGGCGACGCGACGCACGGCTTGGACTCGCCACGCTCTGCGTGAGCGGCGGAGTCGGCCTGGCCGCGGAATTCATCCGGGACGGGAAGGAGTGACGGGCATGAAGACGGTGGGAGTCGTCGGCTGCGGTCTCATGGGCTCGGGCATCGCGCAGGTGAGCGCGCAGGCCGGCCTCACGACGTGGGTGCGCGAGGTGGACAAGCCGGCGCTCGAGAAAGGGCTCGGCCGCATCCGGAAGTTCCTCGAGGACGGCGTCGCGAAAGGGAAGCTCACCGCCGAGGCGCGCGACGAGACGCTCGGCCGGATCAAGGGAACCACCGAGCTTCAAGATCTCGCCACGTGCGACCTCGTCATCGAGGCGGTCGTGGAGAGCCTCGACGCCAAGCGCCAGGTCTTCTCCACGCTCGACAAGATCGTCCCCGCAGCGACGGTGCTCGCGAGCAACACCTCATCCCTCAGCATCACCGAGATCGCGGCGACGGCGTCGCGTCCGGAGCGGGTGGTGGGGCTCCACTTCTTCAACCCCGTGCCGCTCATGAAGCTGGTCGAGGTGATCCGCGCCCTCCCGACCACCGACGCCGCCTTCGAGCAGGCCAAGGGCTTCGTGGAGAGGCTCGGGAAGACCGCGGTCGTCGCCAAGGACACGCCCGGGTTCGTCGTGAACCGCCTCCTCGTCCCGTACCTCCTCGACGCGGCACGGATCTACGAGTCCGGCGTGGCGTCCAAAGAGGATATCGACAACGGGATGAAGCTGGGGTGCGGCTACCCGATGGGTCCTTTGACGCTCCTCGACTTCGTCGGCCTTGACACCACCCTTTCGATCGCCACCATCATGTTCGAGGAGTTCAAGCTGCCGCAGTACGCGGCGCCTCCCCTCCTCAAGCGCATGGTGCTCGCCGGCTATCTGGGGCGGAAGTCGGGGCGCGGCTTCTACGACTACTCCAAGAGCTAGGAAGGAATCATGGCGAAGGACGAGATCGTCATCGTGAACGGAGCGCGCACTCCGATGACCGAGTGGGTCGGCGGGCGCGCGGGCAACGGCAAGCCGGGTGGAGCGCTGAAGGACGTCTCCGCGATCGACCTCGGCGTGATCGCGACCAAGGCCGCGCTCGAGCGCTCCAAGGTTCCCGCCGATACGATCGACCACGTGATCATGGGGAACGTGCTGCAGACGAGCGGCGACGCCATCTATGGCGCGCGCCACGTCGGACTGAAGGCGGGGATTCCCGTGCCGGTCCCCGCGCTCACGGTCAATCGCCTCTGCGGCTCCGGGATCCAGTCGGTCATCAACGCGGCGCAGCTCCTCCAGCTCGGCGAGGCTTCGTTCGTGCTCGCGGGCGGAATGGAGAACCTGAGCCAGGCGCCGTTCGTGGTCCGAGGGGCGCGTTCGGGCATCAAGTTCGGGCAAGGCATGCTCGAGGACTCGCTCATGACGGGACTCCGCGACTCCTACTGCGGGCTCTTCATGGCGCAGACCTCCGACAATCTCGCGCGCCGGTACAACATCTCGCGCGAGGAGCAGGACGCCTACGCGCTCCGCAGCAATACCGAAGGACGACGTGCCATCGACTCCTGCATCCTGAGCGAAGAGATCGTTCCCGTCCCCGTGGGTAAGGACGGGAAGCTGGTGGAGAAGGACGACCACTGCTTCGAGGGAGCGACGAAGGAAGGGCTCGCCAAGCTGCCGCCCGCGTTCGGCAAGGACAGCTTCGTGACCGCGGGGAACGCGAGCGGCATCGTGGACGCCGCGGCCGCGCTCGTCGTGACCACCGCGCGGCACGCGGAGAAGCGCGACCTCGCGCCGATCGGGCGCGTCGTGTCCTGGTCCGTCACCGGAGTGGATCCCGAGACGATGGGGATCGGTCCCGTGCCGGCCACCCGCGCCGCGCTCAAGCAGGTGGGGCTCACCGTGGACGACGTGGACCTGTTCGAGATCAACGAGGCCTTCGCGGGTCAGTACCTCGCGGTGGAGAAGGAGCTCGGCAATCCGCGCGAGAGGACGAACGTGAACGGCGGCGCGATCGCACTCGGGCACCCGCTCGCAGCGACCGGCACGCGGCTCCTCCTCACGCTCCTCTACGAGCTTCGCCGTCGGAAGAAGCGGACCGGCGTCGCCGCCGCGTGCATCGGCGGAGGGCAGGGCATCTCGATGGTGGTGGAATCGCTCGCATGAGCGGACTCAGCGAGCGCGATCTCATCTACGACTGGAACGTGGGGGAGGATCCGGCTCCCAAGCCGCCCCGCCGCGTGCAGGTCGTGGACGAGACCCTGAGGGACGGGCTCCAGTCCCCCTCGGTCACCGACCCTCCCATCGACCGGAAGATCCGCGCGCTCCACCTCCAGGCGTCGCTCGGCGTGCACGGGAACGACATCGGTCTCCCGGGCGCCGGCCCGCGCGCGCACGAGGCGACGCTCGCGTTGGCGCGCGAGATCGCGACCGCCAAGCTCCCGATCGAGCCCTACTGCGCCGCGCGAACGCACAAGAACGACATCGACCCCATCATCGACATCACGCAGAAGACGGGGCTCCGGATCGAGGCGGCCACGTTCATCGGTTCGAGCCCCATCCGTCAGTACGCGGAGGACTGGGACGTGGACCGGCTCCTCAAGCACACGGAGGAGGCGGTCCGCTACTCCACCGAGCACGGCGTCCCGGTCATGTACGTGACCGAGGACACGACCCGCGCACGTCCCGAAATCTTGAAGGCGCTCTACACGTGCGCGGTCGAGCACGGCGCGCGGCGGGTCTGCGTGTCCGACACGGTGGGGCACGCGACGCCGGAGGGGGCCGCGCGCGTGATCCGCTTCATCCGCGGCGTGGTCGACGCGACCGGCGAGACCGTGGGGGTCGACTGGCACGGCCATCGCGACCGGGACCTCGGCGTCGCCTGCGCGCTCTCGGCGCTCATGGCCGGCGCGGACCGCGTGCACGGGACGATCCTCGGCGTGGGAGAGCGCGTGGGAAACGCGCCGCTCGATCTCATCCTCATCAACCTGAAGCTCCTCGGCTGGCTCGACTGCGATCTCTCGGCCCTCCCCGAGTACGCGACGCTCGTGTCGGAGTCGTGCCACGTGCCGATCCCGTACAACTATCCGGCCCTCGGCCGGGACGCGTTCCGCACCGGCACCGGCGTGCACGCCGCAGCCGTGATCAAGGCGCTGAAGAAGGGGGACGACTGGCTGGCGGATCGCGTTTACTCGAGCGTGCCGGCCGGACTCCTCGGACTGCGCCAGGAGATCGAGATCGGACCCATGTGCGGCGAATCGAACGTCATCTACTGGCTGACCACTCGCGGCTTCGAACCCGAGCGCGGTCTGGTCGAGCACCTCTTCCGCCTCGCCAAGCAGGGCGAAACGGTGCTGAGCGAGGCGGAGCTTCAGGAAGCGATCCGCGCGTACCGCGGCTCGGGAAAGGCGGTGGCGCGTGGCTAGGACCCACAAGATCGCGGTGCTCCCCGGAGACGGCATCGGCCCCGAAGTGACGCGCGAGGCCGTCGCCACGTTGAAGCTGGCGTCCGAGATCCACGGATTCGGGCTCGAGCTTCGCGACTTTCCGTTCGGCGCCGAGCACTACCTCCGCACGAAGGAAGCGTTCCCGCCATCGGCGCTCGACGAGCTCAAGGACTTCGACGCGATCCTCCTCGGAGCCATCGGCGATCCCCGGATCCCGGTCGGCATGCTGGAGCGCGCGATCATCTCGGGCATCCGTTTCGGGCTCGACCTGTACGTCAACCTCCGCCCGATCAAGCTGCACGCCGAGGCGATGTGCCCGCTCAAGGACAAGCGTCCCGACGACGTCGACATGATCGTGGTCCGCGAGAACACCGAGGACGTGTACGCCGGGATCGGAGGCTTCCTCAAGAAGGGAACGCCGGACGAGGTCGCGGTGCAGGAGATGATCTTCACACGGAAGGGCGTGGAGCGCGTGACGCGCTACGCCTTCGACCTCTGCCGGAAGCGCAACCGGCGGAAGAAGCTGACGATGGTCGACAAGGCGAACGCGGTGGGAGCGATGGATCTCTGGACGCGCGTCTTCGCCGAGGTCGGCGCAGCCTATCCCGACATCGAGCGCGATCATGCCTACATCGACGCGGCGTGTATGTGGATGGTGAAGAACCCGGAGTCCTTCGACACGGTCGTGGTCTCGAACATGTTTGGCGACATCCTCACTGACCTTGGGGCCGCGATCCAGGGAGGAATGGGCGTCGCGGCGTCGGGCAACATCCACCCGGGCAAGGTCTCGATGTTCGAGCCCATCCACGGCTCGGCCCCCAAGCACGCCGGCAGGAACGTGGCGTCGCCGATCGGAGCGATTCTCGCGGGTCAAATGCTGCTCGACCACGTGGGCGAGCCGGATGCGGCGCTCCTGGTCGGCTCGGCCGTGGAAGGACTGTTCCAGAGCGGGGCGCTCCGCTCCACCGGGACGGACAGCGGCGTCTCCACGACCAGGCAGGGAGATCTCGTGCGCGAGGGGATGAAGCGCGGCGCCCCGTCGCCGGTCGGGAAGACCGCTCGATAGGAGCAGCGTAGCGTCGAGATGAAAAGGACTGTGTAGGGCCTACAATCCGCCTTTACAAAGCGTACCGCTTCGTCCCCCTCCGAACACCGCCCGCCGCTCCCAACTGGGGCCCCATTTCAAGGCACGCTTTATGCCCGGCCGCAGAACGCCGGACTCACTCAACCTTCTTGAGCCGGCCAGGTCCGCACGTTTTTGACGCAGCAGCCCACACACGTCACCTCGCTGCCCGGTGACAGGGAGGGGAAGCATGAAGGTGATCTTGCGACTGGCGTTTGCGCTCGCGCTCCTCGGTCTCTATTCGGTTCCGGCGTCCGCGCAGTACATGTTCCTGGACGCGAATGGAGACGGGGTCTATAACGCCGACACGGACAAGTTGAACTCGAACGGCACGGCCACGACGGTGGACGTGTATCTCGTCACCAACCAGAACCGAGATGGGAGCACGGCGGTCTGTGATGTCGACGGTACCTCGCCGCTCTCCATCAACTCCTATGTCATCAATCTCGAGGCGGCGGGGGGGACCGTCACCTACTCCAACTTCGTCAACAACATGGGAGCCTCGTTCTCCACCAACTTCGGCGAGCTGAATGCCGGGGACGGTGGATACAAGAACGGCTACGGCGCGCAGACTCCGGTGCAGCCCGGGAAGTACAAGCTGGCCACGATCACGATCACCGGCGCCACGGGGGCGCCGTCGATCAACATCGTCGACCAGATCGCGACCTCCTCCGACTACACGAGCTTCGGCACGGGGGCCGGCGGCTGCGTGGGGCATGACTTCGACAACACCTACAAGCTCAGCGGTCCCAAGGGTGGGACCGACTGGACGGACGTCGACGGCCTCGGGCCGGCTCCCGGCGGGAACGCCGCGCCGACCCTGACCGTGGCCCAGAACATCACGGCCGTCGAAGGCCAGCTCCTCACGATCGAGGCGACCGCGACCGATCCCAATCCGGCCGACGTCGTTACGATCAGCGAGACCACGACGGCGCCGTTCCTGACCAATTTCACCAGCATCCCAGGACCCTCGCCCGTGACCGCGACCCTCGCCGGCACGCCGGCGCCGGGTACGTCGGGCGTGTATCTCGTGACGTGGGTCGCGAGTGACAACGTCAATCCTCCCGACACCGTGGTGACCACCGTCACCGTGAACCCGGCCGGGTCCAACAACTGTCCCGTTCTCTCGGGCATCGGTGACAAGACGGTGACCGAGCTCACGGAGCTCTCGTTCACCGCGGTCGCGACGGACGCGGACGCGGGGCAGACGGTCACCTTCTCACTGGGTGCCGGCGCCCCGGTGGGTGCGTCGATCAATGCCACGTCGGGCTTCTTCACCTGGACGCCCACGGACGCCCAGGGGCCCGGTACCTACGCCATTCTGGTACAGGCCACCGACAACGCGACGCAACCCTGTACCGATAGCGAGACCATCCAGGTCACGGTCCTCGACCAGGGAGCGGGCACCAATCAGTGTCCGGTCCTGAATCCGATCGGCAACCAGACGGTGACGGAAGGAAACCTCCTGACCTTCACCGCCACGGCAACCGATCCGGACGCGGGGCAGACGTTGACCTTCTCGATCGACCCCGGCTTCCCGTCGGGTGCGAGCATCAACTCCTCCACGGGCGTGTTCAGCTGGACGCCGGCGACGGATCAGGGGCCCGCGACGTATCCGATCACCGTTCGGGTGACGGACAACGGGAACCCGCAGTGCAGCGACAGCGAAGACATCATGGTGACGGTCAACGACTCGACCGGCGGCAATCTGTGCCCGACCCTGGACGCGATCGGCAACAAGACGGTGACCGAAGGGAACCTTCTCACGTTCACCGCGATGGCCACCGATCCGAACACGGGGCAGACGCTCACCTTCTCGCTCGGCGGGACGGTTCCGACCGGTGCGAGCATCAACTCCTCGACGGGCATGTTCACCTGGACGCCGACCTCCGACCAGGGACCGGGAACCTATCCGATCACGGTCAAGGTGACGGACAGCGGCGAGCCCGCCTGCGCTGACTCCGAAATCGTCACGGTCACCGTGAACGATTCCGGCGGCGGCCAGAACCAGTGCCCGGTCCTGAACGCGATCGGCAACAAGACGGTGACGGAAGGGCAGCTCCTCACGTTCACCGCGACGGCGACCGATCCGGACGCGGGTCAGACCCTGACCTTCTCGCTCGACCCGGGCTTCCCGACGGGAACCAGCATCAACTCCTCGACGGGCGTGTTCACCTGGACTCCGACTCTGGACCAGGGTCCCGGCACCTATTCGGTCACGGTGCGGGTCACGGACAGCGCGGATCCGTCCTGCAGCGACTTCGAGACCATCACGGTCACGGTCAACGATTCGGGTCAGAACCAGTGCCCGGTCCTGAACGCGATCGGCAACCGGACGGTGACGGAGGGCAATCTCCTCACGTTCACCGCCACGGCGACCGATCCGGACGCGGGACAGACGCTGACCTTCTCGCTCGACCCAGGCTTCCCGACGGGAGCGACCATCAACTCCTCGACGGGAGTCTTCTCCTTCACGCCCACGTCGGATCAGGGTCCGGGCACGTACACGATCACCGTGCGCGTGACGGACAGCGCGAATCCGTCGTGCAGCGACTCCGAGACGATCACGGTCACAGTCAATGACTCGGGCGGCCAGAACCAGTGCCCGGTCCTGAATCCGATCGGCAACAAGTCCGTGACGGTCAACACCTTGCTCACCTTCACGGCGACGGCCAGCGATCCGGACGCGGGTCAGACCCTGACCTTCTCGCTGGATCCGGGCGCCCCGGCGGGAGCCTCCATTGGCGCTTCCACGGGCATCTTCACCTGGACGCCGACGGCGACGGGCTCGTTCCCGATCACGGTGCGCGTGACGGACAGCGCCGACCCGAGCTGCAGTGACTTCGAGACGATCGTGGTCACCGTGGGCGAGGGTGGTGGCGGCAACGTGACGTACAACACCTTCCTCACGGGAGGAAACAAGAAGACCCGGCTCTGGACCGGCAAGCCGAGCACGTGCATCCAGCTCGAGGTCGTCGGAGCCGAGAATACGACCATCGACCTCAGCAGCCTCGTCCTCGTGTACAACGGCCAGCAGATCGCCGCGATGAGCGCGGATCTCAGCCGAGACACGGATAAGGACGGGAACGGCGAGATCGAGGCCTGCTTCTCCAAGGAAGATCTGCGAACCCTGTTCGACAGCCTTCCGACCGGGGACAACCAGGTCACGGCGACGCTGCAGGGAATGACGACCACGGGTCAGTCCTTCTCGGCGGAAGTCACCATGGATGTGGTGGTTCGCGGTAACGAGCATGCCCGGAACGGCGACCATGGCAAGGGCCAGGGCGGCGACAAGGGCGGCAATGGTGGTAACGGTGGCAACGTCGGCAACGGCGGAAGCGGCGGCGACGAGGACCAGGGCGACGACGTCGCGGATAACGACGACAGCGGCCAGGACCGAGGCAACGGCGGCAACGGCCACGGGCACCACGCGTCGGCCAAGCCGAACCCGCTCAACCCGTCCACCACGCTCGAGTTCACCGTGGCCAAGACGGGTCCGGTCAAGGTGCAGGTCTTCAATGCGACCGGCCGGCTCGTGAAGGCACTCTACGAGGGGACCATGCAGGAAGGGCGAAACACGCTGGGCTGGGACGGCACCACGTCCGTCGGCTCCCGCGTCGCCTCCGGGGTGTACTACTTCCGGATCGTGACGTCGGAAACGCGTGAAATCGTCCGGGTGACGGTCCTCAAGTAGGGGCGTCGTCGGATTTCAAACCGAAGTTCGGGCGGGGCGGCAGCAGCACGGGCCGCCCCGCCTTCTTTTATGTGCTCGTGGCTTGACGGACGGGCGGGAGTGCAACTTGTAGCTTGAGTGCAGTCTGTTCTTGAAAGCGTTACACGGTGAGCAAAAGTTCTACCCCGTCTTCCCTCCCAAGTTCCGACAACTTCGCATTTGCTTATCACGGCATGCATTATGCCCCCGCCGCGACTGCCGGATTCTCATGTCACCCCCCACATGACTCCGCATCGGTTCCTCTTGCTTCTTCGCAGCACTACCACCAGGGGTCACCTCGCTGCCCGGTGACAGGGAGGGTAAGCATGAAGCTGTTCTTGCGACTGGCGTTTGCGCTCGCGCTCCTCGGTCTCTATTCGGTTCCGGCGTCCGCGCAGTACATGTTCTTGGACGCGAATGGAGACGGGGTCTACAACGCCGACACGGACAAGTTGAATTCGAACGGCACGCCCACGACGGTGGACGTGTATCTCGTCACCAACCAGAACC
>Ga0207703_10001162_pt1 | contig 24836 bp, 18 predicted proteins | sample KBSSwiS12_FD_184304 | JGI IMG/M metagenome (GOLD analysis project Ga0207703, IMG submission 184304) | Switchgrass rhizosphere microbial communities from Kellogg Biological Station, Michigan, USA - KBS Switchgrass S1-2 (SPAdes) (version 2) | ecosystem: Host-associated > Plants > Roots >...
CATGAAGGATGCAATCTTTCTGGCTAGTTCGAGACGCAGGTCTTTGGCTCGATCTGGAAGCATCATGGGTTTTTTATTGTCTTTTTTTAATGCCACGCTCATTTGTCCTGGGAAACAGCATAGAGTTCTCGCCCCTGCAACCTCAATGTTTTCTTGATAAACAAGAGGAATAGGCAATCAATCGGAAGGATCGGGCTACCCCTTGCACGGCGATTGACCTTAGTCTCAGGACCAGAGAAACAGTTCGGAAGGAGCAACCATGCAAAAACGCAAACTGGGAAAAGACAATCTGGAAGTTTCGGCTCTGGGGCTGGGATGCATGGGCATGAGCTTTGGCTACGGCCCGGCAGGGGACAAGCAGGAAATGATCTCCCTGATCCGCACAGCGGTGGAACACGGCATCACGTTCTTTGACACAGCCGAGGTCTATGGTCCGTTCACCAACGAGAACCTCGTCGGCGAAGCACTTGCACCATTTCGTGGGAAAGTGGCAATCGCCACCAAGTTCGGCTTCAAACTTGATCCGAACACCGGCAAACAAGCCGGGCTGGATAGTCGACCGGAACACATCCAGGAGGTGGCGGATGCTTCGCTCATGCGGCTTAAGACCGATGTCATCGATTTGTTCTATCAGCACCGTGTTGACCCGAACGTGCCGATCGAAGATGTCGCCGGAGCTGTGAAAGACCTCATCCAGCAAGGCAAGGTGAAGCACTTCGGCCTTTCCGAAGCAGGCGTGCAGACCATCCGTCGCGCACACGCCGTTCAACCGGTTACGGCGCTGCAGAGCGAATATTCGCTTTGGTGGAGAGAGCCTGAAGCGGAAGTGATACCTACACTCGATGAACTCGGGATTGGGTTCGTTCCATTTAGCCCGCTGGGAAAGGGCTTTCTCACCGGCAAAATCAGTAAAGAGACGCAGTTCGACAAGACCGACTTTCGTAATATCGTTCCGCGCTTTTCGCCGGAGAACCGCAAAGCGAACCAGGCACTGGTTGATCTGATTGGCAAGTTCGCGCAACAGAAGAAGGCGACGCCTGCCCAGATCGCGCTTGCATGGCTGCTGGCCCAGAAGCCGTGGATCGTTCCGATCCCCGGTACGACCAAACTGCACCGACTCGAGGAGAACATCGGAGCCGTTATTGTCGAACTTACACCCGAAGATCTGCAGCAGCTGGAAACCGCAGCCTCAAAAATCGCGGTGCAAGGTGCTCGGTATCCCGAAGAACTGCAGAAATTAGTGGGCCGCTGAACAACAACAGATCAACAGACAAAGAACAAAGCAAAGGCATTCTGACAGTGAAGACGTTCAGAGGATGGGATATGTTTCAACATGGATCATCTCAATCTAAGGAGTACACATGCCTGCAACAAACGACACTCTACAAGATCGTCTTGCTCGATATCGCGAAATCAACATCAGTGTGACCGGCAGAAAGTCAGGACGTACCATCTCAAACCCAGTTTGGTTTGTATGGGAACAAGACAAGCTTTATCTTCTGCCGGTGCACGGGTCGAATACACAGTGGTATAAGAATGTGCTCACGAACCCCTCGATTCGGATCAGCGCACGCGGTGCAGAAGCTGAATTCAACGCTGTCTCTATGACTGACGCAAAACAAGTGTCATCGGTGGTCGAAAAGTTCCGTGCCAAGTACAGCGCCAGCGACGTGAAGAAGTACTATTCAAAGTTTGACGTTGCTGTGCTGGCTCAAATGCAATAAGAGGTAGCATTTGTTCTCTCAAATCGAGTTGAATATCTGCAACTCTTCGCTTGGTCTTTGAATCAAGAGGAGTTATTCGCCGGTGGCATACGGGAATTCCCTTATACGCGAGGTGTTTAAAGAGCATCCTTCCCTAGAGAACTAATTGCTAAGCTGCAGAAAAACGATGGAGTGGATACTGGCATCACATACAGGTGACAGGTCCTGTCTCGTGGGAAATGCTAGTTTAGCTTTATAGTCTTCAATAAAGGCTTGGTAGTAATGGAAGTTTTAGCTAACGTTTCGGTTTTTCTGCTTGCGGAAAACCGCTTACTGCGTGAAGCTCTGGCTCGCATCCTTAACAAGAAAAGTAACATTGCTGTCGCAGGAGCCGCGTCTTATTCCCCCAATATTGAAAGCGTAATTGTTGCGGTCGCTCCCGATGTATTGCTATTCGATCCGCTCGACTGGAATGTGAGTGTCAATTTGATCCGTCATTTGCGAGACTCCATGCCTATGTTAAAAATAGTCATGATTGGCATGGAGGCTGACGGTGAGTTATTTCTTCGCGCTGTACGGGAGGGAATTGCCGGGTATCTGCTCAAAGACGCCCCTGCGGCCGAAGTGGCTGCTGCTGTGAGGTCTGTAGCCAACCACTACGCAGTCTGCCCGCAGGAATTGTGCCAGGTATTGTTCGACTATGTTTCACGGCAGCGGGCCCACTTACCGAACCTGGCAATTAAGCAGCAACTCGGGCTCACACGCAGGGAACAGCAGTTAGTGGAACTGATCAGCCGTGGTCTTACTAATAAAGAGATTGCCCTCGAGCTCGGCTTATCGGAACAAACAGTGAAGAATCATATTCATCGTGTGCTTCGCAAAGTGGGAGTGAATGATCGCCTGGAAGCTGTTGAGATGTGCCGCACTCAGGGCTTTCTTCCCGTTTGAACGATCTCTCCTAAGGATTGATCATCCATAGGATTAGTACTTGTCTGGTACTACACCACAACATTTTCCCAACCTTAGGCAAATACAAATTGGGTCGTGCGTGTGTATTGTTGTTCTCTGCGCGCTGACGCCGAATTGAACCTTGTTTTCTCTGCATTGCGGTAGATACTCACCGATGAGGTGGGTGGTGCCAAAAATCAGGGTGCTGGTCGCGAACCGGCCACGATTAATGCGCGAACTTGTTGTGGCCACTATCTCCGATCAGCCCGACATTGAGATTGTCGGTGTGCTGGAAGAGGAAAGCGTAATTTTGAAGACAGTAGAAGAAGTGCATCCTGACTTTCTAATCATCACGCTGGATCGTTCCGAAACCAGGCCGCTCATTTGTGACATCTTACTCACTCAATTTCCGCAAATCTGCATCCTGGCGCTTGCGCCAGACCGTGATAGCACCATGTTTTATTGGGCGACACAGAATATTCGCTCAAGCCGCGTAGAGAATTCTGAGGAAGGGATTCTGGGGATTCTCCGTGACCGAAAATTGCATGTTTTGGAGGGCGACAAAACGTCGCCTCACATTCGCGCAAATTGAACGCACGAATGCCGTGTAGATGATTGCCTAGCAATGGGTTATCTCACAAACGCCCGCGTAAGTGAGGGAGCGAAGCTGCACCCGGAGCAAGCATGTTAGAGACTGCGACCCAAAGCGCACTCCCGGTGAATGGTTCGGCGGTGACAGAACAGCAGTCACGCTGGTACGCGGCTTATACCTGCTCACGCCATGAGAAACAGGTTTCCCGGCAACTGCACGAACGGCGGATTGATTGTTTTCTGCCGACCTATCAAAGCGTCCGTCGCTGGAAAGATCGTAGAAAAGAAGTAGAATTCCCGTTGTTTCCTGGATACATTTTTGTACATATCATGGAAGCAGAGCGGGTGCGCGTGTTGCAAGTCTCCGGAGTAGTGCAGTTGGTTACGTTTAACGGACGTCCGGCTCCGTTGGAGGACAGTGAAATCGAATCACTGCGCTGCGGAATCGCCAATGGTATTTGGCCCGAGCCACATCCGTATCTAACAGCAGGACGGCGAGTGCGAGTGAAACATGGCCCACTGGCCGGTGTTGAAGGATTTCTGGTTCGACGTAAGGATAAGTACCGCATAGTAATTTCCATTGATTTGATCATGCGTTCCATCGCCGCCGAGGTTCAGGTGGCAGACCTCGAATAAATTCCTTCACTGCCCATGTCCTCAGGAGTCGAAATGGAGTCTCTCATGCCATTGCACATTTCAAGATATAAATCTCTGGCTTGCGTGACAGTGTTTCTGCTGCTCACGGGAATGAAATTGGGAGCGCAGGTCCGCAATGGGGTGCAACGAGACAATCCTCCGAGCAGGGCAGAGTTGGAGGCCGAACAGAGAGTTTCGTTATCGGCAGACAAGCTGATCGAAATTCTGCAACAAGAACCAGGTTTGTTATTGCAGGTCAAAAAACTGCTAGTACGTAAAGCTTTTGAACAAGGGCGCCTGCTTGATCCTGCCGACCTCACAGATGAAGCTCTCTTTCGTCTGCTGCGCGAAGACGACAACATACGCATCCTGACCACGCGTGAAGTCGAAGATCGCGAATATATTCGTGCCAAACCCACGCGAGAAGAATTGCAGCGCACGCAGGGAATGCGGCCACCCATGATGCCGCCGCAGGCGCCATCCCAGACAGGCGACGTTGCATCGCTCGCGAAGAAGAGCCAGGAGGACGCTTACTGGGAACAGCAAGACCGAGTTGAAAACTTCGGCGCTGGCGCTCCTAATTCGTTTCCTCTGCCATCTGCACCTCTCGGACCTCAAACGCAACCACAAGTTCCTAGCAACAGCGTACAAAATCCTGCGCGAACTTTAGATCGTACGAACTATCAACAGCAGCAAGACCAAATTGACCGTCTGTTAGCGAGCGCAGGAACAGGAAATAGCGGAGACATGCCGCGCATCAATCCAGACGATCTCTCTCAGTTGCTAAGCGTAAGTTCCATGGGCGGTTCAATGCCTGCCGCTGGGAATCAGTCGAGCTTTCCTAAGGGATTCAATCTTGGTGACTCGAATGTTGCTGCCACCCTGTCTGGAATGGGGCCGCAAATCGCCGATGTGGCGGATGAAATGCCGGATAAAATTTCATCAGTGCTCCCATTCCGTTTCCCTGGAAAACTCTCTCCTCCGGACAATCGGCCGAAAATTCAGCACCAGCCCAACCCTTATGCGGATGTACCCTCGCTTTATGACTTATACATGCAGGTATCGAAACGGCCGACCAAGCTTGAGCGTTTCGGTATGGACGTTTTCCGCAACGGCAGCGGAAATGTAGAAAGCCTGCCGATGGACCTCCCGGCAGGGCCCGAATACGTTCTTGGGCCCGGCGATGGGCTTAATATCAATTTGTGGGGAGGAGTTTCGCAGCGTCTGCGACGCGTAGTTGATCGCGAAGGTCAACTGAATCTACCAGAAGTGGGTGCCTTGCAGGTAGCGGGGAAAAGTTTAGGAGATGTGCAACGGGTTGTGCAATCGGCGTTGCGCACGCAGTTTCGCGATGTCGAAGCCGATATTTCACTGGCGAGAATTCGTGCTGTACGGGTCTATGTCGTAGGCGATGTTGTAAGCCCGGGCGCATACGATATCAGTTCATTGTCTACTCCGTTGAATGCGGTGTACGCGGCAGGTGGGCCAACCAACAACGGCTCTCTTCGCCATCTGCGTCACTTTCGCGGCAAGCAATTAATTCAAGACGTTGACGCTTACGAAGTTCTTTTGCACGGTGTACACGGAGAAATCGCCGGTATTCAATCGGGCGACACAATCCTGGTTCCTCCATCAGGCTCCGAAGTTACCGTCGAGGGCATGGTGCGGCGACCCGCCATTTACGAACTGGGCAAAGAAAAATCTCTGACTGAAGTGCTGGAACTGGCAGGGGGAGTTTTGCCATCCGGCACCTTGCGGCATGTGGATGTAGAAAGAGTAGTCGCCCACGAACATCGGACGATGTTGCGGCTGGATCTCCCGGAGAATAACTCGAACCCTCAGGCAGTCATTCAAGCGCTCAACAATTTTGAAATTCAGGATGGAGATCAAATCAACATTTCTCCCATACTCCCGTATGCCGATCAAACGGTTTATCTCGACGGTCACGTCTTTCACCCCGGCAAATATCCATACCGTGACGGGATGAAAGTTGCCGATCTGATTCATTCCTACAATGATTTGCTTCCGGAGCCATCGCGCACGCACGCGGAAATTATTCGTTTGCAACCGCCTGATTACACGCCGGTCGTCCTCGCCTTCAATTTGGGCGACGCGATGGACAACAAAGACCAGAACTTGATTCTGAAGCCTTTCGATACAGTCCGAGTCTTTGGTCGCTTTGATTTTGAAGACCAGCCGTTAGTGACTGTCACTGGGGAAGTGCGCGATCCCGGCGATCACGTCACCAATGGCGTGACCCATCTGCGCGATGCTGTTTATCTGGCTGGTGGAGTTACCGCCGGAGCCAAACTCGATGGTGCACAAATTTTCCGTCATACGCCTGACGGCGGAATGCAGGTGATTAGCGTCAATCTCGCCAAAGCACTTTCAGGTGATCCTGCAGCTGATGTTTTGCTTCAACCGAAGGATCGTGTTTTCATTCAGCGCAATGTAGACAAGCTGGATCCGCCTGCGGTTTCTATTCAGGGCGAAGTGGGCCGCCCCGGCAAATATCCAATGGGAAACGGTATGACTGCGGCAGAACTTGTGCGTCTTGCCGGAGGTCTACGCCGCAGCGCGGACCCTAAAAGTGCTGACCTTACAAGTTATCTTCAACCGAAAATGGAAGGCCAGCCTTCCAATGAACGTACGATTGATATTGCCAAAGCATTAGCTGGTGTTCCCGACACAGATGTGCGTCTGCACGATGGGGATGTGCTTACCATTCCGCAAATCGCTGGATGGAACGATAGAGGCGCAGCCGTGACGATTAAAGGCGAAATCATGCGCCCTGGGACGTATGGAGTACAAGAGGGTGAGAAGCTCAGTGCAGTTCTGGCTCGCGCTGGCGGATTTACACCAAGCTCATATCCATACGGCGCAGTACTGGAGCGCACGCAAGTTCGCGATCTCGAAGAAAAAACACGTGCAGATTTGATCCGGCGCGTGCAGGCTGAAGGAGCATCAATAAAACTAATTCCTGATAGCGATGCCGATCAGAAAGCCGCCAAGGACGCTGCACTGCTGCAATGGCAAGCTACTTTGCAGAAATTGGGATCGACGCCACCATCTGGACGGATGGTGATCCACATTTCAAGCGATGTCAGTAAATGGACGAACACTCCAGCCGATCTGACGTTGCGCGCGGGCGATGTGTTGACTATCCCCAAGCGCCCGAACTTCATAGTCGTTGATGGCGCGGTCTACAATCCGACAGCAATTACCTTCAAGCCGGGCAAGAGTGCAGAGTGGTATCTGCAACAAGCTGGCGGTCCCACACAAATGTCCAACAAGAAGGCAATCTTTGTCCTGCGTGCTGATGGTTCTGTAGTCGGAGGCAGTGCAGGGATGTGGGGAGGTGGAGCGCTGAGTACCGAGATGCGCCCTGGCGATATGGTGGTCGTGCCAGAGAAAGCCTACAGCGGCACAGATAAGTGGAAAACTATTCTGCAAGTTGCCCAGCTCACCTATGCCATTGGAGTTGGCATCCAGGTCGCCAAGAGTTTCTGACGACGTGAAGCGGTGTTTTATGTTCCGTTGCGGAACGGCAGCTCTGCTATTTGTGTTGCTTGCGGTGGCGGTTGTTGCGCAAGAACCGAATGAGGCTCCTGTGGTGAACGCACCTTCAAAATCAGTGACGTCTCCTTTTATTAACTACCAAAACAACTGGGGCTTGCTCCCTCCCGGTGCTGATCCCCAGAACCGTCTGGGTACACCGTTCCTCAAACACTTGGTGGAAGATCAAAAGACATTCTGGACTTCTCCGTTTCGCTTGCAGAAGGAAAATACGAAATCCAGCGTGCCGTTCTTTGCATTTACGGGGATTTTATTCGCAAGTGACAGCTGGATCTCCGATCAAGTACCGGATTCTCCCAGTCAGCTGAAACGCAGCCAGAATTTCTCCAACTATGCATTGCTTTCGTTGGCAGGTACGGCAGCAGGTGGTTATCTGTGGGGGAGAATGACGCACAACGACCATCTACAGGAGGCTGGGTTGTTAAGTTCTGAAGCCGCGATCAATAGTTTGTTTGTCACCACTGCACTCGGCTATGCCACGCAGCGGCCTCGGCCCATCGATTCAAATGGAAATTCGAGTTTCTTTCAGGGCGGTTCGTCATTTCCTTCAGACCATTCCGCCATTGCCTGGTCGATTGCCAGCGTGGTCGCTCATGAGTATCCGGGACCGCTGACCAAGTTTCTTGCTTACGGACTCGCTTCCGGAATCACGGTTTCTCGTGTGACCAGCAAACAGCACTACGCATCCGACGCTTTCATAGGCAGCGCACTCGGTTGGTATTTAGGCCGGCAGATTTATCGTGCCCGTCATGATCCTGGTTTAGGAGGTACTGCATGGGGATCCGACGCACCTGAATCCGCGGGTGGGGAACACCCGCGAAGAAGCCCTGCCTCTTCCGACGTGCCGTTGGACAGTTGGGTCTATCCCGCAATCGAACGCCTAGCTGCGTGGGGCTATATACAGACACAGTTCTTAGGGCAACGCCCATGGACACGACTGCAGTGTGCCGAATTACTCGAGGAAGCAAGCGGGCGCATTCCTTTGGAAGATTCAGGAGAGGTCGGCAAAGTCTACAGCGCATTGGAGGAAGAATTTGCGCCTGAGATGCAAGGTCCTGCTAAACCGAGCCTGCGATTGGAATCAATCTACACTCGAGTCACAAACGTCTCGGGTCAGCCGATCAACGATAGTTACAATTTTGCTTCGACCATCGTTAACAATGATGGCCGTCCCTATCAGCAGGGCACGAATGTTTACAGTGGAGCATCAGGTTATGCCAACGCAGGCCCGTTCGCGTTCTACGTTAGGGCGGAATACCAACACGCTCCGTCCGCACCCGCGTTTCCTCTGGATGTTCGCCAAGCGGTCGCAAAGCAGTTAGCGCTCCCAGTTGCACCGAACACGCCATTCGCCGAAATCAATCGTCTGCGCATTCTTGAAGGATATGTAAGCGTGGCGATTCAGGGCCTTCAATTCTCGTTCGGCAAGCAGGCACTATGGTGGGGGCCAACACAAGCCGGACCACTGATGTGGAGCACCAATGCTGAACCGATCAGTATGTTCCGCATTACTTCGATTGCTCCGTTTAAGTTTCCTAGCATCCTGCGCTGGCTCGGGCCGGCGCAAACAGAATTCTTTATCGGCCAACTCGACGGCCATCAATACATTTCCAATCAGAGCGGATTGTTAAACTCAGGCCATCTCAACACACAGCCTTTCATTCACGGCCAAAAGATCAGCTTCAAACCCACTCCCAATCTGGAACTTGGTTTTGCACGTACGGTGACATTCGGCGGCGACGGACATCCTTTCACCACCCACAGTTTTCTTAAAAGCTTCTTCAGCGTGGGGACTGATTACGGTGGTGCACACGGCGATGCCGGTGATCGCCACAGTGGATTTGACCTTAGTTATAAAGTTCCGCACTTGCGGAAGTGGCTGACTGTGTATACAGATTCATTCTGCGAGGACGACCCACTTTCGTTGTCGGCTCCTCGCAGATGCGCCTGGAACCCGGGTTTCTTTGTTTCGCAGTTTCCTCGTATCCCGAAACTAGACTTGCGCGTAGAGGGCATTACTACCGACGTCGCAGGTTTTCCAGCGCCAACTCCAGTGACAGGGATCAATTACACGAACGTTGTCTATCGCAGCGGCTATACGAATGACGGAAACATTCTGGGCAGTTGGGTGGGAAGACAAGGGCGAGGAGTCCAGCTCTGGAGCAACTACTGGCTCTCAGCCCAAAGCAAAATCCAGTTCGGCTACCGCCACCAGACTGTAAATGACAAATTTCTCGAGGGTGGCAGCCTGAATGATTTCTCTTTAAGCGCCGACATCATGTTGCGCCCCGATTTGAATTTCTCCGGCAGCATCCAGCACGAAAATTGGAATTTTCCATTGTTCGGAACCGATACCCGTTCCAATTGGGCCACTTCGATAAGCCTGACGTTTCGCCCCAAGTGGGGATTGAAGGGCCGCTGAACGAAATGAACCCTATACCTCTCAATTCGGATTTGTACGTTATCAAGCCGCTGGAAGATAATCGGGTACCCACACCGCTTCCTCCGAGCAATCCTTACGCAAAAACTGCCATTTTGCGCATGCTATGGGAGCATCGGCCCCTGCTGTTTCATTGGGCTGCCTGGGGTTTGTTGGCAGCAACATTAATCGCATTCTTAATCCCGAAACAATATCAAGCCGTGACACGACTCATGCCGCCCGACGATCAGTCTGGAACATCACTGGCGATCATGGCTGCGCTTGGTGGAAGGATCAGTGGCAGCGGTAGTGGTGGCGGAGGTCTGGGTGCCGTCGCTGGCGACCTCCTTGGATTGAAAAGCTCGGGAGCATTATTTACGGGGATTCTTAAGAGCCGGACCGTGCAAGATCACCTCATCGCCAAGTTTGATCTGCGCAAGGTTTATTGGAGAAAGGCCTGGGAAACAACACGGCAGAAGCTCGCCGACAATACTGAAATTGCCGAAGATCGTAAGAGTGGGATACTCACGGTACGGGTCACCGATTCCAGCCCGCAACGTGCAGCAGCCCTCGCGCAGCAGTACATCACTGAACTGAACATTGTGGTCAACCAGTTGAGCACTTCTTCCGCACGGCGTGAGCGAATCTTCCTCGAAGAGCGCTTAAGTCAGGTAAAAGTAGACCTTGAGGCGGCAGAAAAAGATTTTAGTCAGTATGCGAGTAAGACCGGAGCAGTCGATGTCAAAGAACAGGTCAAAGCTACGATGGGTGCGGCTGCGACTCTACAGGGAGAATTGATCGCCACACAATCTCAACTTGAAGGTCTCAGGCAAATCTACACGGACAACAACGTGCGCGTACGTTCATTAAGAGCACGGGCCGCTGAACTCCAAGAACAACTCAAGAAGATTGGTGGCACAGAGGATGAAGCAAATAACAATGATTCACAAGATCAGTCCCTGTACCCCTCTCTCCGCAAGTTGCCATTGCTAGGAGTTTCTTACGCAGACCTTTTCCGCCGTGCCAAGGTGGAAGAGGCCGTATTCGAAACGCTGACACAACAATATGAATTGGCCAAAGTTGCTGAGGCCAAAGAGATCCCCACTGTGAAAGTGCTTGATCCCGCTGAGATACCGGAGAAAAAATCATTTCCTCCTCGAATGTTGATTATGGCTTTTGGAATGCTGTTTTCCCTGACCCTCGGGTCAGCCTGGATCATCGCGAAACATCGTTGGAATCAAATCGACATGCAAGACCCTCGTAAAGATCTAGCAAGTGAGGTGTTCCATAGTGTGAATTCCTATATGCCTTGGGCGACTCCGAACGGCTCTCGATTTCAGGCAAGGAGTCATGAACTCTGGGAAAAACTAGTAAGGAGAAATCAAAATGGAGTCGAGGAGTAAATGCCTGCATCCAAGGCAACTTCTTTGGCGCCGGTGCAACTGGAGCTGAATAGCTCCACTGTTGCTAAATCAGCTGTCTCGCTTACCAAGCACGGGTTGCTAAGTGCAACAAGCCTTTTGGTGGCAGCTAATGCTGCGTCGAAGCTCATGGGCTTTGCCAGAGAGGTGCTAACAGCCAGAGCATATGGTGTCTCCGCTCAAGTCGACGCTTTTCTAGTTTCTTTGTCCGTGCCGGATCTGGTGGGGAGCGCGCTCGGAGCCGCCATGGCTGCTGCGTTGATTCCTCGATTGGCCGCCTTGGGCTCTGACCCGAATCAGGCCCATCAATATGCTCGACGCTTGTTATCGGTTTCGGTTTACTTGTCGATTTTCCTGCTGGCGCTAAGTTTTTTTGGTGCTGGCTGGATTGTTAAGCTGTTTGCACCGGGCATATCGCCTGCTGTCATGCCGCTTGCGGTGAATATTACCCGCGTACTGTCAATCGTGACTGCTGTTCTTTTTCTGGACCGCGTATTAGCCGGCATCTTTCAGGGCTTTCAGCATTTCTTATGGCCGGCCGTTAGCGTGCTGATGTTCAACGCTTGTTCTATCTTATTTTTGGTACTTTTTGCCAACAGTCGCGGTATTTGGGCGCTTGTAGACGGCTGGACGCTCGGAGTAGTTCTGGCAATGGTGTTACAAGGCGTGCTTTTAATTCGCTTCCTGGGAACTCCAATCCTTAGAGGTCTACCAGCTTCCGATCTACAACGGCTGGGCCGCAATGGACTAGAAATTTTCTTTCTCACCTCGGTACCGAGTCTCGCCTACGTGCTCGCTCGCGCCTTTGCCGCGACGCTCGAAGAAGGATCAGTCGCTACGCTGGGATACGCTCAGCGATTGTTTCAGCTACCCGTGGAAGTCGTAATCATGGGAGTGCTGCTCGGAGCCTATCCGATGCTGGCGAAAATGTCCTGCGAAGCAGATAAGAAACAGCTGGCAATCTTCATCAATGAATTGGGTCGGACACTTTTACTCATCACGACATTGATTTCAACTTTAATGATAGTGCTGAGCCACGATTTAGTGGAGATCGTGTTCCAACGGGGTGCGTTCAATATTCACGCGACCGCGGCAACCTCCGCAGTTCTTTTCTGTATCGCCCCAGCTCTTCCAGGTCTGGCTACTGCCTTATTTGCCATGCGAGTCTTCATGAGTTGCGGACGAACAGGTGAAGTGATCCTGCCTGTATTTGTGGCATTAATTCTAGATGGATTATTGTCCTGGATCGTCGCGCCAAGATTCGGAACGCCGGGAATTGCGGCGGTCTTCACCCTTACCTGGAACATCCTTGCTGTTCAGATGATTGTTGCTCTGCGTAAACAGACTGCGGAGTTTCATCCAGTTTCTTTTCTCCTTTCTGGTGGACGTATTTACCTCACCAGCGCTCTAACCTGTGTGGCCTTAATCGTTGCCTACAACAAGACTGGGTTTCCTCACGCTTTTCTAACTGGCATCTTGGCGACCATATTGTTCTTAGGCCCAGTACTGGTGATGGAGCGAGAACAACGCAGCATTATGCGGAAACTGCTGAAGCGTTTTGGTCAAATCACTCGACAGTCTGTGCCGCAACCTGAAATTTCTTAGCTCTCCGTATATGAGCGACACCACATTTGCAGTTTTTGTGCTTCTACTGACGGCGCCTTTGGCATTTGCGCTTTCGTACAGGAACATCCTCGCTCAATTTCGCTTTCTGACCATTCCGGGTGCTCTATATTTTCTTTACATCCTGTTGGTAGCAGCTCCCGCGTATGCAGTCTTTTTTGGAGAGGAGGGCCAGCCAGCTCGACGGACTTTTTTGCTTGCGTCGGAAAGCGTGCTGGTAACGCTGGCCTGGGGAGTGCGGCTTGCGCACAAAAGCAAAGAAGAAACGATTCAAAATTGTCAGCAAATTTCCCAGCAAGGACGTCAACTTATTGTGCTCGGACCCAACCCTGACCGGCTACGCGGGTTTTGCAATATAGGTCTGGCGGTCGCTGCAACATCAGTAGCCGCGTATCTAATGGTGGTGGAAACTGTACCGCTGTTCGAGTTACTCAAAGCCGACCAGACCAGCGCCCACGCCTATGCCCTCTTGAGAGAAGACAGTTTCAAGCTCTTACCTCTGCCGGTTTATGCATACTTTGAAACCATTCGCATGATTTTTCTTCCCATGTTGTCTATGGTTGGCCTTGGCATGTATTTAGCCACCAAATTACGCAAATGGTTAATCCATTTCACGCTCAGTGCGATGTTGACATTTTTCTTTTCCGCGCTTTCTTTGGCGAAGGCTCCGCCGCTGATTTTTCTCGTGATGTGTGGAACTTATTGGTTTCTGGCCCGGGGAAGTCGTATTCCAGTGTGGGGTTTCGTTTTGGTTCTGGCAGTCGGCGCTATCTTTCCGATTTACATTGCCAATGCGACCGCAGGAAATTCCGCTCCTGAGGCCTCCGATGTGCTTGTAACCATGCAGGACCTGCTATTTCGACGTTTTCTATATCTGAATGCCGAATTGCTCTACTACCATTTTGATATTTTTCCCGCCACACATCACTTTCTCTGGGGACAATCGGTTCGTCTGGTGTCTTGGATCTCCGGTCAGCCTGCGTTCCTACTTCCAAACTATGTGTATTTGGACGTCTGGGGAAATCTCCCCGAAGCTCTCGATTCAGGTTGGGCGAATACTGTGTTCCTAGGCGGGCTTTGGGCAGATTTTGGTTGGTTGGGAGTGCTCATTGGCCCAGTCTTGATTGGGTACTACCTGCAAAAATTCCAGAGCTTCGTCCTGAAGCTCGGCAAAAATGTGATCGGTGTTACGTGCCACGTAATCCTGCTCACTGCGGCTGCTTATATCTCAATGAATAGTGCGACTGGCCTCGGATTTTTAGGGATCGTGGTATGCACATACGTTTTCGCTCGGGTCATGCACGGCGCGATGCAAGGAGAAGAACAATTTCGTTTCGCACACCTCAATGCGTATTGGTCTCGGCCTTCGTTCTAGCTTTGCTGTCAATTCCGGTTGGTTTACGCGCACAGGCAACGGAGACCTCAAGCAATCTAAACGTGCGTTACGTGGACGGTGTGAAATTCAGGAGCATTGCTGATGCCTTGCATCAACCGGGAAGCAAAATTGTGATCGTACCTGGCGATTACACTGGACTTGATGCAGTACCAGCATCAAACCAGTTGCTAGTGGATTTCCGCAGAGGAGGACTAAAAATCTGGGGCGGCACAAGCGGGGGGACGCAATCATCGCGAATCCTACTTTTCAACAGCATGGTTGCGAACGACAGCCTCGCATTGGTGCAGGACAAAACATTCGGAACCTATTTTCAACGATTGGCCACCAACACGCCGACATATGTCAGCGTGGCCCCGACGGGTTTCGTTCCGGATGGCACAGCCAAATCTTTGTTCCGCGTCTACGCTACGGATATTGTGGCTGATCCCGTGAACTTCGAGTCCATCGACATGGAGTCCGAACGAGCGCTGGCATCAACGCCCGGCGGTCCACTGGCAATGTATTATTTCGCGAAAACTCGCACTGGCGGCACAGGGTCGCATCGTCCGATCGCTGCCCAAATTGGTGGCATCAACCTTCTTTATATGGATCCGGCACTGGGTTGCATTGTGACTGCGCCCAAAAGCGTCGATGCTCTTGGGGCATCGGTAGATTTCCTTTCGCGTGGCTGTGGCAAAGGCGATTTGGTCCTTGGGGTAAACGGCCGGGCTTTGCGATCAGTGAATGCAGCAGGCAACGACACCGTCCCGCTTATTTCAGCCAACAGTAGCAATGAAGTCGTGCTAGCAGCCAACACGTCGAATCCAACGATTGTGCAGCGGTCGATGATTATTCAAGGAAGTACTGCAACTGCAAATTTCACGCACTCAAACACTGCGTCGCGGACCTATACCTTCCCGGACGCGAACATGTCAATCTACATCGAAAGGGGAACGCTTGTGTACTCTGCGATTGCACCACAAAGTTGCCAGGAGCGCACCCTTTCAGTAAGAGGAGCGCTCACGACAGGGATTGCCACAGCTTCCCCCGCTGCGGATATCGGGTCGAACCTTTATTACGGGGGCGCTCGAGTGGCCGATGCGGGGATGGTCGCCGTGCGCATTTGTAATCCAACGGCAGCTGTGCTGACGCCAAATTCTGTCTCGTGGAATGCGCAAGTCGTCCAATAACTCAGCTCATGCGATTAACAATCCTTACACAGTACTATCCGCCGGAGATCGGCGCCCCTCAGAACCGGCTTTCTGATCTCGCAGGCCGTCTGGTCGATGCCGGGCATGAAGTGGAAGTGTTGACCGCCATGCCAAGTTATCCACGCGGCGAAATTTATCCAGGGTACGGCGGCCTGTTTTCACACGAGCAAAAGGATGGAATTCGAGTACTACGAACCTTTATTTATCCCACACACAGTGCCGCTTTTCTGCCACGGCTCCTGAACTATTTTTCTTTTATGTTCTCTTCCGCTTTTTTAGGGAGCTTCCTGCTTCGCCGTGTGGACTACCTACTTGTAGAAAGTCCACCACTTTTTTTAGGAGTAGCTGCAATATGGCTTAGTTGGCTGAAGCGCGCAAAGTTGATATTCAACGTGTCCGATCTTTGGCCTGATAGCGCTGTACATCTCGGCATCATTTCCAAAGATAGTTGTGCCTACCTGATATGTTCGCACCTGGAGTCATTCTGCTACCGCCGAGCATGGTTGGTGACCGGGCAGTCGAACGGTATTCTGAAAGACATTTGTGTGCGCTTTGCTGACATCCGCACTTTTTTTCTATCGAATGGGTCGGACACTAGGACCTTCACCCCAGAACGGCGAACGACAGAATCGCGAAATCGTCTTGCGAATGGCGACAAGTTTGTCATCCTTTACGCTGGCCTTCATGGGCTGGCACAGGGCTTGGATCAAATACTCGAAGCAGCGAAAGAATTGCCTGCTTCGGAAAGCTATCGTTTCGTGTTCATTGGCGATGGTCCCGAAAAACAGAGGCTTATCGCTAAGGCAAGGGAACAGACTCAGTCTGACATTGTATTCATGGAACCACTTCCTAAATATGAAATCCCCGAACTCGTCGCCGCAGCGGATGTGTTACTGGTACCCTTGGCCCGTGACATTCCAGGCGCCGTGCCTTCGAAACTTTATGAGGCGATGGCTAGCGGAAGGCCTCTGGTGCTGGTGGCTACTGGAGAGCCCGCGGAAATTGTGCGGCAGCATCAAGCAGGGCTCGTGGTTTCCCCCGGCGATGTAGCATCGTTGGCACAAGCGGTTCGTATACTGCGCACTGAATCAGAGAAAGCCGCACAGCTCGCGGCGAATGCCCGTCGCGCCGCAGTCGGACACTATGACCGCAGGCAAATTGCGGAATCGTTTATTGAGTATCTAGAGGAGCATCAGGATAATGCTCGAAACAGAAAATATAAACCTGGCTATCAAACGGATTGGAGTGCTGGAAAATGAGGACGGCTCCGATCTTAATGGCTCAGGAAATTGAAAGAATCAAAGCGGTCTACGCTCACCGCCAGAGCCACGCGCTCTACAGCTTTTTCGAACCAAGCTATCGCTTCCTGGCTCAGGAACGTGAGCACAAACTACTACAGGCCCTTTCAAAACGAGGATTCTGGCAGCTCGAAAATGCACGAATACTTGAAGTAGGCTGTGGCACCGGTGCATGGCTGCGAGACTTTATCCGTTGGGGCGCGCGGCCTGAAAATCTGTGGGGAGTCGATCTTCTTCCATCCAGAATTGCCGAGGGTAAAAGACTGTGCCCTGCTGAAGTCACGTTGCACTGCCAGAATTCTGCCAATCTCGAAGTCCCGGATGGCAGTTTTGATCTCGTTCTTCAATCTACAGTCTTTACCTCAATTCTCGACGCAGAGATGAAGCGCCTGCTGGCCAAAGAAATGATCAGGGTTGTTCACAAAGACGGCCTAATTCTCTGGTACGACTTTCACGTGAACAACCCTGCGAACCCTGATGTACGCGGAGTGGGGAAATCAGAAATAAAGCAGTTGTTTCCGAATTGTAAGGTGTCTTTGCGAAAACTGACCTTGGCTCCGCCCATTGGACGGCGCGTCGCGCCAATTTCGACATTGCTATACAAAGCGTTATCTCAAATTAAACCACTATGCACGCATTATCTGGGAATTATCACAAAACTATGACTTCTGTATTGAATGCCATCAAAGTTCCTTTCCATCGCGCTTCACTGGGTGAGGAAGAGATCCAGGCTGTCAGTGAAGTTCTTCGATCTGGTTGGCTGACGATGGGAGCAAAGACCTTCGAATTTGAACGTCGATTCGCGGAATACATCGGTGTTAGACACGCGATTGCTGTTTCCTCCTGTACCGCTGCGCTGCATTTGAGTCTGGAAACGATTGGTTTACAAGCGGGGGATGAGGTTTTACTTCCTACGACAACGTTTACGGCTACAGCGGAGGTCGTGACGTACCTTGGGGCGCGCCCGGTATTCGTGGATATTGATCCAGTGACCATGACTATGAGTTCGACTGATGCCAAGCATCGAATCACAACTCGAACACGAGCGATCATTCCCGTCCATTTCGCCGGTCAACCGTGTGACCTTTCGAGTCTACGCGACTTGGCGGACGCCCATGGGTTGCATGTGATTGAGGATGCTGCGCACGCATTGCCGGCTTTATATCAGGACCAGCGCATCGGAACACTAAGCGAGCTAACCGCCTTCAGCTTCTATGCAACCAAGACGCTAACCACTGGGGAAGGTGGCATGATCACGACAAATAATGATGCATACGCTAAGCGCATGCAAATGATGCGCCTCCACGGTATTAGCCGTGATGCCTGGAATCGCTATGGGGCAGGTGGATCCTGGCGCTACGAAGTGCGGGAAGCAGGCTACAAATACAATCTCACTGACCTGCAGTCTGCGATTGGAGTCGTGCAGCTTTCAAAATGCGACCAAATGAACCGGGGGCGTAAGCGGATTGCGGAATTCTACAGCAGTGCACTCGCCAAGCTAGAAGCAGTGGAAGTGCCTGAGGTACTGCCTGATCGCCAGAGCTCGTGGCATCTATACGTATTGCGTCTGCGATTGGATCGCCTGCGAATCACCCGTGATCGTTTCATCGAAGAATTGGACCAGAGAGGTGTCAGCGCCAGTGTGCACTTCATTCCTCTCCATCTTCAGCCCTACTATCAAGAACAGTTTGGCTACAAGCCTGGAGATTTTCTGCAGGCTGAATTGGCATACAGCCGTTGCCTCTCACTTCCAATCTATCCTGGGATGAGCGATGAAGAAACGGAGCATGTAATCCATGCCGTTTCCGACATCGTGCAACAGTGGACGAAATAGTTGAGCGTCGCGGAAACAAAACACGGCCTTTACCAATCGGGAGGGAAGCGGCTCTTTGATTTGTGTTTAGCTATCACCGGCCTGATACTAATGTCACCTCTGTTTTTATTGATCGCCATACTCTCAAAGTTTATTTCCCCAGGCCCAGTGCTTTATCGGCAAGAGAGGGTAGGAAAAGCCGGACACACTTTCAAAATCGTTAAATTCCGCACCATGCAAGTGGATACCAACAAACTCGGCCCCAGCGTTACGGCAGCAGGCGACCCACGGATTACTTCAATCGGTCGAATTCTCAGAGCACTCAAGTTGGACGAACTACCTCAGCTCTGGAACGTATTGAAAGGAGAAATGAGCCTGGTTGGCCCACGCCCTGAAGTACCGCTCTATGTGGAGTTCTACACAGAAGAGCAGAAAAAAGTTTTGACCGTCAGACCTGGTATTACAGATCCTTCATCACTGGCTTATCGTTACGAAGAAGATTTGCTTGCTAGACATGCCGATCCCGCGAGCTACTATCAGGAAGTCGTGCTTCCGCATAAGCTTTCGTTGAATGCGGAATATATTCGCAATATCTCACTGCAATACGATTTATCACTTTTGGCAAAAACTTTGTTCTCTTTATTGTTCAATCGGCCCCGGTATATCCCCAGCGCTGTGAATCGCTAGTAATCGCATTCCTAGCCATCGCTTAGCCGTCTCACATTACAAGAAAGCCCAGTATGATTCGTTTCGCCCAAACTCTCTTGCGGAGAAATACGTGGTTTATCGCGATTTTCCAGGCTGCGTTGATTGCATTTTCTCTGGTTTTCTCCTGGTTTCTGCGCTTTGACTTCACGTTGCCTGATCGCCGGTTATTGTTATTGGCCGTTCCGATCCTGATTTTGGTTCGCTTGCTCGCGATAGCGCGTTTCAACCTTCTGCACGGCTGGTGGCGCTATGCCGGAATCAGCGATGTGGTAGATGTGATCAAAGCGGTTGCTTTAGGTTCCGCCGTGTTCGCGGTGATAATGCGTTATGGGCTTGGGCAACTGGGCTTTCCACGTTCTATCTACATTCTGGAACCCCTCATCACTGCAGGTTTGTTGTGCGGAGTTCGACTGTTCTCGCGCGTGCTGGCTGAGTCCGTTCGCAAGGATTATTCCGCGCGCAAACGGGTCATGCTCATCGGCGCCGGTAGTGCAGCGCAAACCATCCTGCGTGAAATACGACGGCCTAACAGTGCCTATGTTGCGATTGGCTGCCTGGACGATGATCCATCCAAACAAGGCATTCGCATCCATGATGTGCCGGTCTTCGGGCCGATAGAGAAGCTGGCGGATGTTTTATCGTCCTGCCCAGCCGATGAAGTGCTCATTGCCGTACCTTCCGCGACCGCACAGCAGATGCGCCGATTTGTAGAGGTTTGCAATCAAGCGAAGGCAGTTTTTCGCACGGTCCCAGCACTGAAAGACATTATCGAAGGGGAAATCACGGTCAATCACTTGCGCGAAGTTAGCTTGGAGGACTTGCTTGGGCGGGACCCGGTTTGTCTGGATCTGCAATCTGTACAGCGCGAAATTGAAGACCAAACTGTATTGGTGACAGGTGCGGCTGGTTCCATTGGTTCGGAACTGTGCCGGCAGGTGTTGAACTATGGCCCGCAGCGCTTGATCTGTCTCGATCAAAGCGAAACCGGCTTGTTCTTTCTCCGGCTTGAACTACAAAAGTTGAAAAATAGCACACAAGCAAAGTTCTGTGTTGCCGACATCTGTGACCGGGAACGGGTGGCGAAAGTTCTGGCGGAAAACAATCCACGGATTATTTTCCATGCTGCTGCTTACAAACACGTGCCTATGATGGAGTCCAATGTTCAGGAAGCCGTGAAGAACAATGTGCTAGGCCTGCTTGGTCTCTTGAACCTCTCTGAAGAGGCGGGGTGTGAGAATTTTGTGCTGATTTCATCTGACAAAGCAGTGAACCCGACCAACATCATGGGAGCAACAAAACGTGTCGGCGAATTGATTATTTCCTCCCGACCTGCCGGGAAGATGCGTTGTGTCTCCGTCAGGTTCGGAAATGTATTGGGCTCGAATGGCAGCGTGATCCCAGTTCTTCAGCAGCAGTTGCAAAATCATCAGCCTCTTACGGTCACTCACCCCGAGGTCAAGCGTTTCTTTATGACCATTCGCGAGGCCGTATCTCTGGTCTTGCAGGGTTTCACGATCGGGGTGCACGGGGACATCCTGGTGCTTGATATGGGCGAACCCGTGCGGATTCTGAGTTTGGCACGGAGTCTAATTCGCCTGTGCGGTAAATCAGAAGAGGAAGTGCCTATCCGCTTTACGGGACTGCGCGAAGGCGAAAAACTTGAGGAAGAACTTTTTTATGGCAACGAGCAACCTCTGCCTACGAGTTGTGCCAAGATCCAACGCACCCAGGGTCCACGCAGACACTGGACGGATCTTCAGCAACAACTGGAAGCCCTGCGCCTATCACTTACAGTAGATGGGGCTGCTCCAGTTCGCTACAAAATCAAAGAAATCGTGCCTGAGTACACCTTTCAGGGTGAATGGAAGATTCACAAAAACCCCCACGCCAATCTGCAATCCCACTTGGAACGGGCGATCGGCCAGGACTGATCTGAATTTCTCTCACGCCTCCGGCATCTAACTTCCCATTACGTTTCAGCCTTGCTTTTGCCACCGTAGGTGAGGATGGCATACGCCTGTCTGCTCACCTGCAAATTTTCCTCCCGTTGATTTATCCTAAAGTAGTTGATACAGGTTTCGTGCAAACTCATGGCAAACTCAGTCCTCAGGTTACATCCGAAAGATAACGTGCTGGTAGCCCTGCTCGATCTTCATAAGGACCAACAAGTGGACCTGTCAGGCCAGTCGTATGTTTTGTTCTCCGACGTTCCCGCGAAACACAAATTTGCCACCGAGGACCTGGCGACCGGCGCCGAGATTGTGATGTATGGTGTCCTCGTGGGCAAAGCGCAGCAGCCCATCCGTAAGGGTGAAGTGTTGACAACGCGCAACATGCGCCACGACGCATCCTCTTTTCACCAGAAAACGAACGGCTTTCACTGGAATTCACCGGATGTTAGCGCTTGGCGGCAGAAAACGTTTTTGGGATATCACCGTAGCGATGGACAGGTTGGCACGCGGAACTACTGGCTGGTTGTTCCGCTCGTGTTCTGCGAAAACCGCAACATCGCGGTTCTGAAGCAAGCATTTACTGAAGAATTGGGGTTGGCCCCGTCAACGGGATATCGCCGCCAAGTCGCGGAGTTGATCCATCTTTATCAGGAAGGGAGGCAGGACGAAATCGAGAGCTATACATTCTCGTCGAACGAGCTTCCTCTAGCGCGGCCGCATGTTTTCGACAATGTCGATGGAATCAAGTTTCTGATGCACGAAGGCGGATGTGGAGGCACGCGCCAGGATTCGACCGCCCTCTGCGGTCTGATCGCCGGTTATATTCATCACCCAAATGTGGCCGGCGCTACGATCCTGAGCCTGGGATGTCAGAACGCACAGGTTGCCGTACTACGGGAAGAGTTGCGCAAGCGTGATCCGAATCTAAATAAGCCTTTGTTAGTTTTTGAACAGCAACGTAGCGGGCTCGAATCCAAAATGTTATCCGACGCTGTGCGAGAAACCTTTTTGGGCCTGATCGAAATCAACAAGGTAAAACGTCAACCGGCGCCATTATCGAAACTGTGTATCGGCCTGAAATGCGGTGGATCGGATGGTTTCTCCGGCATCTCTGCAAACCCCGCGATCGGCCATACTGCAGATCTTTTGGCTGCTCTCGGCGGAAGAACAATTCTTTCCGAATTTCCCGAGTTATGCGGTGCCGAGCAGGACCTCATCAACCGCTGCACCGAGCCGGAAATCGCTGACCGCTTTATGCAACTGATGCGGGACTATGCGGCGCGCGCCAAGGCTGTAGGCTCAGGTTTCGATATGAACCCATCGCCCGGAAATATTGGGGACGGACTACTGACCGACGCGATGAAGTCCGCCGGTGCGGCTAAGAAGGGGGGGACGTCGCCGGTGACAGCGGTCCTCGACTATCCCGAATATGCGACGCAGCCCGGCCTGAATCTGCAATGCACGCCAGGAAATGATGTTGAGTGCGTGACTGCCCAAGCGGGTGCCGGTGCAAACATTGTTTTATTTACAACAGGATTGGGCACACCGACAGGAAATCCGGTGGCTCCGGTCGTGAAGCTCTCCACCAATTCAAAATTAGCGCAGCGCATGGGGGACATCATCGATATCGATACCGGCGGTATCATCGCGGGGAATCGTACCGTTGATCAAATGGGCGAAGAAATCCTGCAACAGGTAATCCGCATCGCTAGCGGGGAAGTGCACACCAAGGCGGAACAGCTCGGACAGGATGACTTCATCCCGTGGAAGCGCGGCGTATCTCTCTGATTGATTCAACGCGCTTGAATAGGAACAAGCGTTCCGGTGATCAATCCCGAGTTCTCCTCGGCAAGAGTCAGAATCAACCTGGCCACGTCATCCGGCTTTAACCATTTGGAAAAGTCTGCGGTGGGCATAGAAGCTCGGTTGGCGGGTGTGTCCATCGTTCCTGGCAGTACCACATTCGCTGTGATATTGGCGTCAGCGTTTTCCAACGCTACCGTTTGTACTAGCGTGGTCAGCGCCGTTTTCGATACTACATAGGCCCCGAGCCCGGCATGTGGTTCAGTCGCTGCCAGACTTCCAACCGCGACAATCCTCCCATATTGTGCCTGGCGCATTGGAGGAATCACCGCGCGCAGAGCGTGAAACGCTGAGATCAAATTGAGATCCAGCATCTGCGTCCAGGTCCTCTCATCCGTCTCGCCAATCGCGCCCGCCGCAAATCCGCCCATAATGTGCGCTAATACGTCGATTTTTCCGAAACGCGAGATCATCTGATCCACCATCGCCTGCACGGCGGTGGCATCAGAAAAGTCCACTGCCATCGCCGTGAACCGGGGATTAGTGAAATCAGATTGTGTGATGGAGCGTGATGTACCGATGACAGTAGCGCCCCCAGCGAGAAATCTTTCCGTGACAAAAGCTCCCAACCCACCTTTGGCGCCCGTGACAAGGACAACTCTGCCTTCCATCTCCATACGATACTACTTTCTCCCGAGAGCTCTCGCTGATTTGTGGGTACTTACGCTAGAACTTCCCGGATGGATCAACGTGCTTCTGCAAAACTTTTTCAACTAACAGCTGCATAATCTGCCCTACACTCCACGCTTGGGCAAAGCACCCGCGCGCATTTTGCGGCGCACTGCCGTCGTAAATCTCTGAAATCTGGCCAAGGCATCCTTGGCTGAGGTGCTCCTCCAACGGACGCAGCAGTTCTCGTGCATACCTCAGGGTGGCATCGTTGTTTCCATAAACTTTCAGATAAGCAGAAATGTAAGGTCCCATCAGCCAGGGCCATACTGTGCCTTGGTGATACGCCGAATCGCGTTGCCTCGGCCCGCCTTCATAACGTCCCTTGTAGTTTAGATCCTGCTGGTTGAGCGTACGCAGCCCGTACGGAGTCAGCAGATCCCGCTCAACAACTCTCAAAAGTTTTTCTGCCCTATCTCTCGGCAACATGGAGTAGTGCAGGCTGATCGCGAAGATCTGATTCGGCCGTATGGACGCGTCAGCAATTTCACCATTCACGACGTCATACAGACAATCTTTCGCTTCGTTCCAGAAAACCCGGTTAAAGGTCGATTGCACCAGCGCAGAACTCGATCGGAACCGTTGGACTGACTCTTGATCGTTAAACCGAGTTCCTAGTTCCTCCATCGCCTTGAGCGCATTAAACCAAAGCGCCTGAATCTCTACCGGCTGGCCAGAGCGCGGAGTCACCACCCAACTGCCGATTTTGGCGTCCATCCATGTTAACTGCACACCCTGCTCGCCGGCATTCAGCAGTCCGTTGTCCAGCATATGTATGTTGTAGCGCGTGCCATGCATGTGCCAGTCAATGATGTCCTTCAGCACGTTGTAAAGTTCGTCGCGCACAAACTTTTCATCAGCGGTACTTTCGAGATAAGCTCGCACCGCCTCGAAGAACCACAGTGTGGCGTCAACCGTGTTGTATTCAGGAGTTTCATTGCCATCAGGGAACCGGTTGGGCAACATGCCGTGGTCTACGTACTTGGCAAATTCGCTTAGGATCCTTTTAGCAATTTCTGCGCGACCGGTG
>Ga0207703_10001165_pt1 | contig 24823 bp, 26 predicted proteins | sample KBSSwiS12_FD_184304 | JGI IMG/M metagenome (GOLD analysis project Ga0207703, IMG submission 184304) | Switchgrass rhizosphere microbial communities from Kellogg Biological Station, Michigan, USA - KBS Switchgrass S1-2 (SPAdes) (version 2) | ecosystem: Host-associated > Plants > Roots >...
CCCGGTCGAGCCTTAGAGGCGGGACAGGATCGCGGAGGTCGACGCTCCCCGAACGAGGGGCACGAGGACGAGGCGTCCCCCTGCCTTCTCGACCACGTCGCGCCCCACCACCTGCTCGGGGGCGTAGTCCCCGCCCTTCACGAGCACGTCCGGCTTCAGGGCCTGGATCAGCTCGAGCGGCGTGTCCTCGTCGAAGACGACGACGGCGCTCACATCCGCGAGCGCGGCGAGGACCGTCGCGCGCGCTTCGGCGCTCTGGACCGGCCGGCCCTCCCCCTTCAGCGCGCGCACGGAGCGGTCCGAGTTGAGTCCGACGACGAGCACGTGCCCGAGGCCCCGTGCCTGATGCAGGAGCGCCACGTGCCCGGGATGGATCACGTCGAAGCAGCCGTTCGTGAACACATAGGTCTGCCGTAGCACTCGCGCCGCGGCACGCCGGCGGAGCGCTTCCTCGAGGGTCAGGATCTCACCCAACGGGAAGGTCCTCGAGGGAGGCGATCAGCTCCTCGGCCGCGGCCGTGGCGGTGCCGAGCTGCGCGACGACGATCCCCGCCGCGTGGTTCGCGAGCACGCACGCTTCGGGGAGCGAGGCCTTCGCGGCGAGCGCGGTCGCGATGGTGGCGACGACCGTGTCCCCCGCGCCGGTCACGTCGTACACCTTGCGCGCGCGCGTCGGGAAATGCGTGTGCCCTTCACGTGTGAAGAGGGACATCCCTTCATCGCCACGCGTGATGAGGACCGATCCCGCGTCGAGCTTCTCACGGAGGCCAAAGCCCGCCTCGATCAGCTCGGCCTCGGTCTTGAGCCTGCGCCCCCACGCCTGCGCCGCCTCGGAGGCGTTCGGCGTGATGACGCTGACCCCCGTGTAGCGGAAGAAGTGCTCCTCCTTGGGATCGACGGCGCTCGGCACGCCGTTCCGCTCGAGGGCCGGGAGGAGCTTCGACAGGAGCGCGGGGGTGACGACGCACTTGCCGTAATCGCTCACGAGCGCGGCGTCCGCACGGCCGATGGCCTGCTCCACGCGATCCCAGAGGGCGGCTTCGGGAGCGGCCGCGAGCCCGTCCCGGCTCTCCTCGTCCGCACGCAGCACCTGCTGGTGATGCGCGATGATGCGCGTCTTGAGCGTGGTGCGGCGGGACGGATCGCGGACGAGTCCCGACGGATCCACCCCGCGCGAGCGAAGAAGGCGATCCAGGTCGGCAGCCGCCTGATCCTCGCCGACGACCCCGATCAGGATCGGATCGGCGCCGAGCGCGCGCACGTTGTGCGCGACGTTGGCGGCACCCCCGAGTCGAAGCTCCTCACGCTCGATGTCCACGACGAGCACCGGCGCTTCCGGCGAGACGCGCGTCGCGCGCCCCCAGAGATAGCGGTCGAGGATGACGTCGCCGACGACGAGCACGCGCTTTCCGCGGAACGACGCGATCCGCTCCTCGAGCGCTCGCCGTGTGAGCCTGGAGGGCGATACGGGCACGGTGGCGGGGTTCAACCCGGCGCCTCTCCTTCCGGACGCGCGGCGAAGAAGTCGCGGATGAGCTGCCTCGCGCGCACTTCGTCGTGCTCGAGGACCTCGACGTAACCCCAGTGTCCGCTTCCCGCGCGCTCGATCATGCCGAACGCGGGAAGCTGCGACGACACCGCGGTGGCGGGGATGTCCTGCTCTTTCAGGAAGTCGCAGAGAAGGGTCGCAGTCGCTTCGTCCCAGACGTCGGCGACCCGCACGAGCCGTTCTTCCGTCGCTTCATCCTCTCGATGGGTCATTCGGCGTATCCCTCCGGATACCGCTGGCGCCAGGCCCACGCGGTCTCGATGATGGTGTCGATATCCCCCCACTGGGGCTTCCAGCCTAACATGCGCCCCGCCTCTTCCGACGAGGCGATGAGGGCGGGAGGATCGCCGGCGCGGCGAGGGGCTTCGACGGTTGGGACCTGCCGCCCGGTGACACGCTCCACGGAGCGAATGACCTCGCGGACGGAGAGCCCTCGCTCCGCCCCCAGGTTGAGCGTGAGGCTCGCTCCGCCGTCCATCAGGTGCCGGATCGCCCTCACATGCGCCTCGGCGATGTCGACCACGTGAATGTAGTCGCGCACCGCGGTGCCGTCCGGAGTCGGGTAGTCGCTCCCGTAGACCGGGACCGGGTCGCGCGCGCCGCGCGCGGCGTCGAGAAGGAGCGGGATCAGGTGCGTCTCCCGGCGGTGGTCCTCGCCGTGGTCGATGCTCGCTCCCGCCACGTTGAAGTAGCGGAGCGCCACGAAGCGGAGCCCCTCCGTGCGCTCACGCTCCCGGAGGATCGCCTCGAACTGGAGCTTGGTCTGCCCGTACGGATTCCCCGGCACGAGGGGCGAATTCTCGTGGAGCGGCATGGGAGTCGAGGCGTCGTAGACCGCGGCCGTCGACGAGAAGACGATCCGCGACACGCCGTGCTCCCTCATCGCGTCGAGCAGGATCGTCCCCTGCCGGACGTTCGCGTCTTCGTATCCGGCCGGGTCCGCGAGGGAGTCGGAGACGATCGTGCGCGCCGCGAGATGGACCACGCAGTCGATCTCCTTCGTCGTGAACGCCTCGCGGAGCGCCTTGGGATCGGAGGTGTGGCCCTTCACGAGATAGGCGAGCGCCGGCACCGCGTCCTTGTGCCCGGTCGAGAGATCGTCGAGCACGAGGACGGAGTGGCGGCCGCGCACGAGCTCCTCGGCGACGACGCTGCCGATATATCCGGCGCCACCGACGACGAGGAAATTCACCCGCGCTCCGCAGCGGCCCGGAGGCGTCCAAGCGCCTGCTCGGGATCGGGCGCCCGGAAAATCGAGTGGCCGGCGACGAACGTGTCCGCGCCCGCGCGCACCGCTTCGGCGATCGTCTCCTCGGCGATGCCTCCGTCCACTTGCAGCAGGCAGTCGTAGCCGCCCCGGTCGATCGCCTCGCGCACGCGCGCGATCCGGGCGGGCGAGTCCTCGAGGAAGGGCTGCCCGCCCTTCCCGGGCTCGACCGTCATGACGAGGGCGATGTCGAGATCGGGAAGCGCTTCGATCAGCCGCTCGATCGGAGTGCCGGGCTTCACCACGCCCCCAGCCTTCAACCCGCGCGCGCGAATGGCGCGCGCCGCCTCGCGCAGGGGCACGGTCTCCTCGTGCACGATCAGGTGGTCCGCGCCGGCGCTCGCGAACGGCTCGAGGAAGCGGAGCGGCTCCACGATCATGAGGTGCACGTCGAACGGGAGCGAGGAGAGGCGGCGCATGGCTTCGACCAGGATGGGACCGAACGTGATGTTCCGGACGAACTGGCCATCCATGATGTCGATGTGGAGGAAGTCCGCCCCGGCGCGCTCGACGCGCGCGATCTCCTCGCCCAGCCGGGCGAAGTCGGCGGACAGGATGGACGGGCACATGCGAAGGCGGCGGGGCTTGGACCAGCTGTCGGGACGCACGGCGTGCTCGGCTGCCTTCACGGCTGCACGAAGAGGATTACGGAGTCGCGCGGCGCGACGCGCCGGCCCGGGGGCGGGCTCTGGGAGTTCACGTCGCCCGATTTCTCCGCTCCGCGGCTCTCCCGGATCGCGACCGCGATGCCCTGGTCGCGCAGCCCGCGCGCGGCCGCGCTCCCGTCGTGGCCGCTCAGGTCCGGGAGCACGAAGCTCCGCGGCACGGCCCCGAGGCTCACGAGGAGGTCCACCGAGGCGTCCTGCTCCACCATCGTCTCGCCGGGCGGATCGGACGCGATCACGAGGTCCTTTCCCACGTCGTCCGCGTACGCGCGGGCCGTGTGCCCCAGCTTCAATCCCGCGTTCTCGAGGAGCATCGTCGCCTGCCGCGCGGTGACGCCCTCGAGAACCGGCACGCTCGTCCCCTGCGCGCCCAGGCTCACGATCACGGAGATGCGGCGGCCGCGCTTCACGAGACCCCCCGCGGGTGGATCCTGCTCCGTGATGAAGCCGCGCGGCACGTCCGGGCTCCACTGCTCGGAGATCTTGGAGAGCTTCAGGTCCTCGGACGCGAGGACCTTCTCGGCCTCGCGCTCGCTCAGGCCGATCACCTCCGGCACGTGCACCTCCGCCCCCTGACCGACGAAGCTCGGCATGAGGATGAGGTTCACGATGAGGAAACCGCCGAGGAGAGCGACCGCGGCGAGGGCGAGCGTGCCCGTGATGAAGTTGAAGCGAAAGCCGCGGCGGCGCTCGGAGTGAGGCGCAGGCGGATCCGGATCGGAGGGCTCGAGATCCGGCCCCATGGCGCTCGGAAGCTCGGCCAGCTCCTCGGCGTCCTGAGGCTCTCGCGTCTCGGTCAGGGGCTCCCTCATCGGCTCTCCCGTCCCTCTCGTGACTCCGCGGTCATCGGCGTCTCAGGCGCGCGGCGAAGACGCCATCCGTGCCGTGCCGGTGCGGGGTCGCCCGAAGGACCGGCTCGTGGGACGCGAACCCCGACGGGAGATACGGTCGCGCGTCCTCCATCCGGAACGCGGGCGTACGCTCGAGAAACGACGCCACCACGCGGTCCGTTTCCTCCGGTTCCAGCGAACAGACACTATATACCAGAACGCCGCCAGGCCGCGTGAGCCCGCCCGCCCGATCGAGGAGGGTCGACTGGAGCGCGGCCATCCTCGCGATGTCCGACTCCTCCTTCCGCCATCGCGCGTCCGCGCGTCGGCGGAGGACGCCGAGGCCGGTGCACGGAGCGTCGAGGAGGACGCCGTCGAAGGGTTGAGCGAAGGGCACGGCCCGGCCGTCGGCGAGGACCACGTCGATGCCCGGCAGCCTCAGTCGGTGGACGAGGTTCTCCCGAAGCGCACGAGCGCGTCCCGGCTGGATCTCGACTGCGGTGAGACGTCCTCCCGGAGCGACGCGCTCGGCCATCTGGGACGCCTTCCCGCCTGGCGCGGCGCAGAGATCGAGCACGCGATCGCCGGCCTTGATGTCGAGGAGCGCCGGCACCGACGCTTCCGCCTCGTCCTGGAGCGAGAGAAGACCGTCCCGAAAGAGCGGCGAGCGCGAGGCGACGAATCCGCCCTCGAGCACGAGCACCGGACCGCCGTTCGGCCCCGGCCTCGACGCGATTCCTTCGGCCTCGAGGAGCTTCGCGAGCTCCGCGGCTCGGATGCGATGCGCGTTCGCGCGCACCGAGACGGAGGGCTCCTCGTTGTCGGCCGCGAGGAGCTGCTCCGCTTCGTCCACGCCGTAGCGGTCGAGCCACCGCGAGACGAGCCATCGAGGGTGCGAGTGAACGACGGCGAGATACCCCGCGGGATCGCTGTCGCGATCCGGGAGTGGCGCGCGCTCGCCGGCCGCGAGCCGGCGGAGCACCGCGTTCGCGAGCCCCGCGGTGCCCGGGTGGCCGTAGCGCTTCGCGAGCTCCACCGACTCGTGCACCGCGGCGGACGCGGGAATGCGTGTCAGGACGAGAACCTGGTACGCGCCCAGCCGGAGCGCCGCGCGAATGGGACCGGGAAGACGCTCCCATCCGCCTCGCGTCAGGTGCTCGAGATGGTGGTCGAGGAGCGCCTTGTACCGGATCGATCCCTGCACCAGCGACGTCACGAGCGCGGCGTCCTTCGGACTCAGTGCCGCCTCGCGGAGCTTCGTCTCGAGCACGCGGTCCGAGTACGCGCTCCGCGTCTCGACCGCGAGCAATACCTGAAGCGCGATCTCGCGCGCGCCAGGCTTCCGCCTTTGGCGCGGCGGCGGCCTGCGTCCGGGACTCATGACGTAGCCGGCACGAGGAGCGACGACCCGGGCTTGAGCCGTGCCCCGTTCGCGTAGTCCCGGCCGCTCATGGCGCGACGTCCGCTCGGCTTGAGCGACGCGATCCAGACGGAGCCGCGGGCGAGCGCGATCCGAAGGCCGCGCTCCGGGTCGATGCCGAGCACCGTGCCGGGAACGGCGCCCGGCTCCTCCGGTGCGGCTCGGACCCCGATCAGCGTGAGGCGGCCCGAGGGCGTGTCGAAGAACGCGCCCGGATCGGGCGTGTAGGCGCGCACGCGACGCTCCATCTCGCCCGCATCGACGCCCAGATCCAGCCGTCCCGCGTCGGGCGCGATCTTGGGCGCATAGGTGGACCGAGCGCCGTCCTGCGGCCGCCCCTCGCGCTCTCCGCGCTCGATCCGGTCGAGAGAGCGGGCGAGGCACTCGGCGCCGAGCAGGGCGAGACGCGCGCCGAGCATCCCGGCGTCCTCCAAGGGCTCGATGGGCGTCTCGATCGTCTCGAACACGGGCCCTTCGTCGAGCCCTTCGGTCATCCACATGGCGCTCACGCCCGTCGTGCGATCGCCCGCGAGGAGCGCCGCCTGGACCGGCGACGCACCGCGATAGAGCGGGAGCAGCGAGAAATGGATGTTGAGCGCGCCGATCTTCGGCGCGTCGAGGAGCGTGCGCGGCAGGATCTGCCCGTAGGCGACGACGATGAGGAGATCGGGGTCGAGCGCGCGCACGCGATCGATCTCCTCCTCTGCGCCGGCCTTGCGGGGAGTGGCGACGGGCAGTCCCAGATGCTCCGCCGCCTCGCGCACGGCGGACCGGCCGGTGGCGAGGCCTCGTCCCTGGGGACGGTCGGCGCGGGTCACGACGAGGAGCGGCGCGCGGCCGGTGTCGACGAGCTTCCGGAGTGGCGGCACCGCGTGAGCGGGCGTGCCGTAGTAGACGAGGCGCATCGCGCCTAGCGAGACGGCGAGCTACCCGGCGATTCGATCTCTCTCTCTTCGGCGAGACGCTTCAGCTTGCCGTCGAGGAGCTTTCGCTGGATCGCGCTCAGCCGGTCGACGAAGAGGACTCCGTCCAGGTGGTCGGTCTCGTGCTGGATGGCGCGGGCCACGAGCCCTTCGGCTTCCATGCGGAACGGGGCGCCCGTCTCGTCCATCGCCTCCACGATCACGCGCTCGGCGCGCTTCACGTCGTGGCGGATGCCGGGGATGCTGAGGCAGCCCTCCTCCGCGACCGTGGAGCCCTCCTTCTTGACGATGACGGGATTGACGAAGGCCCGCTTCACGCGCGGCTCGTCCTCGGGCAGGACGTCGAGCACGAACACGCGCCGAAGCAAGCCCACCTGCGGCGCCGCGAGGCCGATGCCGTCCGCGCGATACATGCATTCGAACATGCCCTGTACGAAGGTCGCGAGATCGGGCTCCACCTTGACCACGGGAGCGGCCTTCTGTCGGAGCACGGGGTCTCCGTAGTAGCGGAGGGTGAGGTGCGGGCTACTCACCGCGTTCGATCACCTGGATGATGGACTGGCTGGTGAATTCCATCTTCATGTCCTCCCCCACCTTGAGGACCACGATCTCGTCCTTGTCGCCCTTCCGTCCGATGACGGTCCCGAAGATGCCGCCCGACGTGAGGACGCGGTCTCCCTTCTTCACCGCCTTGAGCATCGCCTCGGTGTCGCGCTGCTTCTTCTGCTGCGGGCGGATGATCATGAAATAGAAGATGCCGATCGTGATCGCGAGGATCGCGAACATGTGGAGCATCTGATCTTGCGGTGACGGCGCCGCGGCCGCACCGGCCGCCTGCGCGAACGCCTGGTCGAGCATGGGTTCTCCTGGGTGGGGTCAGACCGCCCGTTCGCGATAGCGCGCCTTGAAGGCGCTCGCGAGGGCGTCGAACGCGTCCCGCTCGATGGCGGAACGGGCTTCGCGCATCAGTGTCTGGTAAAACGTTACGTTGTGCAAGGTCAGCATTCGGTGCGCGAGCATCTCGCCAGCCTGGTGCAGATGCCTCAAGTAGGCGCGGCTGAACTCGCGACACGCGTCGCAGCCGCAGTCCCGGTCGAGTGGAGCGGGATCGCGCGCGTGCACGGCGTTCCGGATGTTGATCGGGCCGTCGGACGTGAACGCCATTCCGTTCCGCGCGTTCCGGGTCGGGAGGACGCAGTCGAACAGATCCACGCCCGACGCGATGCCGTCGAGCAGATCGACGGGCGTTCCCATGCCCATGAGGTAGCGGGGCCGGTCGACGGGGAGCGCCTCGTTCACGATGCGCGCGAGCGTCCACGTCTCCTCCTTGCTCTCCCCCACCGATAGCCCTCCGATGGCATAGCCATCGCACGGGATCGCGGCGCTCCTCGCCGCCATCTCCGCCCGGAGTCCGGCGTCCCCGGCCCCCTGGACGATCGTGAAGAGGAGCTGCGGAAGGCCGGTCGGCGTGGTGCGCGTGCGCGCGTGCGCGAGGGAGCGCTCCGTCCAGCGGAGCGTCCGCTCCCCCGCCGCGCGCGCCCCCGCGTCGTCGATGGGGAGGAGCACGGCGTGATCCAGCGTGACGGCGATGTCCACGCCGAGATCCGCCTGGATCTCCATCGCGCGCTCCGGCGTCAGCATCTCGGCCTTGCCGTCGATGTGGGAGTGGAAGAGCACGCCCTCCTCGGTGACCTTCGCGCGATCGCCGAGGCTCATGATCTGGTAGCCGCCCGAATCGGTGAGGATGGGGCCGTCCCACCCCATGAACCGATGCAGCCCGCCCAGCTCGCGGATCACGTCCGCGCCCGGGCGGAGCATCAGGTGATACGTGTTGGAGAGGACGATCTGCGTGCCGGCGGCGCGGATCTCAGCCGGCGTGAGCCCCTTCACGGTGCCCGCGGTGCCCACCGGCATGAACGCGGGCGTCGCGATCGCGCCGTGCGGCGTGGCGAGGCGTGCGGCTCTCGGGGCGGTCGCGCCGCCGCGCTCGAGGATGAACGTCGGAGCGGGAACGCTCAGGCGCCATGGCCTCCCGGCGTGTCGATCCGGTACTCCTTGAGCTTCGTCCGGAGCGTCTGGCGCGAGATGCCGAGCGCCTCGGCCGCGCGCGTCTTGTTGCCCGCGGTCTGCTCGAGCGCCAGCTCGATCGCCATCCGCTCGGCGTCGGCCAGCGGCACGATGCTCTTCTCGGTCCGGATCCTGGTGCCGATCACCGCCGCGCCCGATCCTCCCGCGCCCACGATCTCGAGCGGCAGGTGCTCGGGCAGGATCCACTCCTCGCTCTCGAGCAGGATGGACCGCTCGATCACGTTCCGGAGCTCGCGCACGTTGCCGGGCCACCGGTAGGCGAGGAGGAGCGTGAGCGCCTCGTCGCTCGGACCCTTCACGGTCCGCCCGAGCTCGCGGTTCCAGTGCCCGACGAAGTGGTCGATGAGTGGCGGAATGTCCTCCTGGCGCTCCCGTAGCGGCGGGATGACGAGCTGGAGCGCGTTGAGCCGGAAGTAGAGATCCTCGCGGAAGCGGTCCTGCGCGACCATCGCCTTGAGATCGCGATTGGTCGCCGCGACGATGCGCGTGTCCACCACGATGTCGACCGTGCCGCCGACGCGGCGGAAGCGCTTCATCTCGAGCGCGCGGAGGAGCTTCGCCTGGAGGCTCGGGCTCATCTCGCCGATCTCGTCCAGGAAGAGCGTGCCGAGATGGGCCATCTCCATGAGCCCCTTCTTCGTCTTCTTGGCGTCGGTGAAGGCGCCCGCCTCGTGTCCGAAGAGCTCGCTCTCGAGGAGATTCTCGGCGATGGCGCTGCAGTTGAGCTCCACGAAGGGGCCGTCGCGCCGCGCGCTCCGGTCGTGGATCTCGCGCGCGAGGAGCTCCTTGCCCACGCCCGTCTCGCCCTGGAGGAGCACCGTCCCCGAGGGGCTCTGCGCCATCTTGGCGACGGTCTCGATCACCTTGTTCATGCGCGACCCGCCGCCGACGATGAGGGCCGATCCGCTTCGCCTGCGGTCCACGTCGCGAAGCCGGGCCACCTCCTCGGCGAGGCGCGTCTGCGCGAGCGCGTTGCGTAGGATGAGCTTCAGGTGGTCCAGCTCGAACGGCTTCGAGAGGTACTCGTAGCAGCCGGCCTTCGTGGCCTCGACCGCCTGCGGGATCTGCCCGTACGCGGTCATCATCACCACCTGGACGCTGCGCTTCCTCGCCTTGATCGTCTTCAGAAGCTCGAGCCCGTTCGTGTCGGGCAGCTTCTGGTCGAGCAGCACGAGCTGGTACTCCTCGCGCTCGATCTTCTCGAGCGCCTCCGCCCCGTCCGCCGCGGTCTCCACCCGGTATCCCTCGTCCGACAGGCCTTCCTTGAGGGTGAACCGAAGGGTCCGCTCGTCATCCACCACGAGGATCCCGACCGCCTGCTTAGCGAGGACTGCCGCGTCTGTCTCCATGTCGTTTCTCCACGGGTAGATCGATGCTCACGGTCGTGCCCTGCCCCACCGTGCTTTCGATGGAGATCGCGCCGCCGTGCTCGCGAACGATGCTCTGGCAGATGCTGAGTCCCAAACCGGTGCCTTGAGTGCGCGTGGTGTAGAAGGGATCGAACACGCGCGCGATGACGGCCGCCGGGATTCCCGGCCCGTTGTCCTTCACGCGCACCTCGACCACATCCTGGAGCGGAGGCCGCTCCCGCTCGAGAAGACGGTCGGTGGCGCGCCGTCCGATCGAGCTCCGCTCGGCCGCGCGCTTCCGCGCCGGGCCGACCTTCACCTCGATCTCGCCCCCTTGCGTGAGCGCCTGGAGCGCGTTCATGAGGACGTTCAGCACGACCTGGAGGATCTGGTCGTGGTCCATGTATATCTCGGGCACGCGGTCGGCCCGCTCGACGCGCAGGTTCACGTTCTCCTGCACCGCCACTTCGTGCACCAGCATGAGCGCGCGATCGAGGGACGGCAGGATCGACTGGCGCGTGAGCTGGGGCGTGGAGGGACGCGCGAACTGGAGGAGGCTCACGACGATCCGGTCGAGGCGCGACACCTCCTCGAGGATGAGATCGGCGAACTGACTCCGCGGGTCGTCGCTTTCCAGGCGCCGCTTGAGCAGTTGCGCGGAGCTGCTGATCCCGGCGAGCGGGTTCCGGATCTCGTGCGCGACTCCGGCCGCGAGCTCGCCGATGGAGGCGAGCCGGTCGCGCCGCCGCCACTGGTCCTCGCGCGCCTTCTGCTCCCTCAGATCCTGGAAGAGCGCCAGCGTCCCGAGGAGCGCCCCCTCACGTCCCTCGAGGGGCAGGAGCTTGAGCGACACGGGGAGGATGTCCCCGGAGCGCGTCACCACCTCGACTTCGTGCGGCTCCTCCGACGACGCGCACGCGCCCGGAGGCACGTGCCCCTCGCCCTTCGGAGCGCGGAAGACGCGCGCGGCGTCCTCGCCCTCGAGCTGATCGGGCTCGAATCCAAGGAGCTTGGCCGCGGCCGGATTGGCCGCGAGGACCTTGCCGTCGCGATCCACGGCGAGCACGCCCTGCGGTGCGTGGCGGAAATGGCTCCATGCGGCGTCGAGCACGCGATGGTCGGGCGGAGGTTCGGGAGGCGTCGCGGGAAGGCGGGCGCGGGATCTCAACTCGTCCCGCCCGCGCTTCGAGGAGGCGCGCCGGGCAGGGATCGGGGGAATGGAATGGCGTGCTGAACGTGAAGCGTTCCGGGCGCCCTTCCCTTTTCGGCTTCCAAGCCGACCTCCGGCGTCATCCCTGTGCCCGAACTCGCGAATGCGGAACCGATCGTGAGTGGTCACATCTTTACCAGTGCCCCTCGCCGGGGGTCAAGCGGTTTCGGTCGGTCGCTCCTTCGTCTTTGGAGTGGACGCGATGCGGCGGAGGATCGCTCCGGCCAGAGTGCGGCGCACTTCGGGGCGATCGTAGTACCGGCGCTGGATGCGTCTCCGCGCGCGTTCCACTCTCGGCAGCTGCGCCACGTCGGGCTCCTCGGCCCCTACCGGCCTAGTTGAGGCTTGCGGCACGGTCCCGATCCTTCCTCAAGGTCGCCATCGCTTCCATCCAGCTCTCCCTGAGATCCAGGAGGCCTTCGAACGCATGCTCGAAGTCTCCACGTTCGATGTCGCTCAAACAGGTATCGAAGTGCGCCAGGACGCGCCCGCCCACGTCCCGTGACCGATGCTCGAGGCGAGACATCAGATCGAGGACGGTTCGAAGCGCGATCGAGCGGTTCTCCTCCTGGCAGCTCCGAAGCGCGCAGTCGAAGAGGGCGAGGACTTCCTCGCCCCGCTCGATCCAGCGGTCCAGCTCGCCGAGATCGGCGCCACCTCCGTAGGCGGTGCTCATCGCATCGCGCCCGTCTCGAGGCGGCCTCTCAAGGCTTGGACTCCCGTCCGTTCTCCGGCCTAGAGCTGGGATTCCCCTGCGCGCCGCTGGGGCGCGTCGCGCCCGACTCGCCGTTCGGCGTACCGCCGGCCTCGCGAATGGCCTGGGCTCGACGATTCTCCTGCTGAATTCGCTCGTAGATCTCTTCCCTGTGCACTTTCACGCTCGGCGGGGCGTCGATGCCCAGCTTCACGTGATTTCCCTTCACCTCCACGATCGTGATCTTGACGTCGTCACCGATGCGGATGTTTTCTCCGAGCTTCCTTGTCAGGAGGAGCATCGTGCCCTCGTCCTCTCCAGCGTCCTGCCGGGGTCTGGGTCGCGGTCGGGGGCGCCGGGATGGTCCCGGAGCCTTTCCCTTCCGGCCCAACCATCGGCACGACCGGGCGCCATCTGAATGGCGAATCCCCGCGCCTGCACTGGAAGAACGAGGGTTCTGGGACGGTCCGATCGAGCCACGGCGGAGTGGTGAAACAGACGCGGGGTATCGGGTGGGAAGGCCCGGTTTTCAGAGGGGCCCTGCTCTCTGGCCACAACTTGAGGGGAGGCACGGCCCCTGCTACCATTCCGCCACGTGACTCCCCTCGTGCCATTCCACCCGCCTCACCACAGGGCCCGCGATCTCGGGCTGCTCGTTTCCATCCTCGCGCTCACGATGGCGCTGCTCGTGGGCTGCGGCTCGGAGAGCACGATCGACCCCGGCGCGGATCCCAACGCGGTCGTCTGGACGAAGCTCACGAACCTGCCCACCGAGACCAGCGCCCTGCTCCGGGACGTTCAGGCGCTCTACCCGGACTGGCGCGGCGATTCGGTGGTGTTCTGCGCGCTGGGCAACGATCCGGCCAGCGGCAAGCACCTGCGTCTCGCGTTCGTGAACGTGAACGACGGCGCCGGAGCGACCGTGACGGGATACCCCGGCCTCTCGAACTGGAATGACATCACGCCCAAGTGGGTTAGCCCGGGGCACGTGGTCTTCTCGTCGAGCCGAGACCCGGCTGGCGCGTTCGACATCTGGTACCGCAACGTCGACACGGGCGCGGATCACCGCCTGATGAACACGGCGGCCTACGAGACGCGTGCCATTCCCAAGCCGGGCTCGCCCGGCCTCGCGTACGCGTACAACACCACCAGCGACAGCCGGAACGGCCGCCTGGTGTACATGGCCGATACGGCCAACGTGGCGGGCCAGACCTTCCTGACACCCCCGAGCCTCAAGCTCGGCGAGCCCGCGTGGGATCCAACGGGTACGAAGATCGTGTTCAGCGCCGACAGCACGGCGGGGACCATCCACTACAGGCACATCTGGTGGACCGCGGTCGGGGATACGGCGTCGCACCAGCTCACCTTCGGCCCCTATGAGGACGACTACCCGTCCTTCCGGCCGGACGGCTCCAGCATCCTCTTCGAGTCGGACCGGTCGGGCCGGTCGAGCCTCTGGCTCGTGGATCCGGTGCTGGGCGAGGCGGCCGGCGTGACGCGAATCGCGTGGCAGGATCCGGGGCCGCAGATCTATTTCCCCATCTGGTCCCCGGATGGTCAGCGCATCATGGTCACGGTGGACGGAGACAATACGGGCCGCCAGCTCTGGATCCTGTCCAACCTCAAGCTTCCCTGAGCTAGCTCGACCCTACGCGCTCAGCTTCGCTCGCATCGCTCGGGCGAAGCGGCGCAGCCGATCCTCGCGCTTCGCGACGTCCTTCTCTTCCTGCAACTCCCGGATGAGCGCGCTCCCCACGATGACCCCTTCCGCGTGGCCTCGCAGCGGCGCGACGTCGCTCGTCGGGGTCCATCCGAAGCCCACGCACCGTGGCAGCGGCGAACTCGAGCGGCACGCGTCGAGAAGATCGTCGAGCTTCGCATCGCCCGCGCCGCCACCGGTCACCCCGAGCCGCGCCACGACGTACAGATACCCTCGCGAGGCAGCGGCGATCGAGGACAGCCGGCCACGATCGGTTGTCGGAGCGATGAGCGCGATCGTGTCGAGTCCCGCGCTCTGGAACGAGGACCAGAGCCCGGGATCCTCCTCCGGGGGCAGATCGACGAGGATCAGGCCGTCCACGCCCGCGGCCACGGCCTCGCGCGCGAAGCGCTCCGCCCCATAGGCGAGCACCGGGTTCAGATAGGTCATCACGACGAGCGGCGTCTCGAACCGCGCCCGCAAGCGCCGCGCCTGCTCGAGCGTGTCGGCGAGACGCACCCCCTTCTCCAGCGCCACGCGGGTCGATTCCTGGATCACGGGGCCGTCGGCGAGAGGGTCGCTGAAGGGCACGCCCATCTCGAGGAGATCCGCCCCCTCCTCGCAGAGCGCGGCGAGCAGGCGATCGGATTCGGCGAGGTCGGGAAATCCGGATGTGAGGAACGGAACGAAAGCGAGGCGCCGCTCGATCGACGCGCGCTCGAGCGCGCGGCCGATCCGGCCGGCCACGGTCAGCCGTTCAAGGCGGCCGCGCGGCGGTAGGCCTCGCGAGCGCGGAGGGGAAGCTCCTTCTTGTCGTAGGCGACGCCCAGGAGCCGGTGGATGCGCGGATCCTCGGGGCGGAGCCGGGCGGCGTTCTCGAGGGCGAGAATCGCCTGATCGGCGGCGTCCTGGTTGTTGTACGCGACGCCGAGGTGGTAGTGGAGCCGCGCGTCGTCGGGGCGGATCTCGAGCGCGCGCTTCAGCTCGCCCACCGCGCGCGCGTACGCGCCGATGCGGAGGTGGAGGATGGCGAGCGCGTAGAGCGCCTCGGCGCTCGCCGGGTCCAGCCGGGCCGAGGCCTCGAGCATGGCTTCCGCTTCCTGGAGCTCGTCGTCGGCAAGGAGCGCCCATCCCAGGTTGAAGTGGGCCTCCGCGCTCTGCGGGCTCAGGTGGACCGCGCGGCGGAACTCCTCGAGAGCCTCCTCGGCCATGCCCCACTCGGCGTAGAGCGCGCCCAGGTTGGATCGGGCGTCCGAGCAGGCGGGATCGAGGCTCACCGCACGACGGAGCGCGTCGATCGCCCCCTTGCGCTCTCCGAGATCCGAGCGGCAGAGGCCGAGATTGACCCAGGCGCGCACGTGCGCCGGTTCGAGCCGGACGGTGGTCTCGTAGGCGGCGCGCGCCGCTTCCGCGTGGCCGCGGCGCGCGTGATGGAGTCCCAGGCGGAACGACGCGTCGGCGCTCTGCGGCGCGAGCTCGACGGCCTGCCTCAGGTAGAGGCCGGCCTCGTCATGCGCGCCGGAGCGCGACAGGAGATCGCCCAGGAGAACGAGGAGGTCGGCCTGACGGGGGTGCGTGAGGATGCCCTGGCGGAGCGTCTCGATGGCGCGCTCGGCGCGGTCCTGCGACGCGAAGATGCGGGCCGCTTCGCGCACCTGCTCCGGATCCGCGCTCCCGTGCACGAGCGTCTCGGCCAACGCGAGGCTCTCCTCGCGGGATTCGGATCCCGTGAGCGCGCTATCGCGAAGGGAGAGAGGAAGCGCTCGATCCACGCTCGCACTCTATCCACGAGAGCGCGCGAGTCAAATAAAAAAGGCCCGAATCACCGGGCCCGATGCATTTTTTTTCACGCGCGCCATGCGCGCGCGCCACTCTAGTCGGGAATCGTCTCGAGGTCGCGCATCATCGCGGCGCCGCGCGTCCCTTGATTCGAAGGAGATCCGGATCGCTCCGCATCAACCTCGATGCGGATTTCGAACACCAGGCGTACGCGTCCGGACGGTAGCGAGCCCAGATCGATCGGCACGGTCACGGTGCGGGCGTCTCCGCACGTCACGGCTGGTTGAGCCGCGGCCTGACGCGACGACGATCCGTAATCCGCCTCGCGCTCGATCTCGCCCACTGAGAAGCCATCGTCCGAGTCGTCGGCCTTCCTCTTCTTCGCTGCCTGAAGGCCGCCGAGCGGGATCAGGTCGTCGCTCGTGAGCACGGTTTCGTCGGGCTGCATGCTCGACGGCGGCGTGAACGGAGCCTGGGGCTCGATGGACTGGGAGAACGGTCCCGCCGGCTCGAGCGGCGGATTCGAAGCGGTGGTCGGCGAGTGCGTCTCGGGCTGGGCCTTCCCGCCCCGCTTGAGGGACTGGAGAATCTTCCCGCCGACCGACTTGGGCGCTTCGGGAGTAGGGGTCGGGGTTTCCTCGACGGCCGCGGGCCTCTTCGGCTCCTCGGCAGCAACCCGAGGCGGCGTGGTCAGGCTTCCCCGATCACGATCGATGACATCCTTGGAGATCTTGGCGAGGAGGAGCTTGGACACGCCGCGCAAGGTCTCGAATACGCCGACACTGTTCGCGGCCTGCGCCTCGAACGTGGGCACGTTGTAGCGGTTCAGCTCCTGATTCATCTGCTGGAGCGTGAGCGCGCCCGGGAGATCCCGCTTGTTGAACTGGATCACCCAGGGAATGGTCTGGAGGTCGAGCCCGTACGCCTTCAGATTTTGCTCGAGATTCGAGAGGCTCTCCCGGTTCTCGGCCATCTTGTCGGGACTGGAGTCGGCGACGAACACGAGCGCGTCGACGCCCTTCAGCACGAGCTTTCGCGTCGCGTTGTAGTAGACCTGGCCCGGCACGGTGTAGAGCAGGAAGCGCGTCTTCATCCCCTGAAGCTCGCCCAGATCCAGGGGAAGCAGATCGAAGAAGAGCGTCCGGTCCGTCTGCGTCTTCATCGAGACCATGCGGCCGCGATTGGACTCGGGAACGCTGTCGTAGATCTTCTCGAGGTTGGTCGTCTTTCCGCTCAGACCGGGACCGTAGTAGACGATCTTCGCGTTGATCTCCCGCCCGGAATAGCTCACCACGACCATGGCGTCGCTCCCTCGATGAGTTTCATTGACGTCGTCTGCGTGTGGCGCGGGTGCGGTGGGAATGGATCTCGACCGGCCCGTCGCGCCTAGCAGCACGCTCTGTGCCACAGGACTCCCGACAGCTACGACGGAGAGATCGGCGGTTCGCTATCTAATCTTTTGCGGAATCGTGCGATGCAGTCGCACGCGCCTCGAGCTCCGGCGGCGGTCCCGGGAGGGGTCGCGCGGCGCGCCGTGCGGTCTGCAAGATGAGGCGCGAATTGCGGTTACGTGGTGCGCGGTTCCCGCCTGATCCAGATCCCCTGGCGCTCCTTGAGCTGGAGGTTGGGAGCACCCGGCTCGCGCACGCTTTCGTAGTGCTTGAGAAGCAGTTTTTTGAGCTCTGGATAGTCCTGGGTCGGGAAATAACGGCTCACCCGTCCGAACATCCCGTCCTGTTCCGAGTAGCGCAGCAGCGTGACCTCGGTGACGCGCTCGTACTGACCTTCGCCGTACGCGGCCTCTGGATTCTCATCCACGTCGATCCAGAGCGACGCGACGTTGTCGGTGATCTCGAACTGGTGCCGGTTCCGCATGAGGAATTCCCAGAGTCCGTAGATCTCCAGAGGCACATACCGGACGGTGCGAGTGGATCCGTTATCAGGACGCTTGATCTCGCAGCGCACCAGCTTCTGGCTGGCCATCAGTCCCCCCATTCCATGGCATGCCTCATGCAACCTTGCCGTATTGGAAGCGGTGGCGGCGCACCGAGTCGCCGAGAATCACCCGCTCGACGGACGTTGGACCCGAGGAGGACTGCCATGAAACGAACGACACCTTCGCCCGCACCATGGTTCCTCGCGCGTCGCGCTCGCGAAGTCTATTGCCGGCGCGACAATCGCGTCTATTCGTCCTGTCCGCACAGCGACACGGCTGCGCTTTGTCCGTGCCTGCACGCGGTGGAGACGGCGGACGCCCTCTTCGAGCCTGGTGACGAGGAGCAACCGCCAACGTGATCCACGGCTGAATCGAGCCCTCCCTGGCTCGTCTGAGCCGCCGCCACAATAGGGGCCGACCTCTCGTCAAGTCAACGGGTTCGGACCGCGCGGCCCTGCCCCGCTCGCCTTGACACCTTTTTGGACACTGGTGTAGCGTCCTCGAATCAGGGGGAGAGGGACGAACCATCGCGCGCGATCCGGACGTGTTGCCGAGCCTAGTGCTGCAAGCCATCCAGACCGCGTGCGCGACCAGCTCTCCCCGGGCCCACCGCGTCGCCGCACGCTTCATCGCCTCCCTGCAGTACACGCTGAGCCGCTCACGGAGGAGCGCCGTGCTCGCGAATCTCTCCCAGATCGCCGCCTCCGGACATCCCGCGCTCGCGAGTGTTCGAGCCCGAGAGCGCACGGCGCGCCGCATGTTCGAGAGCCTGCCCCTCTCCTGGATCGAGTACTTCGCGGAAGCCCACGGGAGGAAGGACCGCGCCCCGAGCTTCCGGGGAGCCGAGCACCTCTACCGCGCGCTGGCCCGCGGCCGCGGAGCCGTGATCACGGCGCCGCACCTGGGGAGCTGGGAGCTAGCCGGACTCGCGCTCGCGAGGCTCGGGATCGAGGTGCAGGCGGTGAGCGGGGTGCAGATCCATCCGCTCCTCGCCCGTGCCCTGCGCGACCGGAAGGCGCGCGAGGGGCTCGTGATCCGGACGCCCGACGAGGGCTTCGCGCCGCTCGTCGCCGCGCTGAGGCGCGGGGCCGTCGTGGTGCTCCTGGTCGATGGCGACATCCACTCGAGATCGCTGCCGGCCCCGTTCTTCGGACGCCGCATCCCCTTTCCCGCCGGCCCGGCCATCCTCGCGCGCCGCGCGCGGGTTCCGATCCTCCACGCGCACGCGACGCGCGGTGAGGACGGGAGCCACGAAGTGGTCTTCGACGGTCTCGACGAAGCGGATCCACGGCTCACGCTGCGCGAGGATCTCGAGCGCCTCACCACCCTCGTCGCGCGGGCGCAGGAGCGCTCCATCGCGGAGAACGTGACGCAGTGGTGCATCTTCCGTCCCCTCTGGAGCGCCGCCGATGCGGCTTAGGATCGGAATCGTCTCCCAGGCGTATGTCCCCACCGTGGGGGGTGTGACGGAGCACGTGGATGCCACCGCGAAGGGGCTGAGGCGGCGCGGACACGACGTCACCGTGGTCACGTCCGGAATCGCCGGAAGGCCGCGCTTCGAGCCCGGGACCGTGCGCGTGGGACACAACATCGTCCTCCCCTACAACGGCGCGCAGAACGACATGACGGTCGGCTTCGATCTGCCGGAGCGGCTGGGCGGGCTCTTCGAGGAGCGGCGGTTCGACGTGATCCACGTGCACTGCCCCGTGGCCCCCGTGCTCCCGCTCCTCACGCTGCGGCTCGCGCGGGTCCCCGTCGTCGGCACGTTCCACTCCGTGTCCTCGGATCTTCCGTACCGCCTCTTCGGCGGGCTCCTTCGCCCCCTCTACCGACGCATCGACCATCGCCTCGCGGTGTCGGTCGTGGCTCGGGACTACATCCAGCGGCACTTCCCCGGACCCGTCGAGGTCCTGCCGAACGGCGTCGACCTCGATCGATTCCGGCCGCGCGCGACGCGGGATGGCGACGGCGTGCCGACGATCCTGTTCGTCGGGCGGCTGGATCCGAGGAAAGGACTCCCCGATCTGATCGACGCGTGCACGATCCTCGCGCGGCTCGACGTTCCGTTCCGTCTGGTCGTCGTCGGGGATGGACCGCTCCGCGAGCGGATGGAGCGGAGGGCGCGTCGCGCGCTCGACGGACGCGTCGAGTTCGCGGGGCGGGTCGAGCCGGACCTGCTTCCCGGCCGCTACGCGGCCGCGGACATCTTCTGCACGCCCGCGCGCTCGGGCGAGAGCTTCGGGCTCGTCCTCCTCGAAGCGATGGCGACCGGGATCCCCATCGTCGCGACCTCCCTGCCGGGCTATCGCACGGTGCTCACGCCGGAGGCGGAAGGGATCCTCGTCGAGCCGCGGGACGTAGAGGCCATGGCGCTCGCGCTCCGCCGGCTCCTCGCCGATGCGGGACTCCGCGCCACCATGGGGGCGCGCGGGGTGGAGACGGCGCGGCGCTACGCCTGGGACGGAATCGTGGAGCGCCTCGAGCAGGTCTACGCCTCGCTCCTTCCGGTCCGTCTCGAGCGCAGGCTCGCGGCGGTCGAGGCGGAGGAGCGAGAGCCGGAGTTCGAGACGGCCGTCCGCTGATGCGGGGGGCCGCGTCGCTCCGTCTCTTCCGGAGCGGCAGCTTCCGCGCCCTCTGGGTCGGGCAGCTCGTCTCGATCTTCGGGGACCGGTTCACCTACCTGGCACTCCTCGCGCTCGTCGTCGAGCGCGCGGCCGATCCCGCCAATCCCGCGCGCGAGCTCGCGCTGATCCCGCTCTTCAGCTTCCTCCCCGCCATCCTCTTCTCGCCGGTCGTGGGCGCGCTGGTGGACGGCTGGAACACACGGACCACGCTCCTCGTGTCGGACGCGCTCCGCGGCGTCGTCGTGCTCGCCATGATTCCGGCGGCGGAGACGTGGGGGCTTCCGGCCGCCTTCGCGCTCGTCTTCCTCCTCTACGTGGTGAACACCTTCTTCCTTCCCGCGCGGTCGGCCATCCTCCCCGACCTCGTGCCCGAGGGCGCGCTCGTCGAGGCGAACTCGCTCGCGACCCTGGCCGGCGTCGTCGCGACGATCCTCGGATCGTGGCTCGGAGGACTCTGGGTGGAGCGGTCGGGATGGCGCTTCGGCTTCGCGCTCGATGCCGCGACCTATTTCGTGTCCGTGATCGCGCTCGCGTTCATCCGTCCGAGCGACCTGCGCCCCCGGGCGAAGCCGCACCAATCCGCGGCAGCGGCGTACCGCGGGCTCGCGAAGAACGTCGCCGAAGGGGCGCGGCTCTCCCTCTCGTCGAAGCCGATCCTGGGATCGATGCTGGCCATGGCGCTCCTCTGGATCGCGGGGGGGGCGCTCCATGTCGCGCTCCCGACCGTCATCCGGGGCCATGGATCGGGCGTGGTGTCGGGCGTCGGCGGCGTGATCGCGTTCGCGGCCGCGGGCATGGTGGCCGGCACGCTCCTCCTCGCCGCGTGGGGCCGGAGAGGCTCGAGGGCGTGGGTGCTCGCCGCATCGCTCGCCGGCGCCGGGCTCGCCGTGGTCTCGTTCGCGCGATTCCCCTCGCGCGCCGCCGGGGGCGCTGCGGCGTTCCTGGCGGGACTCTTCGTGGCGCTCCTCCTCATCACGACGGAGTCGGCCATCCAGCAGGCGGCCCGCCCCGAAGTGAGAGCGCGGGTCTTCGCGCTGCGCGATTTCCTCGCGCGGCTCGGCGTGGTGGTGAGCGCGTCGATCTTCGGATGGCTCGTCCAGCGGGGTGGTCTCACGCCCGGATCGGCGGTCGTGCTGGCGGGCTGTCTCCTCGTCCTGGGGGGCGCGGCGGGCGGGCTCCTGGGACGGACGCGGCGGGAGGGCTAGAACCCGGTCAGAAGATCTTCTTGCCCTCGGCGAGGAGGTCGTTCAGGGCGTCGCGGAAATACGGAGTCGAGTTCGCGAAGTCGGCCCCCACCCGCTCCTTGTAGGTCTCCCACGACTTCTTGATCTCGTAGCCGAGCACCGCCACGAGATTCCCGTCCACCATGCCCCGCTCCTTCTTCTCACGGTTGTAGATCGCGATGTCGGACGCGAGCACGCGCGCGAGCCGCCGCGCCTTTTCGTGGCGCGTGCGCTCCTCGGGCGAGAGGCCGTCGGGGATCGGCGTCCCCAGCGTGAGAGGAACGACGTTGTCGGTGGCCATGGGAGCCTCCGCGGTTTCGGACGTGGCGAGCGCCGGCGCGGCCGCGGGCGCGGGCGCCGGGGCGTGCGACGAGGTGGACTCGGCGGCAGGAGGCGCGGGCGCGGGCTCCTGCGGCTTCGACTCGAGCGCGGGCGCGCCGATGGACGGCGGTGCGGCCTCGAACGACGGAGCCGAGAGCGACGGCGCGGCGAGTGTCGGCGCTGCGAGTGTCGGCGCGGCCAAGGACGGTGACTCGGACAGCGACGGCTCGCCCAGATTCGGCGCGCCGGAGGTCTCCAGCACGGGTGCGGGCTCGGGCGCAGGCGTCGACTCGAAGGCCGCGGGCGGCGGAGTGCCGAGCGGCTCGGTCTCGAGCGACGGCGTCGCGGGCTCGTACGAAGCCTGCGCGGCCGCGGCGCCGATGTGCTCGAAGGCGGGATCGGCCGGGATGGCGGCCGCCGACGGAGCGTCGAACCGCTCCACGAAGGAGGAATCGTGCTCGATGTCGGGCGACGGCGGAACGCTCCGCGCCTCCGCGGCGAGCTGCTGCTCCAGCGTCACGCTCTCGTCGGCAGCCGGAGGCTCCGGGTCGGCGGCGCGCGGCGGCGACGGCGCTGGCGCGGCGACGGAAGGGGCTGGCGCGGGGGTGCGCTCCGCGGGGGCCTCGACCCTGACCGCCGGAGCCTCGTCGATGCGCGGCATGCGCTTCGGCGGAGGGGGCGGGATCAGCTCCAGGTCGACGGGCGCGAGCTCGATGACCGGGGCCGGAACGTCGATCAGGGTCGAGCACCGACGGCACTTCACCCGGGCGCCGTCAGGCGGAATGAGCGAGTCGTCGATCTTGTAGCGAAGCTGACAGTTCGTGCATTCGAAGGTCATCGCGGCTCCTGGCGGCTCGTAAGTGGACTCGCGTCTCCAGTATCGGCGGCCGCCGCCGCCTTCTTTGGCCGAAATTCTACCCGCTCCCCAGGTACCGCTCCGCCCCCGGCACGTGCGTCTCGATCCAGGCCTCCACGCGCCCGCCCGAGGTCTCGGACTCGGCGCGGTCCAGGAGCTCCCGGCTGAGCGTGGACGCGGCCTCGATCAACTCCTGATCCTGCATCGGATCCGCCGCGCGGAACGTGGGAAATCCGTGCTGCGAGGTGCCCAGGAACTCCCCCGGACCGCGCTGCTTCAGGTCCTCCTCCGCGAGCCTGAATCCGTCCGACACCGTCTGGAACACGTGGAGCCGCCGGCGCGCCGCCTCGCCGAGGCCGCCCCGCGTGACGAGCACGCAACGCCCCGCTCGCCCCGCCCGGCCCACGCGGCCTCGGAGCTGATGAAGCTGTGCGAGGCCGAACCGGTCCGGATGCTCGATCGCGACGAGCGTGGCGTCGGGAATGTCGAGTCCCACCTCCACCACCGTGGTCGTGACGAGGATCCTCGCTTCCCCGTTCCGGAATCGCTCGAGCGCGCGACGCCGATCCTCCGCAGGGAGGCGGCCGTGGACCAGCTCCACGCCGGCCTCGGCCAGCGCGGGCTCCTCCCGGAGCGCCGCCGCCGTCGAGGTCGCGTCCTCGAGATCCACCTTCTCGCTCTCCTCCACGATGGGATACACCACGAAGGCGCTTCCGCCTCGCTCCATTTCACCGTGTAGGAGATCGAGGAGCGCCTCCCGCCGCGTGCCGTCGATCGACGTCGTCTCGACCGGCAGGCGGCCGGGCGGCTTCTCGTCGAGGATGGAGAGGTCGAGATCGCCGTAGAGGGTCATCGCGTAGCTGCGCGGAATCGGCGTCGCCGTGAGGACGAGGAGATGCGCGCTTCGCCCGGGGTCCGCGCCACGCGCGAGGGAGATCCGCTGCCGCACCCCGAAGCGGTGCTGTTCGTCCACCGCGACGAACGCGAGCGAGCGGAACGCGACCTTGGGCTCGAGGAGTGCGTGCGTGCCGATCGCGATCGAGATCTCCCCCGAGGCAAAACCCTCGAGCAGTAGCTTCCGATCACGCTCCGGCGTCGCCGCGGTCAAGAGCCCCCACGTAACACCGGCCGCTTCGAGCTGCTTCGCGGCGGTGGCCGCATGCTGCTCGGCCAGGAGCATCGTCGGCGCGAGGAGCGCGGCCTGGTGTCCCGCCCCCGCCGCGCGCACGGCCCCCGCGAGCGCGAGCACCGTCTTGCCGGAGCCGACGTCCCCGAGGAGGAGCCGTCGCATCGGCACCTCGCCATCGAGGTCCTCCGCCATCGCACCGAGCGATCGCTCCTGCGCGCTCGTGAGCGGAAACGGGAGCGCCTCGAGGTAGCGCCGCATCGCGGGATCGCCGGTCGTGAGCGACGAGGCCTTGTGCGCCTTCCGATGACGGCGTCGCGCGAGCTGGAGCGCCACTTGGAGCGCGAGGATCTCCTCGAGCGCGAGCCTCTTGCGCGCCGGCTCCTTCTGCGCGACGTCCTCCGGGAAATGGATCCGCTCGAAGGCGATCGGCAGAGGCGGAAGCTCGAGCCGCGTCCTCCACTCGCCCGAGAGCACCTCGGGTGGAGGCTCGAACTTGTCGAGCGCGGCGCGCACCCGCGCTCTGAGCCACCGCTCCGTGATCCCTTCGGTGAGCGCGTAGCGAGGCGCGATCCGGCGGACATGGAGATGGTTCCCCTCGCCTTCCGCGACCGGCTCGAACTCGGGGTTGTGGAGCTCGGGGCCGCGGAACGCGTGCACAATCCCCGAGAAGACGTAGCGCTCCCCCGCTTTCAGCGTGGACGCGAGGTAGGGCTGGTGGAACCAAACAGCGCGCATGATCCCGGTCGAGTCGCGGAGCGTGGCCTCGAGATCGCGGCGTCCGCGCGCCCGCCGGAGCGGACGCACCGAGGCGACCGAGGCTTCGATCGAAGCTTCCACGCCGGGCACGAGCTTGGCGATCGGGGTCACCTCGCGGCGATCCCGGTAGCCCACCGGTATATGAAAGAGGAGGTCTCTGACGGTTCGGATCTCGAGGCGCGCCAGGCGGCGCGCCATTTCCGGCCCGACCCCCTCAAGATAGCGAATCGGATCGGACAGGGCGGTCACGAAGCGATGCTAGGGGGGCGCCCCGGTTCGAGTCAAACCGAGTTGGCGGAAGGGGCGGAAATCACGGGGATCCTGTGCGCAGAACCGACACATTCCGCGCACCCAGGTAATGCTGTACTCGCTTTGGGAGGCGCGGGGAGGGTGTGGGGGTCCAGGACCACCGCAGCTGGCGCCCACCAAGCCATTGTAGGGGTGGACTATCGAGCGCCAGCATGTGAGGTCCAGGACCCCCACACCCTCCCCGCGCCGGCCAAGT
>Ga0207703_10001166_pt1 | contig 24812 bp, 25 predicted proteins | sample KBSSwiS12_FD_184304 | JGI IMG/M metagenome (GOLD analysis project Ga0207703, IMG submission 184304) | Switchgrass rhizosphere microbial communities from Kellogg Biological Station, Michigan, USA - KBS Switchgrass S1-2 (SPAdes) (version 2) | ecosystem: Host-associated > Plants > Roots >...
CCTTGTCCAGCGTGCCTGGCAGTTGTTATATACGGCGCGGTGGCGTTCAGTGGACGTGCTGCCAGGCACGCTGGACAAGGTTGCCTCCATTCAGACCCGTTTTCCGGGAGTGCGCGGGCTCGGGACCAACTACGAGCAACTCAACAGGCTGTCGATCATCTATGACACGCGCGACAGCCTCACCGCCCCACGATCGGGCATGGAGTGGGTCGCATACGGCGGTGTCGCGAGCCGCAGCGGGATCTTCAATGACTCCCTGTACAGCGAGGCGGGCATCGATGGACGCACCTTCTGGCCCATCAATCCGGAGACGGTGCTGGCCAGTCACGTCTCACTGCGCTATCTGCCGAGCGCGCATCGCTTGCCGTTCTGGGCGCTGAGCAGCCTGGGCGGCGGACAGACCAATATCGGCGGGGAGCAGCCGCTGCGCGGCTTCGGTGACGGGCGGTTTTATGACCGCAACTCATTCTCGGCGAGTGTCGAGCTGCGGCGCACCGCCTTCACGTTCGATGCCATTTCGCACGTCGAGATCGAAGTTGCGCCGTTTGTTGATGTCGGCAACGTCTTTAAAGACGGCACTCAGTTCCCCATAAAGGCATTGCACAAGGTCGGCGGCGTGGGATTCCGTGGGATTGCACGGCCCTCAGTGGTGGGGTATGTGGATATTGGTTATGGAAGCGACGGTACGGCTGTCTTCACAGGGATCAACTATCCTTTCTAATCCGCTCGGGGAGTTCATCGAGCGGCACCCCCGGTTGTTTCTGCTCACTGGCGCCGGTTGCAGCACCGACTCCGGAATCCCCGACTATCGCGATGGGAACGGGGACTGGAAGCGCGCCCAGCCGGTGATGTTTCAACCGTTCATGTCGGACATACACACGCGGCGCCGCTACTGGGCTCGCAGTCTCGTCGGCTGGAGGCGCTTCGGGCGAGCACTGCCCAACGGCGCGCATCGGGCGCTGGCACGATTGGAGCAATCGGGGCGTGCCGAGGTGTTGGTTACCCAGAACGTCGATGGTCTCCACAGTGCCGCGGGAAGCACCGGCGTAATTGACTTGCACGGACGTATGGATCGCGTTCGCTGCATGGACTGCGAGAAGCGAACGGATCGTGAGGAGATGCAGCAGCGGCTGCTGGATCTGAATCCTTCCTGGGAGCGCCTGGATGCAGGCGTGGCGCCCGACGGGGATGCGGATCTCGATGGGTTGGACTTTTCCACGTTCCGGGTCCCTGCCTGTCTGAGCTGTGGCGGCATTCTCAAACCGGACGTGGTTTTCTACGGGGAGAATGTGCCTCGGGAACGCGTTACCGCCGCCATGGAGGCGGTGGAGCGGGCCGACGCCGTGCTGGTGATCGGATCCTCCCTGATGGTTTATTCAGGCTATCGATTTGCCCAGGTTGCCTCAAAAGCGGGCAAACCCATCGCGGCGGTCAACCTGGGGCGCACCCGGGCGGACGAGCTGCTGACCCTCAAGGTGAATCAGCCGTGTGTCTCGGCTTTAGCATTTCTCTTGGACGGCCCCGCTAGCTGAACGGCATCATAGGGGTCATGGATGACATCTCCCAGGCCCCCTCGATGCCCCTGGGCACCGCGGGTGCCAAGAAGCCCATCGGACTGATGGTGGCGTTCCTGCTGTCCCTGGCGGCCGCGGGGTGGTTGGGATTCTTTGCACAGTCCCTGCTGGATGAGCGGGCCCAGATGCGCATGGAGATCGCCACCCAGGAGCGCAAGATCCTCGATCTGCGCGAAGAGCTCACCAAGGCTGAAGTGGCCGTTCAGGAAAAGGATGCCGCCCTGGCCACCCGCGAGGTCGCGCTCGCGGATGCCACTCAACCGGAGCTGCCGGTGAGGGTGTCGTTCCGTCCGGCCTGGATGGGGCAGGGCATGGTGGCCAGCTTCCGCAACGTCGGCAGCCAGCAACTGACTCTCATGGTCGAGTTCCGTGACTCGAACCTGAAGACCTCGCGCGATTTCGCACTGGTAGTCGAGTCGGGTGCCAGCGCCGAAGTGGGCCATCCGCAGGGATGGCTGGTGAGCTCCGGTCAGAGTGTTCGCGTCTCCGCGAGCGGTTTCAAGAGTGTGACTGCCTTCGCTCCCTGACATAGACTAGCCACGGGTACGACCAACACGGGGGATCGCGATGAAAGCTATAACAACGTTCGCGGCGGCTGGCTTGCTGTTGTTGTCGATGTCGGTGCAGGCGCAGAACTCCCAGCAGGACAAGATGAAGACCTGCAACGTGCAGGCGAAAGAGCAGAGCCTGAGCGGCGATGCCCGCAAGTCCTTCATGAAGACCTGCCTCTCGAACCAACCTGCAGCGCAATCCAAGTTGACTCCGCAACAACAGAAGATGAAGCAGTGCAACGCGGACGCCAAGGCCAGGAGTCTGTCGGGTGCCGACCGCAAGACCTTCATGAGCACCTGTCTCAAGGGATGACTCGAGCATAACGCGGTGCGATGGATCGCTGCGTCGCGACAGATCGGTATGTGCCCCCTTACGGGGGAATGCAGGCCCGGTTTTTGCAACGCATGTGGGGTATTTGCCCCTGGAGCTCGCAGCGATGGAGCTGGAAGACGCACTGAATCTCGAATTACCCCCTCACCACGTGAGTCAGTGCAGCAAGGGCGAGGGCATGACTTTCCGTGCGGACATCCTCGGGTATCCGCAATGCACCGGTTTTGGCGCCACCGCGGACGAGGCAGTCAGGGTCGCACGGCATCTGTTTACACAGTTGCGGGACGGTCAGACGGCCGTTGCCGTGACGGAAATGGAGGGTGACAGCGCTGAACGACTGCGTGAAGCGATGCGCTTCGTAGTCACACGGGCACTGGTGTAACGTTCGGAGCATGTGCCGAAACATCAAAACTCTGTTTAATTTCGAGCCCCCCGCCACTGAAGCCGAGATCCGCGATGCCGCAGTCCAGTTTGTCCGCAAGCTGAGCGGTTTCAACACGCCGTCGAAAATCAACCAGGCGGCATTTGAGCGCGCCGTGGAAGAAATTTCTGCAAGTGCCGGTAATCTCATCGCTTCTCTTGTAACAACTGCCCAGCCGCGCGACCGCGAAATCGAAGCTGCGCGGGCGCGGGCTCGCTCGGCTGAGAGATTCGGGCGCTCCTGAGAATCGCTACCATCAAAGTATCCCGGCCTGTCTGTGGCCGGAAACATTGATAGGGGCGCCATGAACTATGTGAAGCTGGGCCGTACGGGCCTCGACGTCTCCCGGATCTGCCTGGGTTGCATGAGCTACGGCGACCCGAACATTCCCAACCAGGCCTGGTCGCTGAACGAGCGCGACAGCCTGCCGTTTTTCAAACAGGCCATCGAGGCCGGCATCAATTTCTTCGACACCGCCAATATCTACTCACTGGGCGCCAGCGAGGTGATTACCGGCAAGGCCCTGAAGGAGTACGCCAGGCGGGATGAGATCGTGCTGGCGACGAAGTTGTTCTCGAGGATGCGCGAGGGTCCCAATGGCGCGGGTTTGTCGCGCAAGGCCGTATTCCAGGAGCTCGATGCGAGCCTGCGGCGGCTCGGTACGGACTATGTTGATCTGTACCAGATCCACCGGTGGGATGATTCAACGCCCATCGAGGAAACATTGGAGGCGTTGAATGATGTGGTACGCGCTGGGAAAGTGCGTTACATCGGCGCTTCGTCGATGTATGCCTGGCAGTTCGCGCAGGCCCTCGAAATTTCCAGACGCAACGGCTGGGCGAAATTCGTGTCCATGCAGAATTTCGTGAATCTCATCTATCGCGAGGAAGAGCGCGAGATGTTGCCGCTGTGCCAGGCGGAAGGAATCGGTGTGATTCCCTGGAGTCCCCTGGCCAGGGGCCGGCTGGCTCGGCCGAATGATGCGCAGGCGACCAACCGGGAGAAAAAGGATCGCTTCGGGGCGGCGGTATTCAAGAACATCGGCGATGGTGATCGGAAGATCATCGATGAGGTTGGACGTATTGCTTCAGCGCGTGGAATTCCACGCGCGCAGGTGGCAATGGCCTGGCTGTTGGGTAAGCCGGCCATCACGGCGCCCATTGTGGGGGCGACGAAGCCAGAGCATCTTCGCGACGCTGTTGCGGCTGTAGATGTGAAGTTGACGGATGAGGAGATTGAGGCGTTGGAAGCGCCTTATGTGCCTCATCCGGTGGTAGGCATCACGTGGTAGGTTGACAGCGGGCTAGCTGCCGGCCTTGTTAGGGTCACGCCATACGCGCTCGAAGGGCAGGCGCCAGGCCCTTGGCGCGACGAGCTGGTGAATAGCGTTGGGGCCCCACGAGCCCGGTGCGTACAAACGCACCGGCGGCGGGGCTTCCAACAACGGCGTGGACACCTCCCACAAACGCTCAATACCTTCCGCGGTGTTGAACAGCGTGTGATCGCCGCGCATCGCATCGAGTATCAGCCGCTCGTACGCTTCCAACACATCGCCGATAAACCCTGTGTCATGCATCGCGAACTGCAGGCTCAGCTTGTCGAGGCGCATGCCCGGTCCCGGCCGCTTGCCGTAAAACGACAATGACATCTTCGACGCATCGGCCAGATCAAACGTCAGATGGTCGGGCCCCTGGGCGCCCACGCCCGAGTTCGCGGGAAACATACTTTTCGGCGGCTCGCGGAACGCAATCGAGATGATTCGCTGCCCTTCGGCGAGCCTCTTACCGGTCCGCAGGAAAAAAGGCACGCCCGCCCATCGCCAGTTGTCGATGGAGCATTTCAGCGCAATGAAGGTTTCCGTTTCCGATTCGGGGCTCACCCCGGGTTCCTGGCGGTAGCCGGTGTATTGGCCGCGAACGACGTCCGAAGGTTGGATCAGCTCCATGCAGCGGAAGACCTTGTTCTTCTCCTCGCTGATCGGCCCTGGCTCCAGGGCCGTGGGCGGCTCCATGGCCACGAACGCGAGAATTTGAAACAGGTGTGTGACCACCATATCGCGAAACGCGCCGGTGGCTTCGTAGAAACCGGCGCGAGTGCCCAACCCCAGGGTTTCCGGCACATCGATCTGGATGTGGTCAATGAAGTTGCGATTCCAGATGGGCTCGAACAGTCCATTGGCAAAGCGGAAGGCGAGAATGTTCTGTGCCGGCTCCTTGCCCAGGAAGTGATCGATGCGGAAGATCTGCTCCTCCGCGAATACTTCATGTAACTTCGCATTCAATGACACGGCGCTGCCCAGGTCCGTGCCAAATGGCTTTTCCATGATGATGCGCGAGCGGGAGACCAGGTCCGCTTCCGCAATCATCCGCACCGCACTGAGCGCCGCACTGGGGGGAACGCTGAGGTAGTGCAACCGCCGTGTTTCACCTTCAATCGAGTCTTCCGCGCGCTTCACCGCGGCCTTCAAGGCTTCCGGGCCAGCGGCGATCGGTACGTAGTCCAACGTCTTGGCCCACGCCTCCCAGTCGGAATCGACGACTTTCCGCACGGAAAACTCATCGAGTGCCTTGCGCGCAGCCGCGCGAAATCCATCGGCACCCATGTCATCGAGGGACACGCCGACGATCCGGCAGTTGGGAATAAAGCCGGCGTGCGAGAGGTAGAACAGCCCTGGCAGCAGCTTGCGATGCGCCAAGTCACCGGTTGCACCGAATAGCACTACAACCTGAGGAAATCGCGGTCCTACACCGGGAGGAATCTTGGACACCGTGCACCTGTGAATTTGCCAGCGAGCAGGCGGAATTTAACGCATCTGCATGACAATCGGTGACACCCTGTGGCGGCGTTAGTGACGCATCACGACCACGAGATAGGTGCAGGCTTCACGGCCTCGCGTTTCATATGTGCATTCGGTCGGAGCGCCCAGCAGCAGGCAATCGCCTGGCTCCATTTGGTGCAGCGTGTCCCCTTCATGGAAGTTGAGCTTGCCCTTCAGGACCCAGATCCAGTGGCGGTTGAATGTGTAGGAGGAGGCGGGAAAGCTCGCTCGCGCGCCTGCTGGCAGCTCAACACGCACGAGATCGAGCGGGAGATCGGACTGCGGAGAAACCTGTCGCCGAACGTATCCCGTCTCAGGGTCCTGCCAACGTGGTTGGTCTGCCGCGCGCAGGAGCCGACCGCTCGCGTGCTCAGCGCGAGCCAGTAGCGTCGACAGAGTCAGACCGAATGCGCCGGAGAGGCGGCCGAGGAGGGTGGCAGTGGGGCTGGCTTCTCCACGCTCGATTTTGCTGATCATGGCCTTGGAAACACCGGAGCGCTCGGCCAGGTCAGCCAGCGACCATCCTCGCGCCTCGCGCTCCAGCGCAATGCGCGCTGCCAGGGGCTCCGTCGGGTCCGACGGGCTGTTGACTATAGTGGACATTTCACTACTATAAGAGACGACGATCCACCGCGCAACCTGGAGTCCTCATGCGTATCCGCGACGCCACGAAGTCCGACGTGCCGGCCATCCTCGGCATCTACAACGACGTTGTGACCAACACAACCGCCATATACGACGAGAAGCCCTCGACACTGGAGGAGCGGCAGGCCTGGTTCGAAGCCCGCAGCAAAAACTTTCCTGTGTTGGTTGGTGAGTTGAATGGCGAAGTCGTGGGGTTTTCTACCTTCGGTGAGTGGCGTTCGCGGTGGGGTTACCGCTTTACTGTCGAGCACTCCGTGCACGTGCGTGCCGATTGCCGCGGTAAGGGATTTGGGCGGCAATTGATTGAGGTGTTATTTCCACGCGCGGCGGCGATGAACGTACACATGATGATTGCGCACATCGATTCAGCCGCGGCCGCCTCTCTGCGGTTGCACGAGAAGCTGGGGTTTGAGAACGTGGGCACCTTCCGGGAGGTGGGGAAGATGCGTGGCGGATGGTTGAGTGTGGTGGCAATGCAGAAGGAGATTTAGCTACACTCTGGCCGGATTTTCCATGAGGACGGTGCGCATGGATGGTGTGCTCGAGCCGTGTATACAAACCGCGCGACTCAGCATGCGCCCCCTGTCGCAGGATGATGCGGATCTTTACTGCGGCCTGTATGGAGATCCGGACACGATGCGCTTCATCGGTCCGCCACTTTCGCGGCAACCGGCGCTGCGTAACTTCCAGAAGGTCCTCGCTTCACTCGGCCGGCGCCCTGTGGAGCGCGTGATGCTGGCTATCGTTGAAACAACCACTAATCGATGCATCGGCATCGGCGCCTTGCAGGACTTCGAGCCCGAGCGTCGGCGCGTGGAAGTCGGCATGATGTTGGTGCGGGAAGGGCGCGGGCGGGGTTTCGGAACCGAGGGCCTGCGCGCACTGGTGAGCTATTCATTCGCAACTTTCGGGGTCGATGAAGCCTGGCTTCAACACGATGCCAACAGCACCGCCGCGGTCGGCCCCCCCGCCAGCCTGGGGTTATTGCAGAGCACGGATCCCGACAAACCCGGGAAATCAATATGGTCCGCCTATCGTCACAGGTGGCCAGCGGATTTTCGCGGCTAGCGCATCGGCTCGCCGTACCAGTAGGCGATGGCCCGCATCTCAATGCTCGAACGCGGCGTCACGCCTGGCGGGCAGGACGGATCTACAAATGCCGTGTGGGGAACCTGCCTGGGCGCGTTGGCATCAGAATCAAACGTCTTGAAGATCAGAAGCTCGTTCCGGTCCATGCTCGAGTAATACGCCCAGCGATGATTTGGGTTGTAACGGATCACCAGGGCGACGTACGAGGATTCCTGCTTCCCGGGAATGTCCATTATCGCATCCGCTTCCACCAGGTCTGATGGCGACACGCTGCGGGAGTCACACATAGCCAGCGGAGCGTCGTGCGGTGGAGGTGAGAATGCGCGCCACAGATTGAAATGGGCGAAGCGACGCACCGGCTCCGCGCGATGTTTGGGCTGCACGAGTTTGGCGAGCGAAGTGGCCGTGGCATCGCTGATATCAACGTGTACGAAGTGCGCGGGGTGAGAGCTGAAGAGCTGGCCCGATCTCGTCAGCCGCGCCTGCGAACCGGACCGGCGTACCGGATTTGCACTGAACGCAACTTCATCCGCGCCTGTCAGATCGAGCAGCAGGCGTTGCGTTTCCAAACGATAGCGCCCGACTTCCGCCGGATCCTGAAAATCCTCGACGGCGCTTTGGTGGCTGATCAGCTCGAATCCTTCGATTGAAAGTGAATGCGCACGCCGTCGGGCATCCTCAATCGCAACAGGCCGCGGATCCAGGGTCAGAACGTCGCGTGAGGCGTCATCCGCGTAGTACCGCGGCCTGCAGCTCATCGGAGCGATGTAGTTGAGCCTGGCAGCTTCCAGCATGAGAGCGTCCGATGTTCCTGGATGCACGATCCTAAGGGAGCCGTTTGCGGCACCGCAAGAGGGTCCCGGGGCCTCAAAGCCCCCTCCGAGGGGCTGCTCCACCGGGCTCGAGCCAATGTAAGTCTATGATTGTTTGGAACTATTATGCCGGCCTGGAAATGGGTCCGTGGTAATTGACAATCATTCTCATTCCCAATTAACATTGGCGTCACCGGAGTGAAATATCCGGCCGGACAGTAACCGAGGGGCTTTGATGTACGTCTGCGTGTGCCATGCCGTTACCGATAAAGACATCCGCAAGTGTGTCGATCGCGGTGCATGCTCCCTGTTTGACGTGCAGAACGAGTTGCCAGTCGGAAGTTGCTGCGGACGGTGCGAAGAGACGGCGAAGACCGTAGTCGACGAGTACCTCAATACGTGCCGCCGCGACGGCGCAGGCCGCGACGGCGCAGCACAATTGGTTGCGCAGCCCGCGCTGTAACGCCCAATACTTTCCATTGCGCCCCGCGCGCCGCTCCGTCAACATTGCGGGTTTGGAGAGGAGCAACGGTAATGAAGGGCGACCCGAAAATTCTGCAGCATCTGAACGGGGTGCTGAAGAATGAGCTGACGGCCATCAATCAATATTTCCTTCATTCCCGGATGTTCGGCCACTGGGGTTTGAAGCGGCTCGAGGACACGGAGTATCACGAGTCGATTGATGAGATGAAGCATGCGGATGAGCTGATCAAGCGCATCCTGTTCCTGGATGGGCTGCCCAATCTGCAGGATCTCGGCAAGCTGCTCATTGGTGAGAACGTGAAGGAAGCGCTCGAGTGCGATCTCAAGCTCGAGATGGCGGCGCGTGTCGATCTGAAGGCCGCGATTGCCGACTGTGAGACCCTGAAGGATTACGTCTCGCGCGAGCTGTTTGAGGACATCCTGCAGTCCGAGGAAGAGCACGTCGACTTCCTGGAGACGCAGCTCGATCTGATCACCCGCGTGGGTATCGAGAATTATTGCCAGACCATGATTGGCGAGGAAGACGAGGGAGACTGACCCTCCGCGCTGAACGCTACGCTCACCGCAGAGCGTTCAGCACCTCCTGCGCGCATCCGATCGAGGACGACGGGTTCTGGCCTGTAATGAGGTTACCATCGACAACCACGTGCGCGCTCCAATCCGCCGCGCGTGAGTAGCGGCCGCCCAGGCGGCGCATTTCATCCTCAACAAAATACGGCACCAGGCCGGGGCCGTTGACGGATAGCTCTTCGGTATTTGAAAAGGCGGTGACTGCGCGACCCTGGACCAACGGCGCGCCGTCCGTCTTGCGCGGCTTGCGAAGCGCCGCGACACCGTGGCAAACGGCTGCGATCGGCTTGCCTGCCTGGTCCATGGCCTCGATCAGCGCGATGGAATTCGCGTCGTCGGTCACATCAAACACCGGTCCCAGGCCGCCGCAATAGAACACACCGGCAAAGTCAGCCGGATCGATGCTGGCCAATTTCACCGTATTCCCGAGAGCTGCGCGAGCCATGGGATCAGCCAGAAAACGGCGCGTCTCGGCGGTCTGCGCCCCGGCGGACTCACTGAGCGGGTCGAGCGGCCCGGCGCCCCCTTGGAGGGAAGCGAGCGTGACCTTCGCGCCCGCGTCCATGAAAACGTAATAGGGCGCGGCGAGCTCTTCGAACCATGTGCCGGTTTCATGGTTGGTCCCGGGCACACAACTGACGGAAGTCAGGACAATCAGCATCTTCATGGCGCAGGTATATAATTCCTTCGTGACGCTTTATAAACACCCCGCACCATGAAGCCCTGGCTGATCAATACCCTCGTGGCCGTGGCGGGCGCGGTGATCCTGATCATCGCGTGCACCTATCTGGCCTCCACCGGGCTGCAGGACTCGTCCAACCACTTCGTCGGACGGCCGCCACCGGATCTTCAGGCATCCAACATCACGTTCGCCAGCGGCGCCGGCGTACTCATTCACGGTTGGCTGGTGCCGGGAAAGCCGAAGCAGGGCGTGGTGCTGCTCCTGCATTCCGTACGGGGTGATCGCCGGGACACGATTTCGCGGGCCGAGTTCCTGCGCAAACGTGGCTACGCCGTGTTGATGATCGACTTTCAGTCGCACGGTGAAAACCGGGGTACCCGGATTACCTATGGTGATCTGGAGTCCCGCGACGTGACGGGGGCGCTGCAGTACCTGCGGCACAAGTTGCCCGGAGAAAAGGTCGCCGTGATTGGCGTGCGGATGGGAGCGGATGCGTTCGTTCTTTCGGAAGGTCGGCCGCCGGTGGCTGCCGTTGTCCTGGAGCAGCTGTATCCCACGATCAACCGCGCAATCGCCAGTCGCGTACGCTCCAACATCGGGCCACTGGCGCCGTTGTTCTCCTGGCTGGTGATGTTGGAAATGCAGTCTCAGCATGAGATTCCCGCCAACCGCCTCAGCGCCATCGAACGGCTGCCGAAGATCAATGCGCCGCTGTTGCTGGTGAATGGCACCGACGATAGTCACGTTACGATGGATGAAGCGCGCGCCGAGCTGGCGGCGGCCGCGGCTCCCAAGGAGCTTTGGGCTGTTGCCGGGGCCGGGCACGTTGATCTGCATGACTTTGCGGCGGGCGACTACGAACACCGGGTCGGTGATTTCATTGCCCGCTACCTGCCGCCCGTTACGGGTACGGAAGAGGCGCCGCCGCCCGCCGCCCAGCCGCTGTCGGCGCATTAATACAGTAAGACGCTGTTTTTTCCAAAACCCTCCGCGGCTTAATTTCGGCTGTGGCGCGTGCTACGGTGGCGTGATCTCACATGGCTACCGTATCCAACAAGGCCTCGGCTGAGCAGCTTCGCAACGAGCTGGGCGCCCGCTTTCAACGCCCTCTCTTGAGCTTCTTCCTGCGCCGGGTGAGAGACCGCTCCCTGGCGGAGGATCTGACCCAGGACGTGCTGCTGAAGGTGGTAAGGGCGTCGGAGAAGGGCCAGATCGAGAGAGCGGACAGCTACGTCTTCAAGGTGGCGATCAACCTCCTGAGAGATCAGCGGCGGCGTGCGCAGCGGAGCGGGCCCGCTGTGTTTCTGCCGATCGAGGAAGACCGGGACGGGCATCTCGAAAGCCAGCTGGTGGAGGCAATCTCCCCGGAGCGCGTCTTACTCAGTGAGGACTCGCTTGCTGATGTGCTGCGGTCCCTGGAAGAGCTCGGTGAGCTCACGCGCAATATTTTTATCCTGTTCCGGCTCGAGAATATGAAGCAGAAGGACATCGCGGCCCTGTATGGAATCGGGCTGAGCACCGTCGAGAAGCATGTGATCAAGGCGGTCGTGCATCTCGCCAATCGCTATGGGGCCAAGCGATGAGCGGCAAGGACTCCCTGCCACTCGAGGAAGCAGCGGCCTGGCGGGTGCGCCTCGCGGAGCAGGATCTGGATGACAGCCCGGAATTCGCCGCGTGGCTGGCGGCTGATGAACGCAACGCCGCGGCGTGGCAGCTCGCCCAGGACCAGTGGTCGGTTTTCACAGAGCATGCCACGGCCCCCGAAGTCATTGACCTGAGATGTCAGGCGCTGGCGCACGCCCACGAAGCGGGCCGCGGCCGATGGGTTCGATCGAAACGGTTTGCCAATGCTCATCGGTTGGGAATCGCCGCGATGATCGTGGCCGTCGTAGCGGGCGGGATGTTGCTGTGGAAGCGGCAGCCGGATGTTTACAGCACGGGGGCCGGTGAGCGCAGGGTAGTGACTCTGGCAGATGGATCACAGGTGGCTCTCGATTCCCGAAGCGAGGTGCGCGTGCGTTATTCGCAGAATGCGCGCCAGCTGACGCTCGCCAGGGGCCAGGCGAGATTCGACGTCGCACACGATGTTGAACGACCCTTCACTGTGACGGCCGGCGATCACAAGGTCATCGCGATCGGTACTTCGTTCAACATGGACCTGTTTGGACCGAGCCTCCTGGTGACCTTGATTGAAGGTCACGTCGTGGTGGCCTCCACGGTGGGTGCCGCTCAAATCGAGTCCGTGGCGCCCCAGATCGATCTCGACGCCGGCGAGCAGGTTGTATTCTCTCCAAAGGCACCTCCCAACGTTGCTCGTGTCAACCTGGTACAAACCACAGCCTGGGAAAATGGCGAAGTTGTTTTTGAGAACGATACCCTGGGCACGGTGGTGACGAGAATCAACCGTTATGCGCGCCACGGGGCCGTCATTGCCGATCCCGAGACTTCCCAGCTACGTATCAGCGGTGTATTTCACACCGGCGACATTGACGGGTTTGTGAGTACGATCGTGGCGTATCTTCCGGTGCGCGCTGACAAATCCGCGGATGGCACAACCCATCTGGCTCGTCGCTGACGCAGTCTGTTTCTCCTCCATGACAGTCGCGGAGGAGGATTTTTGAAAAACCGGCGTCTGTACTCAATGTGAGCCCCAATTAATGCGGGCTGTCGACGATGACTAATGAGGGGGTCAAATGGTCATTCGGACGCCACGGATGCGTACGGCATCGGCTTTCGCTGTTGTTTGCGCGGTGGGTGTGATTGGAACCGCGGTCGCGCAGAGTGCGGACCGCAGCTTTCACTTTGATATAGCCAACCAGTCGCTGTCCCAGGCGTTGCGCAGCTTTGCGCATGTCTGCGGCCAGGAAGTCGTTTTCACCGAGGAGATGGTCGCCGGCCAGGCAATCTCGCTCAAAGGTGAGTACACCGCCCAGGCTGCGTTGGATCGGCTGTTGCAGGGCACGGATCTCGTGGCTGAGCGCTCTGCGTCGGGGGCGATCATGATCCGACGGCGCACTCGTGAGGCGAGCGGCGCGAATGCGCGAGCGCCAATGAATTACGGACGAACAGCTTCTGTTGGCGCTCTGCAGGTCAACACGGCCGCCTACGCCTCGGATGCCGCTTCGCCTTCTTCGCCTACACCTGCACCTGCGTCTGCGCCGGCGCCACGCGCGGCGCCGCCTGCCCTCGAGGAGGTGGTTGTGACCGGCACCAAGCGGGCCGAAAACATCCAATCGGTGCCGAGCTCGGTGTTTGTGGTCACCGCGGTGAGCATGGAACGCGCCAACATCCGTGACTTCGACGACCTGGTCAAAATCGCGCCCTCGCTGACCATCACCAAGACCAGTCAGCCGGCCAACAACAGTATCAACATCCGGGGGATCGGCACGTACGCCTATTCCATTGCCACGGAATCGAGCGTGGCGGTCGTGGTTGATGATATTCCACAGGCATTCCAGGCTGAGGCATTTTCCTCGTTCGTGGACGTCAAGCAGGTGGAGGTTCTGCGAGGACCGCAAAATACGCTGTTCGGAAAGTCAGCTTCCGCCGGTGTCGTGAACATCACGACGCAAGCGCCGACCGCCACATTCACAGGTCGCGCGGAGGTCATGCACACGTTCGACGACGAGTCACGTTATCAGGCAACTGTGTCGGGGCCCATCGTCGATTCGCTCAAATTCCGCCTGTCTGTCAATCACAGCGAGTACCAGGGAAATGTCTACGACCTTTCCACCGGGACCTGGCTGAATGGCGAGCAGGACACCACGGTGCGCGGGAAGTTGCTGTGGGAGCCCGGGGACTCGTGGCGGGTGACCTTGTCGCCGTATTTTACGCATACGCCGGCCGGGTGTTGCGCGGGTGCTCCGTTTTTTATCAGTCCGGGTGTTACGTTCGCCAAGGCGAATGTGCCCCAGTCAACCATTCTGCGCGGCATTACCGTGGGGCCGGATAACCGGACGACCCGCCTGGACGTCGCGGCTCGAGGGGACGGCAAGGACTATGGCAGCGGCCTGAAGATCGAGCGCGAGCTGGGGAGTGTGAACCTGGCGTTCATCTCCTCGTATGATCATTATGAGCTGCACGATCTCCAGGATACTGACTCATCGGATTTTGATTTCCGCACGGTCGCTCCGACCGCACCACCGGGTGGATCGGGCAATGGCGGATTCTTCAAGATCAGCTCGGTTACCGATGAGCTGCGCCTGACGTCAGGGGACAGCGGACCGTTCAAATACGTGACCGGGTTGTACTACAGCCGTACCGGCTCGCTCCGTGATTTCGTGCGCGGCTCGAATTCGCTCGGTACGTTCAACAACCTGACCTCGCTTCCGTCAACGAACAGCACCGCCTATGCGAGTTATGTGTCCAACGCGGTTTCGCAGAACTTCGCTGTATACGGTCAATCAACGTACAACATGACTGAGAAACTGGGGTTGACCACGGGTCTGCGAGTGAACCGGGAGAAGATCAGCTACAACTTCATCGACCGGGCCAATCATGTCACCTATGGCGCTCCTGAGTGTTCCACGCAATCGCCGACACTGCCGGTTTCGACCTGCGATCAGTCGACGTCGGTGACCGGACGGGCCAGCCTGCAATATCACATCACCGATGACGTGATGGTGTTCGGTGGTTATGCGCGTGGCTACAAGGGATTGGCTTACGATCTCACGAGCACGCTGACCACTCGCTCGTTGCTGACCTCAGGTCCGCTCAAGGGGATTCCGATCGCGGATGCGATTGCCGCCAAGCAACCCATTCCGGCCGAGACGGTCAACAGCTACGAAATCGGCTTCAAGAGCACGTTCTTTGATCGCCGTCTGACGTGGAATGTCACCGCATTCGATGAGGAGTTCCAGGGCTTCCAGGCGCAAAGCCGCGACGAGGCCACCAACCAGAACGTCCTGAACAGCATCGGTCGGGTGAGCTCGCGAGGTGTTGAGATGGAGCTTGCCGCCGTTGTTGGGGATTTCACGCTGAGCGGCGGGGGCGCGTACGACCGGGCGGTCATGGAAAAATTCCCGAATGCCACCTGCTTTCCGCTGCAGACCGTGGCGCAGGGCTGTGTCGGGGGCCAACAGGACCTGTCGGGTAAGCCGCTGTTTAATGCGCCCAAGTGGAATTTCAGCACCAACGGTGAGTACGATGTGCCCGTGACATTTCACAACTGGAAGCCGTTCGTGACAGGAAGTGTCCGGTGGCAATCACAGGTCGTGTTTAATCTCCTGCAGGACCCGGATTCGGTGCAGAAGGCCTACGGCTTGTTCGACCTCGCCGTGGGTGCTCAGGATGAGCATTGGAAGCTGACGGTGTTCTGCAACAACGTGTTTGACAAGAGCTACGCGCTCACGCGCGGCCGCACTGCCGCGTTCAACATCAGTCAGACGGCGAATCCCCCGACGGATGCGATCAATTGGACACCGGCGCGGGATAGTGAGCGGTACTTTGGGATTCGCATTGGGGCGAATTTCTGAGGCCAGCGGATGCAGCGCGGGCTTGCTGTGAGCTGCGGGACGGCGTCCCGCGCAGGCTGCGCCTGGCAGCTGCAATCGTGGCTGCAGCAGCATCCGCCAACGTTATCGCGGCGGCCGCGCCATCCCTCACGGCGCATGGCACCACCCCCGTGCCTGCTCCCACGGCCGCCGCGATGCCCCCGTACAACCAGACGGTGGCAGGGAGCATTCTGCCGACGTCCCGCGAGCTACTCGTTCGTTTGGCGCAGGAGGGCCGGGCTCTCCAACTCGATGGGGTACCGGTCTTCAACGGCGATGACAAGTTCCTCCCCGGGAAGATAGCCCTGGGGCTTGCCGAATTTCTCGTCACGGTACCCGCGGATGACCCCCGTCGAGCCGAATACATCGCCGGCTTCCGCCGCATCGCCAAGCTCACCGCGGATGACCCCAATGACACCTGGGGCATCTACTACTACATGTCCGCGCTCAATCAGCTGCGCAAGGCGGGTTTGCTCGGCGGCGCCGTGGATCGCCTGACTCTGGCGAAACTGCGGGTGCGCCTGGACTGGCGCAGCTTCGTGGACGTTGACAACTTCACCCTGATAGATCACCCCAACAACTACTATTGCGTGGCCTTCGGCATCGCACGCCTGCGAGTCCTGATGGGCTGGGAGGATCCCGCCGGGTCCGATCAACTCCTGACGAAGATGCTGGAGCACTATCGACAGTACTCCGGGGACTATGGCTTCGCGGATGAAACCAACGGCGAAGGCCGGTTCGACCGCTACAGCGTGTTGTTGAGCGCCGAGATCGCACAGAAGTTCATTGAAACGGGCTCCCAGCCCCCCGCCGAGGTCATAGGCTGGGTGCGAAAGTCAGCGGACGTGATGCTCCAACGCCTGAACCTCAATGGGGATGGATTCGAGTATGGACGCAGCCTGGGCCCGTATGGCTCGACGGCCATGATTGAGGTTCTGACCGCGGCCGCCGTGGTGAATGTTTTGAACACACAGGAAAAAGCCCTGGCCTATGCGTTCATTTGCCGGGCAGGCCGGCACTACGTCGACTTCTGGTTGAACCCGAAGACAGGCTCCGTGGACATGTGGGATCAGGGGAGGCGAACCGACGCCTATCGTGGCAAGTTCAGGATCCTCGGCGAGAACCTCTCACTGGCCCATCAGTTCATCTACACGAATGCTTTCTGGAATCAACTTGGCTTCCGGGATCAGGCGCCCATGCCGGATTTCGCGAGCGCCTTGCAACATCTACCCAAGCGTACGGTGACCTGGTTCGCTCGCGGCGAATATGACCGGATGTTGCTGACACTGAGAGACCAGGGTCATGTCATTGGTTTGCCGCTGATCAGCGGCGGCACGAGCCAACACATGCACAACCCTTATTTTCCGATTCCGTACTCGCCCGGCATGCTGGACAGCGTGGCTGATGGAACCACCCCGCAGCTGATTCCCCATTTCACGCTCGCGGATGGCTCGGTTCTGTCACCTCTTGCGTATTTTCAACACGTGAAGGTGACAGAGCGGGGTGACCGAACCGTGATCACCTTTGAGCAGTCGCACCTGGATAAACTGGGAACCGAGCGTCCCGTTCCCGACGATCGCATCTCTGTCAGCTCCACCTACGTGTTGGAGCCAGGCCGGATTACCCGCACGGACGTATATACGCCGCATGGCAATATTTCCCTGAAATCGCTCCGGATGGAGTTCGCAACGTACTCCGATGCTGCATCACAACAGGGCGGATCCACTGTTTTCGGCCATGGAATGGTGCGTAAATTCAGCGCTTCCGGATTTGAGCATTGCGGCGTCGCGCCCGTTCAAGATGATGTCGCCTATCACACACCCACCGGCCCCTATGCGAACCGGGTGGTCTGCGAAAGTGGGGAACGCACGCTGCAAGGTGCGTTGACGCTCGGCTGGACCTTGAGTTACCAATAGCCATTCCCCCTGGCTCATCGGCCCGGGCTGCTGTTTCCAGCGGTTTTTCACTCCTGCATCGTCACGGTATTTACATTACGTGACACGTTGAGTTACATCGGCGGCCGCCCGATGTTGTCCCGCCGCAAAACTGTGATGCAGTTGCGTCGCGGGTTCGCATAATGCATGCAAAAGAGTGCTGCGACGCTGTTTGACCGTCAGCGTGCCGGTTAGACTTCCGGCCCAGGGGGAATCGGGCTGTGTTGAGCCCGAGCGCGTGGCGGACGGCGCGTAATACATAAAAAATGGAGCCGGCGATGGGATCGCGCCGGACCAATCAAGGGTTTTGCGACCTATGAAGAGACTGCTAGCCATCGCGCTGACCAGCCTCGTGATGACGAGCGCGGCCGTGTCAGCCAAAGACAAGTCACCCCTGAGCCTTCCCAAAGGCACGCAGGTGGGTGTCGTCAATCTCCTCGATCCGGAGCTGATGCAATATCACGCCGCCAAACAAACCAACAACAGTTACGTAAAGACCCGCGCCGTCAACTGGAACATAGACGAGATGTTGCTGACGGCCTTGCAGGCGCAGCCGGGCGCTGCTGAGCTGAGTTTGACACCGGTGCCGCCCAGCGACACCCTGGTTCGCTCGCGCGAGAGTTGTTTCGTCAATGCACGGCTGGTGAAAGGGCTGCCCAAGAATTGCTCCGCCGGGATCGTCGAGCTCGCCAACAGCGCCAACGTCAGTTATCTCATCATCATGGCGCCGGGATTGAACAACGCGGATCACTCGGAAGGGCCCCGGTTGGAGACGAGCGCAATGTTGCGTGGCTGGGGCTTCATCACGCACGAGTTTGCCGGCGCGAAGGACAAGCCGAACCTCTTCTGTGAGGTTGAATTGCTGTTGGTCCAGGTGACCCCGGAAGGGGCGGCCTTGCGCGCGCGGGAGTGGGGCGGCTCGTATAACTATCAGTGGCAGACATACACCGTTCCCGCCGACCCCAAGGTATTTCCACCCGAGCAGCTCGAGCAGCTGCAACCGTTGTTCGCCACCATCCTGGGGCGCCAGGCGAAGGACTTCATGGAGCAGATCAAGGTGGAACAGTAGGGGTTCCGTGCCGTCACCCAGCACTGCAGCTGGGTGACGGGCGTCACACTTTCGCGCGCCGTCATCCGCCGGATTGCATGGATGAGACGGCAATCTACGTGGGAACGGTCCTTGAAACGCACGCTTCAGGACATAATCGGCGTAGGGCCAAGGACACAAACCATGCAGATCCGGCATCTATTCGCGACCTCACTGGCAGCTATCCTGGGGATCACCGCATGTGGCGGTGGCGGGGACGATTCATTCACCAAGGCTTCGACCTACACGAAGGGAGTGTTTCAGCCGCAGTCGGGGTTTGCGAACAAGTGCGAGACCCCTCGAAGTGGCACCGATCCGATTACGCATGTGGCCTATCCGGATACGAAGGGCTCGAGCATGGACGAAAACAACTGGCTGCGTTCCTGGACCAATGATTTGTACCTCTGGTACAGCGAGGTGCCGGATCTCGATCCTTCGAAGTACGGGACCGCTGACTATTTCGATCTGCTGAAGACCTCGGCAACGACCGCTACGGGTGCGCCGAAGGACAGATTCCACTTCACGGAGACGACAGCGGACTGGGAGTCACTCTCAACCTCCAACATCGATGTCGGATACGGCGTGCAATTCGACGTCTTGGCTTCCAAGGTCCCACGTCACATTGTCATTGCGTATACCGAAGCAGGCTCCGCCGCCAGCCAGCCGCCGTTGAGTCTGGCTCGTGGCGCGGTTGTTCTGGCGATTGACGGCACCGACATCCAGACCAGCACCAAAGAGGGCGTAGCTGCGCTGAATGCAGGACTCTCACCGGCCAAGGCCGGTGAAACGCACACATTTCAGATCCAGGACCTGGGAGCCGCCAATTCCAGGTCCGTAACATTGACCGCCGCGACTGTCACGACCCATTCCGTCGGCGCGACTCAGACGATCACGACCCCCACGGGCGTGGTGGGCTACCTGCTGTTCAACAACCAGCTTGCGCAGGCCGAAACGGAGCTGGTCAGCGCAATCAACACCCTGAAAGCGGCTGGCACCACTGACCTCGTACTCGACATGCGTTACAACGGTGGCGGTTACCTCGACATTGCGAGCGAGTTGGCCTACATGATTGCAGGTCCGCAAATGACGGCCGGGCAGACCTTTGAGCTCATTCAATTCAACTCGAAGCACCCCAGTACGGACCCTGTGACCGGTGCGGCGATCACCCCGACGCCGTTCTACACGACGACGCTCGGTTTATCCGTGACGCGGGGGCAGGCACTTCCGACGCTGGGACTCCAGAAGGTGTATGTCCTTACGAGCTCGGGAACGTGTTCCGCGAGTGAAGCGGTGATGAACAGCCTGCAGGGAGTCGGCGTGCAGGTAATCCAGGTCGGCACCACAACCTGCGGAAAGCCGTATGGTTTCTATCCCCAGGACAACTGCGGAACGACGTACTTCAGCATCGAGTTCCAGGGCGTCAACGCGCGCAGCTTCGGCAGCTACTCCGATGGGTTCGTTCCTACTCCCGCAATGACCGCGAGCGTCGGCACTGACTTCAAGCTCCCCGGTTGCGTGGTGCAGGATGACTTCACCCATGCGCTCGGCGATCAGAACGAGAGCCTGTTGTTCTCGGCGCTGTCATACCGGGCAACCGGCAGCTGCGGCACTCCGCCCGCGGGTGTGGGCGAGAATGTAGGAGTCAAGTTATCGCAGCGCGGCATGGAGCAAGGCTACCTGGTTCGCTCGCGCATGAAAGAGATCCGCATTCTGCGCCCCCAGAGCTAGTTCCAAGATGTTCCCGTGACTTAGTTGTTCCCCGTAGAACTTCCAACCCCGCCATCGGCGCTTACGGTGGCGGGGTCTATTTACGGGAGGTTCAAATGGGTTCGACGATCAGCCGATCGCAGGGGACACGTCAGCCGGTTCGGCTGGGTGCTCAACTTCTGACACTACTGCTCGCCGGTTGCGGTGGAAGCAGCTACAACGGCGGCGGGAACATGGGGCCGCCGCTCGCTCCAACAGTCACATTTACGGTCGCGCCGACGACCATCACGCTGGGACAAAGCGCAACTTTGACCTGGTCTACCATGAATGCCAGCAGTTGCACGGCCAGTGGCGGGTGGACCGGAAACGAGGCGACCAGCGGCACGCAGGCCGTGACACCAACCGCAACTGGAAACGTCACCTACACGCTGACTTGCACTGCGCCCACGGGCAGTACCTACGGCGGTGGGGGCGGCGGCCAAACATCAATGAATGCCGCGCTGACCGTCAATGCCGCCAGCGCTTTTTCGTTCACGAACCTCGCATCGGATACAGCAGCCAACGGGGCCTCGAACGTCGACGCCAACCTGAAGAACCCCTGGGGAGTGGTGTTCGGTCCCACCACGCCCGTGTGGGTTGCCAACAACCATAGCAATACCTCGACGCTCTATGACGGCACCGGTAAGCCAGTGCCTGTGCCGGCGCCTCTGATTGTCAACACTCCACCGACCAACTCCGTCACCTTCGATCCCACCGGAATCGTGTTCAACGGTTCAGGGGATTTCGTGGTGACGGCGGCGGGGAAATCCGGCCCGGCGCGCTTTATTTTCACGGGCGAGGGCGGAATGATCGGCGGCTGGTCGCCGGCGGTCGACGCGACTCACACGGTGACCATGTATCCTGCAGCCGGCGGCGATTCCGGCGGCGCCATCTATAAGGGACTGGCCATCGCCAAGAACGGCACAGCCAACTTCCTGTACGCCACCGACTTCCACAACAACAGGATTGACGTCTTCGATACAAATTTCGCCAAGCAGACACTCGCGGCAGGTGCGTTCTCCGATCCGAAGCTTCCGGCGGGGTACGCGCCCTTTGGCATCCAGACCATTCTCAATGGAACCAACGGGGCACCGCAGATCTATGTGTCATACGCCAAGCAGGACGCTGATGCTGAAGACGACGTGTCAGGCGCGGGCCTCGGTAAGGTCGATATTTATGATGTCAATGGCACGCTGATCAAGGAGTTGGTCATGCCGGGCGGCGCATTGAATGGTCCCTGGGGCATGGCGCTGGCGCCGGCTGACTTCGGAACACTCAGCAACACGCTCCTCGTCGGCAACTTCGGCGACGGTGTCATCAACGGCTATGATCCTGCCAAAGGCACGTTCATGGGATCGGTGAATGACTCGGCGGGCCACCCGGTGGCGATGCCTGGTTTGTGGGGTATAGCCTTCGGCAATGACGCTGTGAACCAACCTCACAACACTTTGTTTGTCGCCGCCGGTACGAACGACGAAGCCAACGGTGTCTACGGGCGAATCGACCTGGGCGCTTCACCACCGACCCTGGGAGCGGCTCCGGTTGTCACATTGACCGTGCCTGCGGGCAACCTGACCGGCACAGTCGCTTTGACCGCGACAGTGCAGGACACGATTGCGGTGTCCAAGGTCCGGTTCATGGCGAACTTCACCACTTTGCTGGGTGAGGTGACGACCTCGCCGTACACCCTGCAGTGGGATACCACCAAGGCAGCCAACGGCCCCGTCACCATTACTGCCATTGCGCTGGATGCGAATGGCAATGTGGGAGTGTCGGCCGCGACGAACGCCACGATCGCCAATTGAGGAGCTGACGGGCCAGGACGAGGACAAGGGCGCTTTCTGCCCGAATCCGGGCGCAACAGGTCTTCACACCTGTTGCGCCACCCCGGCGGCATGATTACGACCGTGCACAGGGACGTGCCCCTCGTAAAATGCTGCCCATGCCAATCAAGAACGAAACGTCCCTCGCACATAATCCCCAGTTTTTCGACCTCCTGACCAGGAGCTACGCACGCCTGGTGGGATCCCCGCTGGTTCCGGAAGGGACCGGCCCGGCGTGGCTGTACGAGGATGCACCGTTTGCCGTGTTGGCCCACAACACGGACGCCGACCCCCGTTTCATCTATGCGAACAAAACGGCCCAGGCCTGCTTTGAATACCCCTGGGACGAGTTCATTCAACTCCGATCGCGTCTTTCAGCCGAGGAGCCGAATCGGTTCGAACGCCAGCGGCTGCTGGATGCCGTCACCCGGAAAGGGTTTGTGACGGGCTACAACGGCCTGCGGATTTCCCGCAGCGGCCGCCGGTTCTGGATCCAGAACGGGGTTGTCTGGCAGCTGATGAACGACATCGGTATTACATTCGGGCAGGCGGCGCTCTTCGATTCCTGGCGGGATACTTGATATCCTGACCGGGTAACGCATGGAGCCCGGCAATGATTCACCTGTCGAGGCAATCGCGAGCTCGCGGCCTTCTAATAGCGGGCCTCGTCTCAGCTCACGCTGCGCTTTTTTACGGGGTGATCCGGGGACACCCATACGTCACGAACGCGAACGCGCCCCCGATGTTCGGGCCCGTGGTGTCGGAATTTCCGCGCGAAATCCGCCAGCACTATGTGACGTCAAAGGAGTGGGTGCAACCTACGCAGGATGACTCAGTCGACCCTTCCGGCTCCTGGCGATTCCCGGTCATTGATATCTGGCCTACTGACCGTCCTCCGATCAAATCAACATCATTTACACCCGTCAGCGACGCAGTGCCGGACGAGCTGGCAGCAGACGACGTCGCCATGGAAAAGTGGGCGAAGTCGACCAACCGCCGGTCGAAACTGACAATGACCGGTTGGGCTCGGCCAACCTACACGCAGCAGCAGGCACGGGATGGTTATGAGGGGTCCGTGACGGTGTCAGTTCACGTGAATCCACGAGGTCAGCCGATCGAGGAGCTGTTGATGAATTCATCCGGCTATCCCGAGCTCGATTCAGCAACGCTGGCAGCGGCGCGGCTGTGGCGATTCGCGCCGCCGATCTCGGGATCTGAGCCGATTTCAGTGTGGGCGCAGTTGGAAGTGCGGTATCACTGCTGCGAAGCGGCTCATGGGTTTTGAATCCGTATCGAGCGGCACTTCGTTACTCACTTCACTCGCACTTCTCGTGCTGGAGCCTGGCGCCGCAGTCTCCGCGACATCTGGTGGCGTGACCACGAGCCCTTGCCAGCTTCCCGGTGTTACCCGGGCTGCACGTTGCGGCGCGCTCACTGTTCTCGAAAACCCGGAGCGCCCGGACAGCCGTCGGCTCGCCATCCACTTCGCCGTCATCCCAGCTGTTTCCGGAAAGGCGCTGCCCGATCCCATCGTGTTGCTCATGGGCGGCCCGGGAGAACAGGCGATCGAGTCAGCTTCCCTGTATGTTGGGAAGCTCGGGTCCCTGCTATCGGATCGCGACTTTCTACTGGTGGATCAGCGCGGGACGGGCCAGTCGGCGCCGCTTCAATGTCATCTCTTTTCACCCGCGGACCCAGCCGCGAGTGTGCGCGACTTCTTCCCGCCGAAGGCGGTGTCAGAATGCGTCCGCGAGCTGCAAAAGACTGCCGACCTGACCCGCTATACATTTCCCTATTTCGCGAGCGATCTGGAGCAGGTCCGGCGCGCGCTCGGATACGGGCATTTGAATCTATTCGGCGGTTCATTTGGAACCCGTGCCGCACAAGCCTACATCAGACAATACCCACAAAGCGTCCGCACGGCCTACCTGGGAAGCCCCGTACCGATCGATGGGGGAAACCCGCTCGACTTTGCGCGGACCGAGCAGACGAGCCTCGATCACGTGTTCGAAAGTTGCGCGGCTGATGCCACCTGTCGCGCGGCCTTCCCGAAGGTGCATGAGGAATTTCATCAGCTGGTCGAGCGCCTCGACGCGGGAGAAGTGCGCGTTCACGTGCCCGGAACTCCGGATCCCGATCCTGTGGTGCTCAGCCGCGGCCGTGTCGCAGAGTGGGTTCGCTCCCAGCTCTACCGGCCCCACGACGCAGCGGCAATCCCGTGGTTTTTGCATCGCGCCTACGCTGGTGACTGGTCCCCAATCGTTGACGATATGCTTTCCCACTCTCGCGACCTCGAGCAGGATTTGAGCTTCGGTCTTTTCTTTGCGCTCACTTGCAACGAGGACATGCCGTTTGTCGATGAAAAGGATGTTGCGGCGGCTACACGCGATACCTTCCTCGGTGACTATCGCCTCCGGCAGCAGCAGGCTGCCTGCAGCTATTGGCCGAAAGCCAGGCTGCCAGAAGGCTATCGCGAGCCCGTCAGATCAGACACCCCGACACTGTTCGTCACGGGAGATCGCGACGGCGGTACGCCTATGTGGTTCACGGATCGGGTAGCCCGCGGCTTTTCCAATCAGGTTACGGTCGTTGCTCACGGGCAGGGCCATACCGAATGGAATCCGTGCGTCGCCCGAAAGTATGAACAGCTCGTGCGAAGTGGCTCGGTGCGAGGTCTCGATTCACCGGGCTGTCCACCGATCCCACTCCCGCGCTTCAAGACATGAGCCTGGATCTCAGTAGTCGATAGGCTGC